>ENA-ORTN01000107-ORTN01000107.1-human-gut-metagenome-genome-assembly--contig:-NODE-107-length-84685-cov-9.618480_pt1 | contig 84685 bp, 99 predicted proteins | sample MGYA00242070_ERZ509189 | MGnify/ENA primary metagenome ERZ509189 (study PRJEB26280, sample SAMEA2338821) | human gut metagenome | biome: human gut; feature: human-associated habitat; material: faeces...
TACTCTTTCCCATCTGGGTTAGGTATATATGTTATGGCTAATAACCTATAAAGAGATTTTAACCTGTTATATACATTTACATAAGGCCTATAAATTTTTACACCGGCTGAAGTCACATTACTCAACTTCTTTACCAATGCTACTCTAACCCAATTACCCGATCTGTTAGAATATACTTTAGCATCCCTAGTTATCCTGTAATTAGGATAACCTGGAATAACCTCACCATATTTCTTACAAATCTCCTGCATTATTTTTTCCTTCTGATTCTCCAGTTTCTTCATCCATCAAATAACTTTCGAATTGTTTATTAAATTCCATTGCCTGTTCTTTATTCAGTTCTCTAAACTTTTGCCTGTCCATATCCACATTAAATATAGCTCTCCCTCTAGGTACCCCATCACGATGTTCTATAATCTCTAGCCTTTGTAGCCCAGATTCCTCCTCCTCTTGGGTACGATTTAAACCAAAAGCCGCGTTCACGTGTCTTATCACGTCGATTGCACCCGCTATATCTTCTCCAACATACCTTGACCTCTCATGTTTAGCTCCGGTACGAGTCACATGGTTAGCTGACCAGTGTATCTCTATATTATGTTTGAGCATAACATTAGATATGTCTGTGTATGCTTCTGATATACGTTCTGATAGAGCTTCTTTCCCAGTGTTAGAACCCATCTTACCCATGTAATCAGTGATTAATACATTGGGATAGAATCCAAAGTTCTCCTCAAGTTCACAGATTAATTTATCTACAGAGTTACCATTTGTTATTAACGCGGGCATACGCCTAACAACAACCTCTCCACCCAACCTTTTATACTTTCTAAAGGTTTTCTTAACGTCTTTATCATAATCTCCAGAAAGGATTTCCATTTTGGTTTTGTTACTCATGCACTGTTCCAGACGAGCCATATACTCTTCTTCACCATTCTCAAGGTCAACCACTAAAACCTTCTTTCCCATCTTCAAATACCCCACTATAACATTCACGAGGAAAGCTGTTTTCTTTTTCTTTGGCCTATCCACTATTACTATGGTGGCTCCCTTTGGATACCCACCTGCATTAGTTAACTTATTGATTTGCCTGAATGGTGTTGGGAATATAGTTTGTACATCTCTTCTCATCAATTGTCTATCAGACAAACCCCCAATAAGAAAGGACCTTGTTAGGTCCTCTACTATTACTCTTGGTGATATTGCTTTACTTACTTTCTCTGAGAAGTTATGGTATTTATTGAAATCAAGGATATCCATATTCTCAATGGTATCCTTCAAATCTAAATACTGGGCGAATTTCTCTGTTTGATTTACTATATACTCGGGATCTTTAATCGCTCCCTTGAATAAATCTCTGGCTAAATCCCTCACGTTATTTAACTCAGATTCCAATAAAGAAGAAGTTACAGATGTATCCTGTAAAGTCTTTCTCAACTCCTCCATGTAAACTGCTTTCCCGGGAACTTTCCTGAATGACTTGTAGTAATCTTTTATGACCTTTGCCAGGATAGCGTGCTCAATCAAAGTGAAATACTCCTCTGAGTACAAGTTAACTATCTTGTATCCCTCTGGATGCTGCAAAGTATATTTTAATATCTCGAACTGAAAGTCTGTATCAAACTCAAACTTAGCCATACATTATTTTATGTTTGTTATATTAACCATTAGTTCCCCTTGTTAATTAAGCACTTAGGGCATAATTTATAATCTAATAGCATATTTTGTGCCTTAGGTTATCAACTTATTAAATATTTATATTTATATTTGCACTACCAAACTATATAATAAAATCAGAGATATGGAAATTCACAGGCTAAAAGAAATGCAAGATGACTACGATGAAGAGTTATTCAACAAAATCTACAAGGATTGCAGTAAACTTATGGACAAACTCACTTTTGGTATTAACCCCCTCTACTATGGAGTTACAACAGATATTATCCGGAGCTGGTTTGATGATAAGTTTATTTATGTTTATAATAAGTATTATGGTGAGATGTCGGATAAATCGCTCAAGTCACATATCATCAAGGCATTACAACAATTCAGATGCAGGATTCTCAGAGGAGCATACACCCAGCATTCTGAGAAAAATATTGAGATGGTTCGATTAGATGATGAAGAGTATCAGAGATATAACATGGATGTTATAGATGAGATAGAACCAGAAGTTGATGAAGAGCTCCTCTCTAAAATCAAGGACTTCATGAAACAAACATTAAGTGAGGATGCTTACTTCTTATTTAATTTACAACTCAACCCTCCCCCAATGGTTCTATCACATGACAAAGAATCCCAAGATGCTAAATGGGCAGCATTCTTAAATCTCCCACAAGAAGAATCCACCTACATTTACTTTGATAAACTCCGAGAAGAGATACAAAGAGGGACCAAACGATGTAGGAACAAATTCAAGGACCAAGTAACTACAAAATAAAAGGGAGAGGAATTAACCTCTCCCTTTCTTCTCACCATTAATTACCAATATAATAAGAGAAAACACGTTAATAATTCTTTGGGGCATCTTGGTAAATTGTCCATGAATAACACCCAGCTCCCATCATTAATGGCATAGTTCCTTCCCAATTAAATACCCCATTATCTATATCATTAATTACTACCTCATTCCTGTACCCATATCTTGACTCATTAAATCTACCATGGATATACCATTGCAATCCTGATTTTCCCTTTGAATCATTAAATTGCAAATACTTGTCTCCAGCTATAGGTGGTATACATGGGTTCATCCAGTATAAACCTGATGATGATGGACCACCCCAACATTGTACTGATAGCTGCATGTGGAGAACATCATCTTTTACGAAGAGTCCCATACCATTACCCCAGGCATCTTTGTAAGCATTGTACGTATTAGCTACTATGTATTGTAACCTGCCAACAGTTCCACCAGATTGTTCTGTTAGGATATTAAAAGTATCTAGGCCAAACCCTCCTTTACCAGTGTTCATACCCAGTGAGCTAAAAAGTAATTGGATTGGGCTTGCAAAACCATTATCTACTAATACCCATTTCATAACCCCTTTCCAATTCATAGCTTTAACTCTAATCCAGTCACCCACGTATTTTAAGTATGGTCTGTGTGGACCATTGTTAACGCTACTCAAATCAAATGATGGGTCAATTATAGAATTAGGTAAAGCTATATGGAATAATATCCTTGTCCAGCCTTCTAGATTCTGTTCTCTCGCCCATAATGAGTTTGATACATTACCTATCAACTTGATTACCTTCTCATACCCCTCCATCTCTTCTGTAGGAGGGTCAAGCAACAAACAGCTCCTATGGTTACCATATCTTTGACTACCATTAGATATATTACCTGTCCATCCAAAATTATTCCTTGCCGCATCATATAATGGCTGGTAATCCAAGTAACTTATACCCACTGTATTGCTGATAATAATCCATTGGGTGTTATTACTATAGCTATGGATATTGTTACCATTTATTATTTCAGTTCCAACCATCAACCCTGGTGTAACATTGGCAGCAGGTACAGAACCCTTATTCCATGAATGTACTCTCCAGAACCCTTCTCCCTTTTGTTTAGAGGCTAGGATATACCCATTCACGTATATGGGAAGTGATACTGTTTGGTCACCAGAACGTAATGCACCCACTCTAATGTTTCTCCCATCCACTTTAGCTCCACCTTCTGTAGCCCCAAACGTGATAATGATAACTTGGTTGTGGTCATTCCGAGTATCTGTGGGTAATGTCACATTACCTGATTTGGCAGTAGTGGCTCCAGAAGACCAAACCATGTTACTCAAATCTACTACCATGGCTTTGTATATATCAGCTGCAGGTAAAGCTGCTGAACTGGGAGAAGCTGGTAGGTTCAGAGTGGGCATGTATACCTTGAAGTCATTACTCTGATTGAGGTCATCATACTTGGTTTGAAGTTCATTCTGAAGAGCTACAAGGTTTGTCCATATAGATTTCGTCTTTGCCACTGATGTCATGGCTGGCTCAGTTTGACTCCCGTTGAGTTTGTATCCCATTGTTGAGTAGATAGTACTCAAATCTTGAGCAAGTGGCCCATCTATGTAGTCATGTATGCCCTTCAAATCAGCATCTGTTTGTACTTCATATCTCTTTAGCTCAGTGTCAAGGCTCAAGAGATTTTGCCAGATAGTTTTGGATATGGATATCCAGTTGATATTACTCGGGTTTTTGTCTGGGTAACCTATCCTATTCCAAATCTTAGTATCTTCATCGTTTAGATATTTCTTAAGAGCCACGAAGTTCTCCCATACTGTTTTCAAGGTATCAAGGACTGTTTCCCCCTCTGGTTGTTTTTCTGGGAACCCGAGTTTATTCCATAACTTCTTCAACTGGTCATCGATGATGTACAGGTTATACCACATCGTATACACTGCATTAATGAAATTGTAGGTTTTGGGTAACTCACCTGGGTTAGCTGGTTCTTCTGCACCCGTGTAATTAGGTATACCCAGCTTGGCCAACATGTTAAGGTCTACTCTGTCTTTCTCTTTTAACCAGTTATCCAAGTATTTGAGGATACTACCAAGCTCAGCGAATTTACCAAGTCCCCCTCTTACTCCAGCTGAATCCACATCATCTAAGGATAATTTACTTGAGGACTTCATATCTGCGGAACCAGGAACTGCCCCCATTTGGTAGGTTCTTGCAGCTCCTGTTCCAGAGATACGGATTGTCATTAGAGGTGTGTCGTATTGATTTAATCTAGAGAGGTCAGATGAATTCTCAGCTGCTCTCAACGTGTATGTTATCTCAAACCTTACTGGTAGTGTTGTTCCCACGTATGGTCTTTGATAGTAAGCTACCAAGATATATAACCCCTCTTTAGTCTCACCTGGAACATTCACGTTAATGGGTTGTTCCTCATGTACCAAAGTACCATACTTGTTCATATACACTCCAGTGGGTGCTGATACTTCCCAGTTCTCTAGGGTTTTCAAAATCCCCGTTTTATCATGAGATACTGTAAACCCAGTTGAGGTTTTAGCCAATGTATCAAAACCACAATAGATGCCTGGGTTTATTATCCCAAGCATCGCTTCCCTTAATTCATAAGATAGAACTAGGGCCCTATGATCTGTAAATGTCTTTGCTGCCATATTATTGATTTCTTGTGTCTGTGAATTGGTGTAGTACAGTGATGTAATTTGTTTCTCTTGTTTTGATGTAACGGAGTAACCTGGTCACTAATCCTCTAGGCAGTGTAAACGTGATATCTAGCTTCACATTTACGGGTGTGAGATAATCTTCAATGACACTCGCTAGATTCTCCCTAAAATCTTCTGGGTATTCAGTATAGTCATTTCCAGGTACTACCGTAATATTTATTTGCTCGATAGCACAATCTGTACACCCATTACGATATTCCGAGTTATAATCATACCTGATACCATCCTTCCTATCCTGAGTGTAGAGAGTGTCATACCTTAACCCTACATCATACCTTGTTGTACTCTTCCTATAAGATTTGTGGTCCTCTGGTTTAACTCTCAACCCAAACAACCCCAAGAACATGTTCAACCCATTAATGGTTCCCCTGTTTCTGTGTATGTGTACTGCATAAGCAAGGTAGTCCTTGTATTGCTCATAGGTTTGAAAGGTCTCATATCTCACGTCTCCCCATAACCAGGCTATGTAATGAAGTAATCCCAGATGGTCTATTTCTGGGATTTTATCTATATTCTGCGGGTCATTAAGATACTTTAACCCCTCAATCTTGGGAATTAACTTCTCATCCCAATCATTCATGAAAGCTTCTGTAAACCTCTCCAATGGTCCCGCATCTCCCATTTTCTCTTTTACCTCTTCAGATAATTGAGGTGAGAAGTTAGGGTCATTTTGGTCATTTTGTTTGAACCCACTTGGTAGGCTCTCCATAAACCAGTTAAGTTTATGGAGAATATTATCCCTAGATAGTTTCATTTGCGTACTCGTGAATAGTTAATTGAATGTTCTCCACTTTTAAAACAGGAACTGAGTTGTCAGATACTGGAATATCTACGTTGTTCTTGTAGGTTTGGAACTCCCAAGAATCACCCTCCTGTATACCTGGGTTGTTGAGTTGTAACTTGAATATGAATACATCATACTCAAGTGTAGTATACCCATCTGAACCAGGTGTAGTAGATACTCCCTCGAATGTTTTCACTTGGGCTCCATTCTTAGTTATGATTATCGTCATGGTAGAACCAGAGATTCTTGAGATAATCAAAGCCCAATAAGCATTCTCCGTGGGTACATACCTACTCTCACCCCCCACTACTTCTTTCTTAAAGTCAATGTATCCAGGGAATGTGATTTGAGCTGCGTTGGGATTCTCTGTCGTGATTGCCTTTCTCCCGTAAGGTAATAAGTAAAGTTCATCCAACGTAAGATGGTCAACAGCATCCAGGTTATCTACCAACGCAATGATATCTGAAGTGTATATGGGTCTGTTGATATCTGAGTTGTTGTAGCTGTACTCGTTTACAAGGGCTGTCTCAACCAAAAGCTGGATATCTTGGGCTCTCTTCCCATACTTACCCCAGACAGTCAAACCTATATAGATTTGAGTTTCTCCAGCAGGGAAAGCCTGAACAGGTACTCCCAATACCTTTCTCATGTCAACATAATCCTCTAGTTTCTTTAACAGTAACTCGTTGGCTTCTCCACCATTGTCAGGAGTGATATAGTAAGAGATACCTGTCTCGCATGAGAAATCAGCTCCTACTTTATCAACACCTGGACAAAGTTTGGCTATATCAATGAAATCCTTGAAAGTTACCGCTCTATCTAAAGTTCTGAGAGAACAGCCAAGATGCTCCCTCATATCCTCTATGTTCTCTCTATCTGAACCACCAGTTGCAGCATTTGGGTTGGTTATTAATAATGTATAACCCTCTAATGCGTTTGAAGGTTCAATAGTTGGGTTACCCTGGAAAGCTGTAATAGTACCTGAGTCTAGGTTACCATTAACCCCTTGAGTTATGTTGTAGGATAACTTAGCTTCAGCTCCAGCTCTTGGTATAGCTCCCCTAATCCCATCCCCAAATTTAGCCACGAATAATCCCTCATTAACATACTCAACCACAAATACTTGGTCATAAGGACTTGAGAACCCAAGTGTATCAACTAAATCCCATTGTTCACTGTCAATGTATATTGTACCTGAACCATCTGCATAGTTTGTGGGTAATGGTAATACTGGATTCTTACCTTCTGGTACAAGTCCAAGGTCTGTGTACTCATCTGGAGTAGTGGCACTCTTCACTGATTGTTCAAGGTCTAAAACTATTAAGTTAGAACCCTTTCTCATTACCACATCTCCCATTTGCCTGAATGGTACTCCATTAGAACCCAATAGAATGTTCTCTCCCTTGAATATAATATCTTGTTGGGCTTCTGCTGGGTTACCTTCTGAATCCATGAGTTGTACTGTTACCCTTGCAGTCGATGGGATACGGGCTTTAATCCTGTAATCAATCAACCTTGATAACTGAATCATGGAAGAGATGTGTTTGGCTGTGTAAACATATAACTCCCTTGCAGAAGTATCTACATAATAATTCAACAACTCAGTCAGAGCAGCCATGTAATCAAGAATGATCATAAAGATATTGCTCTGACTATAATCTGTCATCTCTGGCAGTAGTGTCTTCACCCTATTAACTAGGGTTGTTTTAATGGCTCTGTATCCCCTGTCGAGATACCCTACCCATGGATTCTCTAATTTCATAATGTATTGTTATTTAATGGTGTTATAAAGTTGATGTTGATAGCTATAGAACCATCTTGTTTTCTCTTGTATTCTACCACGTCAACCTCACACCTGGTCTCTAACTGAACTACCTTATCTATCACTGTTTTCTTTATTAGAGCCTCTAACACTAAGTCATCTGGCTCCTTGACAGTTTGGTATAACCCAGTACCAAACTGTGGGTTGTATGGTCTCTTGTTCAAAGGGAAAAGGAGTATGTTATTTATTGAACTCCTTAACACCTTGCTTGTTCCCTTTAGTTGGGGTCTTACCTCTCCTGAACTGTTTTGTTCAAAAGTGATTGGGAAACATAACCCCGTAATATTTCTTGTTGCCATGTTATTTATGTGCTGGGTGTGTTAACGTCTTATCATCATATTCACTAGATGCAAATTCTGAGATTGTACCTGCATAAGGTACTGTTGGTGCTGAGGGAGAACCCATTCCCGCAGTTGGATGAGTGTGAACTTTATAATCGTTTATCAAGGACATTAATTCTTTTTGTAATTTGTTCAACCTATCTGTTAGAGCTCCAATAGCTACTGAATTCTCCCCTCCACCATTTATAATGGTTTTACCTTTTCCATCTAACTCAACTGAATCACCACCGTTACCTATTAATTTGATTTGGCCTTGGCCATTCATCTCAACCCTTGAAACAGTACCATCTTCTTCTACTTCCACAGTTAGGGATGGTACTCCCAAATCTATGTTTATAGAACTTCTGGTCTTCATGTCTTCATCTTGGAATAGAAATTCTAGGTTTGAGTTAAGTTCATCTAGTTTAAATGAATTTCCTTTTGGAGTAGTTATTTCTATATAACTATTTTCTTTACTAGTATTTGATTCAGGCTGCTCAGAAATTAATAATTGATATCCCTTTGGAGTTCTAAACCTATAAACTCCCTTTTTAAAGTTTATGACATCCTCTCCTTGAGAACCCTTCGAAGGGATATAAGGTCCAAAACTCCATATTGGCAAGTGGTAATCCCCATTCACAAACTCTATTAAAACGTTGTCACCAACGTTAGGTATAATAAATGAACCATAGGTTGCTCCCATCCATTGACCTTTGGGTACAGCTTGTACTGGTAATATACCTTTACACACTGACGGTACTGATACAGAAATACGACCCCTACCTGTTGGGTCATCATTCCTAAACACTACTCCAGAATAGGTACCATAAAATTTACCTCTCCTCTCGAGTCCCTCTTCTATAATATCTCTTAATCGTCCCATTACTTTAATTGGCTTTGATCAATTCCCCTAGCTCTCGCAGCATCTATATAAGCCTGTTGGAATTTAGGGTCATTTGGTTTAACGTAATTAACTCCAGCTTCTCCAACAGCTATACTACCATCTGTTGGTACATTGTATTTGTCCACTCCCTCTTGTCCCATATCTGTAGGCCAAGCTTGAGGATTAGAAGGACCATTCCAGATAAACCTGGTGTTTACTCCAAATATAACTGAATCAATGAACCTTCTTCTTATATCCTCTGGGTCATAGTTCGTGAACTCCCTTACCTCATTCAACATGACAGTAGAAGTATCACCTACTTGCCTACACATCTCCATAGTAGTTTTATATCCCCCAGAACCAGAGATTGAATGCCTCACAGATTTAACGTAGTAATTCCCGGTATCAGCTCCTAACCCGGTTAGTTTTACTACCATACCATCCATGATAGTTGGGTCTCCCTCTATGGTAACAGTAGCAGTTACTCCATTCATAGATGCTGCCATCAATTTATTGGCTACATTCCAAACTGCGTCACTCGAGATTTGTGGTTGTATATAAAACAAATGACCCGAGAACTCATTGGGTTTCTTGGTTTTCTTGTTTATAGAATCTATCGTGTAAAACGTATTGTGTTTCACTTTTGTGATAGGCTCATATTGTGGTAGTTTAGCATTTGCTCCTGCATTACCATGAGCTGTACCTGAACCAAGTTGGTCTATGATTTTTGCAAACCCAGACCTATACACTGGATTACCTTCTTTGTCTTCTTCAGCCTCATACTCGTAAAGATATACCTTCTCAATACCCACATCTTTCTGTAGAGATTGTGCTGTAGCATAAGCTGCCCTGAAGGCATCATAATCTTCTAGGCTTATTTTCATACCATCTAACGTGTAGACAGTATTCTGGTTAAGCATTAACCCTTGCCTATTAGCTTCTACCACTCCTTGACCCACATATGGCCCCTCAGTGTATTTACTATCATACTCATAATAAGGTTTAGCCTCTATGTAGAGAGATGACGGAGTGTTAAACGCTTTTGGGTTATTGTTCAAAACCCGGTTGTATATATCCTCCATAGTTTTCAGAGCTGTATTGTATTGTACAACCTTACTCACTGTACGAAGTGTTGGGTCCTGTCCACTTGATTCAGCCTTATCCTTGTCTAAATCATCTGCATTGTATTTGATAGTACAATTAAGGATAGTGTTATCATCTGAATAGAAGTTGAACTGTCTTTGGTGGTTCCCAGTTATACCCCTACCATGAATCAAGAAAAGGTTACCTCTTCTCGTAACATACCAAGGTCCTTCTGGCATGAAGGATAATATTTGGTTTATTACAGCCATTATTTTATTAGCTGTGGTGTTTATAATTCTTGGTGTTAACAAGAACTCTTTCACTGAGTCAGGTAAATCCCCCAAATCTTTGGCAGTTACTTTCTTATCTTCTTCTGGCCTTTCAAGGATAGAGTTATCTCTATATGGTCCAAGATATACCTGCTCATCTGGGTCCATCCCAGGTGCATAAGGAGCCTTCGAACCACCACCTAAAAACCTCACTATAACGTTGTATGAATCCCATACAAATTGAGGTGGTATATAACCATTCCCTTTCTTAACCTTGTTACTCTTAAACCCGACTTTACCCTTATGAGTGATAACAAGTTCAAGGTTTTCTCCACATACCCCCATAATGTATTCAAGTGGAGACTGCATGATAGTTGTGGTTTGGTTATCTTCTTGAGGTCCATACTCATCTGTTTCATTCTCATCCATTATGGCATCACTATCTGGTGACATTATATCCAATGGAGAGGATAATGATGATAATGTTATATTTGTAGATAACCCCTTCTCAGTATATTTTCTTGTAACATCTCTGATAATGTAAGGGATTGTATCAGACATATTACCATCTGTATACCCGAATGACATATACACTAAACCCTCATAAACAAAACCACAGGAATGTAATAAAGCTACATTCCTGGATTCAAAACCTAATTCTATGTCATCCTTACCGTCATCTTTCCACTTACAATCAAACATCGTTAACCGTATGTTTGACCCATCAGGACATATCTCTAGCCCTGTTGGAGTGGTTAAACGTACTGTAGGTATCCTAGTTCCCATAGTTCATTGTTTCAAGGTTATCCCTATTAGGGAAAATAAACTCTTTACCAACTGGTAATTCTAGGGGATCTGTGAATTTGTCTTGGTTGTATGCGGCTATGATAAACCATAAGTTATGGTTACCATAGTATTTCAAAGATATATCCATCAGAGTTTCTCCAGAAATAACAGTATGGTATATTGGATTACTCATCGTAAAGATAGGTACATAGGATAAAAGGGCATCTGGCTGATTGGTGTCTTCATTCCTATATAACCTACCTAAGTCGTATAGGTTAGTGTTTATGTTCATCTCTGCGTGGTATTAATGACCTTATATTGGATATCTCCCCAAGTGGGATTAAACTTAGATACCCTTTGCAAGGTTATGGTTTGAATGATATGTAAAGGAACTATCTTACTCTCTCCCGCTACTCCCGTGAATTGTTTAATCACGTATGGTGCTGATATGATAGTGTAGTCCACATCCTCCACTCCTAAAACTCCAATAAGGTTTATCACCGGTGGTTGTCTCTTGTACCCATCAGATTTCGAGTAAGATTCAATCTTCTTGCATAAAGCGAATACTCCCGTGTAATCTCCTTTCGTAGAGTACCAATCAATGTCGAAAGATACAGTGTCTTTCCCACCCAAATATTGTAACGGTGGTGAGTTTCTCCCGAAAGCACTGATGTTAACCCAGGTTGATTCTGGTTTAAAATCCATATCACTGGGAATGAATGGTAACTCTATCTTGTCAAAAGAATCTCCCTTTTCAAGGTCATAGAATGCAAGGATGTATAATTTCCTACCAGTAACCGGTGTTTGTTGATTTTGCTCTTCTAGTGCATTTTTAATGGTTGAAGCTGCATCTATATAAAACGTCATTCCAGTTTGGTTATACCCATTATGGGCTTGCTCAAAATCTCCGTTATTGATTAATGCAATTACTTTACTCTTATTTGTAGTTGGACCAATCTCTAATGGAGTTTTCTTATTTATAGCCTGGTCTCGGTTTCTGATTATAGTTGCATTGGTTGATGGTATCCCACCTGCTTGTGGTCTCAACTCAGATTTCACGTAAGGGAATCCTCTCTTAACATACCCGTAACCTAAACCTGTGGGTCCAGTGGTAGTACCCAAATCTCCAACAAGAGTCTGGGTACCGTAGGATAATCCCAAATGTCCCAACGCTCTCCCAGCAAAACCACCAGGTACTGGGACATTCTTTAAAGCGTATGACCTAGCAACGTCTATCGTTTTCTTCGCTGTAGGTACAAATTCAAATTTTAACTTTGCCATATCTTAATCTCCCAGTTGTTCGTTAATAGTGTCTACTACCATTTTTTGCATACTTGCCTTGTAAACCCTTTGGAATGTTTCATCCCCTATCGTAAAATTCAAGTGGATTATGGGGTCTATATTAGTCCTGTTTGAAGTGACTTCAGCCGGTGTAACATCTGAACCAAACTTACTTGCAGCAGCGTTTACCCCATACAAATTCTTTATAATCCCAGGGTCTAAGGCTGATTTCATGGCTTCAGCTTGAAAAGACCTTAGCTCTCCTTGGTGAGTATTCACCCATTGGTCAAATACCCTTATGGGACTACCATTATCTATTAGGCCCTCTGCATCTTTCTGAGCCAAGTTTTTGAGTATCTCTGTTTGTTTTTTCTCCTCTTCGTTATTCCCAGATAACCAAGACCAAAGAGAAGTTCCAATAGAAACTAACATAGTTATAGCCAACCCCCAAGGACCAGTAAGGAATCCAACTACTCTGCCAAGTAAACCACCAATCCTTGTAATCCAAGGTAAAGCCTTACTGAACCAACCACCTATTCTACCTAACCATGGCATCCAACCTAATAACTTAGACCAGAATCCCACCTTACCAACATTCTTTGCTGCTTGAGCTGCTTTCTCAGCTTTGGTTGTACCAGGTGCAGTACCAAACCATGATACTCCCCAACCTTTCTTTATCTCATCTGCGGTAGCTGGTCTATAATTCTCTGGTGTGTATTGTCTTCTGAATTGTCTTGCTGCTTCTCGAGTTTCAAATACCTTATTACCTTGTTGTGGGTTATAGATAACCCATTGCCCGTTCATCTTTTGCGGGGCTGTCCATGGATTCTTCCCCTTTGTTGCTTTCACGTATCCAGCCCAACCGTCTGGCATTGTTTTCTTCCCTCTTGAGTTGGTGTAAACCATTGGTCCCATACCAGCTCCTCCCATTGCCATAACTCCAGCAGCTCCTTGAGCTTGATAAGCTCTGGTAGTACCCATTACTGCAGCAGTAAGTCCTTGTTGAGCAGCAGTAGCCCCAAATATAGCTTTCGTAAGGGCTGACATAACTCCTGTAGCTTTGGTAGTACCAGATATTGCTTCACCAGTAGCTAAGTTTGATTTTATCTTCAAGATATCCATACCCATACCAGCTAACCTGATAGCCATCTTCCACAATCTGGATAAAAATAGTACAGTAGTCATGGGTATTATAAATGATTTCACAAGCCCGTTTTGAGCTAAAGATACTAAACCTCTCAATACTCCATTAATACCTTTTAATAAGAATTTCAAGGTTGGGGTTATAGCATCTGTGAATACAATTCCCAGGTGTTTCACCACAGTGATGAACTGGAGTATATGTCCATATAGTGACTCCATTCTCATGTCCATGATTTCCTGCGATTTACCAGCAGAATTGTTCAAATCATTTATGAAACCTTTTAATTGGTCTCCATCACGTACTAACAATGTAGCAGCCCGTTTACCACGAACTCCAAAAAGGTTATCCAAGATGTTTTGTCCTGCAATAGTACCAGTACCTACTCTCTTCATAGCTGCCTGAAGTTTCTCAAACACAACTGGTAATGAAAGCATCCTACCCTGTTTGTCTATGAAGTCTTCAGTGGATAACCCTAGTTGTTGTAACGCTTTTACTTGCCTACCTGTTGCCTGTGGTCCTAAAGCCCTAGCAAAATACCTCATGGCATTCTCCATAGCAACACCAGCCATAGAACCCTGTATACCGGCATTAGATAACAACATCAACCCAGCAGTTAATTCTTGCAAGGGTATATTTAACGAGTTGGCAGTAGAACCAGCGTATTTTATACCTTGAGCCAAATCTACTAGGTTCGTATTAGCCTTAACAGTAGCAACAGTAAGAATATCTCCAACAGAGGCAGCATGTTCTACCCCAAGCTGGAAAGTCTTCATAATATTGGTCATGATATCAGCAGTACCAAGCTTACCTTGTAGAGTTGAGTCAGTGGCACCTGCCAAATTTACAGCAGCTGGAATAGCGCCCATAATCTCAGCATACTTCATACCAGCCATACCCATATATTTCATAGCATCTGCAACTTGGTCAGAATGGAAAATCGTATTCTGTCCTAACTCCATTGCTAGCTTATCCATTCGAGCAAGCTCTGCATTGGTAGATTCTGTTACCGCTTGTACAGAAATAAGGGTATATTTGTATCTTGCTCCAGCTTCTATAACTCTACTCAAACCATACCAGGCTGAAGCCATGGCAACAGAAGTAAATCCTAGATTCCTGTAGAATTGTGATTGTGCTGAAGCCAAAGCAGCCAAGTTCTGTTTAAGATATTGGGACTGTTGGTTAATACGAGTTGCGGGGCCTGAGAATTGGTCCCGCAACATAACCGCTAATCCTACTCCTAAAAGGGTGTTCGCAGCCATAATCTATTTCTTTTTCAATTTATCTTGAAGCTCTTTATTTTTAGCTTCCATCTCATCTATAGCTTTGTTTAGTTTCTTTAAAAGGCTAACCCTCCTTTTTGATGGCATCCTTAAAAAGTCTTCAAAACTTCCCACGTTAACATGGTTGACGGATAGGAATAGAAAATCATTCTCTATGTCAACCGTGGAGATAAAAAATCCTCCAACTGGATTAAAGGTATATCCAGCTCTTCATCCGGGTTATATGGATTTACAATTTTTGTTGATATAGTTGAATTCCCATCATCAAAATCTGCCATAACCTTTCTCAAGAAAGCCATATCCCTAGGTGTGAATTGTTTGAACGAGGTTACAGGTACATAACTCCCGTTAAACTCTTGAGCCAATTCTCTACCTTTCAAAAGGGAGTTTGAATTGATGTCATCCCCCAATTCCATCAGGTAATGTTCCAACCTACCATCTGGCATCCGAAGTCTGAAGTTCTTTCCTTCCATCTGGAAATAGATGAAGTTATAATCGTGTACTTCACCAGTGGCGGGGAAAGGTTTTATATGATACTCATTGTAACCTTCATCCTCAGGTGTAGCCGGGAAAGGCTTTGAGTAATCAAACAGGTAATTGTTCAAATCTTCAGTGTAATGTACTGGTTCAGTTTTCTTATCCCATTGGTATTCGAACTCCATCTCAGCCCCCAATGAGAATACTCGAGATTGTATCAACAGATAATACTTATCTGACAACCTCATGTCTATGATGTCCTGTAATTTGGGTTTACCTTTACCGAAAAGATCTACCACGATATTACAGAGAAAAGCGTTTATGTGGTTACCAGCCTTATTCAAACGAATGCTTGAAAGCAATTCTTCATCCTCTCCATTCTGCATTCTTATAGTGCAAGGTAATCCACTTGGTAATAAAAATTCTAATGTGTTTTCCATATCTCTTTAGTTTATATTGGGTAATAGTATAAGAACAAGTAAACCCAGGCCTAAGCCTGGGATACTTTAAACTATACCACCTGTACCGGAGGGAGAAGAGTAATAATCTACTGCGAACTCGATAGTTTCAATTACATTGTCAGAACTCATACGATCAAGCTCCAACCCATTAATCTTGCACGGCCAGATACCATCAACTGTATGTTTCTCAGTAGTGATACCTAACTCATCTACCAACTCGATAGTAGCCGAATCTTTTGCAACATCTATCGGTAAACCAACTCCTAACATGGCATTCTGAATAGAATGTATCCATACTCGGAGAGCGTTATCATTCGCGTTGTTGGGTTTCAACTTCTCGCATACCAGGTTGGAGAAATGTACCATACCAGGTGTTTTCACCGGAGAGTTTATCTCCCCATGCTCCACTATGTCGAGTTCAATATCTGGAAGAGTTACTCTCTGGAACTCAAATTCATTTCCTTTTAAGGAAGCAAAAGAAATTCTCCATTGGAATTTCTTTCTGGGGTTACTAAAATTTGCCATATCTTTTTATGCTATTTCGATTCCTACTTCACCATCACCCTGTACGAGCATGATGTTTAATGTTACCTCAATCATCGGTACAATCAACCAAAGTTTCAGGTAAGCTTTATATTTACCCATTTGAACGTCGTTCTTCTGGTTCACAGTTAAGGTGTCAAGAGAACTTGCATCCTGGTCACCCATGTACTCGTACTTCCAAATAGCTCTAGTGGATGTTCTTGCCAGGTTATCCAAGAAAGGTCTAATCTGGTTCCACATGGCTTTGAAAGTTACGGTATCACAAGGTTCTTTCAAATAAGAACGGTATACCGGAATCATTGTATTCTTGATGTAGAATACCAAGAACATGGATGATACAAATGAGAGAGCTGAATTCGTCTTCTGAGAAGTGTAAGATGAAGTCCACTCTATAGAACCATCTCTATAAACCATCGCATTTATACCATGGTTGGCCAAGATGCTCAACTCAGAAAGCCTAGCTGGAGTACCAAAATTCTGAACTACTCCTAATGCGTTGAGAACTGTAGCACTCTGTTTTGATGCAGGATCGAACCAAGCTCCTCGGTTGTTATGGGTCCATACCGTTAAACCAATGGTATCTGCAATCTCATCCAGCTCAATCTCCATGTCAGAAGCCGTGTCATAATGACGAATACCCCCAGTTGAGATTTGAGCAAACTCAGAATCTCCAACAGCTTCATCTTTTGAAGATGCAGCTTCTTCAGCTTTTCCTGGAACTGCCAAAACAGAACCATAGTAAACCATATCCTGTCTCAATGTTGCATAGGCAACACCAGCTGTATGGATGGCATCAATCCTTGCACCAGGAACAGCGACAATCATTGAATCTGATACTGTGTCGAAAGCGTGGAACCCATTATCTGTGCCATCTCCAATAAAGTCAGAGTCAGTTACAGGAGAACCGTCAGAACCACCAGCAAATACTGTTGTTGCAGGTACGATCTCTACTTTCGTAGCTCCCGTTAAAGCAGGGGCAGTTGAGGCTTTTCTGAAGTTGAAGGTTGATGATAACTTGTTAAGGTTATTCAAGAATGTTTGTTTCTCCCATTCAATGTTCTGGTCAGGCATAGGTACTGCTGAGTATGACTCACTTCCATCAGGATTTGAAGGCCAAGTCAACTTGATATCAAAGGCATTGGGATTACCATTTGTAGCGACTTTCACTTCTACCTTGATACCATTGTAATCAGCACCAGGATATTTGGGTTCTACCACAAAAATCTCAGCTGACTTAGAACCTGAATCTGTTGTGATGTTGGCTTTAACTGAAATGGCGGTTGCCTTCTTAGGTTCTACTTCAGAAGCCGTTTCACTTTCTCCCGCTCTATGAGTCACGCGGTTTATTCTCAATCTTGCTCCATAGGCTAACATCCGTTGAACGTAGATATGGAACTTATCCAAACCCTTGGCATCAGATCCAAACATGCTCTTCGGAGCGGCACCACCATAGAGAGCCTCAAATTGATTCATTGTGGAAATAAGGATTGAAGGATCATTTATAGGTCCCCTTCTCGTAACTCCACTTACACAAACTATCCCTGTGGCAGGTACCGATGCCTGTTGGGTAAAGTCCTGTACGTTTACATTAACTACTGGAGTGTTCATCGTTAAACTTTTTTAGGTTTTATAGATTAAATTAAAGTATTGTCACTATTTCACTTGGAAATATAATTGTGTTTCGTTCACTTGTATAAGGTCCATGAAAAGGTTAACCTCAAGTAATGGTGATATCCCCTCTTCCTGAGCCCTTACTACAACTACATCCCATGCATCTGGGATATTATATCTGTATACATCTTCTTGTGTATTATTCTCTGCATTCGGGTATAGGTTAGAGGTCAATAACTCACAAAAGAAAGTAGGTAACTCATCAGGTAATTCTATACCATCATATACCATCTTAGTTATTTTGTGATACCCTCTTCTTGGAATTGCCTTAGCCAATATGGCATTTAAAACTCGTCCTTGATTTATGTTGTTGTAAACAAGGTGAATCTGCATGATATAGTTTACTGGCTGAGGTGGTAACTCATACCTCGTGAATTTACCATCTGTACCCAATGTGTACTGTGTTCTTCCCCATTGTCCAAACTCGCCAGGTATACATTGTACTGTTCTAACTACCATACGAGCGAACTTCTTCTCACCCATCTCAACTGGAGCCAGGTTATTCAACACATCAATACAGAACCCTTTCTCATCAGCTACCTTTCTTTGAGCTTCTTTGTAGGCTTCATACCCAGAAGTGGTTCTAGAGAATTTAGTGATATCAGGCATGTATCCATAGTGGACAGCTTCTAGCCTTAAATTCTCAACTAAAGTTCTCTCTATTAATGTTTGAGTAATTGATAAACTAGTTTCGTTCATTGGGATGCTTATTTTTTAAATACTCGAGTTCTCTGAGATATTGACCTACTTATAAAGTTAGCAAGTCCTACATTACCACCGAGTTTCTCGTACGTTCTACTAAAAAATGGTCTAGCTGGCGACCTACCAGTTCCACCCTCCAAAAATCTTACATATTCATCCACTGTAACCTGATTGGCATATATCTCAGATATCATACTTTGGGGGGGTATTATATCACGGGGAGTGTTCTTCCGAATACCCACTGACACTAACCCATATTTACCAGAATCTCTGAACTTCTGAACAGACCTATAAAAGTTACCCATCATATAACCAGCATGATCGGCCTTGTCATCCCTAATATAAGTTCTCTTCTTAGCTGCATAGAGAGAGGAGTTCTCCACTATACCAATCTCAGCTCCCCCTGTTCTTATGTAATGTCTTAACCTTGTATAATACCTATCAGCAAAAGAAGATTGAGCCTCTCTAACCACTTGTTCTATCTCAGGACCCATGTTCATAAAACTATCAAGGGTATTGAGATCCCCCAATACCCTAATTTCTAGATTTCCAAAACCTAAGCTCCTATTTGATATTTTCCTGTAGTTAGGATCTAACCTTGCCATCAAATTTCTGTGTTTTCTTTTTCAGATCTCTTCAAAATCAACCGGTAAAGTAAGGGGTTATCCCCAGCTTGTGCAACTGGTTTATCTCCAGATGGCCTATATTTAATACCATCAAGGTAGAAGAAATCCCTTACAGAATCCATGTCCATAGATAAATCCTCTTCACTACCACCACGTGTAAACCCTAAATCTTTCAAATACTTAAGGTTTATATAAACCACTACGTGTTCCTCGTCAAAAGTACCGGTAGTGGTTTCTGTATTCAATGGCCAATTCTTTATGGTATCATACATCACTAACACTTTGATGGTTCTAACCTCCCACTTAGAGTTATCATCTGTATTCTCCCCGAACTGGTTCATTGAAAACAAGTAGTGATGCCAAGTCAACACGTTCCTAAAAGCATCATGTCTGAAACGGTTGATGATTGACTTATATCTATTCCAATTATTAATACCTACGTAAGCCATGGAACCTCCTCCTATTCCCAGTAAATTTCTGGACTCTAGGTCCAGATACTCTGAATCGTTTGTTGTACAAGCTTCTGTTATCGTCACAGTATGGTACCTTAATTCCTATGCGACTTGCAAGAGAACAGATACCTGCAAAAAGTACGTCCATCACTGAACCATTATCACCCTGTGAAGACAATAAATCTTTTAATGCAGTAGAGGTAGAATAAAACTCAACCTTAGTAGGGCCAGTTGTAATACTCTTGATATTTCCCCCGTCAGGTGCAGATTCAGGGTCTACCTCTGTAGTTTGATCTTTGGAATTGTTTCCCCCGCCAATGAAAGCTATGAATGAACCCATAGCTGCCATCTGGAAAGCGTCGTAAACTACCAACTTCGCGATTAATGAATTACACATATCCTCGAAGTTCTCGCAACGTAACTCTTTAGGGATTGATTCAAACCCTGGGTTCATAAACAACTCCCAATATTTCTTCTTACCTTGAACCCATTTTGTATCAAGGGTTAAGTTACTAGGTAACTCAAGATCTATGTATTCATTAACTTTCATAGGTCAACTTCTATCCAAACTTGTTCTTTTCTATCTAAAGCCCCCTTAATCATCTCGTTCAGCTTATCAGAAGTTTTCCGAGAATTGAGGAGCTTTCCTTTCTCTTTATTTTCTCCAACTAAGATACAGCCTAATGTATCTTTAACTGTGTTACCTGGATGAATCATTATCCCTGTGAACTGGGGTACATTCTCCAAGTAGGGCATCGCCCTTTTGAATTTAGAGGACATAGCCATAACTACTTTGTATTTCCCAGCCGGGATAGCTGTCTCACCGTAAACCTTCTTCTCCGAGTTTAAATCTCTCACTTTGTCTTCAAGAGTGTCAGAGAATTTCGTACCATCAACTATCAGAACCCCGATAGTATAGGTCTCTTTCTTGTATAACCTTTTAACTTCTAGCAGCATTTTTGTATATGTTATCTATGAACTCACTTCTAAATTGCTTGTAGAGTATCTCTATATTATTTTTAGCAACACGATATTGATACCCATCTTCACAATAAATTTGTTTTAACATTGTATCCTTCAATCTATCTTTCCACTCAGCGGAGATAAAGAAACTCAATGGAGATCCTTTGAACTTGAAACTGAGTGCTCTTTCCCTATCATAGGATATCACGTTAGATGATAACATCTCCACTTTCTTCTCCACGTTATCCCTGTTATCAATATGGTTATCCCTTATAATTTGCTCAAGATAGTTTATCACTCTAAGTTGACTCTTAGCAAAGAACATATCTGAAAGGTCATCCACCTGTCTAGGAGATATCTCATCTGATACACCCTCTACTAATGTCTTTAGCAACTGGGTATGGCTTTGTAATAAATTCCCTTGGTCTATGAGAGTATTTCTAAGTTCAATCATCTGACCTAAATACTCCCTATTGAAAGAGTCAGATTTCCTGTTATCCCTTATCATGTTCAGGAACATTACTATGAACCCGATAAACAGAATTGCCATGGCAACTACCATGGCTGATTGTTCACTGATAAGGTTTGACATTTCATTTACAGCTTCTACAGCTGAGGTTATATCTCCTGGAGATGTTTGTAGTACCATATTTTTAAGGTTATTAAAATTAGGGAGAGGAGAGATAAACCAGGCTAAACCCCTCCCTATTGACAATGATTAAAGAACTCATCTATTACAAATAAAGTCTCGACTAAGCTTTTATTTTGATATTATACTCTTCCACAGACATTGTACCTAGGGATGGTAATTTTATCCTCAAAACTCCATTAATATTAGGGGGAATAATATTGGCATTAAGTGGAATAAATGTACCAGACCCATCTACATTAAAGGCTATGGTTGAAAGCATATTTGTTAAAGGCATTGGTACATTAGCCACAAGTAATTCTATACGATATTTATCCCTATTGTATATACCCTTAACCATATTGCCACAATTCATAATATCTACAGAATATGACCTACTTAAATATATCCCTCTGGGTAACCCATTTGCACCTGATTTAGATATCTCCAACAGAGTCCCAGTGGTGGTAGTAGTTTTGGGTTGTGCTGGTACCATGTTGGGTTTTACATTATCGTTTGTAGTACCAGTACCCCCTGTACATAGATATGAACTTTTTTTCATCAAATCTAAGATATATGGACTTTTTGTAGTACTTGGTAACATATTACCCATGTACGTAAGAAATAGTTGATCTCTGAGTATATCACTAATGGTATAGTCCCAATAAGCAAAATCCTGTATATACCCATTCCACCAGTCATAGGGTTGAGTTATAGTTTGGAAACATCTACCAAGCCAAATATTCCCATCCCAACCTCTATCTCTACGAGAATAACTAATGGGTCCTGCATGTGGGTATTCACTTGGAGTTACAAGCCCATTAAGTACACCATTCAAATAAAATTCTACTGTTCTATTAGTCCCACTAAACCTCACTAAATAGTGATTCCACCCATTCTGAATAAAGGTACCTTTAGTTCCCTTACAAAACTGGTTTACCTCACCATTATAAAATTGAAAACTTAAAGGGTCATCTGATAGTGGTACATTTGAATGCTGTCCTATAGCATATCCTAACCCCAATGCATGATTACCTCCAATTACTCCTCCAAGTACACCATCCCTTGTAGTATTATTTTTACCCATAGAAAAAACACAAACGGATATAGTAAAATCCTTACCCTTTGTGATTGGGTCTAATGTTAGAGCAGCACCACCAGATATCAAATCCCAACATTTAGAGTGGTTAAATCCAGCTGTATAGTATTCTAATGTACCAACGCTACCAATGGGATTGTGGTTATTACCAGAATGGTCTAGGTTATCACCATTTAATGGCATAAATATGGTGGGTTCATAGCTTAAGATAGGGCTATTGAAATCTGGCCAAACTCTCTTCCCGTCGAGCCAAGCCTCTTTCACCCTCTTACCACCAAAATACATATAATTAATCCTTTTACTATCTAATCTTATAGCCATAGTCATGTTATTTAAGATTCAAGTATAATATATAATACTCCAGGAGCCCCACCATCTTTAGTTGCTACTTGAATGTCATTTACTCTTAGAGTAGAAGTTGATTTAACATATTTACTATCATTCTCCAACTGACTCACTTTGGTAGGAGCTGCAGGGATTGTAGGCTTATTAGTTAAATCATTATAACTTCCAGAAGTAGCTACAGTAGCCAAGTTTGGAGTACCTGACAAATCACTATATTTACCTGAGGTAGCAACTGTTGCAAATGTGGGTTTAGAACTTATCTCAGACCATGAATAAGCTGGCTTCTGAGCTTGCTTAGCCCAACTATAAACATCTGACGCAGGCATTGATGTTGGGAAGTCAGTGATTTGAGATTTAGTATGAGTATGTGAAGATGGTGGGAATGTAGTAGGCTTACCAGTAACTTCTCCCCATGAAACTGGGAACTTAGTTTGAACCGGCTCAGTCAATGCAGTGACAGAACTTATGTCAGTAAGATATGATACAGTAACATTGGTTAGTACAGAATTGTAAGAACTATACCCCCTATCTACTTCATTAACCCAGACCTGGGGATATTTCCATGAAGTACTTACATCCCCAATTATGATAGATAATTTACTATTATAATACCCTATCCTAACTTTTTGTGGTGACCCCAATACAACTACTGTTGGATTCACTATTTGTCCACCAGAATTATTATAGACCCATACATGGATACGAGATGATTTTCCAGTCTGATAATTAAATAGAGTTATCAAGTAATGCGCCATTGTAGAGGTAGCCCCATAAGGTAATTGTATTGTCATTGCCCCCGTTACAGAACTCGTTCGAGTTGTAGAACCTCCCAAATCATGGGATATAGCATTCTCTTCAAAAGTAGAAGGGTCTAATCCCCTAATAGCTATTAATTTCCCAGCTAAAAATCCCCTTACGTCTCCTGAATCATCCTTCCTTACTTCAAAATCTGGTGTTATACCCATCATTGAATTGCTAGTAACACCATTATGTAAATCTACTCCTGCAAACCAACGTAATCTAGTAAGAGTATGTGAAGCCCAAATAGCCACACACTCATTACCTTGCATATCATAACCTATACCACCAAAATACCCCTGACCTGTATCCTGTCTCAAGTTTATAGTTTTGGCACTACCAATATTGATGTTACCTTTACAAAAAATACCGTTAGTAGGTACTTTGGTGTAATCTGCCCAACTGTTTGAAACCAATATATCTCCGACGTTAATGCCTCTTGCAGTTTCTAGACCAGCTGTTATCCTATTATTATAATTATACCAACCAATATCAGCTGTGGCTCCTACTTGTACTCCCCTTGTACCCTTTAGAACACCAACAGTAAGATCAGCTAAAGTATGGTCTGTGTCTGCTCCGTATAATGTGAATTTTAAGGCAGAAGTAGCATAACTACCATTTCCTAGCCTATAGCTAAGAGCTATATTTCCAGTTTGACCAGCATTGGCAATATTAAACTCATTACCATTAGATATCATTTGGTTATTTGATTTCCTGATAGCGAAATCTACATCTCTCGTCAATTCTGATACCTTACTTGGGATTGCCACTGAAACAGCTGCAGAACCATTGTAATTTTTTGATTGGTACCCAGTGAATGTTAAAGCGTATGGGTTTGGTAAACTTCCAGGGGTAGAAGGGATTGTGGGTTTATTAGTTAGGTCATTGTAATCCCCAGATGTAGCTACAGTAGCGAGTGTGGGTTTCCCAGACAACGTTGCCCATGTGGGATAAGCTGGTAAGTTTCCCTCATGGTAAAATTCTTTACCCGTAGAATTTTGTATGGATGAAGCTCTGAATATAATTTTGGGTAAGGACCACTTTGACGTATTACCAATATTGAGGTTATTACTTGGGTCCATCCATAAAAACTCTCTAACATTACCAGAGTTATCTTTTACAGCATAACCTTGATTATTAGATACCACTGGTCTACCTGCAGTATCAAACCCAAAATAACCTTTCCCAGCCAATGGGTAGTATAAGCCATCAGCTGTAGTTTTTTCTAATGGGTTAGGTAGGTTGTATTTATCCCAGATTTCATAATAACTTCCACCATGTCCAATAGCCCACTTATCACTGGCATATCCAAATACCCCTAACTGAGAAGCTTGGGCATTTATGGCTTGTATAATACAATAATTATCAGCATCAGTAGACTGTAATTTCAATTTGATATCTACATTTTGTTTTATTGTGACCCGTCCAGTTAAAGTGCCCCCCGTAAGTGGAAGATAATTATTTAGGTCAGTTGTACTTGCTGGAGAAGGAAGATTTGAGGCATCCCATATTTTGTAGTTAGTCCCGTTTTTATCGTGTAATAAGTCTTTACTACCACTTCTAATGACGGTCTCATTATTACTTACATTACCAATTACAAGATTGTTTTCATTATTAAAATATACTTGAGACAATACAGTTCCACTGGTGTTTTTCCATCTTAGTTGATTCCCATTATTGTAAGTTACATGGCCTGTCATGTTACCACCAGAAAGAGACAGATATGAAGCCCTGATATCTGTTAAATCATTCAGGATGTTATCAATGATATCCGGGTTATTCTTCAAAGCTTCCGCCAACTCTTCAAGAGTGTCCAACACATCAGGAGCATCTCCAATTAAATCTTGTATTTTCTGAAGTACGAAATCCTCAGTGGCTTTAGCATCCCATGTATCTTTATCCTGTTTTGTCACGTGAACGTTACCATCAGCTATATGAGTCAATATAGGTTGAATCCTACTCAACTCTGACTGAGTGACAACGTTTAAACTCGGGTCATCAATTGGTTCTACCGAGATACAGAGTTTATCTACCTTATTCACTGACCAGTTGGCTGGTTTTGTTGTTGAAGTTTCAGGTACATCAACATCAGGCATCTTAGCCGATGGTGTGAACGTTATCTCGATAGTGAGGAAATTATTACTACTCGGGTCAAGAGTGGTAGATGTTATATCTATCTCATCACTTATCACTCCATTGATATCAGCTGCAGCCAAGGTTGTTTCTCCTATTACTACACCAGTTTTACCATTCTTAATTTGGATTTTTACAGAAGCCTGTTCATTCGCTAGTGTATTAAAATCCATCGAGTAATATAATTTGTTAGTTAGCTTAATTCTATTAACTAGATCTCCAGTTAATATCACTGTCCCCTTGATTGAGTTTGTTGTCCCAGTCATCTGAGAACTCTGGTTGAGGAGTAAAGCGTTATTATCCCCCCCACAAGCAAAGGTTAAACCAACTCCGTAATTCCAATAAGGTGTCAAGGGTCTACCTGTTCCAGTACTACCTTGTACATACGTTGCATATATGGGGTTACTGGTGTCAAGGATAGAGTAGTTGAATCCCTCTTTAGCCAAATCAAGAATTTGTTGTATCTGCTCGTAAATCAAAACCTCACCTGGTTTATCACCAGTGTTGGATGAATTCAATTTTCCACTCTCGTTATACTTCGCTATTTTACCAGCAGTGGGAGTGGCAGTAGCTTCACTAACATCTTTGAAATGTTCTTTAGGGTATAACCCATTCACTGAAGAAGTGGCAAGAGGTATCTCGAACCCATTACCAGCAGTGTTTGTGATTATAGCTTTCTTACCAGCTTCATTATACGTGTAATTGAGATTTACCCACCACATAGTTTTACCGATGACTCTCCATTGAGAACCATCTTTCATGGCTACATCACATGATTCAAATTCTTGTGATGTTATGGCGTCAGTGATAGTAGTGTTCGGTGTAGCTAATTTAGAAACGTAAAAGAAAGCCCCATCCTTATGTTCATTTATATTCGGTATCTGAGCTGAGTTGGAGGCTTCTCCGATAAAGTGAGCCACTTTACCCATATCTCCAATCGCTGAATCTACCAAATCAAGGACAGCTTTCTGTATAGTTGCTCTATAATATTTGCCATCTGTACCCAATACAAGTATCTGGTCATTGGCAACTACAGAGCTTTTACTTCCTTGCCTACCTATGATAGTATCAATATAGGCTTTCACTATCTTATTAGAGATAGCTTTTGCAGAAGTATCTGACATGGTTTGGTCCACTATCTCTGGGTGGGCGTTGGGATCAACCAAGTGTTCTTGAAACTCTTGAGCTAATTCCTCTCCAGTTGTACCAAGGTCATTGATTTGGTTCTGAAGGTCTTTGTCTTTGTCTTGCAACCTGGTGAACTCAGCATCATGTTTCGCTTCCAGGTCACCAAGAGCCTGTTGAGTAGCGTTTGATACTGGTTTATCCAAGTCAGAGGTGTTATCTACATTACCAAGACCCACATCAGCCTTAGTAAGGTTAATATCTTTATCTAACGTGTAACCGTTAATTTTTCTCGTGATAGGAACATATTTCAGTAACTCCTTGTATACCTGGTCTCCAGTTACAAAACCTTGTGAGTCCTGTACTACTGAACCACTGAAAAACTCCTTGATTTGATTCGGGGTCATTATCTCGGGTTCTTCGAGCTTACCCTGAACCATAAGTTGCTCATTCCCAGTTAGTGGCATCCCAATTAAAGGGAAACTATCTGGAAATATTACATAGTCTCTTCCACCAAGAGGTTCAGTAGCTTCTCTGCTACTTCTTAAGAAATAAGGAACGAACGGCTCATTGGAAGAAGGTTCTATGGGATATTTAGGATTATTCTTAAAATTACTCATGGCTTTAAGACTTTTTAAACGAAAAGACCGAGTTAACTACAAGAGCAACTCGGTCCAGTGACAACATATTGATAGTGTTTAATTTACTTTTCCTCTTCGGTCTCCTCTTCAGAGTTTTTCTCGAGTTGATAAGCGTAATCACGTTTCTCTTCAAATGACAGAGCCTTGAAAGATTTTTGTTCTTTCTTCTCCAACTCGTATGTTTCAAGGACGTAATTCGTAAGCTCCTCTTCTGTTTTAGCAAAAACATCCTCTTTACCGGTAGAAAGCAACTCCACTCTCGCATTCAGAATCGTATTCTCTTGAGTGAGCTTCTTTACAGTCTCAGCTGCTTCTGCCATACCTTTGGTAAGGTTTTCTATTTGTTCGTTTGCGGTATTCAACTCCGCTAAAATTTGAGCAGCTTCTTCTTTCTCAACTTTTATACCGGTGGGAGCTTTTTGACCCATTTTCTCCATGTAAGCCTCTACCTCTTCCGGAGAAGCTATACGGATATGGCCATTACTGAGAGCAGTTACGAAGGTGTTATCCATCATAGCTCTATCAGGAAATTCTTTGATTTCACCTGGAACCAACTTAAACCTAAGGATAGGTGAGTAAAAGCTCAATGCTTTGGCCCCTAATCTAGCATATTGTTTTGCCATAATTATAATTTTATTGTCCGTACTCTATATTTTTACTAGAAACGAGTATGGGGAAGGTATTTTCCCTCCCCATTAACTCATTTTAGTTTTTCAGCTCAACAATTTGTTTGGTGTCAATATCGAAAGCTGGCGGGAAACCTGCAGTTGCAAAGTCTTTGGTCTTATCCAAGATAAGGACAGAGTCAGCCCAAAGTTTGGCGAATCCAACTTGCAGAGAAGCATAGAAGGCCTCAGTTTGGTTTGAAACGATTCTCTCAGATTCAACCTTCAATGGGAACCCGTTCAATTTCAAGAGAGCGGCTGCCTTGTCAATCATCAAGATTTGGTCGTCATCCACTGCCCCATGGATAAAGAAATCCAAATTCTGCGGAATCGGAGTTTTAATGTTTAAGTTTGCACGAGTCGTACCTGATTCACGTTGGCTGAACTCCGGTAAATCCAAGATGTCGATTGCCATACCTTCACCCCCAATCAAGGTAGTCGGGATACGACCCAAACGAGACATCCGAACCAAAATCTTCAGCAAATCACGGTAAGTAACTGTGTTCTGAGTTTTAACCCCGATAACCGGAGCAGCTTCAGAACCATCCTTCTGTTCTCCATTGATAGCACACTCGATAGCCAATCCGTCAACTACATGTCCAAGCAATACTCCGAAATCCTCCAAGAAGATAGAAACAAGGTTCAGAGAAGAATACATCTTAATCTCATCAGTTAAGGTGATACCACGACCAATTTTGAACATGGTATATTCTTTCTGACCGAAAGAAACAGCTCCCAATGGAATTGTCTCAGCCTCGTTCACTTTTCTCGGAGCAGCATCTGACATGTTGATGAAAGGTACTTTCATAACGGGACCAGACATTTGCTCTTCTCCCCGGATGATGTTCGGATAAATGGGTGCTCCACGATAACCTTTTCTCAAAGCTGCACGGAAAATCTCCGGTACAATCCAACGGATTTGGTCAACCTCTGCTTGGTTCAAAATCATGGATACAGTATCTTGGTTCGGGTTAATACCCATCTTGTACAGATAGGAATCCAATTCCATATTATATCTCAATTTCACGTAATCCTCAACAAGGACATCATTTGGTCTTTGAGGATCAAAACGCAAGGCATTCAACTCATCGAATACCGTTTTAACTTCCTGGCGGAGTTTGGTTCTCTCAGCCTTTTGTTCTGCTGTTAACTGAATCATTTTATTTTCGTATTATAAGTTTCACGTTTCTTTAGGCAACAGTTACACTGATAGGTGCATCCAATACAAGGATACGCATTTCAGGAGTGTTGTCGTTCTCACAAGGTTCCATAGCAATGGCTACCGCTTCACCAGTTGCTGCCAACTTCGTTGCAATCAAGTGGGCATAGTGACCAAGAGCTGTTTCCGGGAATGTAGCCGGTACTCCGTCTTCTCTCGTTACAATTACTGCATCACCAGCTTTGAAAGCTCCGGCTGATTCTGCATAAAGCATCACGTGTGAAATGAGGATTGATACCGTGGTAACTCCCCCTGCAACTGCTCCGTCCAAAAGGTTGATACCGATATATCTACCAGTTCCGTCATTCACGTATGATTTGATTGTACCTTCCGGCATCAGCATCACTGGTTCACCTGGAAGAATAGGTTTTGTCTGGGCTGTATCAACCACAAATTGGTTGGCCATTTTGTCCTGTTCTCTTTTGTAAATAGTGGTAAACGAAAGTCCACCGAATTGATCTCCGTACATAATATCGAATTTTTGATTGTTATTAATTTCCTGCAGTTAAATAAACTCGGGTCTAGAAGATTACTTATTCTCTCCCTTAAAGTCTCTCTGGTAGATGAAATGTTCACGGATCTCATCCAGAGTTTTCACCCCCTCGTTCTTTTTGTCTTTGTCTTCCTGGTTGTCATTTCCCTTGAATGAAGCCCTAGAAATATCGTGACCTCCACAGGCTTGACAGGTAAGCGGTGCATCTTTCTCAACTTGAGTCTGATACTGAGAAAGTAGAGCTTTTGCCTCCTTCACATCAGCCTTGTTGATAAGTGCAAGTATAGCTTCATCCTCTTCTTTACCTTCTTCCAAACTCAGTTTGTAGAAGTTTGTAGCCTCAGTTCTCAAGTTATTGAGATACTCTTCACCGGCATTGATGAATGACTCTTTCTCTTTCAAAGCTCTCAACTCGGTTAACTCGGTAACCATAGCGGAGAATGATTCCTGGATTTTGTCCCAACCAGTAATATCACCTAGCTTCAGAGAAGCGGGGTCTACCAGTTTGTCTTGATTAGCCTTGTATTGTTCAAGGTTAGTCTTAATGTTCTCAGCTGTCAAACCTGATAAACCAAGGGTTTGAGAAGCCAAATTAATGATCTCTTCTGGGGTCATAACTTTTTGATTATCCTGATTAATATTTAATTTGAACAAACCATTGAAGCTGTTCGTCTCCTCATTTAGAACAGACTTAAGATTCCTCCAATCTACATTGTAAGCAAAATTGGTCTGGTCTACTTTTACAGATTGTGATGATGCAAAGTTAGGTAACACGATTTTACCGTTCTCATCAAGTTTCTTCGCAAATGGGTCTGCACCATGAGATACCAGAGATAACTCCATGTAATACATAATCTCAGTGGCTATCTTACGAACCAATTGACCTTTCTCATCGTAAGTACCCATTTTCTCGTAGAACTCCCACTCTTTCTCAAACTGATGAGAAGGCTTCCACCTGTAGACTACAGTACATGAAACTGAGTGGATAGAAGGTGGGTCCATGTTAATACCCCTTGCAATGTTGGGGTGAGACTTAGCATCTATCTTCAAACGAGCGTTGATTCCAGCCGGGATAGTTTTATCTCCAACTTTATAGGCTTCTTGCCATACGTTATCGACTACTGCTCCAAGCTCATTACCAACTTGCATATCATGGTTGGGATATACAGACTGACCAACCATCAAACCCATTGATTTCTTCAGTACCTCAACAGGGAACTCTATCAGGCCTCTACCAGATATAACCACTGTGTTTGATAGCATTCTGAATAGTGGTTGGATAAATTCCCCATCTTTAGCTGTAAAGTCATCTTCCTTAGCTTCCGGGTAATAGGTATTAAATGCAGGTGGGTCATTCCAGAATCCGAAACTCGATTGGTCCTTCATGTTTTGACCCAACTCCTGTTTAAGTGGAAGTTGGGTCGGTATATTAGATGCAATCAGAGATCGAATTCCACAAAGTGTGACCTGCTCTTCGTAAAAATCTTTCATGTTATTTCACTTTTGGTTGTGGTTTATTTTTCTCCCGAGTCCTCTTATCAGACTCATCCTTTTCTTTCTCTCTCGTTTGTTGAGCTCCATTCTCCTCAATGGGTGCTCTTGGTTCTTTTTGAGCTGGGGCATCATAACCTAACTCATCTGCAGCTTGCTCTTGAGATATAATACCCATCATGTATTTGTTAGATACATTCCTGATCTTGTATTCCTCTGCCTGCTCTGTTTTGAGTAAGTCTGTGATTGTAGAAGGATTAAACTCTACTCTCAAGGTTTTGAACTTGAATCCAGCCAACAATAGCTCATATTTATAACCAACCTCCAAGTCAGCTGCAACTATACTCTGAACAGCCCTTAGTTGAGATAGCATCTTTGTGAAGATGATACTCAACCCAGTCTCCGTTCCCCCATTGGTTCTTAATCCCATGAATGTTCCCGGGTATTTTAGAGAGTTAGCCACCTTACGTTGGGCTTCTGAGTACAGATCTGCAACACCGTTCATGTCTTTGGTTGTGGAATGGAACTCGAAGTTGTGATCATCATTATAACCAGTTACCACTCCATTAGATACTCCCTTCATAATCTCAGCTTGTGTTTTACGTAAGAAAGCATCTAACTTACCTAGGTATGCAGAATCACTCTCACCGTCTTCTTGAGTAGGTTTCTCAACTTTAACTTCAAGGAATCCAATAAGACCCATCAAAGTTAAGAGGTTGTCAACGTTCTCATCCATCCGGTATAACTTGGCTATGGTTCTCAATGCAGGTAACCAAGGCGGAATCCCATAAGGTACTTCTGAGAACCCATTTATAGCGAAGTACTTGTAGGTTCTCTGGTTCAGTTTCAGGTAAAAGTCTTTAGGAAGTGTTACTGGATTACCACCATTGGTACCCACTACATATTGGTACGGGAAATAACGTTGTTTTCTAGAATCATATACCCAACGTATATTCTCTGGAGCAACCATGATACATGATTTAACTCCTTTCAAATCGTTGTCAATCACCCACTCATTTGAGATACAACCTGTAAGATAGGCCTGTGCTATAAGCTTACTAACAAAGTTATCCATGTTAGCAACTCCATCAACCCAAGTTTTACTCTTCTCTGAAAGGTGGTCTCTCATTCTCTTCACTTGGTCTGCAGGTACCTGTGGGTCAAATTTGATTTTATGGCCAGTGTTAGTTAATAACACCAAGTCATTTAACGCTAAAGAAAGGTTATCATCCATGATAGCCAGTTTCCTTATCTGAGGTAATACCTTCAATAGTAGGTCTGATACGATTAGTTTTTTGCTCGGAGATAACTCGTTTACAAAAAATTCATTACCAATCCCAATATCTAAATTGGTAGACCTTCCCGTTGGGAGAGATCTGGGGTTGGTAGTGACATCCATTACAGAACCTCCTGCAAAGGCTTTGTTTTTAAGCTTTACCATATTAAATCGGATTTGTTACTAAGTTTTTCTTGCCTTTTCTGATATAATTAGTTATGGCTTTAGCCATTATGCAGTCATCTGTGTAAACCGCATCATCTTCGTAGAGGTTGTCATCGTTTGCTTTATCTTTACCCATAGCAACTGGCCTGTTCCTTGAGTCAAAGATAAACGTATAAGACTCATCTACAAAGAATTTGTCGATTATGCTAACGTTGTCAAAACGAATATCTTCCTCTAACTCATCTATAATAATTGGTCTAGTAGAGGTGGTTGTATACCATCCTGGAATATCTTCAGCTTCAGGCTTACTTTTACCCTTCTTTTTCAATAGTTTTTTAGCGTAGTAAAGATTAGGATAACCATGATCCTGAATCTTAGATGTTACTGCCAAACCAATATCATTTGATTCTGGTGCTATCAGAGCGTTATTGAATCTTTTACCGGTGTGCATGAGTAGGTTAGCATACTTAGATGGGTTAATTTTCCCCCTGAAATACGCTAACTCTTCCCCATGACGATTCATAACAGAAAATGCAGAATAGTCGTTGGCACGACCGATAGCAACGTCAGCACCGATGAAACATCTTTCACCGGGTTTAGCGAAACGTTTTATGTAGAGTCTACCGTTTTGTTCGATAGAAACGTAATCATCTGGATAAGGTAAGCATTCTTCTATCGCTCGTATGCAGTTCAAATCGAATACTGTAGCCCCAGAAGAAAGGAAGTCACCATCAATTTCCTGTGCAGTTCTTCTTGGTCCCAGGGATTTACTCATTGAGCTATACCACTCATCATCTCGTTCTGGATGCATTTGCCAATACAACCTGATAGCATTGAAGAAACTATCCCCATTTTTAGCGTCAACCCATTGCTTGTGAAAGAAATTTCCAATTCCCATTGGCGTGCTGTTCAAGATAGCCGATCCCCCAGTGTTGTGATTTACAAAGCCATCTGCTGATATATAGCTATGATCTCCCTCTACCTGTATATCATATATGGGTTCTATGGTTTTTTTAACTAATGTTAGTTTAGAAATATACACTCTACCATCCCTTTCTTCAAAAATCCTTTTTACAAACTTACTAGCTTGTAAATTATCTGGATATACCTCATTGGCTATTTCTTTGTATGAATACCCCTGTTTACGCATCTCTAGAATCTTACCCCTTTTAACCAAATCTGGTAACCTATCCCCAGATATGGGGTTTAAATATAATCCAAGATTCTCTTTATACGCTTTTTCTATATTCTCTTTCGGAGTAACATACCTAAGGTTAGTTATATAGTTATGGGATTTATCATTATCTATATGGTCCACTTGATACCCATTAGGTTTTTGTCCTAAAAACGCTTCTGCAACTAATACGTGTACATTTCTTTGAAATAATTTACTTTTCCCTTGGTTTTTACAATCACCAGTTTCTCTTTTTGTACCATCACTTAACCCAACCCTAAAATAACCAAATTTATTTTTCCTTTGAGCTACTTTAGTTAAGTTACCTTTCTTTTTTCTATATACATTACCCAAGTTAGATATATAAAAATCAGGGAAATCTTTTATGGGCTTTATCTCCTCTACTAGGGGTGGTTTAGTTATTGTGTTTACATCTCTAAAATCTTTTATTTTAGTATCAACCCCAACTATATTTAAATCTTCCTCAATTATCTCTCTTACTGTTTTCCACCCCCTTGTTGTAAATAACCTATGTGCTGGAGTATATCCACCTATATTACCATGGGTATCTTCTACATACCAAGTTTCAAGATTACCCTTATTTTGAGTATGTGTAATTTTTCTCCAATTACCCTCATGTGTTAGAGTATAAACCTCTTCCGAAGAAATTTCTTTTACACCCCGTTCTTTAGGACATATACTTCCTAGTTCTATTACCTTAGTATATAACCTAAATTTCTCTTTCCCATTAATTTTACCTAATGAGACTTTTTTCTGGTAAAGTATTGGTGTAGAATAAATTGCGCAACTTAAAGTGGGGAAAGCAGCCGCCCATATCCTATCTGCCCATCTCACGATTGCAGCCTCATCTATCACAAGTAAGGAAACTGCCTCTGAACGACCAGCTTCCTCTGTTGTTGGTACTGAAGTTATAGAAGACCCATTCACAAACTCTAGTACTGTAGCAGTACCGAAAGAATCTCCACGCGTTTGAGTTACAGGTGTTTTCAACCACTCGGGAAGGTTCTTGTACATGTACTTAATCCTTTTCAGAACTCGTTTAGCAACCATATCCTTGATTGAGATAATCTGGATATTCTTGTTGTCGTTAAACATAGCCAACCATAAGCAAAACAGAGCGATAAGCTCAGTTAAACCTGCCTGACGAAATTTAAGGATTATGTTGAACCTGTAGTTTAGAAAATCCCAAAGAACTGCTCTCTGGTATTCGTAGAGGTTGAATTTCACTTTCCCCCTGACAGGATGGATGATATACACGAAATTTGCAAAGTAAAACGGATTTACCTTGCATTGACGATACATATCGAATTGTGCTCTATCTAGGGTTACTATCTTTTTCTCCATATCCTAAACTTTAACCCAATCTCTAATCTGGGTCGTTCATCGAATAATAGAACCTCAGAAGCTCTGAAGAACGCATACTTGTTGGATGAAAACTGAAAATCAAGCTGGTATTCTCCAAAAGGCTTTTCACGTAAAAAATCAAAACCAACCGAAAAATAGTGAGAAAGCCTTTGCTCCTGAGGTTTGTATTTTGTTTTCGAATATCCTAACCTTCCTTCTGCCCAATGATAATTGTAATCCTGGTAAAACAGGCTGTAATGTTCCGAGTAAACTGAACCATCAATCCCAAGTAGTGATAGGTTCAATGAATCTCTGAATAAACTCATCTCAACCAGCTTTGGGTTTTGGGGATAGAGTTTTAGGAAATTCTCTGAGATTTGAATCTTTTCCTGAAGTCCCTCAATTACGAAACTGTAATGAAGGCTATCCTGGATAATTCTGAGTTCCAATTCCTTCAACCTGGATGAATCTGTTTGGTAAATCATCACTCTTTCTGGTTTCAGTGTATCTCTGATAACTTGAATCTCGGGATAAGGTTTTGAAATGTAAACAGTATCTGTAACCACCTTGATATGTGGATTAGGTTTCTCAGGTTTGTTTGACCTGAATCCGAGATAGAAGGTGAGAGATAAAATCCCAATGAGTGATATGACTTTGAGTGTTGTGTTCATCCAGTTGAATTTGTTGGTTTGAGTGAAATAGAACCTTAGAAGTTCATGGGTTGTTAAAATCTGTTAAATTCAGCTATTCGGATGGTCATTTCAATGAACAACGTATCTAACTTATTGGAAATTAAGGAGTTAAGTTCCTTTTTACGGACTTAATCTTTAGATTAAGTTTGTAAAAATTCTCTAATAGGTTATAGGATAGAGAATAAGCTCTAAAAATTAAACCCTAAATTAACCCCCTATAATCCCCCTAATAAAGGTCCCTTAATAAAAAGGGATTAGGATTCTGTAACTACTTGATATTCAATTTCTTATGTTCATAAATCCACTTAAGGGCCCATAACATCCATAACCCTACCTCATAGGGTGGACATTTTGTGGCAGTGGTTCTGCCTTTATTGATCCAATACCCAATGTCCTTGTTCATTCTGCCATAGTAGGCTACTATCCTAAAGTTATCTGGAATTCCCTGAATTCTGGCCAGTTCTCGTGGGCTCATCTGTATACCATCTGGATTGAATTGTCTGTTTGTTTTTCTAGCCACTTGCGGATATTCATTCGGAAGGTTTCTGTATACACCTGGTGCTGTTGTATACTTCCTATTTTTGGCTATAAACCTTTTCTGATTTGGGTCAGAGTCCCAGTATTTTTTGATTCTTTCTAAGGTCATTTTCTTACCAGCATAGATTGTTATTTTTGTGTTTATGTTTTCTGTCACATGACCAAACCTGTAATGGTAGTTTTTGATAGTCAAACCAGAGAGTAATTGTTTGGTAGTTTTTAGCTTATATTTTTTAGGTTTGGTTATATGTTTCCATATTAGCTTATGGTTGACCTTGAAGTCTTTACGTATCCCCATAACTATTAATCGAACTCTACCTACCTGAGAGTTTCCGAAGAATGTGACAGATGTCACTAGAAAGTGTAAATGGTAATCTTTCTTTAACCATCCAATTGACTTAATATAAGGCATAGCTTTTGGAAGATTTTCCATGAAAAAAATCTCTGGTTTTGATTCTCTTACTTGATTAAAAAATAGGTTGAATGAATCATTCTCTAACGGGTCAGAGAATTTCTTGGATCTAGTTAAAGCCATCATTGATGATGAACCGCAATCTGGGGCACCTATTATTACATTGGATGGCACAACTTCTGATGGTTGTAGGTGAGAATATAACTTTTTCCTTTTACCAAAGTTAGCCCTCCATTGTAAGTTATTAGGTGTATAAAATACTGCTCTTGGTTCTATGTTGGCTGTTAAGTATTCTTTCATAGAGTATAGCCAAGAACCATTACCCCCACATACAGCTAAAATTTTGAATCTTTCCTGTTTCATGTTGTTAAGTTTTTATTTTGCAATAGTTGGTATTGCCATTCGTGAAATTTGGACACGAAAGTTTTGAATCTAGAAGCTTTTTAACTCGTTAGAGTAATGAATTTACATTGGCCATAAAAGTATCAAACTAGATATCTCATTCTAACCTGGTTCTATTATCCTTAAAATTTAATCATTATGATATGGAAGAAGCAGAATTTAAGTTTTTAAAAACACGGCAACAGTTAGTTGATTTCTTCGAGAACCTCCCGAGAATGTTATACGTGAAACTGGGTAACAATAAAATGTTAACCCTCCATTCCTACAAGTTTGCCCGGTTAATCCTTTTCTCAATGGGTCAAGAGATGCACAGAGATGGGAAATTAGATTTGTTATCTATCACAAAGTTAACTCGGATGTACTCCAACGATTTTCTCAGTGAGAGAGAAAAAGGAGGTTATCAGATGAGTGATAACGAAATCGATTTCACTGAAGAATTGGTTTCTCTTTTCTCTTTAGAGATTCTGAAAGCCCAAGTATATGCAAGTAGGGTTTATATAATCCTATGTAACGAGTTAACCCTAGAAGTTTTATTCCAATGAGAAAGAGTAATGATAAAAGGATGTATGAACCTCATGTGAAGGTTTTACAGTACATCATGGAGAGGGATAGAGATATTTACTGTGATTTCGTTCTCCCATCATGTACAGCTCACCAATTGGAGAATCTGGAGAGGGTTGACTTCAGTATAACTGGTATAAGGGTTATAGATGAAGTTTATAACTGGGAAGATTACGTTGGTAGTGATGGAAAGGTACATATTTCAAGCCCACTCTACGTGGAAACTATTGGAGAATATAACAACTATTTACGGAAGATAAACAAATTAGACATGGTTAATTACGAGAAAGGGGATTTAAAACCCGTAATTTTTGAAGGAGCTAACAAGATTTTACAGGGAACAGACAAAGACACTGAACCCCTACATGTTTACAATAACCAAGATACTTCAGTATCATGCTGGAAGTTATCTGTGAGAGATATACTTAGGATGTTATTCAGACCTAAGCAAAGATTTATTTGGATGGGGATTAAATCAGGACCTTCCCAGCCACCAGTCTGGCTTACCACACGCTACCCATTCAAATAATCACTCATAATGTTTAGATTTTATCCTAGCCATGCAACCAGGCTAGGGTTTTTCTTTGCAAGAACTAATTTAAAATAAACAAGTTATGGAAATTCCAAAGAACCTAAAATGGTATTATGACCAAGTAACAAACAACCTTAACCAATTGAAAGCGTTGAAGTTGAAAGAGAAACAGATAAGGAAAGAGAAAGTGGGAGTTGAAGTTAAGTGTTGTAAATGTGGTAAGTCAGTAAAACTGGTTTTCACAGTTGCTGAATGGGCAGCTTACCTATCTACTCAAAAGAAGTTGATTGAAGAGAAAGGGTTAGTGATGAGTAATGGAGATGTGGTGAAGATGTTTCAATACAAGAGTATGAGATTCCTGAAACACATCTACCTTGAGTGTTGTCAAGCTTGTTTACAAGAAGAGGAAAGGATACAGGTAGATGGGTTGATGTCAGTTGAGAATAACATCAAACTAATTCTCGGAACCTATGAAAAAGGAAAAGAAGAATACGAGAGATCACCCCTTACAAGTTTATTGTAAAACTTGCGGTAAGTTGGTTGTAGAGGTAGAAGCTGATTGGTACCAGTTCAATTGGTATTACGCTCCAAATGAGATGAGACCTCCATTAAGAGAACTGTTCCCTGGTATAACTCATGAACAGTTTCTTGGTTTAAAATACAGGAAGTGCAGTGAATGTAGGAAACTTAAGAAAAAGGGGATTTGCATTTAGTAATTTGGGATATTATATTTGCATATAATTAAAAATATAAAAATATGGTATTAAGAGCTTTACTAAAATTATTTATCGTTATCCCAGTTTTATTCACAGTTAAATGGTGGTATAGGGGTTTGAATTTATTCGTTTATATTGGTTGTGGTATTACATTCGGTTTTGCAAGGATTTCAAACAGGTTGGATTTAATAGAGTATGGCTGGTTTAAAACATTAACTGAATGGGTGGGATTCACGATTTACATGGGAGTTCATGTATTATGGATTTATTCAATTAAAGAATTAATAATTAGATAATATGGCAGATTCATTTGAAGAAAGAGTAAAAGTATAGTGGGTTTAACAAGTATTACGTAGTAAGAAAGATAAAAGAATGAAAGAGTATTTAGATTTATTGAGAAAAGTTCACGAGCAAGGAGTTTATAGAGAGCCTGCTCGTGAAGGTATGCCTGGTTCTCAAAACCTTTTCGGTGAGATGATTGAAATTGACCTTAGGAAAGGGTTTCCATTACTGACAACCAAGAAGATGGCTTGGAATGCCATAGTTACAGAATTGTTATGGTTTTTGAGGGGGGAACCAAATCTTAGATACCTGTGGAAGTATAACGTACATATCTGGGATCAAGATGCTTACAGGTTCTATAGAAGAAGATCTGAACAAGCTGACGGTAGGGATAATATCTTGAGTTTTCCCGAGTGGTTGAAAAAGCTGGATAGGATGAGAAATGGAGCTTACTGGGAGAGAAATGGTGATTTTGATAAGATGACCTTCATGGGAGCTGTTTACCCGGTTCAATGGAGAGGTACTTTCATATTCGGTGCTCCTGCACACTCAGACCAAATCAACTACATGATTCAAAGTATCAGGAATAACCCATTGAGTAGGTATCATATAGTTAGTGCTTGGAATCCTAAAGATATCGAGTTAAATCAGGGTACTCCTATAATGGCTTTACCTTGTTGTCACATGAGCCACCAAATATTGGTTGACAAGGATACGAATGAGTTTGATATGCTCATGTACCAGAGGAGCGCAGATATATTCTTAGGGGTACCGTTTAACATAGCTAGTTATGCTTTGCTATGTAGATTCTATAGTATGATGACTGGATATAAACCTCGCTATCTCAAAATGATTTTTGGAAGCGTTGATTTATATGAGACTCATTTCTCTCAAGCAAGAATACAACTGAGTAGAGATCCTAGGCCATTACCTAAAGTAGAGATATGTCTATATGAAAATAGGCTATCTATACAACATGGTATGGTAGAAAAGTATAACACAACTGGAAAAAGTGAGGATTTGACCAATATCATTAAGTGCTATAAACCCCATGATTTCAGGTTAATAGGTTATGAACCTCATACTGCCATAAAAGGTAAGCTAGATACTGGTTTGGGGATCTAATTTAGTATGATAGAGACAATTGTTATTTATACTGTATCAGTTAGAACAACACATTTTAAGTTCAATTCTTTTAAGAACAACAAAGGGGACCGTCGAGATGATGGACCCCTTCTTTTTGTGGTTAATACAATCTCTTCCACCAACCAAAAGTCTCATATTGTCTTTGTAAACTACATGGCTGATTCCAAGTTTCTTGAATCCAATAGGCTTGTCTTTCAAACCCCACTTTCCTATAAGCTTTGCTTATACTCTCTTTAATAATCCAATATAACCACTCTACCAGATAAATGATGTAATAAAGAGTGAAAGGTATGGTGGTTAGTGTTAATAACCACCACGACCTAACATTAAAAGCGAATAGAGTAAACAAGATTACTATACAAAGACCGAAGCCCAATCCCATACAATCTTTATATTGTTGGACATGACACCATTCATGTTTTTGGGATTTTCCACTCAACGAAGAGTATTCAGTGATTATGAACCCAAAAAACATCATAGTAGCAAACCCATTTAAAAATGTAAGGGTTTTGGCCAACTTAGAATTATAGTAAATCTTCATGGTCCTTACTTTGTGGGTTTTATGTACTTGTCATATAACATCTTAGCCCACCAACCAATTACTACTCCTAACCCAAATGATACTAGGGCATTCACTGATACCCAGAAAGGAGCACATTTAACAAACACTAAAGCTACGATTACGATAGCTGCTACCGCAACCCAAAATAAAATTCTCTTTTTCATATCTCAAAAATTTATTAAGGTTATAGATTTATAAACCTAATTTACTCTTTAAATCATCATAGGAGATGACTTCTTCATAATTGGATTTTCCATACATACCTACCTCTATCCCAGTCTCTCCTAAATTAAGACTTAGGTTGTACTCATTGTAAATTGTAGTGCCCAGGGGGTCAATTATCGTGTAATGAAGGCGATTATCACCACTGATACCACTATGGTAAAATCTCACCTGATAAAATCTTATATAGGGGTTACCATCAACCTGGTAGTTATTAAAAAAATAGGCATCATAATGGGGGAGAATACCCTCACTAATAACAATATTAGAGACCATAGTATATTCCCCATTATATAATAACATAATTCCCTTACCACTAAGCACATCACTATGAAAATCATGGTAGTCAACATTTGTGACACCCTCATTACTACTGCTCAATTCAATAAAGGTTATACTTGGTCCAACTTTTACTTGGTGATCACCATCACTAACTATAGTGCCGTCAGATCCCCTAGTTATGGTTGTGTAATGTACATCAATACCAACATTCTTATTATCCGACTTTAGGTTCGGATACAACCAAGTTATGATAAGTTTATTAATACTCTGTTGATACGGAATTATCCTCTTTACACTAGCTGGATAGTAATCATCTTCTGGGAAGTTATTACTAGGTTGGTACATTATTAATTTATTATTATACGAAGCATTAACAAGGTCATCCCATTTTGTAGGTGTATGAACAGATACTAATTCTAATTGACTACCACTTAAACCGGTATCTACGGGTTGACCTTCTCCATCATAGGTAAACCAATTACCATTCTCTCCTATATATGGTGGTTTTCCACTTGGGCCAGGTTTTCCATCTTTTCCTTGAGCCTTAACCCTGGTATCCTCTTCTCCTATAAACCAATTACCATTCTCTCCCACGTGGGGGACTAACCCATTTTTACCTTCGGCGACTACATTGGTATCTTCTATACCGACCATCCAGTGCTTCGTTTCTGGGTCGATGTGTGGTGTTACACCCGGTTGGCCTTTCACTATATTACCCATAGTGATTTGAGCAAACACTCTCTCGTTTGTTACAACTGGGAAGAGATTGAGCTCACCATTATATATTTCTAGCTTGCAAATCATACTCGATTATATTTTTCCAATTATTGCATATTTTACTTCTAGAATATTGGTAAAAACCCCAATGATTGAGGTCTCAACATTCTCAGCTTCGGATACAGTCACTTGCATCACTTGGATGTCGTAGACTCCCTCTAAATCCTTGGTTTGGTCTGGGGTGAAGTTAATCAAGAGCTTGTTCTCTTTCACTTCCATCTGACTATACTGTAAATCTGGGTAATCTGGGATTGGGTCCAAGGCTAATGGCATTGGGTTCTGATAAATGGCAACTACGTCAGATCCTTGAGCCACGACAACTCTCATCACTTTATCTTCTAGGGTTACAGGAGTGATACCGTCATCCTCGTACATAGCAAGGACTAATCCCACTGTCTCACCCGTGTAAATGGTGTGTTTTTGGTTACAACTGTTCATGTTCGTTAATATTTTAGTTTATATAATGATACATCAAGGTCTGGTTTGATACTATGGAAGAAATTTGAGCCATAATCCTGAAACCAGTGGACTTATTTCCCACTAATAGATATAAATAAAATCTAAGAGATATGAATATTAAAGCATTAATCCGGTACGTTGAGATTGACAACAACGGAAACCTCACTTTTAGGAAAAAGCCAAAGTGTGAGTTTAACACAATGAAGGTTATAATCCTAACTGCAAGACATCCTCTCTTCGGGAGAACAGTACTGCAGTTGGAGAACGGGCAACTCATTTTCAAGTATAACGATGAAGCTTGGGCTTTCCTAAGTCAGATATCTAGTAAATACTTTGCAGTGAAAAGAGTATTTTCTAATTGTAGATATCGTTACTATCTAGTTTCTCGTTACTCGAAGAGTATACCATCGTATAAGAACAGTTTTATCAAGGAGTGCAGGTATATGGATATACCGAACACACCAGGTTGGAACGATCATTTTGTAGAGTCATGGAAGGAATAACAAACGACCAAGCCCATAGGTTAGCAGAAGAAGCCCTGGCTAAGTCTAAGGCAGAGGACCATATCAAATTTCAGAATACCCTGTACCAAATCAACGCAGGGATTAAAACTTATGCTGAGAAAGGTTACAAGGTATTTGAAGAAACATTATCCGGGTCTAAATTCGATTACGTAGAGGTTGACAGGTTAAGGGATAATCTCAAGAAGAGGGGATTCAAGGTCAATGTAGAATACAATGATGGTGGTGTACCACACTGGAACCTGACAGTATCTTGGAATAAACCCAATAAGAAGAATAACAGAACCTGGGTTAACCTTATCCTACTCCTAGTGATATTAACCCTTATATTTTACTTCATAAAGATAATGACATGGTGGATGAGCTAAAAAATATAATAGAGGAATACCTGAACTGGTTATATCCTAATCCTGTAGAAGTCCTGGACATAAAGGATTTCAGGGACTATTTCGAGGTCAAGGTTAAATCGGAACCTGAAATCCTCAGTGATGGGTTTACCACTGTAATATATTGCAGGGATATCCTAGACCATACCATAAACCATAATTCAAATAGGGCCTATAAAACCTATTACCTATGTCAGAAGTTTAGGAACTTTATCCCGGAAATCAAAAGGTTGGGCTTACCGAGATTCTCCACTGAAATACCTTGGAGATCGGAAAAGGATATGACCATGATTAAGAATCTGGCTAAGGACCTGGAAAAGGAATGGAAGGTTGACCTGTTGTTTAATACTACCACATGTAACGTAACTTTAACTATTGAGATATGATAGGATTGATTATTTTCTGGGGTATAATCATCATAGTTTGGATTTATTTTTGTTTTAAGAGGGATTGAAATCCTTGTTTGTGGGCCGTAATTTTTGGTGGAAATTTTTTGGCAAAAAGAGGGATACATATCCCTCTTTAGGTGTATATTGAACTGGGGGTTCACTATCGAGGTTTGAGGTTCAGGCCCTCTTTTTCGTATGTAATTTGGGAGGGGGTATCATTGTTGAGGTCAATGATGTGGGATATTCTGGAGCCTTGAATCCTTGTCAGGCTGTGGCAATCCTGGTTTATGGGATTCGGTTGGGGCGTAGATGTTGAGGTAGTAGTCCTAATCCCTGTTTCATGGCTAGGCTAAGGTCGTAGCTGTAAGGGAGGGGGACGGTAGGATATATTTAAAAAATAAGTGTTAATTTTGTGGGGGACAAAATTAACACTTCAGTCATTTTACTTGTCACGTTTAAAACAAACGTATAAAACGCATAGAATAATTAAAATAATTATTTGCAATATAAAAGATAATATTTCAATAAACATATTTAGAAAGCGTTTAAGATGAAACAATCATATTTCTTTTTAAAAATTTTTTCGTACAAATATTTTTTTATTCTTAAAATCTTTTTCTCCATTCTTGAATTAAATTTAAGATGAAAACTATAAACAAAGATGCAACGAAAATAGATGCAATAGTATTTACCATTTTAGTAAATTTGAAAAACGGGTGATAAAATAAAAACGTTCTTACTATTTATTTACTTGTTTAAAGTTTTTTGTTTTTGCGCTTTGTAGTCGTGCAAACAATTTTTTTACGCTTTCTTCTTTGTCAAGAGTTTTAGCGTTATACAACTCTTTTGCGCTGTTATACTCTCCTTGTACTGCAACTATCGTATCATGCAGTTCTTTTAATTCTACCATTGTCAATTTGTCTACATTTTCTGCAAATCGAATAATCAACTTTTGGTAAACTTTTCTTACTTCTTTCTTTTCGTCTGATTTTGACGAAAGCAAGTTTAAATTTTTCGGTGCTTCTTTTTCAAGAAGTTCATACAGTTTTTCGTAGTTCAATTTACCTCTATTATTAGAGCGATTCACTACATTTTCAGAAAATGATTTTAATAAACTCATAACTTAAAAATTTTAAATGTTACTAATATGAATTTCATCACCCGTTTTTTGTTCAGACTTTCAAAGAACGTTTTTGTTGAATCATTTCAACAATACAAATGTATGAAATATTTTTGAACTACAAAAATAATTGCAAGAAAAAACACGAAAAAATTCAACAAAAAATTCTTTTTATTTTCTTTCTAAATTAATATTTTCATGAAAAATTTTTGTCAAAAAATTTTCGAATGTCAAAAATATTTCGTACCTTATACGGACACCCCTATAATATTATGTCAAAAATTTAATTTCCCGCCTTCCTTACCCTATCCCTAATCCCAATCTAGCTCTGGCTCTGGCTCCCATCTCACAGCTCCTTGTCCTGAATCCTCTATCCATATCCATGAAGCCAGCTCGCCTTCGTTGCCCAACCCATTCAATATATCCAAATGGCTCTCACTTTTCAGCTCTCATGTTAACATCCAATGAGGCCTAAGGATATCAGAGATTTATGGCCCTAATATCCTAGATTTCAGGGTAATCTAGCATTTTCTTTTATGATTTCATGTAAATATTCTCATAGAATGAGCTTTTTCTTCTAGAAATTCATTCTGGCTTTCTTAAACGAGCCAAATTATCACTTTCAATTGGTCTATCTTTTAGCTACCTGAAAACAACAAAAAGAGAGTGACCATTACAGCCACTCATCTCTTACAGTTAATACAGCCTTTACAGCGTTATTTAATCTCATCAAATAAATCCCGATCCTTACCATATACCTGAACCAAGGTTAATACTAGAGAGGCTAGGTTTACTTCTCCTCTATAATCTCGTGGTATGTAACCATCCAAATCACATAACCCACTCTTAATTGGGTAAACCTTCTTGGCTAATTCAAATACTGGGCTAAACATCTGATCAATTTCCCCATCATATATATCCCTATACATTAACTGGTATACAACCATCATTACTTGGCAGTACCAATCTGGGATACAATCGTAATAATCGTCATCATCAACCGATTCATCTGCTCCACTGAGTAGTTCGAGGGTCCTATCCCTTAACCTTTCCATCAATGGTATTATCTCTGATTCCTTAACCTCGAATAACTGGGTCTCAGGTGGTACTGTTTGGGTCATCTTCTCCAGTTTTTCCTGGATGTCAGGGTTGGTTTCATTTACAAACCTTAATATCGGATCCTTCGGCATATAATCCTCAACCATGTAACCGCAATAAACATTTACCTTAACCAAGTTAACCCTCTCTGTTTGTCCTGCTCTGTTCTCCATAATTATAAATTTAAATTTTTGCATTATTGCATTGCAAATATAATAATCATGAATTGCTGATGCAAATCCTAAATATCTCCATTAACCTCTGCCTGATATTAGGATAGGCCTTCAGCCCTATCCTCCTTGGCTAAGGTTCATGAACCCGCTTTCCTAATCCTTGAATCCTAATCCTATCACTACCATCCTGGCCCAAACACAAAAAGTTCTCCCTTTTTACTAAGAGTAATTCTAAGGGAGAACGTATATATGGGCTGAGACGGATTCGTAGGCTGAGATAGGATAAGGCCTTAATTTATGGCTATGGCTCTGATCCTAGACCTATACTTTCTATAGAGTAATTCTATAAGTACTTTTACTCTTAGGAGAAAGTTCTACTGAGGATCAAGGATCAGGCAGAGGGTTTCAGTGTTTTGTTGTCCTAGAAGCTGCCTGTCAAGGATCAGGGATTTTTGAGGATCCTAATCCTAGTGGGGCCATGGTGTTGGTTATCCATGGTAGGATAGGGCCTTATATCCTAATCCCTGTTGGGTAGTGAGTCATCCTCTGCCACATTGAGGCTTCTTCTGGCCAGGCTGTTCAGGTGTCTTTGAGCCTTCTTTTCCTTAGCCTTGGTGGGTAAAACTGTATCACCATAGGCATGCTTTATATGTATCACTTTTTCTTTTTTCGGATGGCGTTTTATGGCCTTAATGGGTTTATCCTGAGGAGCCATTTTGGCTTTAACGTAGGCTTCCACTTGGGCTAAAGGATTCGAGTGTTGGATGGCGTTGTGGCCTTCTTGGCTATCATTACCGTGGCTGTCATAGGGCCTCAGGTTCCCATTTCCTATCCCCAAAAATTGCTTGCCGGTCATCCCTGATCCTAGTCCTTGATCTGATACGGAATCAGAACCTGGAAGGTTCGATACACGCCTATTGTGGGCTTGCCCACAATTTACAGAATCCTGATTATCCTTACAGCCAGATCCTAACCCATCATTACAGCCTTGATCGGATACTGAATCGTAATCCTGTAAAGGAATCCCATTACCTAAACCCATACTAATACTCTCTTTAGTATTACTTATAGAATTACTCTTAGAAAGAATGGTAGAAGTTCTTGAATTATTTTGTTTTTGTTGGGATTCGGATTCAGGGGTATCAGGGTCTAGGTTATCCTCTCCATCATGGTCCTCTATGTCATTATCATCTGTGTTGTTCTCTTTTTTACTTAATGCTTTTTGAAGGGTGAGGATTCTGTCGTTTAATCTTTGTCTTATCGTTGGGTCTTCTTCTTGGTTTAGTTGAGCCTGAAGTGTGGGTATATCTTCTTCTATCCAGTCTACATCTTGAATGATTTCTTTTCTTCTTTTGTTTTTTGGGGATGCGATAGAGTTGTCGATGTGGTCGTATCGATGAAGGATATCTAGGGATATATCTTCTCCTTGTTCTATTTGGAGGAGCTGGGCTTTATCTAGGATTTTAGCCTGTCTTATGTTATCTGTTTGTATTTCTTTGGGTTGGGAGGTTTGAACTATCTTGTAGGCTTCTTCTACCGTCAGGGTTTGGGATTGGTTGTTGTTCTGGATTTGGTTGTTGATGTTGATGGTAGATCCTGACTGATAGAAGGTCCTGAATATCTCAGCCACTTGTTTGTTGGATTGTAGTAATGTGGATAGTAGCCTTGATATTTCTCCTGATATGAATGGCATATACTTTTCTCCTTGAGATTTCATCAGGATTTCTAGTTGGTGTTGTACAGTTCCTCTATCCTGAATAGCCCATAGAGTACTCATGTTAGCTAATGCTGCAGCGGTGTCGGATAGCTTTTGAGGGTCTTTGAAGGCCTCTAAAGTATGGCTTGTTCCTAGCATTGCAGATTGAATTGTTTCTACCTTTGTTTTGAGTAGGGTTGCTAATTGTGGGATTGATAGGGTCCTATCATTTATCCTGAATCCTGACATAGTGTAGATATTTACTATGTGGGAAATTAGCTTTTCCTTTCTCTGTTTTCTTAGTTTTTTACTCTTGGCTTTGTTCATTTGTTGAGCCAGAATTGTAACCCCAGTGGGTCTGGGCATTCTTTCGATTGTGTTCATTTTGTGTCCTATTTTTACTGTTTTCATAATCACTTATATAGGTACTGGAAAACCAGGTCTAAGCTTTGGTTTTGGTGTAAATGCTATAATTCTTGGCAATAGATTATCTATTAACTAGAAACACAAAAAGAAAGAGCCAAACCTTTCAATTTGACCCTTTCCAGCTTAATTTAAATTATGGAGTTTATTGAGTTTTCTTTTTAATAGCTTTCTTCAACCTTTCTAAGTCGGTTCTTTTTGGGCATTCTGCATTCTTGGTTTTATCTATCAAGGTCATGTCAGTGATAGTGGCTGCCCATGATTTCCCGGTATTCGGTGATGTGTAGGTTACTCTATACTGCCCAGACCCTACAAATACGAAGGTGAAGTGACATAATCTTATCGGTGCCATGTTATTTAGCTTTTCTTTGTTTCTTACTCAATTTCTTTTTACCTTTTCAGGGTTTTGGTGGTTTCTCGGCAGATACCAGTGGTGTACTGTTCCCTGAATAGTATACGTTCTCATTAAATTACTCATGGCTTAGGCAATTACAATGTTCTCAATAGGGGCTATATCATAAGTAATGTCATCATCTCCATCCCGTTCAAACGTGATATTCTCTTGGTCAATATCCACTGATATGGCAGTTACCATCCCAACTGAACCACCATTTAGGGATATCTCGGCATCTTCTCCTATTTGGTTGAAGCCCCACTCAACTGTTTCGAGTATCTCAATCTTATCTTCGATTGATCTCCCTTTTAGATTCAAGTATAATGTTTCCATAATTTAATGAATTATCTCAACTGTTTCTATATAACTTACTAGAAAATGGCTTATTTTGTTATCTGGACAGCCTTCTTCGTCTTCTTCAAATTGCTCGATTTGGAGTTTCTCGATGTTGTCTTTGGGATCTTTGATTAAATCAAGGCCAATGACGTTATCGTATTCCAACCCATTTACTATTAGGGTTACATTCACCACTTCAGTATCTATATTATCAAAGCCCCAAATTAGGAGTGATAGGAACCCAAGTTTACTCACAAGGGTCCTATCTTTTAAATCTATTTTCTTACTTCCCATTTTCCAAAATCTTGTTAATGATTAACCGAACTAAACCAATACTGACCAGGTTGTCATGGAATGGGCCAATAGCCGTAGCTTTCATATATTGGATTTGGTCCTCAATATCTTGGTCAGTATTCATATATTCTGAGATACCCTCTGGGTCGATGTAGTATTCTGATTCCTTGATGTTGTTTACCCAACCATTTACCAATTCTTCTTTACCCAATCCCTGGTACTGGTAAATCATCTGTGCAACCTGTTCGCAGAAATCCGGAACATAATCAAAGAATGAATCATCCCCATGGGCACTAGGTAATACTTCTTCTTTCATATATATCAGAGCTTTTTGGATATCAGCTTTAAATAAAGCCATTGCCTCTCCTATTGTCTCAGCCTCGTATATGGCTCTATAAATATCCCCAATCTCACCCAGTTGGAGGTTGTATTTCTTTTCCAGAATCTCTTCTACCTTATCGGATAATTCCTGTTTCTTTTCATCACTACTGAAGTGACCAAAGATTTGTTTCCAATTATCCCCGATGTATTTATCCGGTGTAAACTCTCCTACTGGAGAACTGATTGTAACTGTTAATTCCATGGTTTTATTCGTTTTCTAAAAGTGTGAAATAATCATTTGATAACTGATCCCATTCTCGGTGTAACTCCTCGTAAGGAGTACCCATTCTTACTGAACCATTAATTACTGCATTTAAGAGTTCTCTGTTCTTGAATAGGAATTCTTCCATTTGGTTCCTTACTTGATTTTTCAGGGGTTGAACAGCCCATTCCAAATTTTCTATAAATTCCCTGATACTAGGGTAATCACGAGAACCCATTGAGTTCCTATTCATATCAAGGAAATCAGTTAACTCGTTATATAACCCTATTACTTGTTGGGTTCCTAACTTAAATTCTTTCTCTAACTCCATAATTAAATATTTTATTTATTATTAATATTGCAAATATAATATCCTGTTATCCTATTTGCAAATCCTTAATTACCGGATTTACTTATCCAGTGAGATCTCTTCTGAGTAATCAATGGACCAAACATAAATGGTTTGATCAGTGACATTCTCAAGCTTGGCGTAATTATCTCCATTACCATCGATAATCCAAGGGAAATCAATGGGTGAGAATCTCACTTCCACTTCCCAAGATGTTTTCCCAAGTTCCTGGCCCAAGAGTTGAATGGTATCCTTTCTTATGGTTACCATGATAAACGGGAAGCTCTGTTTGAGTTTAGCGTAACTCAATACCCGAGAGAATGCAGCCTTAGCCGATTTAATCTCAGTTTCACCATTTACCAAGAGTCCCGGGTTTATCTGATAAGTGGTGATGTTCATTTTAATATAAGGTTCTTCATGTTCGCTTATCCGGAAGAATACAGTTTGTATGTCATCCGCTGCCATCATGATTAAAACCTGGTTAACAATGCTCTTCAAATCTCCATTAAAATCCATTTCAGTAATTCTTGTTTCCATAACCTAAATTCTCTTTAATTATTAATATTTTATTTATGCAAATATAAAAACCCAAGTTGCTAATGCAAATCTTGGGTTTCCTAATTAACTTTCCAGTAGTTACTCCATCTCTATCAAATCTGCCCTCATACCCTCGTAAATCAGGTAGGCTATGATTAACAGGTAACTGATATTCTTCCTTTTCCCATATCTTTCAAGGTCAAGAGCATACATTGTGTTTAACCCAGTAGTGGTGAACATGTCCTCATTAACATCATAAGAACCCCTTGCACTAACCTCTGAGTTAATCTCATCCCAGTTAACATCTTCAATGGGCTCTGTGATTCCCAATACTTGATCGATGTCCTGGATTAACACTTCCCTGAGGTAATAATTTCCGGCATCATCTCGGTATAACATACCAGTATCTCGAAGGTACCATTGTACCTTGAGTAATTGTTTTCCTTTAAATTTCTTAATCGCCATACGTTTCTTTGTCTATGATTTGAAATAGCCCTAGTTGAGGCCTCACTGAGATTGTGACATTTCTGCCATGAAGTTTAAGTCCCTTGTATTGGTTCAAAAACTGGGTGATAGCATTCTCCCTCTCAACACGAATCATGGCCTTATCCCTAATAAGACCACTTTCAGTTACAGATTCTCTCAACAGATTTCCCATTACCAAAGTTGATAGCTCTTCATTTACACTGATATACCAGGGCTCATCTCCCAATACAGGAACCCTGTTAATCTCCTGAAATTCGATAGCCTGGTTAATAATTTCCTCTCTCGTGACCATTTTACCTAGTTTTAATTAAAAAGGAGTAGAGAATTAACTCTACTCGTAATGCAATATTCTCACTAGAAAACTCTATTGGGATACTGTTTTTGCATATTCTCCAAGTATATGCAACAGGAGAATCAAATTATCAATTCCTTCTGCATCCTCTACACTTTGGATACCGAACATGTTTTTCACGATAATCATAGCGTAACTCATACCTTTAGTTTGGATGTAGGCTATAATCTCTGTTTGTAACTCTTGAAGGAATTCTCTGAAATTTTGGAGTTGGTCCTCATCTACCCAGATTGATATCCTCCTTGGTTGGTAATTAACCATGAATGACCAAGGTGCCAACATATTCAATGATCTAATACATTCTTCGAGAGACCAATTATCCGGGAATGCTCCAGCCAGTAAATCTACCACGTGCATAATCCCAGATGGTTGACTCTGGTCAGAGATGTCAAACTTCTCCCCATTGGCTATGAACTCTGTAGTTCCCAATTTATTGAGGAAGTTCTGTACTTCCTCAAAATTTAAAACCTTTGTCATCTTTACTCGTTTACCTGGATTAATTGTTCAATAATACATCTCAACCGACAAAGCAAATCTGCCATTTGTTCAGCATTCTTGGTTGTCCAAGAGTAATTTTCCATAACCCACCTACGATGTTTGTGATATACCGTCAAGCAAGTAATCATCTCACCTATGGCAAGAACTGAATACTCTACGGGAGCCAAAAACTCAAAATGCAGGATAGGTCTCGGTGATTGAGAACCTTCTACCTGACGATATGAGATTGTGAATGGGTCTTGGTCCATGAGAATCAATTCCCAAGGCAAATCAGATATCTGTTTCCAGAAATCTTCTTGGAATTGTCCCAGTGTTTCACTGGCAATCACTTCGTCCAAACCTGTTCTCTTTGCTTTTTGTTTTGCTTGAAGAGTTCTCATAGCCGATAACGTGATAGCATCAATCGACATAACCAGAGTTTTCTTCTCTTCGTGAACCTCTTCCTGTACTGGTTGTTCTGGACCTTTCTCTTGAACTGGAGCACCCACGATTGGGTCTCCAGTTTTCGAGTCATAAACTACTTCTGTGTGTTCTGCGGGTTTCATGGTGGGTTGTTCCTGGTTTAATCCTTGAACTACTGCCTCCCCTGCATCTGTTTTAATTCTTCTTGATTTTGCCATTTTCTTAACTATTTAATTGTTATATAACATGGGTAATTAGTTCCTAAGCATCTCCTTTTAGTTTCATGTTTCCAATGATAGGGAGTTTAATACTCATTATCCCATCTATCCACTGTTGAGCTATCCCATCTGTGAGCATTTCAGTTAAGTCCTTGATTTCATCAATACCCATCTGTTTAGTCTCATAGTGAATGTCATGGAATACCGGTAAAGCTCTCAGTATCAGAGACGGGTTCTGGGTCCTTCCTATAACCTCTTTCATAGCAGCGAGAGTTGTCAGGGAAATATCCACTTCATCTTTTCTGGATTCTACCATCTCTTTCATGTCCATCCCAATATCCCTGACGGCATTATAGATATCTTTATCTATTTCCTCAGACCTGCAATTTGTTCTGAAATACTGCCTGAATATATTTATCACGGCAGTATTAATAATTGATTGTATTAAACCCGGTTCTAATACTCCGGCTTCTATCAGGGTTTGGAGTTTATTCAATTCCTTTACATCTTCTAATGTCATGGATTCTCCCAACATTTTCCCAATCATTTGTTTTTTATCGCTCATCTCTTTTAGCTTTTAGTTTAATGTAATCCTCTTCAGTTACTTCTGAGCAACCTGTAATCTCAACTCTATTACCCACCGGAGCAAACTTGGTTGTGGTTTCCAACATAATCTCGTTCTCCACATCCTTAACGTTTACCATTGGATGTTCTCCATCCGTCTCAGTGTAAAACACGTGCATTGATTTAACTCCCTTGTAGGTGATAACCCTAGCGAAAATCATAAAATACCGTTTCATAATCCTTTCTCTTGTTCTTCTTCTATTGTGGTGAATACTTTAGTCTGTGTTCTCAATACTGTCCATTCAATGGGCATACCCTTGGTATCTAATATGAACCTACTCCAATACTGGTTAATCAGTAATATATCCATGGGCTCAATCTTCGAGAACTTCTCCATGAATTCTTCGAAATTGTTCATGATATTCTGGGATAGCTCCTCGTTCTTTCCAAAGTGCTTATGTAACTCTTGTTTAAGGAGTTTCATAGCCTGAATCTGGAACTGTTTCCCAGTTGCCTTCAATTGACCATTCCAGATGTTCGTGTTTTTCAGGTCATCCAACTTATCCATTAATAAACTGGATACCAGAACAAGCACCATGTAAGACGATGCTTGTTCCATTGATATTTTCTCAGTTGCCATAAGATTTGCCTTTCTTTTGCATATTCTTCTTTTGGCCCTCTACCATTTCCGGGTCATAATTCTTTACCTTCTCTCTCAAAACCACTATATGAGTTTTGTACAGTGACTTCCATAAGCACTCTGGTAATGGCCTGAAAGAGTTCTCGGAGATTTTCTCCCATTTGGCCCTCAATGAGTTAATGCAAAACCGGTATGTACTCATATCCTGCATAGCATCAAAGTTTCTCACCAGGTCATCAAAATCCTTCTTTAAATCATCCACGAAATTGTTATACGGGAAATGTTCTGTGTTCTCTAAATTGTACTTCCCTAAATACTCTCTAACTTCCATGTACCTTACCTCCATTAAGCTAAATATTTCTCTTGCAATTCTTTTAACTCCTTTTTCGCCAAACGTAACTCTTTTGTATCTTCCCCTCCTGAAGCCCGGAATACCCTGAGTTCGGCTTTCTCAATTTTATTCCGAACCTTTTGCCGGTATGACTTCCTTTGAACTGTGTCAATCATACCCTTTGGGTACTTGTACCGGAGTTCTTTTCTCACCATAACTTCCTTAACCACTTCGAGTTCCATCTTCTCTTTTGCATTCTCAGGTTGTTTAACCTCTTTAACTTCCTTTTGTTCTTTAACCTTTGTTTTCATAACTAACTCATTTTTAATTATTAATATTTATTATTAAAATGCAATGCAAATATATATTCTCATTTGAACAAATGCAAATCTTTAATTTCCCGATTAACCCTCCTTGAAGAAGGATGCAATTATATAAAATATAGTCCCCAATACAAAAACGATTATTGTCAGGATACATCCAAGTTTGTCATCTGCCTTTTGCTTTTCTCTTTTGGCTCTCTGTTCTGGAGTATCGAAGAACCCATCTCTTTTTCCCTTAAGTATTTGGATAAGAATCCAAGCTACTACTATCGCTATTATTAATATAAACATGGTCTTTGTTTTTAACGTTCTACAAATTCTACTCGTGTTATGGCCAGGGTTCTATTCTCTTTATCCCAAGCCCAAGCTAATTCCCTGAATAATCCATTGTCCCTCAATTTGATTCTTAAAACATTTTCTTGAACCCCATTTAGTTTCTTGAATTTAATCAGGTTGGTCACTACCTCTACATCAACTATTTCCCCATCCAAACAGGTAATCATACCATGTTTAAATTCTGATGTATCAATTATCTCATCGAGTAAACTACTCAATATTTCATCCAATACTGCGTTTCCAGTTGTCCCTTTCATAAGCCTAGGTATTTTTCTAGTTCTTCTTGTTCTTTTAACTCACGTAATTGCTTTCGAGTTGTAACTCGTTTACTTTGAAGCTCTTTAATTTGCCGTTGCAAATCCTCAATTCCAGCCTCAATATCGTAGGGGTCATTACCATCAACTGAAACTCCGGTGTAAGTTTGACCCTTCGGAACCTTGATACCATAATCTGATAAACTCTTATCTCGGTAATCATAAGGGAGTGTGATTCTCCCGTACTTTGGAGAATTATCCCTTCTCTCTGCTTTCTCGTTCTCATGCACTCCATTTATTACGGTTATACCTGTGGCTATAGTTAATACTATAGCCCATTTCAAAACTAATTTTCCCATCTCTCAACTACCAAGATTAAATCTCCGGCAAATACTACGTCAACCCCGAGTTCAAAGAAATCTGATATCCCCCTTTGACAATAACTCTCATCAAAACCTGATAACTCATCTCCGGCAAATTTATCATCTGTTGCCATAAAAGCCCAGACGTGGCAACCCGTGTAATTGTCAACCGTTACAAAGGAGTTGAAGTTACAGAGTTCCCAATCTCTTTCCTTGAACCACTTGTAAAACTGCCCCCATTTCTGGTTTACTTGTTGTAACCTCCCCTCTATGAGAGACCAACCAGTAATGTATTCCCATAACCCAGTTCTATTCTGAGAATCATTCATGATAAAACTCCTAATAGCCTGTACGGGAGCTTTTTGTGCCTGTTTTAACCTTAACTGGTGTAAATTCTCTAGTTCCTTATTCATTGTACTCATTTTTAATTATTATTAAATGCAATGCAAATATAATATTCTCTGATTTCCCAAGCAAATCCTTAATTACCAGATTAACATGAAAAGAGGCCCATTTTACTGGGCCTCGGGTTTTAAACCAAGTTTAAAGTCAAAAGTCAAAAGTTTATCCCTAGCTCTATCTGGGAAGAAGATTTTCTCCCACCATTTCAGCTTCGTGTGGAAGTAATCTAGTATGGGTTTTTGATTTTTCAATATAACTTTATGCAATAGTGAAAATTCTTTACTAGATAGGTCGTGCATTATATTTGCCATAGCCCCAGTATTGATTCCCAATTTAGTGTATAAACTGATAGAGTCAAGGTTGAGATCTGTCCAATCATCTATCGTTATTCCCGGGATCATTATCGTTACTGACTTACCCAAAACTTCCTTGTTGGCTGCAGCTATGGCCTGAGCGAGTGTCTTTATTATAGTGAGCTCATCCTTATCAAAGGGAGCTCTACTCTTCATCTTCGTCATTAGCATAATTCTCGAGTTGTTTTAACGGTTGTGATGTTTGTACCCATTTGTGCCATCTCAAGTAGAATGGAGTGGGCTCTTTTTCGGGATCTCTCTCCATATCTCTGTACTCTCTACGGAATCTCTCTTTCTCTTTCTCACTCATGAATTCCGGGAATATATGGAGTTTCTGAGTGGTGAATGATTCTTTGGCTTTCCCTGGTACAGGTATATCTAGGTTATTGGTTAATTCTCCGAACTTGTAGAATTTCACTTCATCCGACCTCTTCTTGTAGATTTTGATACCCACTATAAGGGTCGGGTCAAATTTATCCAACATGGGATTCTTGGACTCCTTGATTAACCGAACCATGTATTGGTATTTATCGGTTCTCCAATCCTCTTCTTCCCAGTTCACTTTCTCAAATCTTTCCATGTTATGGAGAAGGTCTCTTGTTACGAATACAAATCCCTGATTACGTAAGTTTGAGATTAACTCATCCTGATCTTTGCATTCAGTAATCATATCCATCATTGATTCAATGTAATCGTCTGAATCAGATTCGATTTTCCCCACTTTTTTCTTTTCCTTCTTTGCTTCTAGTGGAAGCATACCAGATAACTTCTTGATATATGTTATCGCCCTTTCTATATCCTCTTGATTATCCATCGTAATCTCGATTCTCATGGGACCATTGTGAGTAAACTTAGGTCCAGAGATTAACTCTGACCCCTGTTTGTATAGCTTATCTGAGATAAGCCTTGACTCTTCATCGAAAAGTTGAACTCTTATCTTTTTCTCTTCCATATCTTAATACTTTTTCTTGTTAATCACTTTGAAATCTTTGGGATAACCATCTCTCCATATTATAAATATGGCCTGGTCCTGTATCTCAGTTTCAATAACCTTGAAAAACTGTTTACCATTATACATGGGATCGTTACCCTCAAAAGGGATTACCCATTCTCTTATGGGATTTTTCTGAAACAATGGGTGGTTGGGTTTTATAGTATCAGCTACCATATCCCTATTACTCTCCTTATCTGACATAGAAGGGGACCATATCACATACCCCATTGTTAACCCAATAATTAGGGATATTATCATCCCAATCGTTAATCCTGTTTTGTAACTCATGACTTTTGAAATTTGGTTTTGTAGACTGGTGAGAATCGAACTCATCTTATAATCCAATCAGCCTTAGTATCACGAATGGCCAGTTCATTATTAAAATCCCTGGCCATTCTCTATTATCTGGGAATCAATCCGATTAATCCTCTTCTCCCTCTTCCTCTTCAACCTCTTTGTTTTCTTTTTTGGCTTTTTTCTTAGCCTTCTTGTCGGCTTTGGTCTCTTTCGGTTGTTCTACCTGTTTCTCCTCTTTTTTTGCTTTTTTGGTTTTCTTCTCTTCCTTACCCTCTTCTCCCTCTCCGGCTTCTGCCTTTGCAGCTTGAGCAGCTTCTCTTCTCATTTTAGCCCGGTATTTTTTACGTTCTGCTTTGTCGTCCATCCCTTCCGGATAAGTGTATTTCTGAGCGAATGCAGATGAAGCCGGTTTCAATTCCTTGCAAGCTTCGTTGATTGCATCCAGATTTTCTGAAGCGGCATCTACTGCCTTTTGCAATTTGTCGTGCTCTTTACGGATTTTCTTGTCTTCAATTTCTTCCGGGTCTTTGATACCGTTCTCTTTCTTAAACGTTCTCAACTCTGCTTTTGCAGTTTTCAGGGTTTCTTTTGCTTCTTCTTTAGCGGCTTTAGCCTCGTCGTAACTTTCAAACTTTTTCATGGTATTAAAATTTAAATTAATTAATATTTCCTATCCTTTGTATTAATCATTAGTCCTTGACCTGGTTTTCGGTGTTCTAGATTCAATAAATTATTTTAGTTTACCCATTTTAATGTTTTGGAATCAATATTACCCTTCTCTATTTGGATATTTATCCAATCTGATGCTAAGTCAAATACCATGTCTTCATCATCTTCATCAAGTTCACCCTCATGATCATTGATAAAGTTCTCTGATAGAGCTGTTGTATTGACATCAGCTGTCTTTGATAAATATAACTCGGGAAATTCTCTAATTTCCTTGTCAAAATATTTAAAAGCTTGGGTTCTAAGTTCCATAATCTCATTATTTTATTATTTTTATTGCAATGCAAATATATAATCCTATTTGATCAAATGCAAATCCAATGTTTCTGAGGTTTCTATTTTAACTATCTTATAACTAAGTATTCCCAACCTATTCAAGAGATACCTAATCTCTGATTCTTTAAGGTGGTAAATATACATAACTCTCGGTTCTGCAGTAGTTCGAGGGATAATAACTTTATACAGATCGCGTAGTGAGATTAATTTAACAAACTCATCTGTATATTGTTTCATCATTCTCAAGTACTGGTTACGCCGTTTCTGATAAGCCTCTCCACGTGTTCTTTGTCGTGGATACTCCTCTTCAAGAGCTTTTATATTAGCTCTGATTTGTTGGATTTTACCAGCTATAATATCAGCTTGGTTAAATTCATTTAGATCTCGTTCTTCTATTCCCATTTTAAAATCCTCCTATGTCTATATTCATTAGTCAGGGAACACTTGATGAGTTTCTTGGGTGTATGATCCTTCAAAACGTATTTCTTAAAATCCAGTTTCTCCAGAACAATCACGTTCTCACACATTTGATAGAGATAAGATCTTTTCATCTTCGGTGTCCTACTAATTATATTAGAAGGTCTGGAATCCCTTAGCTCTTTTATTTTATTCCCTAACACTTGGCATATCCTTTTCTCAGCTAAAGCAATGGGATTACCCTTGACAAGCTTGTAGTTCTCCACTCTATTCTTAATCTGAGTAATCACTCTATATACACCCTTGAAATACTTGAGAAAATAACCTACATACTCTGATTTACCGTAAACTCTGAATGTATGGGTAATCTCTTTATCTCCCTTGTATGATATCCTATCAATACAAACTATCACTACTCCCAACTGAGAAGAGAGAAAACTAGCTAACTCAACCTCCTTTATGGTTAGCCCATGCTTTAACTCTATCTCTTTATAAAGTATATCTTGAGGAACTATCAACTCATCCCATTTAATGGTTGATACATCCTTCATAAACTGTTCATCTAACTTTTTCATAAACCCTGTATTAACAAAATAGGGAGGATTTTACCCTCCCTACCAAACATAAAATTCTAAGGTTGAATTAGTATGAAACCGGCATTACTTTTTACCTTTTTTACCTTTTTTCGGGACTTCGATATCAAGCTCTTTTGCAATGGCAACCCGAAGTTTCTCAACTTCATCATCGTCATCCTCGTCGTAATCCTCGACATCAATATCCTCGAGTTCCTCGTCATCAACCAATTCGGATAGCTCATCATAATCCATATCCTTCAGATCATCCCAAGAATATTCTTCTCCTTCTTCGTCCTCGTCTTCATCATCCTCAGGTTCTTCCTTTTTAGCCGGCTTTTTGGTTTCTTTTTTCTCTTCTTTCTTAGCCTCCTTCTTTGCAGGTTTTTTATCCTCTTCCTCTTCATCATCCTCTTCATCTGCCAAAACTTCGGACAATTTTTCCAGGTCCAAATCTTTCTTTACCAAAAGAACCTTTTCACCATCTTCTTCACCCAAGAAGTGTTTCTCATCGATTTGTTTTACAATTTTCATCTTTCTCTGTTTTTAGTTATTAATTAAATTAACCTTATTTCCTAAATTCAAGGTATATTAGTTCATCCAGTATTTAAAACCACTTAGAAGTAAGTTCCCTAGTTACATCCACTGCCTCAATAAATTCGGTTGAGAACCGGGTCCAAAGAGACAGTGCTATGTGATATCTGTAAAAAGGTCCATTGTCATACTTCCAATCTATTAATGTTTTTAGGATATTAGTTCCATAAACAAAGTCTTTGACAGGGACCTTAGTGTAATTTCTATTCCCTGGCCTTCCTCCACCTAGAAATTCAATGATATGTTGAGCCCCTTTCACCTGATTCAGGATGACCTTATCTGTAGTGAAGGTTTGTTTAAATCTTCCCAAAAACTTGGGAAGATCATCCTCTACACACCTGAGCAACCATATATCTTTTTGTAGTTTATGAGTATTGGCTCTCTTTATCCTATTACCCATCCTTTTCCTAGTCCTGTGAGCGTGTCTCTCATCTATGATATTGGCTGGTTTTACATCATTGATAGCTTCACTAATCAGAGGCAATTTCCTTGGCTCAAATATAGCCTGGTCTAAGGTAGATATCCTACAACCCATCTTTATCTTGAATTCATGGGGCTGAAAATAAACCTTGGCTATTTCTTCAGCCTCTACCTTAAACTGAAAAGGTTTATTGATAATCCCAGGCTTCAGAACATCTCTGAAGTCTAGGATATAATAATGCAAGTAAAGTATTTTCATGACTTAGATTTTCTTTTTGCCTTGTTGTACCATATTCCAATAGATTTAGGTGAAGCATCCGGGAAACTCTCCAATACAGTTTTCTCAGCTTCTTGTTTTGATAATCCCATTCTGAAACACTCAAAGGTTTTTGCTTTTGCAGTTCCAGCCATAACCCCATCAGTTGTTTTCTCCTTTTTCTTTCTTGGGGGTTTTTTACTCATACCTGCAATTCTCTTCATCTTTACCACCATCCCATCGTCATCTCTCTCACCAATAAAACCTAACCGGAGTGAGGGGTGTATGAGTTCTTCTGCATCATCTCCCATCGTCATCCGGAGTTTTTTCTCCACGTAGTCATCAAACTCATCCAGTAGTTGTGGGTTCTTTGGCTTATGTAAGTTCTCTATCCAAAAGGAGTACATCGTGGGGACATCTGCCTCAATTACTTCATCAAAGGGCATACCCCTTACAACACATTCTCTTTTAAAATCCCTTATGCTCATCTTATCCGCCTTGGAATAGGCATGAGCTCTTCCCTTATCCTTTGCCATTATCTAAAATCTTCTATGTCAATATCCTCAATCTCTATTTTATCCTCTGGGAATTTATAATTCCAAAAATCTCGGTAAACCTTTTTGAAATTCTCATTCTCTGGTCCTACAACTTCTGTGTAAACGTATAACACCCAACTAATCTTGGGACAAGGTATATTATGTACCATTTTATCCACTAACCATTCCCAAAACTCTTTCTGTGTGTTAGGAAATCTGGGAAATACTGGAGTGGTATTCTCCAACACATCTTTAAACAGGTGAGAGAACATAAACACCAGGTCATCCCTGTTTAATTCTCTAATCCCATTGTAATGCTCTAATAATACTTTACTTGCCATGTTTTTATTTATTATTAATTATTAAATGCAATGCAAATATAAGTTCTTTTTTAATCCCATGCAAATCCCTTGTTACCTTTTTTGCCCTTGAATACGGGATATAACATGTTTTCTGAAAACGTTGACATTCTCTATTTCCTGGAAGTTGATAGCGTACTGTCTCGTGTCCCTAAACTTGGGCCAGAACTTTTGCCCTGACTTTGCTGATTTATCCTCGCTCGTGAGATACTCAACTACCAGGTCAGCAAAGCTGTTTGCTAGCGTCTCGTTATCAAACACATATAAGTATAGATGTGTAAGTGCTTTTATATTCTTCTGAGAATACCTAACAGTGATAATTTTGTACCCCTTTTCAAACTCCAAATGAATGAGTGGTAAATACATTTTCTGATACTTCCCATTATACTCGTATAGCTCTCGAATGAACTCTATGGATTCCATAGGTATCCGAGATATATTTCTTAAATGTTTCGCTTCTCTCGCTTTATTCCTTCTCTTGTACGCTGAGGGTTCTTGTAGGTTATCAGGTAAAACCCGGAAATTGTTCCAAGCATCAAATTCCTTGATAAGGTTAAATATATCCCTATCACATTCATTCCTAGAATCTAGAAGCTTATCCATCCCTTCAGTGATTAACCTAACTCGGGATTCTTTTATACTCCATACAGTGGAATTATACATCCTACTGATAGCTTCTTTAGGGGTTAACCTTTGTTCAATCACCCCCTGAAAATATTCCCTGAAATCCTTACCCACTACAGACTCATCTGGGAATAATACACCATAGGTCTCATAATGGGTTGTGAACATCTCAAAGAATTTAACGCATCTCTTTTGAATCTCCAACAACTTAAAATGGGCCTTTTGTACTATCTCCCCGATTTCCCATGAGGATTTCCCATGAACAGCTGAAAGGTTGAGTACCAACCTTTCTTCATCTGTAAGAATGTTCCAAGCTTTGTCGTTTTTACTCTTCATAATCTTCCATTTCTAATGATATGGTGGCATAAGCCTTATTCAATCTACTCTCTCCCACCTCTTCATAACCCTCTTCAAGGTAATCTGTACTGTTCATGTCGAAGTGGTACATGGTATAGTATATGTTAAAGAAAGGTACTGTAATTTTTAGTGGAGTACCATTTGACACTTCCACTGAAATAACCATGTTCTCCTTTTCCTTGTTTATCTTCTCAACCTTTCCGTATAAACCTTCAAATGGATAACCACTTAGTTTTATACTATCCCCTATCTTTATATTCTCTTCTTGGTTATCACTGTATATGGATGACTGGCCAGCATCCTTGATTATACGGTTGACCTCTTTAGATGATACCATGGCGAAGTTAAATCCCTGGCTTGGTTTTGTACTATCTCTCAGATACCCAATAAGTAGGGGAATCTCTCTTTTCAGTTTTGTCAGGTAATCAATATCATATCTCCTAAACTTGGGTACTCTCATAAACCCAAAATTAAATAGGTAGGGAACATCCTCGTAGTTATTTCTCCCCCTGTGTTTCCCTTTTAAAACTCGAGTTACTGGTACCACTATCTCTATCCCATGCTCCCTTTCTATCCTAGTAATATCAGTCTCAAGGAATTTATTCCTATCTATGTATATTATCATCCATGGCCAGTTTTTCATACTATTCGGTTTTGTAGATTATTTTACAGTAAGGTTTAAACACCTTCTTATGCAGGTCTTTGTAGTTAATTTGTTTTAAGTCCTCTGAGTTAAGGATTACTATCCCACGGTATTGAGATAGATAAGATATACAACCATATAAAACTGGGTAGAAGTTTAGTTCTCTTGCAATCTCATTGTAAACTTCGTTATTCATTACCACGAAGAAGGTACCCTTTGCCATCCCATTCCTGTGGATAAATAGCATGGGTACCTTCTTTACAGCTTTGGCATCTGAAGTACATTGGTCCCAGTAATGGTTTAATTTATCTGTATTCTTACCCTTAGTAGGAAGTAAGAGGTGTTCAAAAGCTATCTCTTTCGGGGCTTTTACCTCTATACTTATCCTACAGTTTCTCTCGTGTTTTTTATCCGTACAGATAACATCCCCAGCTATGGAGGTTCTGTTTTGCCATCTAAGCCCCCCAGATTGTGGTACCCTTGAGAACTCATACCCAGTCCATTCTTTCATGAACTGAGTAACGGCTAATTCTAACCTGTTTCCTTTCTTTTTACTATTAATCCTGTCAGCCATATTGTCTTGTCTTTGTTTACTATACCAGGTAGCATCATGCTAGCTGAGTAAGGTTGTAAAACCATTAACATTTTCCAATCTCACTATGGCTGAATTCTGAATATTAAAGTCTAAGAGGTGGGTTACTAAGAATATATTTTTCTCTTGAGCCTTGTCTTGCAATATGTTAGCAACCACTTCAACGTTGGTAGTGTCTAGGGATTCAAATAACTCATCTCCTATAAATAACGCACATGGTTTAGTTTCTTGAACCACTTCATTTATGGCGAATATAGTTGTCAGGTTTATGAGTTGTTGTTGACCCCCAGATAAGTCTTCATAGGGGACTTCAGTACCATACCTGTTCACCAGAACCCTGATATCCCCATTGGCTGATTCCATATCTACCCAGAAAACTACCTTAAACCCAGATAGATTCTCATAATCCTCTAACCTGGAATTAACCTGTTCCAACAACATGTTAAATAACCAGGGTTTTATTCCTTTGTTAGAGAATGTTTCCTTAGCGAAATTAACCCGATTTATTTCTACCTGCAATTTCACCAATTTTTTCCTGATAACCTTGATTTTCTTGGTAAAGCTATCAAGCTTACTTTGGAGGTCCTCGATTTTGGTACCTGGCTCTGGTTCATATCTCTCGAGTTTTACCCTAATCAATTTCTCTTTCTCTCGCTCTATCTTACTCTTCAGGGATTCAGCTAATTTAGTGTCCTTTTTAGCTTCCAGGATTTTGTTTTCTAGTGCACTAATTTTGGAGAGTAAGTTTAAATACTCTTTCTTCATTTGATTTAAGCTAGAAAGATTTTCTATCTTGGCCAAAAGCTGTTTTTCATGTTGCTCCCTTGCAAGGGTGTAAGCTTTAATATCCCTGTTGAACCCGTCAATACGAGCCCTGAATGTCTCAGTAGCCTTTTCCTTATCTTTTTTAGAGTAAGGTCTACCACATTCCTCACATACATCCGGGAAAGTCTCAATGTTTTTCGTGTATACAGCAATATGCTTCTTACATCCCTTAATGGCAGCTTCATCCAAACTGATATCAGTCCTTAACCTGGATATATCACTTTGACACTCGTTATACTCTTTCTCCACGTTCTTGTAACACTCCCTCTCTTCTACCAATTTTTTGAGTTGGTCCTCATATTCCCATATACTGTCATTTTTGGAATCTTCACTATCCTCTAACTCTTGCTCTAAATCTTGGATATTCTCCAACATGGATTTTACCTTCTCCCTATGAGCCTTGTGCCATGACCTCTCTAGGTTTTTAGATATCTCAATCCTTTCCTTGTAATTAGCGATATCACGCTTAAGCGCCTTTTCCTCTGATTGTAGAGAATTGAATTCTCCACTGATTTTACTCAATAGGTTATTAGCCCGAGTATAAGCATCCTGAAATATAGTGACTTCAAAGGCCTCCTCAAAGAATTTCTTCTTGTTAGAAGATTTATCATCCATTAGTCGTTGTTGCTTCTGACCAAAAATGACCGTGTTGAGAAATAACTCCTTAGAGTATGAGATAAGTCTATTAATCCTTGACTGTACCCCTTTCTTATCTCTTCCTGGGTCAAGTTTACCCCCCGAGTAGAAGAACAATCCATTTTTTCCAGCTCTTCCCTCGACCTTGCCTTTGTATTCGAAACATCGTATGATTTTGTACTCTTCTCCATCTTTTTCAAAGTTAATTTCAACTAAGGTACCATTATACTCTTTGGGTCTGATATGCTCCCACATACCTACAGCTCCAGATATAGAATCACCGAATAAAGCCCAATACAGGGCATTTATCAGCTTACTCTTACCACTACCATTTCTGGCAGATATGATAGTTATCCCCCTTTCTCTGGCTCCCCAATCAAATTCTAAGTATTTAATTGAGGCAAACCCCTCTATTCTCATTTTATGAAAGCTCAGCATCGTTCAGTAAGTCTTTAAGTAATTTCCTTCTTTTCTTTCTCTTTTCCCCGATGTAGTCAGAATAATCGTCTATCATACCCGACCAATCGTTCATTTTAATCTCATTAGTTGCTTTCCCATCCCTAGACTTAGTCTTGACGACTTTTCTTTTAATGTAACAGTCAAAATTTTTTCCGGGATCACCCTCGTATCGAAATTCCGGGAGTTCTGCCTTATGAAACTCAAACCCATGTTTATCCAAAACCCAATACCCCATATCTGTACCCATATCACATACTCTCATTTGCATGGGTGACCCACACATTAAAATATTTTTACGGAGAAGTTGTGGCTTATGGATATGGCCACATACTACGTAATCGAAATTCTGAAAGAAGGTACTCAGTTTACTCTGGTCTCCTTTCCTTTCACATTTCATACCGTTTGTGTCTTCAGCTCCAGCCAATTCTTTGTGAATCAGTAAAACTCTCGGTGCATTATGTTTACTTTGGGAGCATACTCTCATTGCATTCTCTAATCCTACATCATCTCTGAGATAAGGTATACCGAATACTCTGCAACCATTTACTTCTACCACTGAAAAATCAATACACTTCATAAAATGGTATATCTCTGAAAAGGTTTTCACCCAACTTGGAGATTTTATTGGGTCATCACCATCCCTATCGTGATTACCTGAAATACAGTATACCATTTCTCCACAGATATGGTCTATCTCTGAAAAAGTTTGGTTCACTAACCTAAATAGCTCGTTAGATATGTGGCTTGGGTTATGAAAAAGGTCCCCAGCAATGAGGACCTTAGCTTTTTCTTTATGAGCATTGATAACCAACTCTTTAAACCATGTTAGGAGCATCTTTGTCCTGTATAAGTCTTGGTTGAAAGTATTCCAATCATGGATATGCAAATCACCAAGACAATAAAACTTACCGGTAATCTTCATGGTTAAAGTCATTATAGGTTATGTACTCGTATAATTCTGAGAACTCATCTCCCTCAAATCCTCCAATGTTCTCAATAATTTGAGCTACTGCCTTGAATCTCTTCTTAAACTCGGAGATATGGATAGTAGCTTCTTTGATAATGTTCTTCCTACCCAGGAATCTTAAATTACCCCACTCAAATGGGATATTTTGTTCATGGTAGTAATGTTTCACGTTCTCCATGAAATACCGGAAGTCAAACCCTTTGAATAACAGGTTGGATTTTATCTGATATCCTTCATCTGCTATACGTTTACCATCATTCTCGGTTTCCCATGAGAATGGTCGTATTAACCTGATAAATACTACGTTGTAATTCTCCAAATCATGTTGTAGCATTTCTATGCAGGTTTTGTTATATTCTCTTTGTAATTGGTAAGGTTTATTACCATCCATGTAATATATCAGGTTATCAATGATTGACCTATCTGTTACGAAATTATCATTATCCCCTAATACTTTTCTCCTGTTCTCAAGTATAGCTAACTGATATTTATGGGCCCAATTATAATCCCCTGATAACTGGAGTGCGTGTTCATGGGATTTTACTCCAAACTCATCCCACACATTACTCGCTGATGTATTTATATAGGGTAAACCCAATTCTTTGGATATCAGTTTAGCTAAGGTTGTTTTTCCTAGACCTGATGCTCCGCTGAGATAAACTCTTAAATGTTTCATAGAATCCTTTATCTTTTAAGAATGATTTTAATGTAAAAGCTCCACAATAATTCTCGAACAATGACTTGTTCGGAGTTGGGAATGGTTGATTCTTATACCAATTGATTTTCACATCCCGCATATACTTTAAGTGATATGCTCTCAATGATATCAAAAAGTGGTTCTTCTTGTATATCTTCTGTAATGCGTTCTTACTCACTACTGAGCTTATCTCTGACCCTCTTAAGAAGGCTTTGATTGACCCATACTTTTCAAGGAATTGTTGTGCTCTCTTCTCACCCACCAAAGGATAACCCTTAATGTTATCTGAGTCATCACCGACCAAAGTAAGGTAATCCACAGTTTGCTTAGCTTCATACCCCTTAAAATGTTTGCAAGTGTTCACGGTTATTTTCTCTTGGCTATGTGGGTTATAAATAACTACATCCTTTGTCGTAGCCAACTGGTTGAAGTCTTTATCTGATGAGATGATTATGATTGTTCCCACTCTCTGTTTTTGCAGGAGTTTAACCACCGAGTAAATCATATCATCAGCTTCCTGGTCTGGGTTATGTACTACTGATACACCCAAATTGTAGAGTCCTTCCATTACCTCTTCCTTTTGTCTTAGGAAATCTTCTTTGTCAAAATCCAATTTCTGTACCCTAGAACCCTTATAATCTGGACATATCTTTAACCTGTGTTTGCTTCTGGCTCCATCGAATACCGCTATTACTAAATCGGGTTGGAATTTCCTTACCTGAGCCTCTACCACGAAAGGTACTCCATATATAGCAGACGTGGGCCTACCACTCACGTCTGTAAATGAATTGAATCTGTGGTAAGCCCTGTGCATAAGGTTGTTTGCGTCAAATATTAATGCTGTTTCTACCATTTTATTCCTCCTCTTCTCCCACTGGGAATAGGTTTATCTCTTTCTCATTGAGATCTTCTAGTACTTTTTTAGTATTACTAAAAGTGTTTATTCCAGCAAGTTTAATAAGTTTACTTCTAATGTCTTTGTTCTCCTCCAAAAGTGATTGGAATGCGTCTTCTCCCCGTGCAATTTTATTCCCCTCCTTATCGTAATAAATCGATGACCCCTTCTCCCTCTTAACTGCACCAGAGGATTCAAGTACTTCGGCTAACCCGGCATACCTTGAGAATCCAGGTTGGCAGTAATCAGCCAGGAAATATACTTCAGTCTCCATTGTTGGCCTTGGTGGAGCTACCTTGTTTTTCTTCATTCTCAAGGAAACATAGTTACCAACCCAGGTCTCTTTCCCATGTACCTTTTCCTTGATTTGTTTCTTACGATAAAAACCCATACGAATATGGGCAAAGAATTTCATTGCTTCTCCACCCGGTGTTGTCTCTGGATCCTCAAACATGGTACCCAACTTCTTCCTAAGCTGGTTAATGAATATGCAAGTGACTCCCAAATCTGCAAGCTCCTTGCTTCTCTTCCGGAGAAAGTTACCCATTGCCTTAGCTCTGATACCCATCTCAGCTTTCTCATCTGTTTGTTCCATCTCCAACCTCTCTATTGTATCCAATGCTGCTATAGAGTCCAGTACATATAATATGGGTTCATTATGAGTTAGTTTCTTTCTCAAAGCCCGGGCAGTTTCTATGGTCCAATCTGATATAACCTCGATAGCATTCTCATGGAATACCAAGACCTTATCCAAATCAATCCCATTTATTGTCCACCAATCTTTTGAGTAAGAACTCTCAGCATCTACCCACATACCCCAACCTCCAAGCTTTTGGCATATAGCTAGGAAGTCTAATGCTACCAATGATTTACCCGAGCTCTCCTGACCGAATAACTCGAGTACTTTACCAAATGGTATACCTCCCCCAGTTACCCAGTTCATCACTAAACTCCTTGATGGTAGCCATGGCATATTCTCCACTTCTCCATACATCTCAGAAGCCAGTGATACTTGAGAGTATTTGTTCATGATACTCTGCAAGCTCTTTGTCTTTTTACTTTTCGCTTTCTTTGCCATCAGTCATTTCTTTCAAATATAACCAATATACCCGTTTCTGACCCATAAGGTGGTTCTATTGTTTTTACTATTTTTACTAACCAACCCTCCTTCAACTGTTTGTCTATCCCCTCTTCAAAGTTAGAAACAAATTCTTTTACCATCTGTCTATACCGAGGAACATTTACTTTGGATGATTCCCAAATACCACCCTTGGCTATAATGTTATCCTTATCTATGAAGAGAGGTCCATCCATTGGACCCCCTTCTACGTTCTCTTTCTCTTTACTCATCGTCTTCGTGTTTATGTTTTTTGAGTTTCTTAGCCTTCTTCAAGGTTGATTTCTCTTTCTTATCCTTTTTGGATTTCTTTGATGAACCCATATCGTCATCCTCTTCCTCTGGTTCATCACTGCTGGAAGAAGCATTACCCATGTACTGTTCAATGTATTCCTGAGTTTTCTCATAAGAAGGAATAACCTCTCTTACTAAGGCCTCGATATCAACTCCCTCTTTAGGTCTGCAATTCTTGGGTATGGAGTTGTTCTTGCAAGGCTTAACCGTGTACTCAGTATCGTTTTTACCTGTCCCCGTTCTCTTGAGTTTAAGGTCATAACCTTCATCTAGGTCAGTCATATCCCCCCACTCTTCTTCGTCAAGGTATAGGTCAATAATCTCTGAGTATTGAGACTGAGCCAACTGCAACAGTTTGGGTTCAGGGTCATAGTCTTTTCCTTTCTCATCCTTGCAAAGGAGAACAGCAACCATGTATTTTTTCTTAGGAGAAAGGTCTTTAGCCAACTCCTTATCATCTGGGTCTTTGGATTTCTTTAGCTCCTCGTACTTCTCGTAGATAGCACAAGGCTCATCATAAGTCATGGGAGAATAAACTCCCTTGATATCTCCACCCAAATAGAATTGAACTACCTCTTTTATAAACTCTTCTTCATCTCCAGCAGAGAGTAAACGAACTCTCAGCTCTTCATCTGCTTTCTGGAAAAGTACTTTACCATTTCCTTTTGTTTTGAGAGCCTTTTGTTTATCTCTCAACCTGTCTTTTAAACTTTTCTTTGCCATAACATAAAATTAAATTATACTTTATCCCGCCTAATATTAGCGGATACTGTTTGCATTAACATAGATCTTTGCTCGAAAGCTCGTACACATACTTCAAGTATGTCAACATCTGCACTAACTGCTAAGAATTTCTTGTAATCATCCTGATACTCCTTGCTTTTATATACCATGGCTTCAGCTAAATCATTAGCCATTTTCTCTTGGCTTTTGTATTGGGAGAAGAGTCGGGACCTTGTCTTCTCAAGAATCCTTTCTCTCTCCCTCTTTAATACTAAAGCTTTTTTATGTAACATGGCAATAAAGGCATAGTGATTGGGCTGGTCTTTCAACTCCGAGTTAACTGAGTCATTATCAAATGAGAGTTCGTCCTTTAGATTAAAAACTATCCTTTCCTCTCCCAAGTTAATATCAACTACAGTTATACTCGTGTTTGATTCCCAATATTTTAACTTCTTTATTTTCCTTAGGTTAACAACCATACCATTTTTATTTTAATTAGTACCAGACCAAGTTATAAATCCCTCTTTTCCTTGTAGATGGTTTTTATTGTTGGAAATCTCAAACTTATGTTACCAGCTTTATTGGTCGTCTCCTCGAAATACTTAACAGTAGCCCATTTCCCTATAATTAGTTTAGGATTCTTAAACCATTTCTTCCTATCCTCAATGGTATAACCAGAACCAACTGATACTCTGAATCCCTTATGCTCAATAATAAGGTTAGTTACCATGTCTTCTACTCTCCTTTTCTTGATAGGTCTACCCTGATTATCCAATGAATCATAGTAGTAAGTGAATGGTCCTGTCTCCACATCAAGTATCTGGTACTCGGCATCATCGAATTTCTTCATCTTTAGAACCACATCTGTTTTTATTCCCTTGTACCCAGCATTTTTATGGATTACTAATCCCTCCCATCCCTTACTGTTGGCATCTTCAAACTCTTTCAGAAGAGAATCCATATCTTCTACTTTATGTTGTTCAAGCATAAAGATATGTGGGTATTCCATCGTCTTCAAATCCTCTTCTAATTGAGCTAATCTCTCAGTGAATGGCCTGGTTCCCTTAGCTGAGTTGTGTTCTTCCCAAGTAACATAGTCATATACTGCATAGTGGGGTTCTGGGATAGTGTAATCCTTTTTCTTTACATCCCCAACTACCTTTTGAAAATCCTCGTTACCATCTGAACCAATTAAGAATACCTCTCCCACTAATACCATGTTACGGATACCAGATTCTTTAATGGCATCCTTCAATACTTGAAGAGTTGTAAACTCATTACCCTCTCTTGAGTATGTCCTTGCAACTCCTTTCCCATCCACGAAAGTTTCACATCTAACTCCATCCAATTTTCTTGACCAAAGCCAAAGATCTTTCTTGAAGTCCAATTTATTCTGGTAGTCAAAGAAGTTCTTGGCTCTGGTTATAGAGAATTGAGGAATGAGGTTTCTCTTCATTGTGGTGAAGTATGCAGCATTTATATTGGCTACGTTAATTCCCTGTTTCAACCCCTTGTCAAGGATACATAATAGAGTATCTGCATAAGCTGGATACTTATCCAACATATTAATGCACCTGTAAAGTGCATTGTGACCAGTTAATCTCCTACTACATAAATCTCTAAACAAGTCATATATAGAGTAATCCTCTGGTAAATCTCCATTTGGGTCATGAGTATATCTAAACTTCTCTATCCCTTTCTTGGTCACTCCAAATTTTTTGAAAGGGTTGTAAGTCCACCAGAGTAGTTTCCTACATTCTGGATACCTTAACAAGACATTGGTTTTGACCGAGGCAGTATTTGTCTGCCTTAGGTCATCCACCAACCCTTCCAAACTATCTAATAATTTCTCATTGTAATCCATGATAAAATTGTAATCCATGATAAATATTTTATTTATTGCAAATATAATATCCCGTTATCTCCCTTGCAATTCTCGAGTTTCCTTATTTTCCCACCAGTATGGGATGTAACATTCCTTGTATACTTCTGCATAATCAGTACCCCTCTCATATCCTCTCAACTTTGACCATCTTAAACCCAACTCGAAATCAACTGCCATAGTAATACCTTTCAACTTAAACCCAAAGTATTTTTGAGTATCTGGGTCCCTACATATATCAAATAACTGGTCTACTACTTTGTCATTCATATCTTTTGGGTCAAGATAGAACATAAGGGAGTCATGTATTGTCCCAATTTGCTCGATAGAAGATGGAAGTTCTCCTCTCATTATTTTCTCCCTAATAAGTATACTAGAAAATAATGCGAAATCCGAAGCAGTTCCTTGGATAGGGGCGTTTATAGCATCTCGTAACGCTTTAGCGTGTTTACCATGGTCTCTCCTATTTTTAGCATCTGGTAACCTTCTCTTTCTACCGAATGGAGATAATACATAACCATGTTTCTCAGCGAATTTCATTTGTTTATTGACAAACCTTTTAACGCCCGGGAAAATCTCAAACCATTCTTCCAAGAACTCAAGAGCTTCTTCCTTGGTAGCTTTATGTTTATCTGTTGATAGGGATTCTTTCAAATGGTTTGGTCCCTGTTGATACAAGATACCGAATCCAATTGTGTTCCCAGACAGTACTATCTTATTGTCTTTTCTCACTAATAGGTTATGATCATCTACTGTTACCCCCCACATATCTCTTCCCCCTTCTGTTTTTGTTAAGATAGAATTATTAAGATCAACTCTAGTAAGATGAGTATCTCTTCTTAAATTATATCCCAGGTGATATCTAATCCTATCTCCTACTCTAGTTTCACTAAATGATACCATTATACCATTCATGTGTCCCATGGCCTGCATAACCTGGGCAGTTTGTTTTACTACAGTACTAAAAGATACATAACCTGTTTTATCACTAATGTTTGAATCCCAATACTGAGCCTCTTCTAAATATATCTTACCGGATATATGGCTTAAACATTCCCAACTCAATTCTTTATCTCTACTCACCCATTTAGATAACCACTGATATAATGGTTGATTGGTTTTCTTTATAATACAGAAGTAGTGTTTTCCATTCCTTAAGGCTTCTGTATAATCTATGTTACATAAAGCTAATAATTCCCTACACCTATTAGCTTTATGTTCTTTACTAAAACCAAACCTAATCTTCTCCCATTGATTCTTGGTATTACCATCAGCAGTGAACATTGCTAAAAACCTGGTTAAGTTCTCATCCTCAAACTTAAAATTAACCTTACCAGCTACTGGCATATACCCAGACTTATTTACTAGGTTCTTAAAATCTGTCCTAACCTTTTTCTGGTATCTTGTTACAAATAGGGTCTTATGAGTAGAAGTTACATCTAAACTCACAGTCCTTGATTTATAGGTATAGTTATCTTTTGATAATACTTTCCCATAAGCGGATGGTTTTACCCATGATATTTCCTCGGTATCAAAATTATATTGGGCCACCAAGGATTTACCATCATAAGAATCTAATCTTTGCCAACCAGTAGGTGTTAGTATCTCGGTATCACCTGAATAACATTTGGCTTGTTTTCTCTTCACTTTCCACTCCTTGTAATTTGGGTCATCCTCGTTAGAGTAAATCTTATTTATCTCATCGTAATCCTCTCCATATTTCTTACAAGCGGTAGCTAAGTGTATGTCATGACCAACCCTGAACCATTCCAACATCTGTTTATCCTGAGACCAACCTGCAACTACCCTGAACTCTGCTGCTGAGTAGTCAAGCTGCATCATCACTTTTCCAGGGGGGCATACAAACATTTGTTTAATATCACTTGCCGTAGTATCCCGTGGCATATTCTGCAAGTTAGGATTCCGACTGCTAAGTCTCCCCGTGACCGTATTGCAACTCACATAATTAGAGCGAGTTACATAACTATGCTTATCATTTACTGATAAATCCATGATGGTCTTCTTACCTATATACTCTACCCTAATCTTAGTTAAGTATATGTATTTCCATGATTCACCATTTATAACCCTTCTTACTTGAGCTTGTGATATCCCATACTTTTCAACTATTTGCCCTTGTGTCAATCCCTCTCTATGGTCTAACAATATTTGTCCAACAGTTTGAGTATCCAATACTGTCTTCCCATTGATAGCTCCGTTAGTAAATGCAGTTCTGGTATTCTTATAGGCACGTTTTGTATTCTCTGAGTAAGTGATACATTGTAAGTTCTCTGGGATATTATTTAGCGGGTTACAATCTATGTGGTCTATCACATACCCATCTGGTATACTGGCATTATTAAATGCTGACCATACTAACCTTGATACTGGTAACATCTTTTTTATCCCAGTGCCATTCCTTAACCCCACTCTACTATGTAACCTATTACCAGATTTCTGTACCCTAGGTACCATCTCATGTGGGTTGTTATAGTCTAACATACCTTGAGCACCTGGTATTTTTACTGAGAATATTTTACCTTCAGACGATGCTAAATAACCAGGCCAATTTGGGATTTCTTTAAATACCACTTCTCCATATTTCTTACCCACTTCTACAGGCTGTATATCTAACCTGGATACATCATGCATGATAACATCCAAGTCATATTTAGCTATCTTCCAAATGGGTTTAAAACCACGTGGAGTAAGTAATTTATGGTATTTCGTACACTCAAGAACATCTCCCCTATCTGTAGTTACCCTGTAAGTATCCAGTACTCCCTTGTTTATAGTATGAGTTACCTGTTCCCAAGTTCCAGCATGAGTTAATACATAGATATTATCTTTTACCACATCTTTTACCCCCACCTCTTTTGGAGCTATATCACCTATAACTATATCCCTTTCTTTTCCTACCAAAACCGTATCCTCAGTTACGCAACCATGGATGAGGAATGACCCATGAAGAGTGTTATCTGGGTTAAGTACATCCCTTATACCCACGATGTAGGTAGAATATAACTTGGTCATCTCTCGATACTTTAACAGGGTATCTATAAACCCAGTCTCATCCTTCTCCCTTAACTCGAGTAATACATCTTCACTCGTTGCTGGGTTATTGGTTGGTTTCTTGGTTTTCTTATCCTCTGTATACTTTATTATTGGTAGCTTCAACCCATACCTGTTATAATATAAAAAGTCAATGAGTTGTTTCACTGACTTTAGATTTAGTGGTTCAAGGGTTTTCTGATCACTTTTAGTTATACCAACTCCGGCTGAGTAATTGTCATACTTCTTTTGTAGGTTAGTGATACTCCTTTGCAAGCTGCTAGCTTTACGTTTATCTTCAGTCTCATCTAACTCGTTAGTCTTTATTTCAATTTGTTCTAGAAGGTTACCCAATAGAGCTTTTTTAGCAGCCTTTAGTCTCTTCTTATTATACTTAACGAGAGAGGGTACTGAGTACATCTTCTTCTCAGCCTCTTCGATCTTTATTTTATAGCTCTCAACTAACCCATCAAGGTAAGGTCTATCTACCCAGTATCCCCTACTCTCAACTTCTGCCAAGTTATACGAGGCCATCTCTAACAGGTTCCTGTATAACTGGTAGAACCCTAGTTCTCTAACCCTGCTCTCAAGGTATATAGCTAACCTAAGACAAAGGTCAGAGTCCAAGGCATTATAGGGTGCAAGGGTTTCAAGTGGTACGTTTGTCCAGAACTTAACAGTATCTTCTGGAGTTCTCTCTGTCTCCTCTCCCTTGATTGAGTAGTTTGCATACTCGGGGAAAAATGAATAAGCCAGAGATTTCAAATCATGTGGTCTCTGCTCGTTCAACAGGTATTTCAATAGCATGGTATCCAATATAACTCCTCTTGGTTTTATACCATACTTAAGCCACCAACCATGTTCGAATTTAAAGTTGTGTGCTACCTTAGTTATCCTATCATTCTGGATTAATTCCCTACCTATATACTTTAGGATTTTCAACCATTTATTCCCCTTTTTATTCGGAGAATCTTTGTGGGCTAGTGGTATAACATAGGCATACCCAGGTTGAAAAGCTATAGATATACAAGTAGGGAACCCATTAGGATTTGAACTATGGTGACCAGATGTCTCATAGTCATGAGCACAATACCCAGTCACCTTGCAGTACTCGACAACTTTCTTCACATCAGCCATGGTAATGGCATAACTGAAGTGGTATTTATCTAGTACTGCTCTGTTCATCTCTTATGCAATTTTTAAGTATGTTCCAATCTTTCCTGTACGAGTGGAGAGATGCAATGTTATGGTATAAATAACCCTGTTTGAGTTCTTTTAAACCTTTTGACCTTAGTACTCCTCGTATGTACTCTTTCAGTTGCCAAGCCAACCAAACATCATTCCCAAAGTGAGTAACCACATCGGCAGAACGTTGATTATATATCAGGTGTACCTGTTGATTCCGGATAATTACCTGATAGTACATGGAGCAAGGTACTCTCTTCCTTCCACCTATATAGGCTACATCCTTCTCCAAATCCCATACAGGAATAATTCCCTGGCGAGTATCCGGGTTTCTGAGTAACTCATTGATGACTATCTGTAAGTTACCCTTGGCATCTTCTGACTCACCACCTGGACAGAAGTTCAATCTCTCTCCATAGGCGTAATCAAACTTACCATTTACCAAGAATTCTTCCCAAATCTCTTTACGGATTTTCCAAGCTTCACCTGGATTTAAACCTCTCGGGTCAACTCTCTCGTTGAACTCTGCAATAGCCCATTTCTTTGTTGATTCAATATCAGTCTGGGTACCATTGAATAGATACTCTTCGTGGCCCAAAGATAGTAAGCAATAGGAGTAATTTAATATCTCCTTTGTCTCATAGTTAATGTCCCCCTCGATATTCTTGTTTTGCATGGATTTGGGAGTAACTATAGCACTCATCTCGTAGACATCCCTCCTTACCTCTGACATTAACTCGTATGCGTCGTCAAATACCCTCACGTCTCTTAATTTTTAATCGTTTAACATATTCTTTATCTCTCATCTCTTACTCCTCCACTTTTTCGATTGTCCCCCAAACATCAATGTCAGAGATAAGTTTAAAAGCTTTAGCTTCCTTTACCTCTTCATTAACCCTTGTCTTCATTTTCAGGTTCATCTCGCAACCTGAGAAGTGAGAGAAGATAACTATATCACCAATACTATAATCAGTTACTGCATCTCCTTTTCTCACTACCTCTCCAATAACTGGTTTACCCTCTTGAGTATTACCCGGGATAATGATACCAGATTTTAATTTCTCATCTCCCTCGATAACCTCTACAAGGAGCTTACTCGCTCCCACCTTTGTAATGTTTACATTGTCTCTGATTAATGAAATTTTCTTTTCCATATCTTTAGTATTAATTTTAATTGAATAGTACTCAACATGTTAGTGGGTTTATTGACCCGGTAGTTTGCAATCCCTAGCAAGGGTTTTCAATTTTGCTTTAAAACCAATGAACCCATCTTTAGCTATTAACTGCCTGCATACCCTTATATGTACCTTATATTTCAGGCTCTCTGCATAATCGGGGTCAGAGAATTTTTCTAATAGCTCCAACATTTTTTTGGTTACGTCATTCTCTTTCCCTTTCAATAGCTTATGGAGATCTTTGTGGATATGATATCCAGTTAATAACTCGATAGATGACCACATATTCCCACAGAATAAAGTAACTGCCAGGTCTACTCCCTCTCCATAGATATACTCACCCATTCTCTGGATAAGTAAGAAGTCAAATATCAACCTCTTGGTTACTTCTGATGACCTGATGTTAACGACCATCCTTCTAGTATCATCCTTGTGTCTCCTTTGGAATACCACTGAAAGTAAGCAACCTTTTCCCGAGTCATGTTGGTTAGTGAACTTATAGGCTATATTATATGAACCAGCATTAGCCCTTTCTTTTGCCTGTATTTGAGATTTTACAAGGTCAAGTTGATTAAGGCTAAGGTAGTTCGCAAGTAAACGCACCCACTTTTGTAAATGATAGCCGAAGAGACGGGCAAAATCAAACTCTGGGTCTATCCAGGCTTTATTAATATCTATTACAACATTATAAGCTATTAACTGAGAGGATACCCTAATCCCACTTTCTTTTAATTTCTCCCCACTGAACATAAGGTACTCATTTATTACTTCCCATGCATGTTGTGTTGTTGGAGCTGTTAAATATATCATACTTTCTCTTTTATTTTATATTCATTAGATACCATTCCCAAGATATTCTTTCCTCTTAAGGTCTTATTAACTGTATGTGAACTTATGGTTAACTTTTTGGCTATCTGAGATTGTCCAAACCCTATCTTTCGTAACCTAAATATCTCCCTCACAAGTTTCTCATTGCATTTGAAATTCCCATTGTTGTACCCAGAATTAGCTTTGGATATCTTCTTCTTTACTTCATCTGGTAGTGAGATACCATACCTTGGGTTATCTTTCCCTCTCAATGGCCTTGGATTTATCCTGCCATCCCTTACAGTTTGTTGGTTATTCATAAAATAATCTCCCCAGTAAAGATTTTTATAATAATCATTTAGTGGGTTATTATCCTTATGACATACTACATTATATTTTTCAGGATTAGGATTTTTTACATATACCAAAGCTACTAACCTAGAAGCCTTATACCATTTTTTTCTTATCTTAAACTGTTTTCTTCCCCACCTACAATTTATGCAACCTTTCAACTCTTTCCACTCACCACTCTTAATAGAGAAGAGATTACCATGTTTGGTAATATGGTAATCTTCTAATCCCGGGATTGGTATGTTCGGTTTCATATTAATATTTTGAGCGAATCCTAAACTCATTTATCTTGTTCTTCTTATAGTAGATATGGTAAATGCTTCTTGCTGTCATACCCACGAATGCAAAGAACCCAAACATGAACAAGGTACCCTCCATAAGTTTTACCCTGTAAGTTACCTCGTCTGTCATCATCTGAGTTTGTTTCCAGGGTTTATTCTTCAAGCAATTCCTTGCTATCTGGAATTTGTAGGTTGATCTCCACAATAGTTGGCACATCTTTTGGTCTCTCTCGATACCCAGTTGATTACCACCTCTCATGAACTCATCAGTGATTGGTCCATTGATTACCTTGTACCCAGGACAATATACCTTTCCTAGTACTGCCTTCGCCATCTGAGCACCCCTTCTCAATAACAGGTCAAGAGTATCATCTTCTGGTTCTGCCTCACAATATTTCCGGATATCTTCTTCCTCTATACCCGAGTAAATCAATAACTCAAGCCAGAAATGAAGAGCATCTGCACATTCTTCGTTGAAATTCTGAAGGAATGGCATCATGTTTGAACGGCTATCCCCTTTTGAGAACATCTCCATCAGCTCATCGTAGGACTCATACCCCTCTCCCAGTTCCTCAATCACTCTTCCCACAAAATCCTTGATTAGGGATTGAGATACTTTTAAATTCACATTTACCGGGTACTGTGGTAGACCCTCTATCTTGATATAAGAATCAAGCAACACTTTCTGTAACCGATACATCTCAGTTAACCCTTTTCCCAGTGGGTAAACCACTTCTTCTTTTATGTCCCTTATGTCCATAACCTATTTGTTAGATTTATAATACTTTTTAATTAACTCTTTTAACCTATCTGAATCCAGGTTTAAATCCTGTCTCAATTTAGCTTTAATCTTTAATTTCGAATAGCCCTTTGATTTGTACTTCTCAATCAACCTCTTTGCTTCCTTAGCATCTTTCTCATTTAAATACTTGGCTTCATCCAAATCTTTAAAATCTTTCTCCTTTGCTAAGAGCTCTCGTTGAATTTTGTTATTTTGCATCTGAGCTATGGCACATATTTCAATATCCCCACATATCTTACAATCCTTATCCCGTGGGTCATATTGTGTCCCGAAACATGGGTCATCTGGAGTACCTATCTTGCTCAAATCTATAGGTTTAGATAAATCAATGGTTTCCTCTGGTTTTTTCTTCTTTGCCATGTCTTGTTAATTTTTACTATAATAGTTTTCCTTTGTAATCTTCAATTACATTGAGCCCCTCATCCTTGTAATATTTAAGCCTGTGTTTTGAATGTCTTTTCAGATAAGTTCCTTCATCAAAGAAGTCATCAAAGTAGGTTACTTTCTTAGATTCATGAGAACGAAGAGCCCTACCCAATAACTGGAGTGCCTGTATAGCTGAGTCTCCAGATGCTAGGTTTTGCATATATTGGATTAAGGGCATATTCTGGCCAACCTTAATGATGAGTGACGCTATGAGAATATTGGTCTCACCTCTCTTGAACCTATCAAGCTTCTCTTTCCTGTCAGATACGTTGTGATGTATATACTCTATCTTTAGATAAGGGAATTCTTTCTTATACCTTTCGTATGTTTCCTCTACCTGAGCTATATACTTACATACTACCAAGATAGGTATATGTCCTTCTCTCACGTGATATTTAGCAGCATCTATAGCCCTGTCTAACCTTTCCACTCCATAGGTAATAGCAGCATCAAACTCTGATTTATAATCTGAGGCTCCTACTGGTTTTGTATTCCCCTTTCTCATGGTGATTACAATATTAGAGGATACCCCCATCTCCACTAATTCCTTGTTCTTTATCACGAATGTTTCCTGACCAAAGAAAGATTCAACAGTGATATTCTTTACCTTATCCTTGTGTCTTAATGCAGTACCACTCAAACCAACTCTAATGGGGATTAGGTATAGTTTATTTAATACCTTTCTAGCTGTTTTACTCGTAGCAAGATGACATTCATCATATATGAGTACATTGTATTGGCTTAGATACTTCCAATAATTCTCTATATTTCTTACCAGAGTGGGCAACATACATACCATGATATCCCCCCATTGAACTTCTTTCCCCTGCATATACCCCCAACTTTCAAACATATCTGGTAGGTCATCCTTGAATTGGTTATATAGCTCGGTACCATTAACGATAACCAATGATTTGGCCTTATACACTGAAGCATGGATTAGCCCAGCTATTAGAGTTTTCCCAGCATTCGTTGCTGCTCCGACTATACCTCTTGGGAATGGTACTCCCCCGCATGAGTTTTTAAGTATACTCCAGGCTGCCTTCCTTTGATAAGGTCTCCTCTTCAAATCTCCAATATGAACTGGCATAGCTTGGATTTGTGGTAGATTCCTGTTATCCTCTATATCATAGGGTACTCCATGATTCTCAATCCACTCTATCACTCTGGGTAATAGGCCAGTCTCACAATAACCCCTATCACTTACCATGTGTACCATACCATCCCAACCACGTGGCATACTCGATCTCATATAAAAAGCTTGAGGGTGCCGGAAGGATAACTCCTTATAAAGTTTTTGGAGGACTTTTATATCCCCCTCCACTTTAAACTTGTTGTTATTCAGTTTGATTGTTACCATTTGTCCCACTCTTTAATAGCGATGATTACCAAGAAAAATCCGGTACATGTTATGGTCAAGGCAGGTGGTACCCATATAGGTGATAAACAGGTACCATAAGAAATATCTTCATAACCTAACCCAAAATACTTTACCAGGGTTAAAAATAACCCCATTACTATGCAGGTAGAATACGTTACTACCACAAATTTTAGGAACCAGTTCCTACTCTTTCTGTCTTCATTCTTCTCCATTATCTAGTGATTTTAATTTATCCAAGTTTAACCATGACATTGATTTGGGCTTCTTAGCACTCACCCCATTTTTCTTCATATATCTATATAACCTTTCCACTGCCTTATCTCCAACAAACTGAGATGGGAAAGGTATACCTCCTGTAAACGCTAACCCATCAAACTGAGCGTTCATGTATAGCTCTGGTTTTACTTTCACCTCTGCAATGTACTCAGCTGCTTTCACGAACCATATCTTTGATTCTGGTTTCTTTGAAACATCATCCACAATCCCTGTACTATCTAATACAGCCTTGTTATATATCTTGCAGAGAGTGTCAGTTATATCTTTATTCTTATCCTGTTTCTCAGCTTGTAAAGCCTCATACTCAGTACATATCCTGGAATGTAATGGTAAGAATTTATTTAACCCGTACACTCTCATCATCTTTAATCCCAGTGTACAGTACTGTATAAATGCTTCTCTGTTATCTAATTCAAAATCCTCAGCGAAGTCAACCGCATTAGAGGCTACATCTTTTAGTGTTGTCCATTCCTTACTCGTAGAAGTAATCAGGTTTATACCCCTATGCTTCATCTGTTTCCTTACCTTGAAAAGTATAGATGCAAATAGAACTGCACTATCCTTAGATGTTAAGGTTACCTTCTCCACCTTCTCTTGTATCTTCTTATTGCTAACTACTACTGCTCTATTTGATATTGAGTATGGGCTGGCAAATTTTAATAATTGGTCAACTAGATTTTCTTTATTTGTGTTAATTGTAATTACTCCTTGCTTTTGTAATTTTTCTACTACTAGGAGCAAATTACTCTTCCTAATGTGGATACTCGGTTCATTTCTTGAGGATACTGTATTTTCTTCCATGATTAATTGCCATTTTATAATTAATGAGTTCTCCGTAAGTTAAGAATTTATGCTTCCTTATCCTCCGTATGGTTTCTTTTTTACCAAGGTCATTTACATCTAAGTAAGTCCCATTCGATTTCTTATCTTCCCAATACACTACCCTCACTTTCTTAAAGTTCACCAACTTTAATGCAAGGTTAACACTCTCCACTAAAGCATCTGGGTCAAGGAGTAAATCTATAGCCTCTACTGGAGAAGAGAGTATAGTATTAATCTGCCACTCAGTTAGTAATTTCCCAGCTGTAGCTATGGCAGAATCTCCTATTGTCTCAGCGTTGAAGGCACCCTCACATAGTTGAACCCTTTTGTATAGGTAAAGGGCTTCCATATTATATATCACGTATGCTTTCCCTAACCCTGTCTCATTTGCTACTGGGTTCTTGTATTTGGTTGTCCCAGCTCCCATCACTTTCCTAGCATTAAAATATACCAACTGGTCATGCATGATGTAGGGGATTATTACATACCCCTTGTATGGTCCTGAATCACAATAACCAAATCCCTTTTGAGATAGAGCTGCAATGGAGAATCCCCTATTCTTAAGGTACTGTCTACATATTTTTGCTATGTGATTCGTACCGAATATAATATTATGATACCCCTCTGGGAGTTCTAAGCCCTTGACTTTATTATTTATCTTTAGCTCTGACTCTGGTACCTTAACATCAAGGAAGTCCCAATCACCAGAAAAAACCTGTTCCCAGGCTTTTTTCTCAGTTTCAGAATTGGTTAACTCCATGATGGCTTGTATCGGAGGTTTATCATACCCACACCTAAAGCAGTGACAATTATTCGTGATAGGCTTTACTCCAAATTTCCCCACTGCCCCGCAGAACGGGCAAGTTGAGTTCACCCAGCCCCTAGCTTTAGGTACTGCATGAAGGTTATGTATAAACCACCCATATAAATATTTTACTGTTCTCTTACTATACCTCGCCATAATGTGTATAACTTAATACTCGATATATAGTTCTTTTAGACACCCCGAATCTTTTGGCTAACTCTTTTCTTTGTAACCCAGATTCCCTTATGAACTTTACTTCTTCTCTTGTCAATTTACTATTAGGATGTTTTACTCCCTTCTTTGGGAATATACCATCTTCTATAGCCTGGTGTATGTTCTCTTTTTGAGTTCCCCAGTATAAGTTATCTAAGCTTAAATTCATGGGGTTATTATCTCTGTGA
>ENA-ORTN01000118-ORTN01000118.1-human-gut-metagenome-genome-assembly--contig:-NODE-118-length-82677-cov-9.769807_pt1 | contig 82677 bp, 65 predicted proteins | sample MGYA00242070_ERZ509189 | MGnify/ENA primary metagenome ERZ509189 (study PRJEB26280, sample SAMEA2338821) | human gut metagenome | biome: human gut; feature: human-associated habitat; material: faeces...
CTCATCGCTTAAGCTCTATTTAACCACCAGACTATCTGGTGGTTTTCTCTAACAAAAAATTGAGCATTCGCTCAATAATTAAACTCTTATGACTTTTTTTTAAATACAAAAAGTTTACTGAAAACATAGTTTGCAACGATAACGACAACTTGCGAAATCAATTTAATCACTTTATCATTGCCATGTAACAGAGTAACTCCAACAAACATAATCGCCATATCCATAAATAAGGTCAGTAATCTAGCTCCAACAAAACTAGATACTTCTTTCAATTTATTTGTCTCATGACTTTGGAATACGTATTTCCGATTGGTAATATAAGCAAATACTACTCCACCAGCCCAAGAAATAAAGTTAGCCACTTGTAACCAAAAAGCATCATTTGGATCGATAATAGTATAAACCAATCCGTAATAAATAGCCAAAGCGACTACTGTCGTTAAGACACCAAAAATCAAATACATGATTACTTCTCTATATTTATGATATAACTCTGAGATCGATAATTTCTTCTTTTCCTTCTTTTTCATACTGTCCTCTTGAATATATGAGTCAATCAAAGAAATAAAATGTTCTGTGTTGCTCTCAAATTTTTTCGGTTTGAATTTTTTAGCAAATTCATACGTTTTACCAAACTGATTAAAATCTTTTAATTCGACCAAATAACCAGCTTTGGCAAATTCCCGAACAATCTCTTTTTGGTGATCATTCGTATGCTCTTTATACTTAGAAAGTCTTGCCGCAGCGATGACGATTTTATCTGCTTTCAAACCGGCCGTAATCGAACCAACCCCACCATGAGTAATTAAAATTCGACATTTTTCGACCAATTGATTGAACTCATCTGTCGGAATCAAATCGAATATTTTCATATCTTTCGAATCGTACTTCGTACACCCAGCCTGAACGACCACTTCCTCTTTGATAATACCATCGTCGATAGCTTTTTGAATAGCATCTAAAAGTCTTGGAAAGGGTTTATCCTGTGTTCCTAATGTAACCAAAATCATTAATAAATCCAACCTCCCCAAACAGCTTTCGGATAAAGTTTCAACATACTTTTCCACTGTACGACAAACAAATCCGCAAACTTATAAATCAATTTACCAGTAATCGTCATGGTATGAATATTGGCAAACGTTTCAATATAGATAATTTTGCTACCAAATAATTTTCCAATACAGCACATCGGTCCTGCCGTATGAGCACCCGTTGTAATAATGTATTGCGGTCGAATTTTAAAATAGAAATACAAACTTTTAAAACAATTAGCAAGTAATTTAAATGGATACGTCAACATATGGTCTTTGGTACCGTAAATCAAATAATTGACTCGCCTAGGATGTTGATTTTTCAATTTTAAATTCGATTTGGTTTTTTCCGTAATAATATGATAATCATAACGAGAAAAAAGAGATTTTAATTGCATCATCTCAGATAGATGTCCACCTGTTGATGAAATAAATAATACTTTCGGTTTCATAACATCATTTCCTCTTCAAAAGTTTAATCCAGTCGCGTTTTACTTTATCCCCAGTATAATTTAAACTTGTCTTGCGACCAGCTGAACCTAACTTTGTACGCAACTTTTTATTGCGAATCAATTCGATTACTTTTTTTGCATATTCTTCTTTATTTCGATATGAAATTAGATATCCATTGACACCATCTTGAATCAGTTCTGTAGCACCTTCTGCAGAATCGAATGCCACACAAGGAAGTCCATAACTCATCGCTTCAATCAAGACAATTCCGAATGATTCCGTTACAGAAGTCATCAAATAAATGGAAGATTTCGACAACAGATTGTTAATGAACGTTTTATCTTGAAACCCATGAAGAGTTACACATTCTTTCAATCCTTCATTAAAAATACGGTCTCCTAACAAATTTTTTTGAGCACCATCTCCAATAATATCCAAACGCCAAGATGGTTCTTCCTGGTGAATTAGTTTAAATACGTCGAGTAAATCCTCGTACCCTTTTTCTCTCGATAGACGACCGACGGAAATCAATCGTTTCTCATTCAACTTAGAAAGTTGATCTGGTACTGAGTCCAACATATTCGGAATATAAAAACATTTGCATTTGGTGTCGGCAAGTTGTTTTTTATAAAACTTACGTAACGAATCGGAAACGAGTACCAAAGCATCCAAATTTTTAGCAGACTTCGTAACTTTATCCGCATAACTCATATCCCCGTGATAGTGATTGTGTTCCCAGCCGATTTTATAACAACTTTTTCTTCCGTAAGTTCCAAGCCAAGTATTGAACAAATCACGTGTGGAAATGATAATATCGCTATGACAATTCTCAATCGCACGAATCATCGTACTTCTACGTAAAGCAAGGGTCATGACACTATTAAAACTTTCTTTAACAAACGAAATCGGACGTAAATGTTTGATAGAAGATTTCCAAGCTTCCCGATTCGGTTTATATTTCGTAATCAAATATCGAACTTCAACTCGTGGATCGATATCGAATGCTGGTTTTTCAAATAACTGGTAAGATGAGATAATCTCAACTTCATAATCGTCAGCTAATAAATTGGCAAGTGCTACAATCGACTTCTCAATCCCACCGTAACCTAAATGCAATGCTAAAATCGTAACTTTCTTCAACGTAATCACCCTATATCCATTATAAAGAAAGCACTCTTTAAAGTCAAATCAGGAACCATTTACTCCAAACAATATTTGACAAATTTCTTGGAAATAGCAAATATTTTTTTTAAAACAAAATCCAGTAAAAGAGAACCTAAAATTCCAAAAATGGTATAACAAACGAACATACTTGGATAAGAGACCGTAAAAGAAGACAAAATTGGATAATTTTTACTAATCAAAGTAATTGCTACAAAATCCATCAATTTAAACACTAAAATATGGAAACACATAATAGGCAACGTGTTTCGTCCCAATATTGTAAGACTCTTTTCCACAATGTGTTTAGACTCTAAAAGATGACAGAAAGTATAGACAACATAAATCATTGCAAAGGCACCAATATAAAACAACGGTGGTATCCATAAACTGTTTCGTGATAATTCGACAGAACCTTCTACAAAATACAAACACAAGCAAACAAAAAATAAGATGATAACCGAAAGCAACAAATTAGGCTTTAACCATTTCAATTTCTGATTCCGAACCAAATTTCCGACGTACAAAAATGGTAAAATGACAAAACAAGTCTGACAATGCCACATTAATTCAATCTGATTCACATTGAGATAAATTCCTAAAAGAGTCAAAAGAACAATCAGAAAAAAACGAGTTTTTCCTTTATCGATATCAAGTTGAGAATGATTCGTAATCGCAAATATAAAATTAAAAATAACCAAACTAACAAATAAAACCGGAATAAACCACATGGCAGCAGAAAACGGTTCACTAGAAAGGAAAATAAAAGTATTTAAAAACCATGTCAAGAAATCTCGAAAATTGTAACCAACGTAATCTGGAGAAAAAACTCCCATATGATATAAGATATTGTGAAGAAAAACCAATACGCTTCCGTACATTACATATGCTTTTAAATAAGATTGTAAACGAGTACCAATATATTCCCAAGGCTTAAGAGAACTTTTTTCTCGATATAAATAACCGGAAATCATAAAAAAAAGCGGCAAATGGAATAAGTAGATCAATCGTTTTAAAAACAAAAACGAAAATGGTAGACAATGTCCAAGTACTACCAATATTATTCCAATTGCACGCATCATATCAATTATACTACTTCTACTTTTCATAAAACTCTCCCATCAATTCTCAGTACCGACTAATGATTTTGAAAGCATTTCTAGTTTCTGCCGCCGCAAACGCATCCGTAAACTCAAAACAATCTTTCACTTCTCGATCAACGTAATTATCTTCTACGATTGTCGTATAAAAACTACAGATTAATTCCTTGTTAATATGCAACGGATAAATCTCATTTAACTTTGCATAATCCTTCATGTAACGAACGATGACACGATACATACGTTCCACATTCGCTTTCTTAAATTCACTAAAAGATTCTTGATTGTAAACAGGAACAGGTTTCTGATTTCTCAAAACGAAATGTTGTAACTGCCCGTATGGAGCAGATAAAAAGAACTCTAACAATAACGAATAAAAATAAAATTTCTGATAATCGTCGTTTTCTTTGATATCGAAAAGAAAGTTCAATTCACTGTCCTTATGATATCGTTTCACATGATTAGAATTCGTAACATAGAAACCGACAAATTCTTTTTCTAACAACTTCGTCAATTGATATTGAATCGTTCCTGAATAGCCTAAATCGACAATAACAAGACGAGATGTCTGGTAATTTGGAACAGTCTGTTCAATATACTTGAGATAAGCATCTTTCCAAGATTCTGCCACTTTCAAAATCTGAGGCATGTATCGTTTCAGTTCTTTTTTTACTTTATCCTTATCTTGTGGTAATAAAATCGAATAGTCTTCTTCCTGATATTCAACCTCTAAAATATTTTTGAAAAATTGGCAAATCGTTCCTGTAAACTCATTATCGAGCAAAGAGTAAACATCGGATTCTTTTCGAATATTTGCAGTAGAAGCAGCCTTGCGAGAAGTTAAAAAATATACGTTATGAGAAGGTTTAATCGCATTTAGTCTCGTATAATCTTGATACAATTTTTGCAAATAATACCCTTCTCTTGCCAAAAATAACAGCTCATCTTTCTGGGTGGTATGTTCACAAATAAAGTGCAAATACTCATTTAAAATTGGCGCATGAAAAACATATGCAAGATCTTCTAACGATGAAATTGTCGTCCGAAAAGGAGAATTAAACATCGTCTTGTTAACGAGTAATCCAAGCAATAAAGAATCACTCAAATCGTGGATGTAAGAATTGCTCTTTGCATATAGAGAACTTTGTTCGAAAAGTTCCCGGCTACTAGAAATTTTAATCGTTTGAATATGAAATTCCCTTGGAATTGCAAAATCAGAATTCCGATTATCGCCAATATGAACAATCTTCTTTCTAGGATATTGCTTTTTCAAAAACGGCCACATATCTTTTCGATCTTTTCTCTTGTCGATTGAGTTAGACAAATAAAGTTTTTCGTAATGACGATAACCACACTTCTCTAACATTTTTAGAATCGTACTTTCTTTTAAATACATGTCACTTGTAAAAATAACTGTTTTTCCTTGTTGAACCAATTCTTTTACAACATCGACCATATCTCGTCTTGGTACACATAACTCGATTTCCAAATCCATTTCCATCTTTTGAATCTTCTGTACTTGTTTCAGAGTTAAATTTTCCAAAGAGCGAAATTCTTGATAAATCTCATCTAAATTGACATCTTTCTGCAACTTTTGATTTGCAAGTTGCTCTGCCTTTTTTCTCTTTTCTAAAAAGTTTTCATCGCCTAACTTCTCTGCCATAATCAAGAACACATCATCCGGACGATAGACGAGTCTCGTTAATAATGTATCGAAAATATCAAATGAAATGACATCGTATTGGGAAAGATAAGCGATGAATTCTTCTTTCACAAATGGTAACTCTCCACAGCGAATCCGACGATCTAGCTCCACTCGTTCTTGAACTGATTTTGGAACACAGACATGATAGCCTTTTCGCAAAGCACGATAAACGATTCCTTGTTTCGAAAACATCGAATTCATCTCCTTTCTTCTATCTTCCAAGTCTTCTCATCAAAGCCTTTTTACATCTTACTAAGTAACGCATTTTTTTGCCAGTAGGTTTAACAGGAATTGGAATTGGTTGAATCAAGTAACTGACATCCAACACCTCCTGACTAGGCATCACCGAATCTTTTAAATACATCTTAGAAACTTTTTTAGATGCGATTTTCTTATCGTCTAAAACAGACTGAACAGCTTCTAAGAAATCATGGAATCCTCTCTCTAACGGATAATCTTGCATGTACTGATTTCCCTTAGTAGACATCTGTTTTTGAAGTTTATCATCATCTAAAACGCGAATCAGTGCCGTTGCAATAGCCTCTGGCGTACTGTCTGCTAACAACACTCCTGTATCTGGAATATCATATAAATTGTTCTCTCGGTACAAGTCGACGACAGGAAGTCCTGCAGCCATCATCTCAAATGGAATTCTAGACGGATTGGAAGCAGAAATACAAAGACCTACTTTACATTTATTATAAAGTTCATTACATTCTGTAATTGGAATGATGTGCAAGTTCTCAACATCAAAATCAAATTGCGTATCGACATCGGATCCATATACGTAAATTTTAACATCCGGACGTAACTTTTTAACAAGTAACAAAGCTTGAATACCAAGCTTACTACAACGTCTTGCTTTCTCTGGTTGATAAATAAAACAAATTGCATTTTCTTTTTTAACGTTCTTTAACTTTTTATAAACGTTCAAGTCCGCACAGAATGGAAAAGACGTCATTGGTGCATGAAATTCAGTACCAATCTTATAAGTAAGCCAATTACCAATACTGATTCCTTGTAAACCATAGCGATACGTTCTCTCCATTTCTAAATAAAGACCCCCCATTGGCTCAAACCAAGGTTCAAAATCTTGAATAAAGTATGCTTTGTGTTTGACATTTTTCATGGCATAAACGTAATCCGCAGTCAAAATAGAATACGTTGCAAATACCAAATCATACTGCTTTCTCATGGCAATTCCAACATAGACATTGCAACGACATTCCCCGTAGTACTCTTCAATCTGTTTTTTTAGGGTATCCGAATCATTTATGTAATCTTCTTCGACGTAGATATCACATTCATATCCAGAATCAGATAAAAAATTAGCATTTTGAATCATCGTTCGAATTCCACCAGAACCTTTGATTGGATGAGGAATAATCCAAGCGATTTTCTTAGCCATCATCGGCTCTACTTTTTTCAAAAACTTAGGACTTACTTCGGTACTGATAACACCGTAACGCATTCCTTGTTTGCGAATCTGTTCAGTCGTAAGAAGATAATGATTTCGAATCTCTTGTTGAATAATTAAAACTTCTTCTAACTCAACTTCCTTACTAGCAACCGTACTAGTAGATTGACTATGCTTTCTAAAATAATTCAAACTTTTAGCACAGTAAGAAACTTTTCCAGTCGCTAACAATTTATAATACAAAAACCAGTCACCACTAATTTTAAAACGCTTTGCCTCTTCAATCAATTCGACCTGTTTTCCTTTTTTAAAAACGACTGCTGAAACGTTTGGAATCGTATTGCAGACACTTAGTGCTTCTTTGATTTCTTCTTCACCATCGTGAATAAAACTATGATTCCAACGAGTCGTACTGATACCACTCATCCAATCCCTGCAAGATTTACTAAGAATTCGATTGTGTTCATCGATTCTCATACTTTCAGCATAAGACAAGACGACATCCTCATCATCAAACCCTTGCATGACGTTCTCTAAAAACAACGGACTACAACTATCGTCTGCCTCAGCAATCCATACGTAATCCCCTTTTGATTCTGAAAAGGCTTTTTGCCATTGAGAAAAGACACTACCACCATTCTTCTTATTAAAAATCGTACGGAAATTAACATTTGGATACTTCTTCATCACTTCTTTAATTTTCTTAACACTATGGTCAGTAGAAGCGTCATCTAAAATGATAATTTCATAAACAGGATACGTCTGTAAGACAACCGAATCGATTCTCTCTTCAATGAATTTCTCATAGTTGTAATTCGGAATGACTACAGATACCTTCTTAGGATTTGAAAGTTCCATTTTAGAATATTGTTTTTTATAAATGTCCACTGTTCGATTCTTTTTAGATTCCATATACTTCCGACGCATCTCATACGGAAGAACTTTTCTTGCCAATTCTCTAATCTTCATAGCTATACCTTAACCCTCCAAACTTTTGCTAAAAATTGATATCGTTTTTGAATTTCTTTTTTCTGTTTTGCATCCAAATGAAACTCTTGATCATAATACGCATGAATTCGTTTAATTTCTTCAATATGATCTTGTTTCTTTGTCACAGTACTGACATTATTAGTATGGACACGATAGTAATTATATCCTCGTGCAAAATAAGCAACTTTTCCTTTTTGCATTAAGTTGGCATAAAACATCCAATCGCCAGCCTGCTTATACTGTTTAGCCAATGCAAATTCTTTGCTATAATCACCTTTTCGAATGACAGCACTAGAGACATTTGCAATGGTACAATTTAAAAACGTATAGTGATGAAACTCATCTTTTCCATCATTGATATAAGATTCGTCCCAATGACCCGTCTTTTGAATGTCGATTTCAGGAACGATAGATTTTAAAATCTGATTACCATCGGCATCCATAAACTTCGTGTCGCAATAAGAGATGATTACTTCATCGTCATCGTATGGTTTCATAACATGTTTTAAAAAATGACGGCTTGCATAATCATCCGCTTCAGCAATCCATACGTATGGATTCTTTGCAGCATTCATTCCTTTTTCCCATTGTGTAAATGCTCGTCCACTGTTCGTCTCGTTATAAAGTTTTCGAATGTTTACATATGGAGATAACACTTCGACCAAATCGTCGATTACTTCTCTACTGTTGTCTTTGGAACAATCATCTAAAATGATGATTTCATCGATTTTGTAAGTTTGATATAAAATAGAATAAATTCGTTGATACAAATAATTGCTATAATTATAGTTCGGTACAACGACAGAAACTTTCTTATCGACAACACTTCGTTTTGCTTGTCTTTCTGCCGCTTTTATCAAATCGTCTTTGGTGATGTTTCTCTGAACCAATCCTACTCTCCGATTATGGTAACATAAATAAGAGCTGATTAATAAATTATCCAAGAAAATCAAACCGTAACTATTTAAATAGACTAACCCGCCATAGTAAAGGCGATATAACTTTCGGTTATCTGCTAAAAATTTCTTCAAGAACGGATTTTTTGTTAAATGGTATTTCTTACTTAACTGATGATATTTCTTTAAAAATGGATATCGTTCTTTAAAGTTTTCCACTTTTGGAATCACGTACAAAAGTAAAACGATCAATTGGTTGTATACGATAGCAGCTTGATAAAGCTCTTCATCCTTCACACCGCGAATTCGTTCCAATGTCAAATCGACGCCACCAAAAATATCGAATCTTTTATCAGAAAAAGCATTGTTTTGAATAGAAGATTGACGTTGCAAGTAGTTATAACAAACCTCTTTATTGTAACAAGCCTTCCGACACCGTATCACTAGCGGCAATACAACGGCCAAATCCTCGTTCGTTTTACCAACTTCGAAAGCATCCTTAGATAACAATTCTTTGCGAAATAGTTTATTACATGCCGATGCAGCAAGTCCACAATCGATAAACGACATTTTGTCATTCGATAAAGAACCACACGTTTGCCGAACTGTATTTCCATTCTCGTAAACGATATTAATATCACAGATGGCAATATCTGCTTTATTTTTAGAAATCGTTCGATACAAACTACTGTAATAATTCGTTGGAATCGTATCATCGGAATCGATAAATCCGATGTAGTCTCCTGTAGCTACTTCGATGCCACGATTTCTCGTAAATGATAAGCCTCTATTTTTAGGATTTTGTAATAATACAATTCGCTTATCTTTCTTTTGATACTTCTTAGCAATTGAATACGATGAATCTTTCGAACAATCATCGATTAAAATAATTTCCAAATTAGGATAATCTTGATTCAAAATAGAATCTAAACTTTTTTCTAAATAAGATTCGACATTGTAAATTGGTACAACAACCGATATTTTAGGATATTTCATCACTCCGCACTCCCTTTCTTTTTTTGATCGCTTACCATTAAATCACACAGTTTCGTAAGAGAAGATAAAATTTCTTTATTACGAAACAACTCTTTTTCATAATAGTTATTTTGAAAAGAAAAATTCAAAGAACTTCCTTCTTTATGAAAACAATAAACATTTGGATCATAGTACGAAATTAAATGATCTCGTTTCATACGATAGTATAAAAATTCTTCTTCGTGATACAAAAACGTTTCATTATAAAAAGCATCCGGATATTTCTTCAAATACTTTTTAGAAAACACAAGAGCACATCCATGCAAACCAATTCCAGTCCTAGCTTCCAATCCATTTTTTAAATGCTTAATCGGAACGATTTTGTACTTTATATTGTGATAAATTCGAAACAAAGATCGTTGCAATGGACTAGAAAACAAACGAATATTTCGCTTCGTACGAGAAATTGCCTTTTCTACTTCTTCTAAAGAAGAATAGACAGGAAATGGATTAACGGAATCTCCTCCATCCGTATCGATTCTAGGACCGAACATATCGAAATGAGATTTCTGATAACTTTTCACAATCTGACTTTCAAAATCCGGTTGCGTAATGACAATATCGTTATTGATTACGACAACAAAGTCCGGACGATAATGTTCCCATGCATAGCGAATTCCAATATTATTTGCTTTTGCAAATCCCAAATTGTCTTCTAACAAAATAATATCTTTTGTATACCGAGACAATTTCTTTTGATCGGATGTCGATAACGTATGATTATCGACAATTACAATCGGTGAATCGGTTTTCTCTTGAATTGAATGAATGCAATCCAGCGTATCTTTCATATTCTTATAATGCAATATCACGTAAGCGAATTGTTTCATACTATACCTCTTCTGCAAAACCTTTTTCTAATTTCTTGAATATCTTGATACCAATCCATAGAAGAACTAATGATGCGGCCAAAACAACTAATAGTGATTTTAGATGTGGCATACTTTGATAATATAGAATATCACGATAACAATTAATAATCGTCGTCATTGGATTTAAATTTAAAAGCCATGCAATTTTTTCTGGGAACAAAGAAGAAGAATACAAAATTGGTGTTGCATAAAATACCATATTTAAAATGAAATTGATAATGTATTCAGCATCTCTAACGTATACGTTAATGGCACTTGTAATAAAGACAATTCCCATTTGAAAAATCGTTTGAACTAAAATAATCAAAGGTAAAAACAAAATGTATGGACTAAAACCAATTCCACTAAATATCAAAAACAAGAAAATAATCAAGCAAGAAATGATAAAGTTTACCAAGTTACTTCCCACAATAGAAATTGGTAAAATTTCTCTTGGGAAATATACCTTTTTAATAATACTTCCATTTTGTAGCACTGTCGTTGTACCTTGATTGATGGTAGTTACAAAAAAATTCCATGGTAAAATACCGATAATCAAAAACGTTACATAATGATCTTGTGAAGTTTTTAAAATAAACGGGAATATGATGGCATATACGAGTGCCGTCAACAATGGATTGATAAAAGACCATAAGATTCCTAAAAAAGAACCTTTATACTTTCCTCGAATCTCCTTTTTAATATTGCTTTTAAGCAATTCTTTATAATTTTTTAAATTCTCTATCACGTTGTTCACCTCTAACCACATGTCTTCAAATACTCATCGATAACTTCTTTCGTATTGCCATCCTTTTTGACGTGTCCTTCATAAATCCAAATGGCACGATCACATAAGTCTTTCACGACGTTCAAACTGTGACTTACGATAACAATTGTCTTATCGCTGTTTTTTAATTCCATCAATTTATTGAAACATTTTTCTTGGAAATGTTGATCTCCAACTGCCAAGATTTCATCAATCAATAAAATTTCAGCATCTACATTGATAGCCACTGAAAACGCAAGTCTCATGTATTGTCCAGATGAATACGTACGAACAGGATTATCGATAATCTCTCCCAATTCTGAAAACTCGATAATTTTATCGATACGATTTTCGATTTCTGTTCGCGATAATCCGAAAATAGAAGCATTAAAATAAATATTTTCACGACCCGTAAAATCTGGATGGAAACCTGCTCCCAACTCTAGCAATGATGTTAATTTTCCATGCGTAACGATTTCTCCTGAAGAAGGATATATGATTTTTGTCATTAACTTTAACAAAGTACTCTTACCGCTACCATTGACACCAATAAGAGCAACAGTTTCCCCTTTTTTTATCTTCAAGTTAACATCATCTAAAATCACACGTTTTTCGATTTTGTTTTTATTATGAAACGTCAAACGTTCTTTTAAAGTCTGAGGTTTGTCATAATACACTTTAAAATATTTTGTGACGTGATTGACTTCAATCGCGTAAGTTTCTTTCGTTTCTCTTTTTGTCTTCTTTAATCTAGACTTCATCTATTTATCACACCTATTCTATATTTTTCTAACAAAGTATATCATAATTATCAATTGGATACAAAGAAATTAGTGTTCTATTCGTTTGCCACTTTAATCAGACATTTTCCGTAATCGTTCTTATGAAGAAGTTCACCACGTTCACGCAACTCATCTTTGGATAGCCATCCATTTTGATAACCGATTAACTCCGGAGCACAGATGACGGCACCTTTGTTGGACTGAATCGTTTTAATCATGTTAGCAGCTTCTAACTGACTATCCGGTGTTCCGGTATCAAACCAAGTGAATCCATCCCCTAGAATTTGAGCTTTTAAACGTCCTTCTTGTAAATACATATCATTCAATGTCGTGATTTCAAGTTCTCCTCTGGGACTCGGTTTAACAAGTTTCGCCTTAGATACGATATCATCTGGATAAAAATATAGTCCCGTAATGGCATATTTACTTTTTGGATGTTCTGGTTTTTCTTCAACACTAATTATATTTTGGTCTTTATCTAACTCCATAATTCCAAAACGTTGTGGATCTTTTACTGCATATCCAAAATTAGTTGCAGATCCCTGATAAGCATTGTATTTTGCATTGGCAAGTAATTTATTAAAATCGTTCCCAAAATAGATGTTATCTCCTAAAACCATGGCACAAGGTTCTTGCCCAATAAAATCTTCCCCTAATAAAAATGCTTGCGCAAGACCATCTGGGCTCGGCTGAGTGACGTAACTTAAATTGACACCAAACTTGCTACCATCTCCTAATAAACGTACAAATCCTTCTTGATCTTGAGGTGTTGTAATTACCAAAATATCCTGAATTTTAGCCATCATCAAAGTAGACAATGGATAAAATATCATTGGCTTATCGTAAATTGGCATCAATTGTTTACTAATTCCTTCTGTAATTGGATAAAGTCTAGTTCCAGACCCTCCTGCTAAAATAATTCCCTTCATAAAACCTCCTGATTTTTTTTATTCACATACTATTATAACAACAAATTCCCATGAACTCAAATATTTCTAGGATTTTGTAAAATCCTGAAAGAAATAAATAATGACAAATACCCAATAACTAGCCCAATTCGTTAACCATAATAAGAATCGTTCGAAACGATTAGCATGGTTATAATACTTTTCAAAATATGCTTGGCTCTTCTTTAAAATTTTATATTTATTAAGACGTTTCACACTCTTATCGATACTGACAGAATGGTTATGGACAAATGTAATGTCATTGTAAAGGACACTCTTTAATTGCAAAGTTTCTAACTTTCTCGCCATGATGTTTTCTTCATAATACAAAAACACATTTTCATCAAAGTATCCAGCATCGCGAATCGTGCTTGCTTTCATAAGAAACACACATCCCGATACGACGTCTACGACACTCGTCTTTTTTTGATAATGACTTTCTGGATACATTCTCTTCTTTTGAAACTTTCTGCCAAAATAAACAAGATTTTCTAAAATATCCTGGCCCGGTGTTGGAAGTTTCCAACCACGATTTTTTATACCGTGTTCGATAATGGTCGGTGCCGTGATTCCGACGTTCTTCTTTTCTAATCCTTTCATAAGAGTAATCAAATCTTTTTCTGAAGATACGACGATATCCGCATTACTAATCACAATATAAGCATCAGAATATCGTTTCAACACATCATTTGTACCATAGTTTATGGCACTACCGTAACCACGATTGGATTCTGTTTGAATCACCCGTAACTTTTTTTGTTTAATTTTTTTTAAAACCGAAAACGAATCATCGCTAGAATGATTGTCAACTACTAAGACTTCGTCGATACTAGTATAATCCTTAATTTGATTCCACAAATCCAAAACCGAACTAGCATCATTATAATTAATAATCATATAAACTAATTTCATAAACTTTTCCTCATCATTTATCATATCACAAATAAGTGTAAACCAAAACTAAATTCTATTTATAAATGAAGCATTTTATTATATAATGATAATGTAAACAATAAAGAGGTGGTTCCAATTGGCAAAGAAAAAGATAGTGACAGATGAAATCGCAAAAAAAGTAGAAAAAGAGAATCCGGTGAAAATGGATGAAAAAAAACCGAAAGTAAAAAGAGAAAACTCACCTAAAACGAGCATTGGACAAGTAGTTACTTACATCGTTCTAGCAATTACACTACTGACTTCTATTTTTTACTTAGTCGATGTCATTTTAATGACCGATACGAGCATCACGTATTTTAGTAACATCTTACTAGCATCGTTCATTACCTTATTTACGATTTTATTCACAGTTATCTGTGTAAAAGCTGGTCGTAAAAAAGGAAAAGTTGCAATCGTTTTAGCATCCGTTTTACTACTTGGTTTCTGCTCTGTTCAAATATTAGAAACCCATAATTTGATTGCTTTGCCAGAACAAAGCCACGTCGTAGACTTTACTGGTAAAAGCTTAGTCGAAGTACTAAAATGGGGCGAAGAAAACAACATCAGTATCGAGCAAGATTACGAATATAGTGACAACGTAGAAGAATACTACATTATGTATCAAAGTGAACCAGCAGGAACACTTAGTAAAGACATCAGCAATTTGACCGTAACGGTTTCTAATGGTCCAGATACGACCAAAGAAGTATTATTCCCTAGTATGATTGGAAAATCAGTCGATGAAGTCATCACATTTGTAGAAGAAAACTTCTTTACAAACGTAACCATCGATTTTGAAGAAGCACAAGAGTCACGTGACACGATAATCGAACAAGATAAATCTGGTGCCCTAGCAAGAAATGAAGAAATTCACATCATTGCAAGTTTAGGAGATCCAAGTGAAATTGGGGAAGCAGACATGATCGACTTAACCAACAAATCCCTATTCTACGCACTTACTTGGTGCAAACGAAACCTATTAAAATATGAACTAAGTTACGAATATAGCAACGAAGTAAACAAAAACTACGTCATTCGTAGTGAAACAGAAGTCGGTTCTTTGGTCTCTCCTAACGACACGATTAAACTAGTGATTTCGAGAGGTCCTAAAATTGTCGTACCGAACTTAATGGATAAAACGAGTTCAGAAATTACAGAATGGATTATGGAAAACAAATTAAAAATCACATTCCAAGATGCCTATGATGCTAATGTAGAAGTTGGAAAACCAATCAGCATCAGTGTTTCAGAAGGAGATGAAATTGAACAAGGAACAATGATTACAGTAGTCATCTCAAAAGGGCCTTTAAAATTAGAAAAATACGCAAACTTGGAAGAGTTACGTAGTTGGGCAATGAAATACGAAGTCAATTTAAATGAGTCATATGAGTTTAGTGATACAGTTGCAAATGGCGAAATCATCAGTATTTCCAAAAATGTAGGTGACACCATTCAAAACGGTGAAGAAATTAGCATCGTCATTTCTGAAGGAAAACAATTAACGATTCCAAATTTAATTGGTAAATCCCGTAGTGAAGCAAAAAAGATATGTGATCAAGAAGGAATTACTTGCTCCTTTGTATACGGTTCCTACTCTGAAACCGTTCAAAGAGATTATGTAACTGGTCAATCGAAACGTTCTGGTTCAACTGTATCCAGTTCAGCGGTATTGACGTTAACCTTAAGTCGTGGCATCATTCAAAAAGTAAACGTTCCTAGCCTAGTTGGAATGACGCGAAGTGCTGCCCAATCAAAATGTAACGAATTAGGAATTACTTGTAACTTTACTTACGAATCAAATTACTCAAGTACGGCAAAAGATACCGTCACAAGACAATCTTCCTCTGGTTCTATGAACCAAGGATCAACCATCACAGTCTATCTAAGTATCGGTCCAGAACCAGCAAAAGCAACTTGCCAATTATACATTCCACAAAACTGGATTTCAAATTCATTTAGTAGTACTCAAACATCAATTTTAAATGGAATCAACTCAAGTGGAAGATTGACAAATTGTCCAAACACAAAATTAGTATTTGAACAAGTTCCAAGTGAAAATATGAAAGGTGTCATCACTCCAGATTCTCCAATTAAAGCAAACACTACTTACACTGTAACAGATGGTCAAACTTATACAATTAAAGTATATTCATAGAAGGTTCACCCTTCTTTTTTTTGCAAGAAAGTACTGAAACAGTACTAAAATTACTTTCTTAAAACAAATCAATATTTGCTAACCACGAGTCAATTTCGGAAGAATTAGAGATTCTTCTTTCTTGATAGACTGCTAGGTTCCTACAAGAATTAAAAAAGGTAGGTATAGCCTCTTCTATATCGCTTCCACCAGATGTGCAAAGCGGAATGATAATTTTACCAGTAAGATCATAACTTTCTAGAAACGTATTGACAGGTGCTGGAGTGGCATGAAACCATATTGGAAATCCAATAAATACAACATCGTATTGATCCATATTCTCAACAGTGTTTTTCAAGTTAGGACAGTCATTATGCCATATTTCTAATCTCGATTCCGTATAAACATCAGAATAGTCTTCTTCACGCTCGATACAAAATAAATCAGCACCAATTTTAAACCGAATTTCTTCAACAATTCCATGTGTTGTACCGGTATAAGAAAAATATGCAACTAAAAGATTTAAATCTTGACCCTTTTTAGATTCTACTAATGACGCAACCTCTGCTTCACTTAAAGAGTCATCCTACAAAATTCGAAACATTGCTGAATATCGATACCAATAATATGCAAATACAGCAAAGGTAAATATTATAATGGGAATTAAAATAAACCATATCTTTTTCATATTCCATTTCCTTTCAATATGCTTCATTATAAATACCGGAAGCAATACCCGGTCAATAGGTTTTAACAAAAAAATACCCAACCAAACAGTTGAGTATTTTTAGTATTATTGAACGACAAGTTCCATACGTAATCTTCGGTCTGCAACGGCATGTAAAGAATACGTTTTATCGCCGATCTTTACATCATCGAATATAGCAAATGTATAATCTTTCAATTCGCCATAATCTGAGAATCCATCGACATCGGTACGAACATAAATGGCATACGTTCCTTTTTCAAAATCAGCAATATTGAAGGAAGCATCATACCAAGCGCGCTTCTTACTGAAGCCATCTGGAACTGCTAACATGATTTCTTCTCCAACGATAGAGGAAACATCGAATGTATAACGTTCAAACGTCTCGGTATTTTCAAAAACAATCTGTCTAGATACATTACTATCGGCACTGTAATTATGTCCAATACTGTAACTGTATCCAGTTATATTCATCGTTCCATCTTCCCCAAGTTTTAAGTTAGAATAAAAGTTAAAGGAATTATCTGGTTCGATATCAGCATTAGAAGAAATCAATCCTTCATCACGAACAATCATATTTAATGGCATCGATGCCAACATATAATCCATCTTAAATTCGTAACCACGACCAGAGCTAACTTCTACTCTCGTAGGTTGTTCTTGATAAGTTAAATTGTTAAATACACTTCTCGCTTTGTAATCGTTTGTCGTTACTTCAGCATAAACAGTATAGTCGCCCTCTGGTAAAGAAGAAAGATCAATTGTTCCTTGGAACCAACCAGCATTATTGACATAATCGACGGAACTACTCATATCGATAACGTCATATGGATAATCTTCTAACCAGTTATCCAATTTGAAATAATATTCTTTACCCGTACCATCATTATGGAATACCATGTAGTGAGTGACGGTATCAGAAGTAGAATTGTTCATTCCAGAAACTCCTAAGAACCCGGCAAAATAGAATGTATCTTCACTCTCCTGACGGATGGCATGATATGCAAATAACGGATTGCCCTCTTCGTAATCATCTACGGTAATATAGACATCCAAAGTCGTCGTTAAATTTTTAGAATTCGTTACAGAATACGTTACTTTGTAAGTTTGAGGAATACTCGTATCAACGGTTTCGGTATAAGTAACATCATCTGTAATATCACCATCTACAGCATCGTATGCTTTTACACCGTCCATATAATTGAAATCAGAGTTAATTGGAACGACACGATTACTTGCATAAATAATCGGTTCTGCTTGAACAACTGTAACCGTAATCGTAATGGATGCCTTAGCACCGTGATTGTCTTCTACGGTATAAGTTACTTCGTAAGAACCCGGCATGTTGATATTGACGTTTTCTGTATATGTTACCTTCTTAGTAATAATGCCATCTTCTGTATCTGTAGCAGTGACACCTTGCATATAATCGAATTCTTGATTTAAAACAACCTGTTGATCATTCGCTGTAATCACTGGAGCATCGTTAATGACATGAACTTGAATCGTCTTAGTCGTTTCTAATCCTGATAAATCAGTAACACGATACGTCACTGAATACGTTCCTGGTTCATTATAACGAACGGTTTCATCATATGTAACAGAATCTGTCAAAGGACCATCTTCAGCATCCGTTGCCGTAACACCTTTCATATATTCAAATGGCGTTCCAACGTGAATTGTCTGATCAGTTGCATTGATGACTGGAGCTTGATTTAAAATGATATCTTCTGTATTGATTGCACCGGTTAAAACGTATTGCTCATTATCTTCGCAAATATAACCAGAACCACCATCGTATGAAATGTGATACCAAGTCGTTCCATTGATAGTCTGAATATCAAAGATAACAAAGAAGTTTCCCTCGCCCATCGTGCTGATGACATAACCGCCAGGAGAATTACGAACGTTTACCATTGAATTTTTAGTAACACTAGCTCGAATCATAATTTGGCCATACATTCCACCAACAAAGTTCAATTTACTTGGTTCAATCCATTCTCGTTGTGTCTTGCCATAATTAGAAGAAATCAAATATGCCTTCAGCTGATTATTTTCATCATATGCTGCAGCATAAACCATAACATACTGATATTTTGATAGAACTGTATCAGTATGCTCAGATAAAGATGGACTCGAATACAAAGTAGAATTTTCCTTGATATATGCAGCCTTTGGAGATAATTTAGAAGTAGATTCTTCAAAGTAAACAAAATCGTAATCTCTTTCTACATAAGGAGTTACATCACTAGGAATTGCTTCTCCTTGATATACGATTGTATAATACTGAGCCGGGACATAAACGTAATTCGTATCCCAATCGTAAGTATTTCGATCAGTACTATACGGAATGTAAGTTCCATTTTCATTTAAATTGGCATCGCTTTGAATCTTATAATAAGTAACACCATCACTACCAACAACAGTATCAAGCACTAAAACTGCTGTCCCAGATTTCACATAACTGTATGTGTTGTCAGTTCGGTCTGTAATAGAGATTGGACTACTACTTCCCATAACTTGATTTGGATAAACTTTATCTTCACTATTTTTAATTGCAATTGTATAATACCCATAATCAGAAAGTCCCAAAGATTTATCGATACCATAATAAGTAGAAGCAATCTTCTCACCCCAATAAGGATCAGATGAATACTTAACATTAGCACCATTTGCTTTGTTTCCTAACTGTCCCCCAAAGTATCTAGAGTCACTTGGGAATGAGTAACCATACGTGTAATAACGATAAGCATTATTATAAACTCCTTCTTCTGGAAGTGCATAAGTAGTAGAAGAAGAAACTGCACTCGAGTCATATGCCGCATGACCAAATAAATTAAATTTAACACGAGAAATTGTTGACATGCCATTTCCAGATTCATGAATTGCCAAAGAAGTATTCAAAAGAGCATTCATTCCATACTCTTCCTGAGCATAAAAGAAAGAATATCCAAGTCCATACATATAACTAAACTTGAATGAATCAAACCGATTGTTAATATATTGATCAATTTCTGTCATGCCGTACGTACTGCGCGTATGAATCGGCAAATATTGATAATAGTTATAATAAGGATTGTTTACATTAACCGCATTGGTACGAACTCCAACACGATAATCCTGTAACATTGTCTTTAAATCTGTATAAAAATAATTTCCATCGTAACTGTAATAGATACCCGGTTCCAACATACTAGGCTTAGGTCCTAAAGCATAAGAAGTAAAATTATCGGGATTATTTGCAGAAATATTATAAGTCAAATGATGAATGATTTCACTATCCGTAACTTCATAATAGTTGGTAGAAGAAACCCACGATAATGGAATAACTTCGTAAGAACGTACTCCACTATCATATTTATTAACATAGCCATCAAAACCACTAATTAAAATGTGAGCCATCTTAGAACCATAATCAAGCCCTAAAAATGCCGCATCAGAAGAAGCATAGTCAGGTCCTCCTACTACATACGTCCAAGCATATCCGTTAAAGACCGTTTTATATAAATTAATTGTCGATTGATTATTTCCCTTAGAAACGTATGCAATTGCATATTTTGCATCGATTAATCTCGTCTCATTATTAGCTCGTTCCAATATGACCAAATCATCATCTGCATGATAATTCATATAATTTAATGCCTCATCATAAGTGCCAAAACAATCCAAATTCGTCAAACTACCATCTGGATTCGCAATAGCGACTTCAAAATTTGGACAAACAGCTCGAGATAACATTTCACTTTCTTGAAGTGCATCGACTAAAGTAGGCATAAATAAAGTAAAAGCAAACACAATAACAGTAGAACAAACACGAAATACTTTATTCATGATTACCACACCCTTCGATAATATACCAAGTATATTATATCAATTTTATAATCAACACGCTAGATGGAACTGTAAATTAACCATAGTTTACGTCAAGAAAAAGTCCACTTACCTTGTATATTCTACCGTTTTTTTGTATAATGATGGAAAGGAGCCAAAAAGGGTATGAAAAACAAAGAAAAGAAAAACATAAAAGGAAATAAATTTGGAAAAATCTTTTATATTGTAATATCGTTATTAGCAATTGCAAGCAGTATTTATGCAATTTATCATATTTTGTTATTAAATACGATTGAAAACTTAATCCGGTACATCGTAATCGGCATTTTAGGAATCATCGATTTCATCATTCTAATTCGAATGATTCTTTCCATCAAGAGTAAAAAACAAAAGCGACATCGCATTTCCATCACACTCATGATTCTATATGCAATTTTAATGATTGCAGTAGGTCTCATCATCGGTTATCTATATGGAAGACTAGAAAATATGAATAAGACTAAAGTCACATATACAACAAACCTAGTAGCAATGAAAGATAGCGATATCAATTCCATTGAAGATGTAACGGATATGGATTTAGGAATCATCAGTGATACTTCTGCAACCGACTACATCATCGCCCAGTCTATTATTTATCCAAACAAATTAAATGAAAAAAATAACATTATTGAATACGACCAAGTATCTGAACTAATTCAAGCCTTATATAACGGTGACGTTCAAGCAATCTTTATCACATCGAACTACGTCACACAGTTTGCAAGCACGCCTGGATATGAAACGATTGCAGACGACACGAAAGTAATTACCAGTGCATCTCAAGAAATGGAAAATCAGGATACCATCGCAACAGATACCAGCAACTCTTTAGCAATCACAGAACCAATTACCGTATTGTTAATGGGCGTCGATTCCGATTCCGATACACTAAGTTCTAGCACCTCTTTTAACGGAGATTCTTTAATATTAGCAACCTTTAATCCAGATACGTTAAGTGTCACCATGTTGAGTATTCAAAGAGACAGTTACGTACCAATCGCCTGTTTTGCAAACCAAAAAGAAAATAAAATTACACATGCCGCATGGCAAGGTGCAAGTTGTATGATCGATACAATTGAAAACTTAACAGGAATTCCAATTAACTACTATGTAAAAATTAACTTTAAAGGCGTCGTCGATTTAGTCGATGCGGTTGGTGGAGTCGACATTGATGTCGAATATCCAATCTGTGAACAAAATAGCAAACGGCAATGGGGCAACAATACGGTATACATCGAAGAAGGATTCCAAACATTAACTGGCGAACAAGCCTTAGCATATGCAAGAAACCGTCATACATGGCCACAGTACTGCCCTGCTAAATACAATACACACTATCGAAGTGATGCTACTCGTGCCATTCATCAACAAGAAGTTATCAAAGGTGTATTAGCAAAACTGAAAAACGTAAAAAGTGTAGAAGCATTCCAAAACATCATCGATAGTATCAGTAACAACATTGAAACGAATTTCTCACCATCACAAATTTTATCATTCTACAACGTTGCCAAAGATATCATCAGTCAAAATACAGATAACGGTGGCAACATCCTATCCATTCAATCTTTACAATTAGAAACGACAAATCAATATATCTACGACGAAAGTATGGGCCTTGTCCTATCCGATGAAATCGTAAACCAAGACAGTCTAGAAAAAGTAATTACCGCCATGAAAATCAATCTTGGTCTAGAAGAACCAGAAATTGTTAAAACATTCAGTTATTCAGCAAACGAACCTTACGAACAAAAAAATGCAGGAGAAACAGATGTTCCTACAAAACTATATGATTTATTACCAGATTTAACTGGTAGAACCCGTTCCTATGCAACGAGTTGGGCAAATTCTCATAATATCGATATCAATTGGAAAGTCGTATCATCTGGTGGCTCTGATGGTGAAATTATCGCTCAGAACTATCCAAAAGCAAAACGGTTAGACTTAATTCCAGGCAGGACCATTACCTTAACAGTAGTAGAACGAAGTAGTTCTTCTAGTGATAATGAATCTTCTACCACAGATCCGGACGATGAGAAAGAAGAAAATGATAAACCATCTACTCCAACTCCGAGTCCAAGTCCAAAACCTAGCCCAAGTCCTACCCCAACACCAACTCCTCCATCTAGTTCAGAAGATGAAGGTAACGAAGATTCTAGCAATTAAAAAAGCCTCAAAAAGGCTTTTTTGTATGCTTATGAAATTTCTACAATCGCAAGACGATTTTCTTCATGCATTAAAGTAATCGTTCGACTGGTATCGTATCCTAAATCGGTTTGATAAGTAATCGTAACTTCTACTTGGTATGCGCTGTCATCGGTCGTCTCTCCGTACGTATAACTAGTCTGGCTAACGGAAACAACATCGACTGCTGTAACAATTGGAAGTTCTTGCTCACGATCACCATACAAATCACTTTCAACATACTTATAGATACTATCTTGCGCACTTAAAATAAAATTATCACGAACAGCGGAATAAAAATATTGTGCTCCCCCAACATCATTGTTGGTGACCTTGTTATCTAACGTATAAAAGTCAGCGATAAAAGAACGAGCTACAATCTTAGCATATTCTTCTTCGTTAATCGGTTCTGCATTTAACACTTGTTTTAACTCTTCAAATAAACTCTTCTGTAATGAAGTCGCATCACTTCTTAAAGAATATCCATAATCATCTAATGTTTCAACAACCGTTGCTGTCTGAGGTTCTTGCTTCTTTTCACCACGACCAAATACAAACCATAGAATCACTGCAGCAAGAATTAGTACAATCAATAATACGATGAGGAACCGCTTCACACTTTTTTTTAATTTCATAGTTATTTTTTCCTTTCTTCCACATATTCCACTTCAGAAGACAATCCTTCTTGCGTTTTCTGAATCAAATCAAATGTAATTAACGAATTAGAAGTATTCAATATCTCATCTGCATATTCGTTGTTTTTCTCGATGTAGTCAGCACTGATGGCAGTTTCAGCAAGAGATAAGTACTCTCCTTTTTGAGCATTGTAATAAATCGAATTCGTCACCCAATTACCATTTGGGAAGACGACGATATTATTACTTCCAATTTGGAAAATATCATGTCCTAAAGCGTATTTATTATAAACACCTAACATATTCCCAAGTGTTGGCATGACATCGTACATTCCCATGACATCAGAAACAGTCTTATGCAACTTTTCTTTCGTTTCACTACTCCAAATCATAAATGGAACTTTGCGATTCAATTCGTATTGATATTCATCGAAATTGATGTAATCTGGATCATCCGGATTCAAAATAGAATTCGTCTCTGGATCGTAATTGTAAAGTCTAACATAGTCGTTAATATCAAGTCTTGCATCATGGTCACCATATAAAACCAAAACGGTATTTTCTAGCAAACCTTCAGTTTCCAACATATTGATGAATTCTCCTAAAGCCTGGTCTGCATAATGAACACTCTTTAAATATTGTCCCAGTTTCGTTCCTTCCATATATGGATGAGAGACGGTTGTTACTGTACCATCTTCTAAAGTTACTTCTTCTTTCATATCGACTTCGTAATCTGTCATAGCAGCACTATCGATAAATGGTGTATGATTACTAAGCATGATTAGTGTTCCATAGTAAGGTTTTCCCATTTCATTAATTTCTTTCAGTTTTTCAACGGATTGACGGAAGAAAGACGTATCGGATAAACCAAGTCCAACCACTTCGTCAATATCGTAATCATCTTTGCTATAAAACCTCTGATATCCTAAACCAGCATACATTAAATCACGATTCCAGAAATTGGCTTTATTCGCATGCATGACAAACGTGTAATAACCCTTATCGCTTAGCAAGGATGGCATACTGACGTAAGTACGATCAAAGTAACTGACAAAAGCCGTGCCAGTATTTGTAGGCATCAAAGATGTAAGCGAAGTAAATTCAGCATCGGATGAAGTTCCGACACTAACCTGAGAATAAAAGTTATCAAAATAGATGGACTCACTAGCCAACTTGTTCAAGTTTGGCGTTAACTCTTCCCCATTAAAACTCATTCCAATTACGAATTGCTGAATACTTTCCGCATGAATAACAATGACATTTTTTCCTTGAAAGATACCCGTATAATCATTCGTATAATCCTGTGTATCAGAAACTTCATCATAATGATCATGGAATGCTTTCACGGCTTGGTCATATCCAAAAATGGTCGAAAGTTTCGGTTCCAAACTCTTGACAAAATCGTTTAAATGATATGTATAAATACCAAAATGCATGACGATGTATTCACGGTTCCACATATTGGCAAACCGTCCGATTTTAACTGGCGTTAAAGAAAAACAAAATACAACTGCCAAACCAATGGCAAGACCGATACTCTTCTTAAAACGAATTCTCGTCTTATCATCTTTCTTCTCTTCTTGAAATTGGTTGATCCCATTTCGCTTTAAAACATAGTAAACGATAAGCATCACAACTGGTTCAAATAAATAGACGAAATCTTTTACCTCTAAGACATTATCGACGACAGCATCTCCTACATCACTTACGAACCTTGAAGTAGACAGTAACGAAATCGAAGAAAACGAATTATAGTAAGAATAATAAATCGAATTAATCATACATATTGCTGTAAAAATAATACTTAAAATAAACAAATACGGGAATCGTTTCTTAGGTTTCATCAAATAACAGAATGATGCAAACAACGTCACGATCGCTGCATCCGCCAGTACTGGTGCTATGTTTAAAAAGTTGTCCAATGTGTGAATCGTAAAATACCGTAATAAAAGCGCATTAAAGACAGAAGTAAGAATCAAAAGGAAAAACAAAACGTTGCTTTTGACGTACTCCCGAATACGAACCAATATATTAATTAAAAACAATTTCGGATTCTTCTTAAATTTTTGAAATCCATTGTGAAAAGTCTGTTTTAAATTGCGAAAAAATTTCTTCATATGTAACTACCTTTCTTAAGGTATATTATACCACGCAAGCAGCCATAAGGCAATTCAGATAAGATTACGAAATTGTAATCTCATCACCATTTACTTGATGCCAAATACCAGAAGCATTTAAAGCCATACCAAGTACCAAAATATAGGCCAGTAAATAAAACCATAACAATAAAATTAACAAGTTGGATAATCCGCCATAAAACATATTGTAATGAGAAAAATGGACGATATAGAAAGAGTACACTTTCGATGATAAAAACCAACCAATGGCCGTAAACATAGCACCAAAAGTAGTATCTCTACTACGAATAGATGTATCCGGTGCCAAGGTATACAACAGTTTGATATTAAAGAATATTAAGAACAAAGAAAGTGGAATCTGTAAAACACGATAAATCGTGTAAATGGTATCGACGAGGGAGTTATCATCAAATATTGTACGACAAATCTGAGCGATAAAGTCCCCAAGGGCAGGTACTAAAATAACGAATAACATCAAGGCAATCAAAATAATCATCATGACCAATGACTTCACCCGACGTTCGATAAATCCGGCATCTTTAATATGATAAATACTGTTCGATGCAATAATCAAAGAACTGGTTCCATTCGATGCCAATACAAAAGCCGAAATAAAAAAGATAAAATAATTCAATTTGGAAGACATCGTAAGCGTCGAAGAGGAAGAAAAAAAATCGATGACATAATCCGGAATAATATTGGCAAAAGCTTCCTGTAAAACATTTCCAGTCGCGCCAAAGATAGACATCAGTGCACCAATCAATGCCACCATTGGAATAACAGAAAGAAGCAAAAAGAAAGCCAACTGTCCTGGTAAAATCTTCATTTCCGGAAGTTTGGTAACTTTAAAGACACTTTTTGCTAATTTATGAAGCCTGACACGAAATTTTTTAAATCGTTTCATAGAATCACCTTATCTTTATTTTACCACAGAACCACAAAATAAAAGAAGGAAAAACTATTTTCCTTCTTCTTTGTTTGTTCTCATATCTAAAACGGCTTCGTTAATCGCATCATCGATTGTCTTAATATCATCTACAATCATGCTGTAACCGACACTGGCACCGAATCCATATGGCAAGTCTTTCATTTCTTTATTTAACTTCTTAACGTAAGTAGCAATCTGACTTTCGCTATATCCAACCAAATAAACTAAGAATTCATTACCATCCGTTCGGATAATTTCACTGTTCTCTAACTGTGTATTAACTAAAATACCTGCTGCTTTGATAATCAAATCATCTCCTGCCTCGTGACCATGATTATCATTTACGTATTTGACACTATTTAAATCGACAATGACAATTCCTTGTGGATAAACGTTTGAATCATCCCAAGATTCGATATTCAAATTCAAATAGTTACGGTTTTTAAGTCCCGTCATCATATCCGTATATTTGCGGCGGTCTTCTCTCTTCACTTTAACAATTTGTCGTTTCTTATGAAGATAGATATAAATCGCCAATAGAATCACGATTGGTAACAAAACGATTCCTAAAATAATCAAATACAACTGTTCAAAAGTAGAACGATCTAACACATTTGCATTTAAGTTAGTAAGTGCTTCATTGCGATAATTCTGATAAGAATTTGTCGTCATAATATAATTGAACAACTCACTGAACACCGTATTGTCGTTTTTAACCATAAAGTAATAATCGTTTGTAATCGTTCCTTCATAGAAGACTTCATAATTACTAAACTTACTGTTTTTATAATAATTATATACTTCTTTATCCAATACGATTAAATTATCATTAGACTTCAATGCATCTAAGGTAGTTCCTTCGTTTAACAAAGCCCTGCTATTATCCTTAAAATATTGGAATATGACGTTCGTATTTAATAAATTGACGTTCACTCCTTTTAAAGATTCAAAAGTAGGAACCGGTTCATTTTTATCTGCTCTACCAAGCACGACGTAAGACTCATTAAATGGAGAAATAGTCTTCGTATACTGATCGTTTGTAGAGCCATCATAATCAAAGTAGACGTCTACTTCACCATTTGCAATGGCATTCTTTAATTCATCGACACTCTTGTACTCTCTGTATTCAAATTCGATTCCCGTAAGTCTTGCCAAACGATTCAAATATTCACTAGCAATTCCTTCAGCCATATCTCCCATCTGTGCTTCGTAAGGAGCATTGGAAACATAGCCATAAACATAGTTCTTAGAAATCAAATCTGCTCGTGTCTTATCGTTGACATTATTTTGATCTGTATAGTATTTAAATAACGTTTTGTTGTACTCTGAAACATAGTATTTACTACGCCAATTTTCATAATACTTAGAGATAATCGAATTGACTCTCGTATCTTCATCTGCCAAAGTAAGTACCAGACGTTTGTTCATCTCTGTCAAATTATATATAATTTGAAAATCAGGGTGTCCTATCGTCTGATCTAATGACAAGATGTAAGGTGCGATAGCAATTTCAATCTCACCATCGTTTAATGCTGTGAAAAGTTCACTATAAGAAGCGTAGCTTTGAATCGTAGTAATACCAGACTCTTTCAAATAGTAAGTAAGTTCTGCCACATCTCCCTCTAAACTTCCAACTGTAATATTATTAAAAGCAGAAAGTTCTTCTAAAGAAGAAACAGGTGAATACGTCTTACTAAACATCGCATAATTATCTTCGTAGATTAATAAATCTTTATTTGTAAGAGCCGTTTCATTATTTAAAATGCGAACGCGAAGTCCCGTTCCAGATGGAGCCGAACTTTGCGTATAAGAAATCTTATTTAATGGTAACGTTGTCGATTCCTCAAAATCATTTAAAAATTGAGCAATGATACCAGAACCATTTAAAGAAAAAATCGGAACATCACTCGGAATCTCGATATTGACACGAGTAGAATTATTGTCCTCAATCCATCTCTTTTCAGATATATTTAAAGATGTCTCACGGTCTTCCCGATTATAATAATAGTAAACCCCAACAAAGGTTAAAACGGCAATTAAAATCGGTATAATAATGATATATTTCTTTTTCATTGTCCATTACCTCTGTCTTTTGTCCAAGAGAACGTCTCGCTTTTTGCATTCTTATAAGCAATTAAAGGGAAAGACATTTGATCTTCAATGGCCTGTAATTCGCTATTAGCAGCATCTAAAGATGCTTGAACACTCGTCTTTTCTTCGGCTGTAGCACTGGCAAGTTGATCTTCCAAATCATCTACTTTCTTTTGAGCTGCTTCTAGTTGTGGCAACAATTCCGTATATGGCTTCGTAAAGATTACTTGAACATCAAAATATGCTTTTTGAGCATCATCTAATTTAGATAGGGCAACATCTGGAAATGATCGAATCGAATCGACACTCGTATCATCTGTAACAGTAACTGTCACATACAAGATTTTCCCTTTTAAATCAGAAACACAATCAGTAACGAACGTATTCGTTTTAATTTCGTTGTTGATAGATGTCATTTGATCAGACGTAATCATAACTTCATCAATTCCATCCAACCGATCGCCATAAACAGCTCGGTTTTCATTTGGAACTAAAATACTGTAAGCTTGATATCCGACGATGACTAGAACGATAAATAAGACAATAAATAAAACTGTGTATTTATTTTTCTTTATGATTTCTAACATCAAATCACTCCTTTATAATGTACACTTATTATACAATATGATACGAGATTTGGCAAACGCTTATTCGGACAGTTGCTTGATGAGAAGTTCTTGAACAAGAACCGGATTGGCCTTTCCTTTCGTTTCTTTCATCACTTGTCCCATTAAAAATTTCATAGCACGATCGTGTCCAGAACGATAATCGCTCACACTCTGTGGATTGTTATCCAATACGGATTGAATGATTGGCATCAACGCACTCTCGTCGGTAATAGAAGCTCCACCGTGACGTTCGATAATAGAATCCAAATCATCACTTGTCATGATGACATCCTCTAAAATCTCTTTTACAATTTTACTACTGATTTCTTTCTGATCAAATTTACGAGCCAATAACTCTAACCGTTCCATAGAAAGTGGCGTATCTTTTAACTCGATATGCTTAGCATTTAAATATCCCGAAATATCTCCTAGTAGTAAATTGGAAATCGTCACTAAGTTAGCGTCATCAGAAGCATCTAATAAAAAGTCACTAATCGTACGATTTTGAATAATTTTATCAGCATTCAGTGGACTGATGCCACATCTAATGTATTCCTTACGACGCGTATCGGCAGAAACTGGCAAATTCTTGCGCACTGCTTCGATTTCTTCATCCGTTACATTGACATAAGGAATATCTGGCTCTGGGAAATAACGATAATCGTTTCCCGTCTCCTTTTTTCTCATTAAAATGGTCTCGTCTTTGGCTTCATCGTAACGTCTCGTTTCTTCTTCTTGAACGCCACCAGACTCTAAAAGTGCAATCTGACGTTTCGTTTCACTGGCAATTGCCATTCCAACCGCAGCAATGGAACTGACATTTTTAATCTCGGCGCGAACACCTAACTGATCGGTTTTACTAACGGAAACGTTGACGTCACAACGCATGCTTCCTTCTTCGATCTTAACGTCGGAAACATCGCTATACAATAGTAACTCACGAAGTTTTTCCAAATATAACATGGCCTCTTGTGGACTATGAATATCGGGATCACTTACGATTTCTAAAAGCGGAACACCAGCACGATTGAAATCTAACAAAGCAGACTCTTTCGTATGAACACTCTTACAAGTATCCTCTTCTAAGTGGATATCGTGAATACCGATTTTCTTAATCTCACCATCATCTTCGATTTCCACATAACCATGCACTCCAATCGGAGTCCGTGCTTGTGTAATCTGGTATCCTTTTGGTAAGTCCGGATAAAAATAGTTTTTACGGTCAAAGTGCATATGATGATTGATTTGACAATTCAAAACAAGGCCAGCCCGAATACCAAGTTCGACACCGTAACGATTCACTTGCGGAAGCGTTCCCGGATAACCAAAATCGATTAAGTTCATATTCGTATTGGAACTAGCACCGTAATGATTGGCACTATTAGAAAACATTTTCGTCTTCGTCTTTAACTCGGCATGAACTTCAATTCCGACTGTCGTACGATACTCACTCATGATGTTGACCTCCTTTCGAATCTAAATCCAAATTTAATTTTTTCTCAATAAAACTTGCTAGTTGATAAATCTTAGCTTCTTCAAAATCATTTCCAATAATATGCATTCCAATTGGCATATGGTCATGATCGAATCCAATCGGTAAATTAAGTCCTGGAAGCCCAGCCATATTGACAGGAATAACGAGAACATCGTCCATGAAAGATTTTCTTGGATCATCTAAAGATTCACTTTGAGAATATGCAACCGTCGTAGTCGTTGGTCCAATAATCAAATCGTACTGTTGAAATGCTTGCAAGAAACTATCGCGCATGCTCTGTCTAATTTTCATAGCCTTATCGTAATACTTGACCGCATTTTCTCCTGATAACAAGTAAGAACCGACCATGATACGACGTTTGACTTCACTACCGAATCCTTCTGCACGTGTCTTGGCATAAAGTTCTTCTAGACTAGTTGAATTTGGATGAGAATAACCGTAACGCAAACCATCAAAACGAGCTAAGTTACTAGATGCCTCACCCATTGCAATGATCTGATATAACGTCACTGCTTGTTCCAAATAATCGATATCGATGTAAGATACTTCGGCACCACAAGACTTTAATAGGTCTACAACTTGATTTAATTTTTCTAAGATTTCCGGATTTACAATATCGCTGACAAAATAATTGGGAATCGCAATCTTCATACCTTTGATATCTTTTCCAATCAAACGCGTAAAGTCTTCCTCATCTTTCTTTGCAGAAGTTAAATCGTGTTCGTCATATCCAACCAAAGCATTTAAAAGTAATGCATTCTCATATACGTTACGAGACATCGGACCAATCTGATCTAATGAACTAGCAAATGCAATCAAACCGTAACGTGAAACTCTACCGTAAGTTGGTTTCATTCCGACAACGGCACAATAACTTCCCGGCTGACGAATAGAGCCACCAGTATCGCTTCCTAAAGCAAACGGTACAACTCCTGCTGCTACACTGACGGCACTACCACCACTGCTGCCACCGGAGATGCGATCTGGATTCCATGGATTTAAAGGCGCACCAAAATAACTTGTACGAGAAGTAGAGCCCATGGCAAACTCATCCATGTTTGTCTTTCCAACGATTACCATATGATGTTTCTTAATTTGTTCGACAACAGTCGCATCGTAAATTGGCACAAAGGAATCTAACATATGAGAAGCACAAGTCGTACGAAGCCCTTTTGTACAAATGTTATCTTTAACGGCAATTGGAATTCCATACAACAAATCATCTTCATCGATATCTGTAAGATAAGCAGCTTCCTCTAATGCCGCTTCTTCATTCAAAGTAATGAAAGCATTTAAATTACTAGATTCACGAATCGCTTCAAACGTATCGGTAACCAAATCTAAAACCGTAATTTCCCGTTTTACTAACTTTTCATGAATTTCTAAAATCGATAACTTACTATATTTACTCACGAACCATCACCGGCACTTCCACAAAATTTCCTTTAACATGAGGGACTCCTTCCTTCACATCAGGTAATCCAATCATCGCACCAACTTCATCACTTTCCAACCTCGCATCATGATGAACAGGAGCAATCAAACATTCCTCTGTCTTAACAGGAACATCTAAAATATGATCGACATCTGACAATAATTCCTGTAACGTTACTGCATACACGTCTTTTTCTTCTTCGCTCAAATGAATTTTAGCAAGTCTTGCGACGTGTTCTACTTCACTTTTCGTTAACCTTTCTTTCATATCTACACATCCTTAAAATTAATATCTAGTATTATATCACAATACTCTTTTCTATTATAACAAAAATAGATTATTTTTAGAAGAAAACTACAAAATAAAAAGTAGCATGATAACTACTTTCTATAAAAGAATATTATTCGGTAACAATCCAAGCATTTGGAAGAGCCCGGTATGTGGAACGATTTCCATTCCAAGTCGTCAAAAGATGCTTACCATTTTCTACCATAGAAGTAGAAGCACCACTATCCATAACGGCTGCGTTATAGGCACCATATCGTTCAAAAAGCAAAGCCAAGTCCTTGTAAGTCGTACCAGAGCTAACAGAAGGATGCCCACTGATGACGACCATTAAAATAATGCCATCTTTTCTTTGACCAATTGCGGTACGACAAGTTTCCCACAAATAAGAATTAGAAGTCTGTTGATTAACGCCATTGACGATTAGATATGGTCCCCAATCAACCGCATCTCGAACCCCTGCTTCGATTGCCTCTTCAGCACTCATTCTTCCTAAAATCAAACGATTGTCGTAAGTAAGTCCGACGATTCCTCCCGTTTCAATTCCTCTTCTAAAATTCGTAACAATTTCGCCATCATGAATCAAAGGACCATGCGGAATGCCACCATTGGAATTCCAATCTGGATCGTAAAATCCACCCGCATTCATCGCAACCAAAGCATTGTTGTTTCGTGCTAATTGTAATAACGTTTGACCGTATGTACCTTCTCTCGTTTCCCCAACACCAGGAGATACTGCCAACGTCACTTTAGAAGGATCATAGATAACAGCCATATATCCCGTATACTTGGTACCAGAAACAGAATTCGTTCCTTCGATTGGAATGATTTTGTAAATCTGATCTTCACTATCTTTCGTGAATATTTCTTCTTCCTCTTTGGAAACGTAAGTCGTCTTCGTATAATCCATCTCATCGAACACAATCAAATCACTCATCAAAGAAGGATCTTGAACCATATTTTTATTGACTACTTTCTCGATTAAAGAATCTGGATATAGATACGTTGCAATATCTTGATAATGCAAACTATTCATACTTTTCGTAATGACGAATTCTCGAAATGCCGAATAATCACCATATAACAACAAATCGAATCCAAGTCCAAACAAACAAATCCCAACCGCGATACATGTAATGGTAAGAGTATCCGGAGCAATCAAGAACACCTTTGGTGGAAAACCACGTCTCAAAAACAACAAAACGAAAAAAATAAACGACAAGATGACATTAGCCAAAAAAATCCATAGAAAAATAGAATGCAAAGAACTCCCATGATATAAAGATCTAGAATAAAAAAAACAAGTAAATGGCAATAAAATTAAACTAACTAAAAACAAAATTTTAATGATTTTGTTACTTTTCTTTTTAGAAGTTTTTGGTTTCTTCATAAGGAGACCTCCTAACGGAACTGTTCATAATAAATAGAAGAATACGGTAAAATTTGTTCCTGATTATTTTGCATTGCCCAAGCATTGTAACCGGAAACAACCTGGTTGTAACTATCGATAATTCTAACGTAAGTAGACGTTAACGTTTCGTAATTCTGCTCGAAAATCGCACACTTTTGAGCAGTCAAAGAATCGATATCACCATTTTCAGCACATTTCGCCCGTAAAGATTCAGCCATGGGAACCAAAGTATCCATCATACTAGTCGCATTGCTAATATGCTCTAGTGTTTCCACATTCGTCGTCAACATCGTATCGTAATACGTTCCAATCGAACGATTGAAAGATTCTAACTCGTTTCGTAAAAGAACCGATTGATCTGCAAAAGACTCGTATTCTTGACTCATCTGACTGACGATTGTCGTTTTTAAAGAAACATCTTCACGGTAGTTAGATATAAAAGAAAGACCGTTTCCTAATGTAATCAGGAAGATTGCAAAGACCATACCTAAGATGCACATTCTCTGTTTAAAATTCATCCTGATCACTCTCCTAGTATCATTATAATAGATTCTAAAAAGTTGTAAACAAGTTGCCAAAAGTTTTCCAAAAGTTGACAACAAAATTTGACAAAAAAAGACGTCAAAAAAAAGATGGCTAAGCCACCTTATCTCCTAATTTTTCTAAAAATTCTTCTTCCGTCCAAATCGGAATTCCAAGACTTTGCGCTTTGTCATATTTACTGCCAGGATTGCTACCGACGATGACTGCACTCGTCTTCTTACTTACAGATCCAGAAGCTTTTCCTCCTAACAACTGAATTCTACTTTCTGCCTCATCTCTGCCCATCGCGCTTAACGTACCGGTGACAACGAATGTTTTACCGGCAAAATCCTCGTTTTGCACTATCTTCGGCCCAGTGTAAACTGTATTCAATCCTAAATCTACTAATTTATCGACAACTTGACACTTTTTAGAATCCTGAAAATAAGAAACGATACTTTTAGCAATGACAGGACCAATATCAGGAATCAAACTCAACTCTTCTTCGGTAGCCGCACGTAAATTGGCAAGGTTGTCGAATTTCATAGCGAGTGTTAGAGAAGTCTTCTCACCGACATTTAAAATTCCTAGTGCAAAAAGCAAACGTTCTAAAGAATTCTTTTTTGAGTTTTCTATCGCTGCCAACAATTTATCGACTGACTTTTCACCGTATCCCTCTAACCTCGTCAAATCATCACGATGTTCACTCAAGTGATAGATATCTGCAAAATCTTTAATAAATCCAAGGTTGTAGAAGTCTTCCACAATTTCATCGCCCAAGCCTTCGATATTCATGGCATGACGAGATGCGAAGTGAATGAGACTTTCGATATCTTTTCTAGGGCATTCTGGGTTGACACAATAATAATCGACCTGTCCTTCTTTTTTCACAAGTCTACTACCACAAATCGGACAGTTTTCAATCATGACGAAGTCCTTCTCTTCCCCAGTTCGTCTTTCTAAAATGACTTCGCCCACTTCAGGAATGACATCCCCTGCTTTATGAATCGAAACGATATCCCCAATCTTCAAATCTTTTGCTTTGACGTAATCTTCATTGTGAAGAGTCGCCCGAGCAACCGTTGAACCAGCAACAATAACTGGTTCCAAAACGGCATTGGGAGTAATTTGCCCCGTTCGACCAACCGTAAAAATAATATCTTTTAATTTTGTTAATACTTGCTCAGCTGGAAACTTATATGCAATCGCCCATCTAGGATACTTAGCAGTATTGCCAAGTCTTGTCCAAGCAGCAACCGAATTTTCTTTGATGACAATTCCGTCGATGTCATAAGGAAGTGATGCTCTCTTTTCCTGATACTCGTTAATGTAATCCAAAATCTCAGAAAAAGTATGAACGATGCGGTTATTCGGATTGACTTTAAAGCCTAATTTCTTCATAAACTCCAATGCTTCAAAGTGAGTCGTAATTCCAAATTTCTCAGGCTCCGGCAAATAGTAAATCCAAGAATCCAACTTTCTACTAGCAGCTACTTTACTATCCAACTGTTTGATAGAACCACTCGCTGCATTTCTGGCATTTTGGAGTAACGGCAAGCCTTCCAAAGCACGTTTCTCATTTAGTTTCTTAAGCGTGTCTTTGGCCATGTAGATTTCGCCTCGAACTTCGATATCGATTTCTTCTTTTAATTTCAAAGGAATCGTTTTAATCGTTTTAACGTTGTTGGTAATATCTTCTCCAACCGTTCCATCTCCTCTAGTAGAAGCACTGGCAAGACGACCTTTTTCATAAACCAAAGAGACAGAAAGACCATCGATTTTCAATTCACAAACATAAGTTGGATTTCCAATTTCCTTATGCAGACGCTCATCGAAAGCAGATATCTCACTTTCGTTAAATACGTCCGGAATAGAAAGCATCGGTACGTTGTGCGTAACTTTTTGAAAACCAGTTAAAACTTCTCCACCGACACGCTTCGTTGGAGAATCATCTCGTACCAAATCCGGATAGGCACTTTCCAAATCTTCTAGTTCTCGTAAATACTTATCAAACTCTTGATCGGTAATCTTAGGATCACTCAATGTATAATAATGATAATTGGCGTCATTTAATAATTCGACCAATTCATCCATTCGCTTCTTGACATCTTCCATATTATTCCTCCTTGTGACATTATCATTTTTTGAAATTCAAATTTCTATGGATTGGTTCCAATTCTTTGCAATTCTTCTTTTTCTAACTCTCGAATAGACTTTTCTGGTGTCGGCAATGTTTCCGGCATATTGCCACCTAATTCTTGAATAGCTTTTCGAACTGTTTTGCCAACATGATAATGCGTCAAACAGGCGTCTTTTTCATTATCGACAGAATCTTTTTTTAATTTAGCTTCTGTTTGAGTAATTCGGAATAAATTAGCACCTAATTCCTCACTTCCCATATAGTCTAAAATATCTTCATTTTGATTAATGCTCTTTCGTTTTGCTATTTGTTTAGCAGTCTCGCCATTATAAAGTCCTTTATATCCATAATTATTAAATTTACCAAAATTTGCTACACCTGCATCTTTGACAGTTTGAAACAAATATTTATTTTTATTATTAACAAGAATTCTAGTATATAGTCTTTTCTCATCTTCAGATAATCTAGAATATTCTAACTCCGTAATCTCTTGTTTTCTCGTTTGCACTGCAAAGTACGTCTGCCCAAGTGCCACTGATTTCTTTTTAGGATTGGCATTTTGAACAATTAAATAACACGCATATCTAGATAGTTTATAATCAACTACTGTTTTTGATGCACCTTTAGGCATTGCTATCGTTTTCCTGAACTCAGGAAAATGATCAGAAACATTGTTATTACTAGTTTCACATGCCAACATCGCGCGTTTAATAACCTTATGAAAATTCTCCCATTTACTATATTCCAACAAAGGCATCAACTCTCGAGCATCCCAATATTCATTGCCGAACCCATCAATATGTTTAATATTCTCAAATATACTTTCTGAATATGTTTCTAAATTGTTCATAACACCAAACCTCCTCTCTTAGAATTTTATCAAACGTTTGTTTAAACAGCAACAAAATACAAATAAATCATTAAAAAAATTAATAGGTTGTCGCCCCGTCTGGCATAGAACCAGTCTGTATCAAAGTTGGTGCTTCTGTCACACCGATATTTTCTAATATGACATCTCGATTATCTAACGTAAACGGTCCTGTCACGGCATCCGTCTCAGAATCAACCAAATAATACAAAACAATAACGGTAGAAGTATCTTCATCATTTGTATAATTTCTAGCCGTCTGTAAATACACATATCGGTCATTTAACAAAGCAAATCCTGTGATATATTGTGATACCACAACCTCTTTTTCACCATTTTCTTCTTTGACTAATTGAATCGTTTCCACATTGCTCCGATCGATAGCATACTCGTTTGGTAGAGAATACATCCAATTTTGATCTTTGGTGCATCCCGTCACAATCACAAGCAATAACAATAATCCTATAAACTTCCGCACATTATATCACCAGATATATTATACCAAAAAAAAGAAATAGCCGTAACTATTTCCACAATGGAAGTGGATATTTTTTATCATCCACCATTTTCTGAATTGCTTTCACAACGGTATCTTTATCTTCTCGGTACGTTACACCATACCAAGTCGCTTTTGTAGAAAGTATTTTTACATCGAATATTCCATCTTGAATTGCATCTGACACCACTTCTGGAATTAAAAATTCACACTTCAATAGGTTATCTTTTTCGCGTTTGAAAAAACGTTCCATATCCGCTTCTAAAAACGAAAAAATATCAGGAGAAAAACAGAATAAATTCATAGATACTAATCGGTCGGCAGGAATTGTAAATTCTTTTGCACCAGAAAGAGGTCTAGCAACGATATATTCTCCTTCTCGTTCTACTTTGGACTCTGTAATTCCTTTTAAGTATCCGTCTTGAATTTCACATACGCCACGTTTTACACTGCCATTTTCACTCATCGTTTTACTAACTTCATAACAGATAACAGCATAACTTTTTTCTTTCTCATGAGCAGTACGTAAGAAGTTTGCTGCCACTTGATAAGCATCTGCTCCATAAAAATCGTCGGCATTAATGACCGCAAACGGTTCGTGAATTTCATCTTTTGCTGCAAGAATCGCTTGACCAGTTCCCCATGGGGCTACGCGAGAGGATGGAATCTCCACAAACGAAGGAACATTTTCCATTTCTTGAAAGACATACGAAACATCGATATGCGGTTCTACTCTTGTTCCAATCGTGCTTCTGAAAAGGTCGTAGTTCTCTCGTTTAATAATAAAAACAACTTTATTGAATCCAGCTTGAATCGCATCGTAAATCGAATAATCGATGATGAATTCTCCTTCTGGTCCTACTGGTTCAATCTGTTTAAGTCCTCCAAACCGGCTGCCCATTCCGGCAGCCATAATCAGTAACGTCATGTTTTTATGCTCCATAATTTCTCCTTTATCTATACTTTTTGAATACTCTTGTGATTCTTCATCAATTTTTTAATACCGTACGGATGCTTGAAAGCAATCGTAAGCAAGTTGTTAGAAACTTCTGTCACACGCCCAGCACCGAACACTTCATGATAAACGTAATCTCCCACTTGATAAGAGACGTCTTCACTGCGGTACATTTCCTCTTTCTGAATCGGAGCCTTTTCTTCTTTTACTTCCGGTTCGCTCGTCTTCAGTAAAGAAGAATCAATCTCGCGAATAAATCTACTAACTGGATTGATTTGCTCTTTACCAAAAAGCATTCTCTGTCTAGCATTTAATAAATACAACTTCTTCTTAGCACGTGTAATTGCGACATAACAAAGTCTTCGTTCTTCTTCTAGTTCACTCGCATCCATCAAAGAATTCATATGTGGAAAAATTCCTTCTTCTAAACCAACGACAAACACGTATTCAAACTCCAATCCTTTGACCGAGTGAGTCGTCATCAAACTGACCCGATTTTGATCGTTCTTATAGTCTTCCACATCACTAACCAAACTGACTTCTAAAAGGAAATCTTCTAAGGAAACAACTCCCTCTCTATCTTCAAATGACTTTGTTATAGACTTAAACTCTTCCAAGTTTTCTAATTTGATTTCAGATTCAATCGTCTTCTCAGACTCTAGTGCGGCGCGCATACCAGTCGCATCTAAAACTTTATCGACAAGTTCTGTAAGAGTTAAATCTTCACTGACCCGTTTTAAGTCTTCAATTAAATTCTTAAACTCCAACTCTTTAGAAGAAGTAATCGCTTCATATAAACTGATACCCAATTCATCGGCACGATCTTGAATATTCTGAATCGTTTTCAAACCGATGCCACGTTTTGGCTCATTGATGACACGTAATAAACTGACGTTATCGCGGTCGTTATGAATTAATCTCAAGTATGCCAATAAGTCTTTAATTTCTTTTCGGTTGTAGAAATAGAAACTTCCAATGATTTTAAATGGCACATTCGCTTTCAAAAACTCTTCTTCTAAAACACGAGATTGCGCATTCGTACGATATAAAACAGCGATTTCAGAAGGAGAAACATCGTCACTTTCCAACTTTTTAATCTCCTCAATACAAAATCTTGCCTCATCCCGTTCGTCGTTAGCACGATAGTATGTAATGGCATCCCCAACTTCTCCCATACACTTCAAATTCTTTTCTTTCCGGTTTGGATTGTTACGAATGACACAGTTGGCAGCATCCAAAATCGTCTTAGTAGAACGATAATTTTCCTCTAGCAAAATCGTCTTAGCAGACTTGTAATCTTTTTCAAAATTCATGATGTTCTTGTAATTAGCACCACGCCAAGAATAGATTGCTTGATCGGGATCTCCTACTACACAGATGTTTTTATACTTAGCGGCAATCATCTTCGTCAAGATATACTGTGCCTCATTGGTATCTTGATACTCATCTACCAATACATACTGAAACTTATCTTGATAGTGCTCTAACACATCCGGATGTTTTCGAAATAACTCGATTGGTAAAACCAAAAGATCATCAAAATCCAAAGAATTATCTTTCTTTAACTTCTTTTGATACCGACGATAGACATCTAATACAATTTTTTCGAACTCGGATACCGCATATCGCTCATAGGCATCCGCAGAAATCAACTCATTCTTACAATTACTAATCTTGTTGCGAATCGCATTCGGATTATATTGTTTTGGGTCTAGATTCATCTCTTTCAAAATTCTTTTAATGACTGATAACGAATCATCACTATCTAAAATGACAAAGTTACTATCGTATCCCAACTTATCGTAATTCTCACGCATGATTCGAACACCCAAAGAATGGAATGTCGATATCTGCATGTTCTTAGCAACAGGACCAACTAAATTTGTAATTCTCTCTTTCATTTCCCGTGCTGCTTTATTCGTAAACGTAATTGCCAAAATTTGGTAAGGACTGACGTTTTTCTCTTCAATTAAATAAGCAATTCGCATGGTAAGAACTCTAGTCTTTCCACTACCTGCACCTGCTAAAACTAACAATGCTCCATCAGTAGTTGTAACTGCTTCTCTTTGATTTGTATTTAAACCATCTAAATTCATACTTCGTGCTCCTTTTTTAAACTGTTCTACATTTGATTCGATGAATGACTCTCCTTTTGATCTTGATAAACAATTCCTTTTCGAAACTGTTTTTTGACACAATCTTCATCAACTGTCATTTGATAAGTAATATTAGAAAGAACATCCGCATCCATCCTATCCCAACGTAGTTCGACATCTGGAAGTTGTAACTTATCGTTGTTGTATTCCACGAACTCTGTAAAATATTCTTTAATGGAACGACCATTCCCTTCTCGAAACGGATGAATGTAAATCATTCTTTCAAAATAAGTTGCTAACCAATCGGCATAGGCATCCTTATCAGAAAATTGTTTATATGGTAACGTCCTAACCATATTAGAAAGTGTCATCGAAAGTTCCATCTCAATATCGTAATGTGTCATAAATTTAATGATGTAATCTGCTGGTGCAGGATGTCTACCTTTTGCCACAATATCCATCGTACGATATTCTCCTGCAAATGGATAAACATCATGAAAAAGATAATAGTGAATTCTTTTTAAATGTTCCGGGCCAAACGTGATGCTATCATCTGTTATCAAACCTTCCTTTTGAAAGCATCCCAAAGCATCTGTACGAAGTTCGTAAAGACGTTCCAAACTAATTTTTTTATCCATTTCCTTTAATTGTTCCCCATCGGTTATTCCCAATTTATTTTGTAATACATCTGTCCCAGGGATTAAATAAGGATCCATCCCGATTGCTGTCAAATCCATTTTATCGATATTCCTTTCTCTTAACTTTACTAGTCGTACTCCTATGTTCAGAAGAAGTCAACTGATGTCTATAGGAAACTTCTTCTTGAGGACTAATTTCATATCCTTCTGAACGCATGATTGCAACAGCTTGATTCCATGCCTTTTCTCGCGCTAAATCTGCTCTAACAACCTCTCTATTCATATACATACTACTCCTTTACTGCTATCCTATTCATCTTTGAATGATTCTGTCCATAAAACAATACAAAAAGTATTTTTTAAATACTTTCATCTTACGTTTATTATAAACGAAAACAGAAATACGGTAAAGAGAAAAAGCCGCTCAACAGCTCTAAGGAGTGAAATTTCTTCGCAATAAAATATTTGATATAATAAAACAAAGGCGTTGGTTATTGTGAATAGAAAAGAAAAAAGAGAGTTAAAAAAAGACAAATCACTAATCTGTGGTTTATATAATATAATAGATAAATATTTACCAAGATTATTTATTATGTTTGAAAACTTAACAGATGTAAGACAACAAGGAAAAGTTACTTATGATATGAAAGTAATTTGTGTCACTCGGTTATTTGGTCTTCTATGTGGTCTTACAACAATGAATTCATTAACAAATAAGTTTAATAATGAACTAACGATTGAAACACTTTCCAAAATAACAAATACTAAACTTGATGATTTACCTCACTACGACACAATTAATGATGTCTTTGATGATTTAAGCATTGAAGAACTTCGTAAAATTCAAAAATATATTGTCTACACATTAATTCGATCTAAGATGTTTGATAAATTTAGATATAATGGTAAATTTCAACTTCTAATTGATGGAACAGGCTTAGTCTCTTTCAATCAAAAACACTGTGATCATTGCTTAGTAAAAAAACATTCGGATGGTCATTTTTCCTATGAACATCATGTTCTAGAAGCAAAACTTGTTTTTGATTCTTTTGTTTTGAGCATTGATTCTGAATTTATTGAAAATCCAAATCCAGATGTTATCAATATGAAAAAACAAGATTGTGAAATGAAAGCCTTTAAAAGAATGGCTATAAGACTTAAGAAAAATTTTCCAAAATTGTCCTTTATTATAACTGGAGACGCTTTATATGCCTCTGGTCCTTTTATCAAGCTTTGTTTAGATAACAACTGGGATTATATGTTTCGTTTGAAATCTGATAAATTAAAAACTGTGAATCAAGATTTTGATGGTTTAATTGCAATTAATTCTGGTTCCATTCATAAAAATTATTTTGTTGTGAATGATTATCAATATAATCAATATAAGTTTAATATCATTCGCTTTATTGAACAGATAGGACACAAAAAAGATAAGACGTTTACTTTTATAACTAGCTTACCTGTTACAGATAATAACATTAAATGTTTAATTGAAATGGGACGTCGAAGATGGAAAATCGAAAATCATGGTTTTAACAATCAAAAAAATATTTTATTTAACATTTCTCATATGTGTTCTCTTAACTATAATGCCATGAAAGTCCATTACTTCTTTACTCAGTTTGCTCATACAATCCGTCAATTATTAGACTTTGGTTCTACTTTAGTGAAAGCGTTTCAGGGCAAAATAAAAGAAATAAGCTTTGCTATTTTAAACGAGCTTATTTCCTCACATGTCTCTGTCTCACTTAATCATAACTTCCAATTAAGATTCGACATGTTAATTATATAACATTTTTTTCTAATAATAAATACTAATTCTGGTTTTTTTGGGGGAGTTTACAGAATCTTTTTTAGTTGCTTTTTTTCTTTTCTCTACTTAATGTTTTGCGAAAAAGTTTTTTCTTCTTCATTTTTGAGTCTTAAAAAGAGTGAAAATTTCTTTTCACTCCTTAGAACTGGCCGCTCAAAAAAAGAAAAATTTCGCCCAAAAGCGAAACGAAAAGAAATATAAAAAACTATTTCATTTTTTTACTTGTAGCAACTTTTTCTAGATATCGATCAATAACACTAACGGCATTTTTACCCGTACCGCGCAAAGTCTGAGAATCGAAGAACCCTTCATCATACTGAATATCATAATCGATACGAACATCGTTGTAATCAGCAATCTGATTTTGAAATTTTTGAAGTCCCACTTTCTGTTTTTCAGTCAACTCTTTCGGCATCATGAACGTACCGATTCCAACGTGAGATTTTGGATTAGCACCTGTCGCATCGATAAACACAACATCTCCTAAACGAGTAAACACATAACATGCCGTTTGAATTGGATGTGTCATTTTTAATTGTTGCAAATTCTGGTCATCTTTATAGTGCCTTCTTAAAAAATCTACTAACGTAACGATATGTTGCTCGTGTTCGTCCTCTGTCTCTAACCGCGTAATCTCTCCATCCATATCTTTACCATCCATCGGATTTGGTCCATGAATAATTGCTATTTTTAACATTCTATCACCATCTTCATTATATGTCATTTTAAGCGGTCCTGTAAAGAAAAACATTCATACCAAAACCGGAAAATAGTCATTCATAACAAGCAATTCCAACAAATGAACATATAATACCCTGAAAGGAGAATATATGAAAAAAAGATTAATCATAACGGGAGTCATTCTCTTACTCATCGGAGTGATAACCGCATTGACAATGACATTCTCTACACCAAAAGAGGATGATAACCTAACCACAATCAATTTGGCAGAAGTATCGCACACGATTTTCTATGCTCCTCAATACGCTGCCATCCAAAACGGTTACTTTGAAGAAGAAGGCATGGAAATCAACTTAATTTTAACACCTGGTGCCGATAAAGTTGCCGCAGCATTACTTTCCAAAGATGCAGATATCGGGTTATCCGGTTCAGAAGCGACCATCTATGTATACAACGGTGGCGAACAAGACTATTTAAAAACGTTTGCCCAATTGACACAAAAAGATGGATCGTTTTTAGTATCGCGAACTCCAATTGAAAACTTCACTTTAGAAGATTTACGGGGAAAAACAGTCATTGGTGGAAGACGAGGTGGAATGCCAGAAATGACATTCGAATACGTGTTACGCCAAAATGGAATGGATCCGAAAACGGATTTGACAATCGATACGAGTGTCGAATTTGCTGCTATGGGTGGAGCTTTCATCGGCGGAGATGACGACTTCGTAACGTTATTTGAACCAACTGCTCTAGAAGTAGAGCAACAAGGATACGGCTACGTCGTTGCTAGTATCGGGGAATTAGGAGGAGTAGTGCCATACACCTCTTATAGTGCCAGAATTAGTTTTATTGAAGAAAATCCAGATTTAATTGCAGGATTTAATCGTGCAGTACAGAAAGGACTTGACTATGTACACTCTCATAGTGACGAAGAAGTTGCAGAAACCATTCTTAGCTTTTTCCCAGACACTTCTTTAAACGACTTAACAGAAGTTGTCGGACGCTACCGTGAAATCAATGCTTGGCCAACGACAACTAGCTTTACAGAAGAATCATTCAATCACTTACAAGATATCATGATAGACGCTGGCGAACTAGAAGAAAAAGTTCCTTATTCAGAACTGAGTTATCAAATCAGTGAATAAAGAACTTTTAAAAATCAATCATCTTGCCAAACGATATCATGATAAACAAGGAGAAATCGAGGCCATTCAAAATATCACATTATCGATTGAAGAAAAAGAATTCGTTGCTATTGTCGGTCCTTCCGGTTGTGGAAAAAGCACATTATTATCCATATTAACTGGACTAGAAGAAAAATCGGATGGCACCATTACATCGAACCATTCCAATCTATCATTCGGGTACATGCTACAGAAAGATTCTCTATTTCCTTGGTTAACCATTTTAGATAACTGTCTAATTGGACTAAAAGTACAAGGAAATTTAACAGATGAAAAAAGAAAAGAAGTAATCCAATTATTACAAAAATACGGTTTAGAAGAATTCAAAGACAAATATCCGAAAAGCTTATCTGGAGGTATGAGACAAAGAGTTGCTTTAATCAGAACTCTTGCTACGAACCCTGACATCTTACTGTTAGATGAACCGTTTAGTTCACTAGACTATATCTCCCGTTTAAAATTAAGTGATGACATCTATCAAATCATCAAAGAAGAAGGAAAAACCGCTATCATCGTTACCCACGACATCCAAGAAGCAATCGCCCTAGCTGACCGGGTTATCGTCTTAACCAAAAGACCAGCGACAATCAAAAAAGAATACAAGATACATTTAACCGATAAATCCACTCCATTTCAAAACAGGAAATGCAAAGAGTTTAACGACTATTACGATGCGATTTGGAGGGATTTAAATGAAACATAGTATCGAACATCAAAACTATTTAAAGAAAAAGAAAAGAACAAAAATCTTAGTACTTTGTACACAACTTGCAATTTTAATGGGATTTCTACTTCTCTGGTACGCATTAGTAAAGACAAAAACCATTAATGAATTCATATTCTCTTCGCCATTAAACGTCGTACGTGTCATTACCGATTTAATCCAAGCTGGAAATTTCTGGAATCATATTGCCATCACTTGTATGGAAACTGTTGTCAGTTTTACTCTTGCAATCGTCTTAGGGCTCATCATCGCCACCCTACTCTGGTTCAATTCCTTCTTTGCCAAAGTAATGGATCCGTATTTAACCATTTTAAATTCTCTGCCAAAAGTATCTCTAGGACCACTCATCATCATTTGGGTTGGAGCCAATACCAATTCGATCATTGTCATGGCACTGATGATTTCCTTAATTGTGACGATTATTACCATCTATGAGGGATTTATGCATACACCAGACGAGTACCTAACAGTATTAAAAAGTTTCAAAGTAAGTAAATGGAAACAGTTTTATTACGGTGTACTTCCAGCTAACAAAGAGACCATTTTACAAAGTATGAGAGTCAATATCGGGATGTGTTTAATCGGACTATAAGACATATGGTGAGAAAACACTATAATTTTTATGTTAGTTCTCACTAACATTCCAGTATATTTTTAAAGTATTACCATCAACAATTATTTTATCTAGTAGTCCCTCAATGATGGTTCTTTTTTCTTTAAATTCTAAGTGAGTCCATACTTTACTTAGATTCTTTATTTCTTCATAACTTTTTTTCGTCTGTTCTTTTTCTTTTATATCTTCTAGCTCTTTTGTTATATTTGTCTTTTCTTCTATTAACTTTTCTAATTCTATTTTTATTTCTGTCTTAGCAATATCTTCTGATAATAATTGAATTAAGTTTTCTATTTTCTTACCAGTTTTTTCTAATCTTATTTTTAGTTCATCTTCAAGATTCGTTTTTGATAAATGAAATGTTTCTCTAAATAGATTTTCATCCAAAGACATCGCAAATAACTGTTCTAAAAAGGCATCTTCAATTTCAAAACTATCAAGTCTTAAATTATTACAGTTAGGATCTTTTACTAATTTAGGTTTGCTTTTCTGTTGTGAATAGCAGTAACAAATAATCCTTTGTCCCCATTTTTGATAACGATATTTGGCACCACATTTTCCACAGTATATTTTTCCAGATAATAAGTAATGACTAGCATGTTGATTTCTACTTCGAGATTTTTCTATCATTTGTAATTGTTCATATTCTTCTTCGCTAATAATTGCTTCATGTCTTCCATCATAAAGTTCTCCTTTGTAAGGAATTTTTCCTAAATTAGTTTTAGCATTTAATATTCCTTGAATCCAAGCTTCATCATATCCAGTTACTTTAGATAATTCATGATAACTATAACCTTGTAATCTCAAAGTTTTCATTAAATCAAAAATAACTTTTCTTTCTTGATTCACTACTAAAGTTCCTGTTTCTTTATCATAGTCATAAGCGAAAGGAGTTTTACCACCACCTCGCCAAAAACCGTCTTCAGCACGTTTTTTAAGACCAATTCTAGTTCTTTCTAAAATTGTTTCTCTTTCTAATTGAGCAAAGACAGAAAGTATTCCTATCATGGCTTTACCAAAAGGAGAAGTGGTATCAAATCTTTCCCTGATAGAAATAAAACCTACATTATTTTTATTAAACACTTCTTCAATTAAAAAGAGGGTATCTTTTTGACTACGCGATAATCTATCTAATTTAAAGACTAACACCATATCAATCTTGCCAGATTCACAGTCTTTAATTAGTTTTTGAATCGCAGGTCTTTCTAAATTCTTACCACTAAATCCAGGATCCATATATACTTCATAATCATCCCATCCTTGACTCTTTAAATAGTTTTCTAAAAACTCTATTTGAGCTTCTATAGAATAACCTTCTACTTGAGAATCAGTTGAAACACGAACATAAAGAGCTTTAATTTTTTTTACTACTGCTTTTATATGATTAATAACTTGTACCTCCTTTTTTATAAAAGCATTTTTTGTAAAAAACTTGCAACTACATAATAACATTTTTATACAAAAAATAAAATGCTTATAGTTTAGCTTATGCTTCTTTCATGTATTTCTTTAATAGTGTATATAGTAAAGAAAAAGTTAAAGTAACATTTTTAGGTTCTAATCTTTTTCCATCCTTATCATAGTTTTCTACTCGTAATACTGCCATTAGTATCACCTCGTTTAATTATATTTTTTTAAGACACAAAAAAACACATTTAAAGTTTCCAATGTGCTAGATACTCCTAAAAAGATATTATTTTTTTAAAACAATACTACTTATAAAAGATGGTATATTTTAAAACTATCAAGCATGGTGTTTACACACCCTAAGTTTGTTAGGGAATATCCCTAAAACCCATTAAATAGTCTCCGACAGTTTAGAAAATTTATTCAAAAAATATAAAATCACGCTCCTTTCTTATAAGAAAATTTAAAGAAAGGTAAGAAAAAAGAGAGATAAAATATCCCTCAAAATAACTTCCTTTATAATTATCCTATAATACTATTTTACCACGTTTTTATAGGAACGTAAATGGCATGCTATTTAACAAGCTAGCCAACAACCCTTATAAAATAACAGAATATAAAGAAAAAATAATTTGTAAAAGCACAAAACAGTTTTTTTCATATAGTAATGTACTATTAATTTCTTTATATTCTATATTAATTTTATGTGATATTTTTATCTAATATATATTTTTCAATATAATTAACGTAAAAATCTATTGACTCTTTTTCACTTAATAAGTCGTTTATTAGCTGTTTATAATAGCATTCTGTTTCACCATTAAAATTTAAATCTTTATTTTTTAAAACTTGATATAAAGCAAATAAAATATTTGTTTCTTTAAACATCCTTTCATCATGTTCATCAACTCTATTAATGCAATTTAAATATATTAATACATTAGGTCTTGTAATATATAATGGTGATTTAAGTATTAAAGATATACTTTTTAGTTCAAAAGCTTGTCCAAATAATCCTATAAATGTATTCACAACTTGTTCTATTGCACTTATATCTTTCATGTTTTCTTTATTTATTCCACAATCTTTGTAATTTGTTTCTATCTTTTCTCTTAGTGGTACATCGATATCAGAAGTAACTGTAATAAAATATTGATTTAACTTTGGAAACTCTTTTTCTAATTCTTCAAAAGAATATTTACAATTTGATGAAATGAATGCATCCAATGATTCATAATTAACATTTAAATTGGTATTTAAGTATTGTAATGTTAATATATTAGCCATATTGAAAATATCTTCTTTTATTGGTTTTATAAAGTCAAAAGGATTAATATAAATGATTTGAGCTTCAAGCATTTTTTCTTCTAATTCTATAGTATTTTGTATAGCGTGATTGATAATTTCTTTTATTCTATCAAAATTAAAATGTTCAGGTATTTTTAAAAATTGAAACATCTTCATTAAAGGATCAGCAACTATAACTTTTTTGTTGGCAAATAAAATTGGTAATATTTCTTTCGAGTTTTTTGTAAAGTATGTTGCTCCACCATAGTATACATAATTATCATTTAATCCTAAAAAATTCAGTATGGATTTTTTGTTCTTTTTTAAAAGTATTTCTATCTTATCAAATAATAATAAATATTCTTCATATTTTTTGTCTTTTTTACTAAATTCTTTTATAATATTTAAGTATTCAATTTGATATTGTATTAATTGTTCAATCATTATTCTACACCAAGTTCCTCATTCATTATCTTTATTATTTTATCTAATAAGAAACATAAATCACTATAGCAACATATTAATTTTTGTTCGCATTCAACATCAGATACACTATGATAATTGTGAGCTGCATTATCGCAAAATAGTAGTGAACTTTCTCTTATAGCACCCCAATAGCCATGACTAAAACAGGTATCATAGTCATAATAAGTATCGTATAAATCCTTTTCACCAACATCAATAAATTTTTGCCTTGTATTTTTATTTGCAAAGTTTGTAAAACTTACTTTCAAAAATTCTTCGCTTTTATTTTCATTAGATAGCAATTTTAATATATCACTATTAAAATGCGAACAATTTTTAGCAGTTGAAATTCCTTCTTCTATCTTTTTATATATTAATTTATATTTTCCACTTCCATAGTCTTTAAAGGATTCCCATATTTTTGGTTCAGTTTTAGATTTTAAGCACAAAAACTTAATATTAACATAAATTTCTGATATAGTTCTTAATACAAATCTTGAGACGATAGAATCACCTAAATTATTACTGATAATTTCATTAATCATTTTATATACATAAGTTATATTTCCAATAATGACATCTCTTTTGTCATCATATGTTATTTCATTAGATTTTATCAAAAGTTTTCTTAGTTCTAACATTTTTTCTTTTATTTTTTCATAGTCTACATTTTCTTCATATGATAAAATCATAGGGTTACAATCTGTCATCAAATACATCTCCTCATAAAAATATTTTGAATACTCATAATTATTATTGAATGAAAAATCCAGTCCTTCAAAACTAGATAAACTAGTAGAATATAATTTCATTTCTGGAGAGTTATAATCCATATATGGATATTTCGTTAGTGCTTCTATCATTATAGAATTCTTAAGATTACTTAAAAACCTCACTCTATTAAGTTTTAAGATTATTACACTATATCTAACATCCATAGCGAATTCGTCATATCTTTCATACATTTTAGTTACTATTTCTTGGAGCTTTAGAATTCTTTTATCATTATTATTATCTTTATTATAAAATATTTCCCTTATATCATCATCAAAATAAGAAACAACTATTAGAGGATCTAAAACATGTGGTCCAAATATATCTACTATTATTTCAAAAAATTCTTTTTTACTTGATTCATCCATTTTTAAAATATTTGAAAATTTATCTAATGGTTCTTCAAATCTGTTAAGAACATATTCTTTTAAATTATAAAATTTATCAAAATATTCTTTTTTCGTAACACATGAATCCCTTAATAGACCAAGCCATATATATTCTGGGACTCTTTCACGTGACCAAGAATGCAAGTGGATTGTACTTCCCAATTCTCCTTTTAAAAATGGAGGAATAAGTTCTTTACCGGTATTTTCATGTTGTTTTATTTTTGAATGTTTCATTTTTATTCACCTCCAAAGACGCTTAATGTTTATTATACCATTTTTATTTATTTTTTAATATAGATTTACAAATGCATAACTAAATTTGGCTTTGGCTTTATCATCTTTTACTTTTAATTTTAAAAACTCATTTCTTTATTCTAATCAAGCTCTAATTCATAAATATCTACTAATAAAAATGCTTTACCTTAATAGTTCAAAGTATAAAACTCTATACTAACATTATTTTTCATGTAACAAAATTATAATTTCTGTTAATAATTTAAGCAGGATTTTCAAAATTCGTTATTTTTATGCTATAATTTTACTGGAGTGTGAAGTTATGTATAAAGAAATAATAGAATTGTACAAAGATAAATTAGATGATTTCTTTAAAAATGTTTCAACATTTGATAATCAATTAGACTATAATGAGTTTAATGATAAATGCCTAAAAAAAATGTTTGAAGAAAACAATAGTGATAACCCTTTCACAGTAAAAGAATTAAAAGAGCAAATACCAGAACTAAAAGCTACATGTAAAAAATGTGGACAATATTTTATGAACCCGCGAAATAAAAGCCACATCAAATATGATGTTATAATGGGGCAACTATTTGAAAACATTTTAATTGACTATTTTACAAATCATTTGAAAATTAAAGCAGTTCATGGTGATAAAACAAATAAAAAATATCCTGATTGTATGATTTTAGGAAAAGATAAAGGTATAGTAGCATATTTTGAAGTTAAATATCATTGTGCACCTTTTATTTCTGCAATCAGTAAAATAAATAGATATTGTTATGAGAGTAGTGCAACATTAGATGTTAAGAAAGTTGAAAGACAATTAGAAATAATTGAATCAGATATTGAAAGGCCTGTATTCTTTATTCATTGGATTGACTATCCTTGTTTAAAAGGAATATTTTTTGAAACAAGCGAACAAGTAAAAAATGCACTAATAAATGAAAAAAAATTTGAACGAGAAGAACGCGAAGGTGATTTGGAAAAAAATCCAAAATCTATATATAAAGAAAAAATATATTCTAAATTACTAGAAATGGGAACATTAGAAGAATTTGTAGAAATATTAAGAGGAATGATTAAATGAAAAAGGTAATAAAGATAAATAATAAAAACTATACTATTCCAAGTTTTTTTTGGATTTCAAATTTAGGCGGTGGTGGTAGCGATAAATATCGTGAAACTGTTTACTTGGATTTATATAATGGTATTCCAACATTGTACAATTATTACTATTTAAAATATCCATCATTTGCTACTAAGTGGTTATCAAAAATAAATAATTATAAAACTTTTGGAGACTTCCTAAAATTTACCAGAAATGATATGATTAATGCTGAGCACTTTATATGCAAAAATCATAATCCAGGAATTTATAATTATAATGAGAACATATACTTATTAGATTCAGGAGCAAGAAATATATTAAATGATATTATTAGAGGTAAAATAAAACTACATAATTCTATTGAAGAAACTATGGTTGAAAAGATGTATGAATATTATGATTTCGCAAATAGATTCAAATTTGATTTTGTTATAGGATATGACTTGGGAGGAAAATATACTTTTAAAGATTCTGAATGTAGTGATGAAAGATTAAAACAAGAAATTGAGAGATTGACTAATAGTGATATGAATAAACTTTTATTTGACAAAACTATTGAATACCTTATAAATCATCCAAATTATTACCCAAAAGTTTATGCAACTGTTCATGGCAAAACACCAAATGACTATAAAAATTATATTAATTATATTGTGCAAACTGAAAAAGAAAAGAAATATGAATTCTTCGGCTATGCTTTAGGTGGCGTTGCAAGTAGCAAAAATGTTGATGATTCATGGTTTGTTGGATTTAATAACAAGGAGTTAAAAAATACTTATTTAGTTACAACAGCAACAAAAATAGTTAAAAGTATTGGTGGTAATAAGCCTATTCATGTACTTGGTGGTGGAAACAAAGATAACATTCCTACATTAATCTTTAATGGAGCTACTTCATTTGATTGTCAAACACCTGGAAGAAGAGCTTATGATGGAAATAATAATTCATCTCTTTTAGTATATGATAATAATGCAAAAGTAAGTTTTTCTAAATATATTCCTGGATTATTTGATAATAATCTGAATTTAATAAATACTAACTACAAATTTGATTATTATAAAATTAATCAAATTTCAGATACTAATTTATTGTGTGGCTGCCCTGCATGTAGTTTGATAAATAATACAAAAGATTTAAAAAAATTATATTCAATGAAAAATCAATCAGATGAATACTACTACTACGCTAGACAAATAATGAATAGCCATTCTATATGGCAACATTGTAAATTAACTAATTTGGTTTCAAATTTTGAATCATTTGATAAATTAATAGAAAAATATCCACTAGATTTTTTTAAATATCTAAATGACAATATAAACTAAAAGAACATCATCATGATGCTCTTTTTTATTTTAAAACAAGTTGTGTTTGTATATTCTCAATTCTGGATTTAATTTCTTCTTTATAATTTTCATCAATCTCAAATCCAATTCCTTTCCTATTTAGCTTTAAGGCCACTGCCACTGTTGTACCACTTCCAAGAAAAGGATCTAATACAACATCATTTTCATTTGATGCCATTAAAATAATTCTCTCAATCATATCAGCAGGATAAATGGTTGGATGTTTCAAATTGAATTTCTTTTTTGTCACATTATTTACTCTATTAAAATACCAAACATCAGTAGGGTTTCTTCCAGAACCAGTCAATCTTTTATCATTTTTAGTTATGTAAGGAATTCTTATATCATCTAAATTAAAAATGTAATTATTTAAATCTTTTACTCCCCATATTATATTCTCATATCTACCAGATAATCTATTTGTACAATTTTGCATATTATTAAAAGTCCATGTAATAATATTTCTTATTTTAAAATTATATTTTTTCATAATATCATATCCAATAAATGGTAATGGTAATATTTCTTTATCTTTTCCGTAAGGAATTGGAGATAAATTTAAGAAGAAACTTCCATTTGGTTTTAAAATTCTATAAACTTCTCTTGTTACTTCATCTATTAAATTTTTCCAGTCATCTAGTGGAATTTTATCACTATATTTTCCATATGGTTTACCAATATTATATGGAGGAGAAGTAACAACTAATGTAACGGAATTATCAGGAATTTTCTTTAATAAATCTCTACAATCGCCAAATTCTATTTTAACACTCTCTTTCATCTAATAATTCTCCTTTCATACATTTTTCTAATCTTTCTTCTGCCATTTTAATATATTCTGGAACAATTTCATAACCAATATAATTTCTATCCATTTTCTTTGCAACTACAGCAGTTGTTCCAGAGCCTATGAATGGATCCAATACGGTATCATCCTTAAATGTAGAGCATCCAACAATTCTCTCAATTAACCTTTCTGGATATTGAGCAGGATGTCCTGTTCTTTCTTCAAAATTTCCTGATACCATAGAAATTCTCCAAACATCACTAGGATTTTTTAACTGACTTTTATATCTATCTGGTCTATAATTTAATGCTGGAATTTTTACTGCATCAAGATTAAATTTATAATTATCTTTTGACTTAGTAAACCAAAATACGTATTCATATCTTGGAGCGAATCTTTTATTAGTAGAACCACCCCAATCAAAATTCCAGATAATAATATTTTTTAAATACATATCTTTAAAGTAATCTTGAATCCAGAATGGAGGTATAATAGTTCCATTATTATATCTGTTTTTTATATTAATAAAAATAGATCCATCTTCTTTTAATACTCTTTTACATTCATTAAAAACTTTTTGAAGCATTAATTGATATTCTTCTTCTTCAAAATTATCTTTATATTTAATTCCTTTACTACTAATTATTTTTCCTTTAGATACCTTATTACCATAACTTATATTTATGTTATACGGTGGAGAGGTAACAATCATATCAATAGAATTGCTATCTATCTCATTCATAACTTCACTTGAAGTATTATATATAATATTCTTTTTCATAATAAGGTAACCTCCAAACATATATTATTATACATTAAAACTTAAAGTGGGTCAAGTGTTTGATTAATATTAATAAAAAATAATTATAATTGTTACAAAATGCATTTTAAACTATAGATTTAAATAGTATTGTCATTTAGTTGTTTATATCTTTTATTAAATCTAAATATAATAATTTTAACAATGATTTTTCATTATTATTGTATCACATTTATTATGTTTATCTTCTTTATCTATTTGTTCTTTAGTATTTAGTCTATTAGTAATTTGTTTATTAGTACTTTGTTGTGTATTGTTTTCTATATGTTGAGAAGCAAGGTATGGATTATCCATATCTTGGTTTTTGATATATGGATTTAGACCTCGTTCTTCATAGATATTATAGGTATATTCTATCTTTTTACTTGCAGTCTTATTTGGATATAGTTTTTCAACAGATAAATAACCATGTTGTTTAAGCTCATTTAAAGCACTTCTTATCGATGTTTTGCTTTCTTTACAATTAGATACTAATCCCTCTAGTGAATAGTTCCAATCATCAGGTAAAGATAGCATATAAGATAATAATCCCTTGGCTTTTAAACTTAGTTCTTTATTTTGTAAATGCTCATTACTCATAGATGTATAATTCTTAACTTTTCTCACTTTAAATACTGCCATGTTCTCATCCCTTTCCTTTACTATATAAAAATCCTAATTTCTTAGGATTCTAAATCAAAAATATTTTCATTGAATATTATCTTAAATGGTTTAATAAAGTCATGCCAATTATTAGGTACTTTATCATTACCACTTTTTACGTAATCAATTCCATTGTAATAGGTACATTTTAATATCCAATAATATTTAGTATAACTATAGAAATCTCCATAATGACTATTCCACAAGTTTGGTTTATACTTTTTAAAACTAGAAAGTATTTTATTCATATCATTAATAGTAATAGGTTCATTTATCTTAATAGGTATCCAGTTAATCTTTAATTTATAATTAGGATTCTCTTTATCACTAAAATCAAAGATATATCTATAGTAATTATTATTAATATAAATAATTAAATTAATAACTGATATATCTACTGTGTACATAACTTTCCTAGATTGAAATCTTTTTCCACAATTTTTACAATAATGATTAGGTAAATGACTAATTAATTTTTCTCCATCAAAATCATACTTTTTAAAACCTTTTCTATAATTGATATTAATATCTAGTTCTACATAATTTTTCTTTACCTTTTTCTCTTTTAAATAGCCATAAGAGATATTAAATGTATTTTTACTATTACAAAATGGACAAGTTACTTTTCCCATATTTACTCCATTTCTAGCAAGCTCTTTACTAAAATGCTTTTCATTCTCCCTATATGTGTTACATCGGTGTCATCATGGGTGAACTTTTAGTATCCAAAGAAGGAATTGGATATCTAATCATGTACGGCAGTCAAGTATTCAATTTAGATCTTGTCATTGCTGGAGTCGTACTACTAGCAATTCTGTCTGTAATTATGTACTACATCGTCATTATATTTGGAAAGTGGATCAACCAAAAAAAGGACTAAAACGTCCTTTTTCTATGCCTTTGTCTTCACATCTTGAAAATTCAAAACAACGAATGAAATACCTAAAACAAGAACAATTCCAATCACACATGGAAGAACAAAACTCGTTCTGCTAATACCATACACGACTTGGGAGTAAATAAAGTTATCGTTGTATTGTAACACGTATCGCATATTTAAATATGGGAATGGAGTCCAAAAAAACAGACCAAAATCAACATCTCTTAAAAACGATACCAAAGAAAAGAAAAAAGCAGAAAACAAAGAGACAATACTCAAAAGAGAAGCAGTTAAAGCAACATTAGACAGAAAAGATGACATCCCATATAAAAAGCAAATAAAGAAAATGACAGGCAAACTGCTAATAAGCAACTCTCTGAAATAGCAAATTAAATACGGAAGTTCGACAACAATTCCATTCACATAAAGTAATTTGGATGAAAGTAAATCTCCAAATCCGTAAAATAGACCGGAAAAAAGAAAGTAAAAAATAGAACCGACAATCCAAAATAAATACATCAAAATAATAAGATAACAAATTTTAGCCAATAATATTTCCCAACGAGGAGCCTTTTTAGTATACAGTAACTTAACTGTTCCTTCTTCATATTCTTTGGAAACAATAGAAGAATTCGTCAAAATCAATAGAAATAAAATAACGACACCAAGTGATAAACCATAATTCATATAAGTTTGTGAAGTATGATACGGAGCATACAAATTATCGCCAACTATTGGAATATCTGTCTTTAATTGATGTTCTATTCCGTACTTAGTTAATGCCATTCCTTCCTTCCAATATTCATGCATGAATTCATAATACTGAACAGTTTGCTCGTATGTATCCATACGATATGCTAAAAAAGTATCACCAGAACGATATTTTTCTCTACTAGGAATCGGATTGGATTCAAGATTTTGTTTAAAATCTTGGTAAAATTGGTAATTTAACAAGCGAATATCTTGGTAATCATCTATTTTATTTTCTACTGCATAAGAAAATTCAGGGCGAATGACAACAAGGTCTTCACTTACAAACTCCCTTTGTAAATCTTCTGACAAAACCACGTATTGTGCATAATGATAATAGGAATCATTTTGCACCGCTTGGTGCATATGATTAAACTCTTGCTCGTAAAATGAAAAAAATTTTGCAACACTCTCATAATCACTTTGAGAATTATTTTTTAGCGATATATAAAAGGCATCACTTTTCTCACTTTCTGATGCCGAATCTAGTAAATTGGTAAGTTCAGGTTGATTAAAATGTTCTAAAACATACTGATATGAATAATAATTTTGATACAAAAAATACATTTGATCTGCTACTTTGGATTTAGATAGATGCTCTGTCTCCATCAATTTTGAAAAATCATCAAAAAATTGTTGATAGTACATAAGCTTAAGTTCTCGGTAAGGAGTTGGATCCTGTTCGTAACTATTCAATGCACTCTTGTACACTTGTTCGCGTGATACAGGAACAGAAGTTCCTATATTCATAATATAAAAGTTCACAAATATTGTGATAAATGCAACTATGCCCAAAATAACACAAGCAAAGATGAACTTTCCTCTCGTAAAGTTTTTTAACCACTCACAATAAACCAACTTCCCAAAATATTTCATAAATTCACCTAATTTTTAATATCTTTTTTCTGGTAAAAAATAATCGTAGCAATAAATACCAAAACAGCACAAACAAGAGATACGACAAGACCATAAGAGCCCATAGGAACACCTGTCCTAGCAACCGAATACATGTAAAATGAACTTTTAAAATACGTAAATGCATATTCAATATAAGAAAACGGTAAAAATGCAACCGCACTAATATCGACACTCCACATCAAATTAATTAGAATCCAAATAATAGAAAAGAAAATGGTTCCAACTGTCATTAAAACGGATGTAACTGCAGTAGTTGGAATAAATGCCGAACACAAAACCAAAACTGCTACGTAGAAAAGCAATGGTAAAGAGCAAATGAGCATCGATACAAAATACCAAAGCAAATAAGGAACAGACATCGTATTACCAAATAAAGTGATAATCTTTGAACCAAATAGATCAGCAAATCCATATTGCGAACCTACTAAGAAGAAGAAAATAACAGATGCAATAATCCATAACACATATAGATTCATAATTACATAAATCAATTTAGCAGTAATAACTTCGAAACGAGTCGCTTTTCTCGTATAAAGCAATTTGACAGTTCCCATTTTATGCTCGTTAGAAATGGTTCCCGCATAGCAAATTGTTAGTAAAATAATGACTGCAAAAGCTAAGTATAATCCGTAATCCATATAGGTTTGAGAAGTTGGTTCAACATAGTCGTAACTCTCACTTGCCTCTACAATTCCATGTGGGACATTATGTTCAATAGCATACTCTACAATTTGTTTATCTTGGTCAATTTTCTCATTTTGAATTTCGTAATACCGTGCTACTTGATCATAAGTTTCTAACCAAAAATACTGATACGGATCGGCATCCATAAACTCTTCTAACGTTGGAACAACAAGTTCTTTTTCCTGTGCTTCTAACTCATAATAAAAGCATTGATTTTGAATTCGCACATCATCTTCATCTACAATTTTATTGTCGATAATGTATTGATAACAACGATTTAGATATCCATTAGAATCAGGATTGATGTATTGCCAATATTCTGCGACGTGATAATATTCACCAGTTGTAATTACTTGCTCTAAAATACTGCAAATAGTCTGTTCACGAACTAACTCTTGATTCAAATCTTCTAATGTATACGAACTATACTTAATAATACTATCGTAACTATTCGAACGGTTAAATTCCGGATCGTCATCCAAAATCAATTGAGTCGCATAGTCAGTACCATAATGTTCAATCAAGGATTCTAGTACCAACTGATTCGAATAAGAACGAAGAAACAAAGTCAAATAGTACTCAATAAAGTCAATCGGATTATCTAATGCATCCTCATAATAGGGAACCATGTAGGTATAAACATCTTCTGATAACTGATGATAGAACGTAGGCTCTGCTGCATTATCTGCAATCGCATTATCCCGTTCCTGAATAATATAATCGACGTTTTCTTGATAAAACTCCCTCGGTGTTTCATGATAACGATAATAAATGTTAGAAACAAAAGATAAAAAAATCCAACTAACTAGAAACAAAATAACTCCACAAAGGGCAATCTTAACGAGTGAAAAGTCTTTTACAAATTCACATCGAATTAACTGTAGTATTCTTTTCATGTTATCCCCCTATCTTATGTCTTTGGAAGCCTTGCTTAAATACTCTTCTTCCAAACTAATATTTTTTGCACGAATTTCATCCATAGTGAAAGAATCGACAATCTTACCTTGATCAATCATAATAATTCGATCACACATTTGCCCAATCTCTGCCAAAATATGACTAGAAATTAATACCGTCATTTTATCTTTCTTACTAAGATCTCTAACAATTTGACGAAGTTCCATAATTCCCTGAGGGTCCAATCCATTAATCGGTTCATCTAAAATTAACAACTTGGGATGATTTAAAAGTGCAGAAGCTAATCCCAAACGTTGTTTCATACCAAGAGAATACGTTTTTACTTTATCATCAATTCTACTTTCCATTCGTACCAGATGAACAACCGAATCAATATCGGTATTTTTTGGCAAGTCATTCATTAAAGCACAAATTTTCAAATTTTTACGACCCGAAATATTTTGATACATATCTGGATTTTCCACAATACATCCAACTTTAGATAAAGCATCACGATGCTGTTTATAAACATCAAAACCACAAATTTTTACATCGCCTTCATCGATATTATAAAGACCTAGAATGGATTTAATAAAAGTAGATTTCCCTGCTCCATTTGGACCGACTAATCCAACTACTTCTCCCTCTTCTAAAGTTACACTAACCTGATCTAAAATGACTCTTTTACCAAACTTTTTGGTTAAGTTCTTAACTTCTAATACGCTCATAATCATTCTCCTCTAGTATCTATATTTATAGTACCACAAAAAATCCAAAAAACATATAAAGTAATCCAAAATCGTTTATAAATAGTAAAATTATATTTTGAAATCAGAATAATCATAAAAAGGTGCATAATTAATTAAAAAGCACAAAAAAATTAAGCCTAGTAGCTTAATTACTTTTTCATTTTTGTAACCATACCAGCATCAAATTCATAGACCTCATCTGCTAAGATGGCAATATCTTCTTTAATATGAGAGGCAATAATAATTAGTTTCCCCTTTTTTTTCAACTTCAATAGTAACGTTCTAATTTGCTCAGCAGTTTCATTTTCTACACCATTAAACGGTTCATCTAAAACAATAACCTCTGGATCTTCCATAATCGCTTGAGCAATTCCTAATTTCTGCTTTGTTCCTAATGAATACTTATGATACTTCTTATTTCTGTCTTCATTTAAATGAACCTCATCTAAAATCTTGTTAATATCAGAGTCATTAATTTTCTTCTGAATCGAAGCTAATAACTTTAAGTTTTCAAAGCCAGTTAAATCAGCAATAAAATTTGGCTTTTCAATTAACGCACCCATAGATGGAGGAAACTTTCCATCTTGATTATAATTTTTCCCATCCAACAAAATTTCTCCCGTAGTAGGAGTATAAAATCCACAAATCATTTTTAACATAACACTCTTACCAGAACCATTTCGTCCTATAAATCCATAAATATGTCCCTCTGTTAAAGTAAGCGAACATTTTTTTATCACTTCTTGATGATCAAATACTTTTGTAACATTTTTAATTTCAATTTTCATAAATCTAACCTCCTAATAAATTCTCTCAAAAATTTTCTTACTAATGATTTTTAAAATCAAAAATATCAATACGACAATAAAGAAAATAGAAACTACCCAATAACGTTCAAAAATCAAAATACTTTTTGGAAAAAAGAAAAAAGTAATTAAAATCGATAAAATAGAAAGCCATCTCACTTTACTAAAAGAAGAAAGAATAGCAACAAATAAAATAAAAAATTGTAATAAAACGGTATATAATGTATCCGTTATAAATAATTGCAATAATTCTAAAACTGAAAAAGTTATTGGACCTTTCAATATCAAGAAAGTGAGTACAACCAATAGATATTGAAACAATTTTAAAAAAAACATAACTGCTATAAATAAGAATGTCTTGCGCATATACCATTTCGATAAAGACATACGCATAAAAATATTATCTAATTGATATAGTATATCTTTTAAATAAAGATCAATTACTAGAAAAAGCGCAAAGAAGACAAAATACAAATAAGAGATAATTTCCATTGGACTATACTGATTTGTAATGATGTTAAGTCCCAGAACAGAAATAAATGAGTCGACAAATCCCGCACTCGAAAAAGAAATTAAAAAAGTACTGAGAATTGGTAAAAGAAAAAAAATCAATAGATATAAATAACGTTTTCTTAATAAATAATAAATATCGGATAACCACAAATACATCATACAATATCAAATCCTTTATTTTTTCTAGAGTAAAAATATAATAGAAACAAAACCATAATTAATACGATAATGAAACTAATCGATAAAATGAGTTGGATAGAAAAACTAGGAAATTGCGCATATGCATCCAATAAACTTCCCGGAAAAAACAAATACTGATATGGTACTAATAGATAAGAATAGCCTAAAATGGCAACTAAAAATACGCAAGAAAACACATAAGATAATTTCACTTTACTTATCAAATATAAATATGACAAAATAATGCACGTTAAAATCCAAATCATAAAATAGCGAAAGAAGAAAAAGAAAAAATATCCTAAGTCAATCTCGCCATTAAAGGAAATTCCTGGTCCTAAAAAGTTATAAGCAGTTAAAAACATTAATAAAAATAATAACAATAAATATAGATTAGATAATATACTTAAACGAATAGAAGAATTAATATAATTTGCTTTTGAACCTAATCGATAAATATAATTATGCAAATCCCTATTAACAATTGTAAGTGTCATATAAGTATTATAAAAAAACAGAGCAAAAAACAAAATTTGAAAAATAGGGAAAGAAAATGATAATAAAAATGCCGAGAAAACATTTTGGGTATTTGTCGCTAAAATAGCTCCACCATAAACAGAAATACAGATAGCAAACAAAAAGCAAAACTTAAAGTTATCTTTTGATATAATATATTGAAACATTTCCTTATTTTTCCACTTTTGTTTCATAATCTAAAATCAACTTCTCTTTCTTCGAATATACTTTTTTGATAATCAATGTACTAATTAATGAAATAATAAATGAAATAATCATAACTCCAATCAATATTGGAAGAGTTTCATAATAACCATCACAATAAGATACAAAATTAAAATATGGGGCTAACTCTGTTAAACCAAATGGAATACTCAATCCAAAAGCAAATAATAAATACATAACTAAAGCAAACAGAATAGCTGTAATAAACGTTTGAATAATGGCAACAAACATATTTTTGTTACGTCTAACAAAAAACAGAGCAATATTGGCATAGAAATAATTAACGCAAAAAATAACAAACAAGAATCCAACAGCATATAACAATGTATGATTATAAAGAAAATTATAATAAGTTTCGCTAAAAAATTCATGAAATTGCATACCAAAATTAAAATCGGTATAGATAAGTGCTATTAAAAAAATAATAATCCATGAAATAAAAGGAATCAACGCGGCTTTAAAAGCGATTGTTTGATAACGGCGAACATATTTCTTATAATTCATACGCATCAACATATTTTTAAACATTCCCGACGAATACTCTTTGTGAATAGTAACAATTACAAGAATTGCTATTAAAAGAGGAAATAAAAGTGGCAAAGAAAATAGAAATTCGAATCGCAAAAGAGAGACAACATAACGAACATCGAAAGATTCATAAATTTCAGTTGGATCATTTGTAGTTAAATATTCTTCCAATTTCTCAGGTGTATCGTATCGTTCACAAAGAAAATAATCCAAATCTTTACCTTCATAGCAATTTTCTTTAATTAAATTATAAGTCCTAACATATCCAAAGTACTCTTGATGAAAATTCTTAAACGCTACAAATATAATCAATAACATCAATACAAAAGCGATAATAAAATATTTATTTTTCTTAAAATACATTACATCAACACTCCCAACCTACACACAAAATAAAGATAAAAACAGAACTGCTGCATAATGTATTAGCTATAATCATTACCTAAGTTTTATATCTAAAAAAATTATATCATAAATATTAAAATTTGCAATCTTAATTTAAAAAAACAGTGACATAGCTAGCTATGTCACTATATCACTGCCTATTTTAATAATACCAAGTTCCGTAAAAAACTGCTGTAGTTAACGAATTAGTATTAGCCTGTAACAACAGATTCCATTCGATCAAATTTTTAGTTTTTTCACCAAGCTCAATATTTTTATAATCAACAGTATTAACCCATTCTGTTGTAACTTCAGATGAATTTGGTTTTGCTTTTGCCGATACTGATCTAGAATTACGACCAATACTATCTACACAATATTCCCGTGCAATACTTTGTTCATAAGTCTCATCCGTCTTTGAAACTCTATAGTTAGATGTATATGTGCCCTTAAAGTTCGGTATTATTACATCATTCATCATAACAATACCAACACCACTAACTCCCATAGAAGATAAAAATAAAGATAAAACAAATACACCTAATACACTCTTAAGATATTTCATTTTTCCTCCCTATACATTAATTAAAAATACCATGTTCCATAAAATGTCGCCGTTGTAAATGATGTAGTAGTGGCCTTCAACTGTAGCTGATATGGTTTATTTTGTTGACTCGCCGAATCAAATGCTACAGTAGACTTATCAGGAATATTTCGCCAAGCAGATGCAAGATTTGATTCTTGTGATGATGCTGGCCCATAAACAATAACTCTACCCTCAACAGCCCGTTGGTTCTGACCAATGTCATCTAAACAATATTTACGTTCTAATTCTTAAGGATAACTAGTATCCGTTTTATTAATTACTGAATTTGACGTATAAATACCATTTAAAATAGGGATTTTAACATTATTCATCATAACAATACCAACACCATTAACTCCCACACATGACAAACCAATCGATAATACAAAAGCAGCAACAACATATTTTAAGTATTTCACAGTTTACCTCCTTTCACAACTTTTGAATATATAAAACAGAACTGCTGCATAATGTATTATCTAATAGCATCATAATCATTACCTAAGTTTTATCTATTCACCACCATTATATCATACCAATCAAAAAAGACAACATTAATTTGTTGTCTCCTTCAAGTTCTTACGAACTTCACTTTTATAGGCTTCTACACCTGGTTGATCAAATGGATTGACACCGAATAAATAACCAGAAAAAGCGGCACTAAGCATAAAGAAGTAAATCGCTTCCCCAATTGTATACTCGTCTAAACGGTCCAAAGTTATCATAAGAGTTGGTGTATGTACTTGATGTGCTTTGGCAACACTGTCGACCGTAATATTATTCACTTCGTGCATATCCCTACCTGCAACCAGCAACTCCGTTCCCTCTTCTACTTTCAAAACCGTTTCGAATAAAAGCGGTGTCCCTTCTTGAATGAATTGTCCTAAAGAATGCAAATCGCGAGTATAAATGGTAGAAGTTGGAAAAATACCACGATTAGATTTTCCTTCCGTTTCTCCAAATAACTGCTTTAACCATTCTAAGAAATAATTCATTTTTGGTTCATAACTGACGAAGTTTTCGACATAGCGATGATGATTAAACAAACAGATTCGATTGACTGCATACAAATATGCTTGATCAATGTAGCGAATCGCACTTTTAGCTCCTCGCAACAATTCACGAATATCGATGATCGTTGCTAAAGGAAGTAAGCCAACTGGCGATAAAACACTGTATCTTCCACCAATATTGTCAGGAACAACGAAAGAAGTATAACCCTTTTGATTGACTTCTTCACGAAGTGTTCCTTTTTCTTTATCAGTTGTGACGATTACTCTTTTTTTGAGTTCGTCTTCTGAATACTTTTGATGCATAACTTCCATCACTTTTTCATAAGCAAGCGATGGCTCCATCGTCGTTCCAGACTTCGATATGACGTTTACTGTAACACGTTTATCAGAAATGTATGCTAGTAAGTCGTTCAAATAATCAGAAGATAAATTCCAGCCGGCATAAATCACTTCAAAATGAGAGTCGTTATAGTAACGTCTGAACATTTGATCCAAAGCATATGCGCCCATGAAAGAGCCACCAATTCCGATTACCAATAATAGATCCGAATTAGTTCGAATGTAGTTTCCTGTTTCTACTAATTGATTTAACAAAGATGGATCCAAGTCTGGATTAAGCCATCCAGCCATGGAATCCTGATATAGTTTGTTCTTTGTCTTTTCTTGATTCCCCAAAAACGCCTGAATTTCATCTTCCCGAATATACGAATTCGTATATGTCGCAAAATCAAATTTTAACATAATCACGCACCCTTTGTTTGAATCTCTATCTCGTGAGTTTTCTTATCGTTTGTTAATTTAAATTCCATCTTTGTATTCTTCTTACCGTCAATGGTAACTTTGTTCTCTTTACCAAGTTTAACGATAATCTGATATGTCGTATCCAAATATCGATATTGAATTTTATACTCTTTCCAACCAGCTGGTACATGTGGAGCAATGCGAACGATATCTCCTTCTTTATAGAATCCTAAAATATCGCGCATACCAACTTTATAGAACCATCCAGCAGAACCAGTATACCACGTCCAACCACCTCGTCCAGGATATCTAGGACTAGAATAAATATCGGCAGCAATCACATATGGTTCTACTTTGTAACGGTAAACCGCTTCGTTAGTAGCAGTCTTGTTAACCGGATTAATCATATGGAAGTACTCGTATGCTTCATCGTACTTATGAGCTTTAATCAAAGCCATTAAATACCAAGCAACAGAATGAGTATATTGGCCACCGTTCTCACGTAAACCTTCTGGATAACTCATAATGTAACCAGGATTGTTTACTGATTTAGAGAATGCTGGAGTTAATAACTTAACCAAACCATTTTCCTTATCGACTAATAAATCATGAACAGAATTTAATGCCTGTGTTTCACGATCTTTTGGAGCAACACCGCTCAATACAGCAAAACTTTGGCTAATTAAATCGATTTTACATTCCGTATTTTCATGGCTACCTAACTTCGCACCATTATCGAAATATGCACGTAAGTAATACGTTCCATCCCATGCATGTTCGTTTAAAGACTTGGCCATTTGATTCATCGCATCTTGATAAGGTTTCACGTTATATTTTGGATTAATCTTCTGCATAAGAGGAATATACCGAGATAGAATATCACAGAAGAATAAACCTAACCAGACACTTTCACCTTTTCCTTTAACTCCAACACGATTCATACCATCGTTCCAGTCTCCGCCACCCATTAAAGGTAGACCATGAACTCCTAGACTGTTCATCGTTAAATGAAGAGATAGTTCCATGTGTTCTAATAAAGAAACTTTTTCTTTGGTATAACCGAACGTAATTCCTTTTTCGTGTTCGCCTGGTTTCAATTCTTCTCCAGTTGCAAACGGAACTTTTTCCTTCAAAATGTCGTAATCTTCTGTAACCGTCAAATATTCGATTGTCGCATAGACAAGCCATAGATAATCATCTTTATATAAACTGCGAAGTCCAAAATGATTACTTTCGTGCCACCAATGTAGAACATCTCCTTGTTCAAATTGATGCGCAGCATTCGTTAAAATCTGACGACGAGTAAGTTCTGGCAATGCATAAACGATATTCATAGCATCTTGCAATTGATCACGATAACCAAAGGCACCACTTACTTGATAGAATCCTGCTCTAGCAAGCAATCTAGAAGAAATTGTCTGATATAAGTACCAACCATTTAACATGAAATCTGTACTCTTATCCGGTGTTTTAACTTGTAATACAGAAAGACGATCTTTCCATAAATCTCTAACTGCCTTCAACTCGTTTCTAGCAGCTGTCAAATTGTTATATTTGTGAATTAATTTTAAATTCTCAGCATCGCTCTTTGCACATCCCAGAGTAAAGACGACAGTCTTATCTTCCTGTGCATCTAATTCTACTGAAACATCAATCTGTTTTAGTAAAACTTTATTATCGACGGCATGAATAATCGGTAAAGAAGAAGACATAAATACAGAAACATTACTGTAATTAATGCTGTAAACATTCCTCATCTTCATGTAGTTATCAGCATCCATAAATTCTGTTAAAATATGGCGACTTGTTTTTTCTTCAAAATTACCGAACGTTGGATTTAACCAGAAACTGACACGCAATTTCTGTTTCTTTTTATCTTTATTGGTCATCTTGAATAAGAAGAACTTAACATTATCTTCTGTTGCAACAAACTCGGTTAATTCTTGTTTTAATTTACTTGTTTCACTTTCTAAAACACTGTATCCAAAGCCATGACGACAGACCGTCGGATCGAAAATTTCGCCATTGACTTTAATACCTTCACTCTTATCGTTCGTTACCATATCGTTTGTCCAACTCGTAATCTTGAATTCACCACTGTTATATGCAAACGTATAACCACAACCATTGTTCGTAATAATGGTTCCCATCGTGCTATTCGCAATGACGTTAGACCAAGGAGTCGGAGTGTTTCGATTATAAATCACATACTCGTTACCATTTCTCGTAAATCCACCGAAGTCAGTTTTATAATCCAATGAATAATCGTCCGTAGAAACTGGTAAATTGTGTTGCAATAACACACCGGAATAATGACTGATTTTATTCTCTTTTTGAAGTTCATCCATCTTTTCTTTCAAAGACTTATGATCATCTAAGATGAAACGCAATCTCGGTACAACATTCAGTACACTGCGATCTTCTTTTGTAATATCTTCATTATTGATAACTGTAATTGTTCCTGGCGTATGATAGAAATTGTTGACTGTATACATCCGATATTTTTCTTCATCGATGGCCTTTTGAATTAATTTGGCATATTGGGAATTTTCACTGTTGATGATGATAATATCAACGAAAATAGAATTGTTCTTGTAATATTCGAAACATTTCAAAATATCCATGACAAAACTAATATCTCCAATATCGTTAATTTCTACTAAGATAATTGGATAATCGCCAGATACACCGAACTTCCATAAACCATTTTGAGCCAGTGCATTTTTCTTTAAGAACTCTTTTCTCTCTTCGTTAACAGCAATCTTAGTCGTTTGATATAAGTAGTTCAACATGATGTTATAAACACGCATCTCACTACCTGTAAGGTTCATCGTTTTCGTATTGACGATGTTCATTAAATTGGCAACTTCGAATGACTTCTTAACAGATAAATTATCATCATAGGAACGAACTATATCCATAATCTGCTCTTTACTACGACCGAATCCATTAATCAAACAAACAGTAGTAGAATCATTCGGTAAAACCTCAATTTGATTTCGTAAACTCATAATCGGTTCTACATTCGTACCTGCCGTATTAGTAAGCGGTTTGACAAGTGCCTCTGGATTGGAAGCATTATGATTTCGTCCTAAGAAATAGAAACGATCTGTCTCATATTGATACTCTTCTAAAGGGTCTTCGATAACCATGCGGTTGACAACGTAAACGTTCGTCTCATTATCATTACGGGCTTTCCGCATCGTAATCAGAGAATGCGTCTCCTCATCATATGTACTTTCTAAGAACATACTGTTGAAAACACGATGACTGACATCTGCCATATTTTCACAAATAATCGGTTCCATATAAGAAGTAAGTTCTAATCTTTTTACTTCATCACCACTGTTCGTAAATGTAATCTTACGAATTTCAGCATGATGCTCTTTCGTAACAGCAATCTCAGTTGTCGTCGTAATATCGCCATCGGTACGAATATACTTAATTTTATCAGAAGCAAAAATAACTTCATATTTATCTGGTGCAATATTGATTGGAGCATAGGTATTAGACCAAACTTTACTAGTATCCAAATCTTTAATATATAAGAAATAACCGTAATCTTGTTCTGTTATTTTACGATAACGATTCAATTGAATAGTACGATAACGACTGAAAGAATCACCACGGTCGTTCATCAACAAACAATATTTCTTGTTAGATAAAACAGAGACTTCTGGCATATCAGAAACATAGTTGAATGCTCGAATGTCGTTTTCAATTTTTTCTTTAGCATAATCGTATTTCTTATATTTTGCAATCTTCATATCGATATTTGCTTTCAATTGAACTTTTTCTTTCAATAGAATATCGAATGTTTGAACAGATACATTGTCATGGAAATAATTTTGAACCAAACCATCTTTCAAATAGTTAGCAATTCCAATCAAACTCATACCTTGATGGTGAGCAAAGAACGATTTGACAGGATTTCCTGTCTCTACATCATATGATTCATAAAAACCATATATACCATACATGTCCAAATCACGGAATTTCAACATATTCCGGTAAACATCTTCTGGGAATAGACGTGTTGCCATGAATGAAGAATACGGTGACAATACAATTCTAGAGTCCTTCTCTTCTTTCGCTTTCAAATACGGTGTAGAGAAAGCACGATATTTATAGTTTTGGGCATTATCTAATTCGTCGTATGCACATTCAGAAATTCCCCACGGCAATGCTTTGTCGATACTAGCCATATACTCTTTCTGACACATATGTGCAAAATGATACGTTTCATCCAATAACGTATTCGGATAGTTCTTCATAAACAAATACGGCATGTAATACTCAAAAGAAGTACCTGACCAAGAAATCAAACCTTTAGCATGATTGAAACTTGTTAATGACTTATCCAAACAAAACCAATGCTTACTTGGAACGTCTCCCTTAGCAATTGCAATAAAACTCGTCAGACGACTTTCACTAGCAAATTTATTGTAATTGTAAATTGACAATGCAGCTTCGTTTACATCGTATCCAATACTGAATACATCTTTCTTATTATATAGTTTCTTAAAGTTCGTATTGCGAACCAAGCGTTCGACCTTTTTAGCAAGTTTTTCATCATTCTTTGCTAATAAAAATTGTTGAACGACCATCAAAGATGCAACGAAATTACCGGAATCGATAGTAGAAACAAATTGCGGTTGCATTGCACTCATCGTCTTAATACTATACCAGTTGTATAGATGTCCATTCCATTTCTCTAAATCTTCCACAGTATCGATAATATTAGATATCAAACGAATCGCTTCGTTTGTCTTAATAAAACCAAGTTCATCGGCAGAAACAACCGCCAACAAAGAAAAGGCAATATCTGTTGGAGAAGTTCTCAAATCCAATTTATCTTCCCGGTTTTCTTGATAATTATCTGGAATTAAGTAATGGTATTCGGGTGTCAAATTTTCCTCAAAATAATGCCATGTACGACGAGCAACTCCTAGTAATTTATCTTTTTCATCATCTGTCAAATCTTGTAAATTACTTGGGATAGGTTGACTAACATTGTAAAGCACAAAAGGTGCACTAATAAAGATAAGTCCAAAGATAATCGCATAGAAGTTAACAGTAAACAAACCGACAACTACTAAAACGATTCCCAAAATTAAATTGAATAAGAAATTGCGAATATAGGTTGGCAAATCGGACTTCATCGTCTTTTCTGCTTCTTCTGCAGTAATCCAATTTAACAAATTCTTATGACTAATTAACAATCGATACATCGTTCTAAAAAATGCATCCATATATAGTTTAGAATAGAATGGAATCGTTGCTAAAACAATATAGGAACGTAATAAAATTGACTTACTACCATTCATTAAATTTTTATAATAAACGGTCAACAAATCATCATGACGATCGTAAATCTTGCTTTGTAAATAGAAAACAATCGGTAAAAAGATTTCTAATAGAATAAACAAGATCCACCAAATCGGAGAAGTTTTACCAAAGAAGATAGCAAGAATTAATACAAGCAACATAGCAGGTTGTAAAAACATACGAGCAATGTTGTCAAAAATCTTCCATTTACCTAATGTATTAACTGGATTTTGAACTCTTTTACCATCTTGATTTTTAACTCTTGGGAATAACCAACCGATAATTTGAACGTCGCCTCTTGCCCAACGATGTTGACGAGTAGAATCCGTCAAGAATTTAGCAGGGAAATCATCAATCAATTCAATATCTCCGACATAACCACAACGCAAATAATTTCCTTCCAATAAATCGTGACTTAAAATTAAATTATCTGGGAATCGATGATTCATAATTTCATCGAATACTTTCAAATCGTAAATTCCTTTTCCAATGAAACTTCCTTCGTTAAAGGAATCTTGATATGCATTTGGAACAATTGCAGTGTAAGAATCAAAACCACCGATACTAGCAAAAATTTGTGAGTAAAGAGATTTGTTTGTAGACTCGATATCAACACTGACACGAGGTTGCATCAATGCATATCCGCGAATAACTTTACTCTCTTTTTTATTTAAAACTGGATGATTCAATGGATGAGCCATCGCACCAACTAAATTCAAAGCTGTATTTAATACAAGTCTTGTATCCGTATCTAACGTAATGACATATTTAATACTAACGTGGAAATCTTTCAAAGTATGAACGACATAATATTTTTGTTGATCTTCTTTAGACATCGTTCGCAATAACAAACGATTGAACTGTAGTAATGCCCCACGTTTTCTCTCGTATCCTAAATAGCAACTCTCTTTTGGATTATAAAAACGTTTTCGATAAACGAAATGGAAAATCTCTTTCTTATACTTTTCGTTTAACTTCTTAGCATACATCACACCGTACTCACTGACTTCTTTATCGTATGGCATGACGGCTTTCTGCTCTGCCTTTACATCTCCTAGTAACGTAAAATAAAGATTGTTGGTTCGATTAACCAAGTAGTATGTTTCCAAAGTATCGAACATTTCTTTAATCTTTTTTGTGTTGCTGATGATAGTAGGGATTACAACCATCGTTGCATCTTTTTCTGGAATTCCTTTGGAATAATCCATCTTAGGAATTGGTTTTGGCCTTACAAACCGGGTCATCAAATGATTGACAATTTGAATTACCAGTTGCATAACTGGAATAATCAAAATTACGAAACTTAAAACCCAGTTAGAAAGGAAATGTGGTGCAAGGAAATACGTAATAATTACAGAAATAATTACTACAAATAAAATGTATAACCAAACACGCCCCATATAATTCTTCTGTTCAAACAGATAGAATCCAATGTGTTTTTCATTTCTTTCTGCTTCTTTAATGAGTCCTGAAATATATTCATATTCAGATAACTTGGCTTTCTTTGCAAGTTTCACAATGCGATTTCGATACATATTTTTGGTTTCTACCGTCATATGATCATATATTTCATCACGCATTAACCGTTTTTCTGCCAAACTGATGTTTTCAAACAATTCCTCACTCGTTAATTCAAAAAACTCTTTTAAATCGTTAAACAAATTAGAAATTAAAATATTATTATCAATTCTAGACTGATATGCTTCGTTTAAAACTTCTTTTAAACTAATTTGGTGAGCTTCCATAATTTTATTTAACTCTTTAAATGCTTTATTAGATCTCGTACCAAGTTCTTTTAACTGATTATTCAATTCGTAAATATAATCGAAATTTTCACTAAAATCAAAATCAGTTGTAATAAAATCTTCAATCGCAATTTCTTTGTTATCAACTTTTTCAACTGCTTCCGAAATAAAATCCTTCGTAACTAGTTTACTCTTCTCATCCTCACATAACTCTCGCAACCGTTCAACATAGTTGAACAATAATAAAATTGGTATAAACGTAATTTCCTTATAAGAAAAGAAATAATGGTTTTCGTGTTGATAAGAATTCAACTCTTTCACCAATTTATGAAAATCAATATTATAATTATTTTTTGAAATGATTTTCTTAATAGCATTATTCATATACAAAGAATGTTTCACTTGTTTTGCTAACTGTTTCTTTTCACGAACAATGTTATTTTTATGTTCAACCAACAAATAGTAATTATCAATTAACCATTCGTTTGTAATTCCAATATATTCTAAATTTTTGGTTTTGGCAATTAAAAAATTATAATAATCTGTAATTGCATCAAAATTCTCAAAAAACTGATTAATCATTCCCATACCTCCCATTTTCTTAAACTTATTATAACATTTAAAAACGATTTTGACTAATAAAAATATAGCAACAAAAAAAGTCGGATATTTCCGACTCTTTTTAAGCAAAGACAATAACGATACCAATCATCAAATTTGCAACCACAAATGCCATAATTAGTATATTAAGATTACTGAATGCGGACTCCCCTTTGGAAGCATCATTCGGGAGTGATGATATATTTTGATTCGTATAAACTTTTACCATCGTATCTTGTTTTACCATAGATTGTTGAATGGCATCCACTTCGGCTGGTGGAGCAGATATTACCGTAATGGTCGTCGGATCATTGATATCTTTGGAAGCCATACGATAATTCATTGTCCCGTCAGAATTCTTATTAGAGGCAATTGTCCCAGCATCCATTGACTGCAACATATCTTCTTTGGCTTGACTAAATTCATCTTTGTCACAAGACATGGTAATGGCAGGCTTATTTTCTTCGCCTTGCTCTTTCATCGTAACATTCACTTGTTCTGGATTGTTAGGATCATCTTGAATGACAATATCTAAACCCGTTCCATTTTCATTTGCACTAGCACGGAACATATTAACAATGCCTGCAACTTCCATAGCAGGAACTTGTGTCTTAACTGAATTAGAAACAGTTTGAACCGCTTCATTAACTACTTCAGCAGTCAAAATTGCCGTAGTCGCAACAGCAGCAACAACAGTAGAAGCAGCAACCATACCTGCGTTCGCACCTGCTAAACTAGCCTTTAAATCGGCGGCCTCATCTGATTTTTCTTCTGCAATTACTTCCCCAGTTTCAATATCGGTAATCACATTGGTATCACTAATACCGTCAGAATCGATTGCATTCTCTTCTACTGCAACCCCAGAATTATCGGAAGCATCTGTCAAGTCGTTAATCATTTCAGCATTGTCATTGTAAACTTCCGTCAAAGACTCAGATGTATAATATGAATCGATAACTTCTGGATGTTCCACCATAAACTCAATTTGATCAGTTTGAACATCTTCTGGCAATCCTTCTAAATAATCAACATCATCACGTGCAGTTGCAATAACATCAGCAATTTCTGTAAATAATTCCTCAGCTTCATACCCATTATTTCGATTGTAAATATTTAAGTCAAATCCTCCTGAAGAATTGTATGAAAATTGCATCTCACATGTTCCACCCGAAAAATTGGCAATTAAAGCATCGACTGCTGCTTGGTTTTGTGCTTCAACTCGAATCGAAAACGTATCAACTCCATATTCAGATTCTGCCGCATGAACCGCACTGTATTGAATCTTCTCCCGATCACAGACGTGAGATAAGGAAGTTAGCCCATCCAAAGACTGTTCTTCTTGAACATATTCCTCTACTCCCTCTGCCTCCGGAATCATTTCAGGATCCACTACTTCTTCTGGTTGATCAATTGCTACATCAGTATCTTGAATTTCTTCCAAAGCATCAATAGTATAATCTTCTAACTCTCCAGACGAAATTAACTCGCGGATATACTCTTCTACATCTTCTAACGAATCAACTCCAGAATAATCCGGCATTTCTACTCCAGCTTCTTTTAATTCACGCGCAATCATAGTCAATTTGGCATAAACTTGTGCACGTACATTTTCAGTCATTCCAAACACCTCACTTTAATTCAGAACTAGATACACTATTTAAAGTTAAATTGGCACGTCTACCATCCAAATATGCAAAATATCCAGCTGCTCCAATCATAGCAGCATTATCCGTACAATACTCGATTGGTGGAAACGAACAATCAACATGATTTTCTTCACAAAGAGCTTTAAGTCGTTCCCGTATGCCACGATTGGCAGCAACTCCACCTGCTACAATTAACTGATGAACATCGTAATCTTTTAAAGCCTTCATCGTTTTACTTGTAATGGATTCCACAACAACATTCTGAAAAGATGCCGCTAAATCATTAGGACGAATTGCATTTCCCCTTTGTTCTTCATTATGAACCAAATTGATAACAGCGCTCTTTAATCCACTAAAACTAAAATTATACGAATCATCTTGTAAAGGAATCGGTAATGAATAACTTGGATTCCCTTCATGAGCCATTTTATCCACAAGTGGACCACCTGGATACGGCACATTTAATACTCTAGCGACTTTATCGTAGCACTCACCTACTGCATCATCTAACGTACCACCTAATTTTTGAAAGGAATAATGATTTTTCATATAAATTAATTCTGTGTGACCGCCACTAATTACCAAAGCAATCAACGGAAATTTCATTTCATGAACCAAACTGTTCGCATAAATATGCCCTGCAATATGATGAACAGGAATCAAAGGTTTCTGATGTACAAAAGACAACGTTTTTGCAGCCTCCATTCCAATCAACAAAGAACCAATTAAACCGGGTCCATATGTAATAGCAATGGCATCAATATCATCCATCGTCATGTTTGCTTTTAATAAACATTCTTCTAAAACAATCGTAATATTTTTAACATGCTCACGGCTAGCAATTTCCGGAACAACGCCACCATATTCTTTATGAATATCGATCTGTGAAGAAACAACAGTCGCAATTTCCTTTACACCATCTTGTACAATAGATGCACTCGTTTCATCACAACTACTTTCTATTCCTAAAATATTCATACTCAAAGTACATCAACTCTTTTTCTATTCATCTTTATTTTTTAATCTGTTTTCTTCTGCTTCTGTTCTCTTCAAATATTCTGGTGATACCAAATGAGGATGAATTTCTTCTAAATTCTCATAACGAGTAATGATCCGCTCATAATTTGGTTGATATGGATAAACAGGAAATTTATCATTAGAAATGGTATCGTTCGTGACAATACAAACTTTACCAGGTAACTGATCCATTGCAACTTCCAAAGTCGTTTTCAAAATATACTGATTGTTCATAACAGCAGTTCCATTTTGATCGTAAATTCCAGCAAAAACGTAACCACGACGAGCATCAATCATTGGAACAATATAATCGTAATGGTCAATAGAAGAAGCCATCGCCTCTAAACTAGATAAAACTGAGATTTTTTCGGAAAGAGACCAAGCATATACCTTTGCTATCGTGACACCAATACGAACACCAGTAAATGATCCTGGACCATTTACAACCAAAATTTTATCGATTTCATTTGGAGTCAAATGTGCTTCTTCAAAAAGTTCTGCAATCGCAGGTAACGTCATCTTAGATAAATCTTTATCCATTTTCTTTGAAATAGATGCAATTACCTTATCATTTTGAACAATTGCTGAATAAAGGTAAGAGGAAGAAGTATCTAAATAAAACACTGTCATAATACTGCCTCACAAAGTTCTTCATACTTTGGCCCAATCGGATTAATCGTAATGATATCTCCATCTTCACAGGAATCCATCGCAAGAATTTTAATTTCAAGACGCTCTTCTGGTAAATAATCCCGAATCATATCAGCCCATTCGATAATAACAATGCCACCTTTATGAAAATATTCTTCTAGTCCCAATTCATCAGCACGGTCTTCAACTCGATAAGCATCAATATGAAATAAAGGTAATTCTCCAGAATAATATTCTTTAATAATATTAAACGTAGGAGATGTAATATCTTCTTCAACTTGCATTGAACTAGCAAAGCCCTTCGTAAATACAGTCTTTCCCGTCCCCAAATCACCATTTAAACAAATGACCATATCTGGAAATTTTTCAGACTCAATATTCTGCGCCAATTCTATTGTATCAGCTTCACTATAAGATGTTATTTTATACATTCTCTATCACCTAAATAGATTATACCCAAAAAAAATGAGTTGTACAACTCATTTTTAAATACTTTTATTAGTTTGCAAACTTCGGTTGTAAATATTTTGCTAATAAGTCGAATAGTTCAGGGTCTTCGACAGAAGCAAAGAATAATTTTTCCCCTTCTTTTTGTTCTTCGACAATATCAACATCATCATTAACGTCTTCACCATCCGGAGTGATTCCTACTAATAATAAATAATTTTTTCCATGATAAATTGCTTGGTTAATAACGATGTATTGTTTGTCGTCATCAAATGTCAAAGTTTTGTGAATATAATTAGTATTCATAGCCTTCCCCTCCTATCCTACATATGTCTAGTAGACTCATCCGTTTTAGCTGAGTCATCTGAGGCAAAATGTTTAACAAAATGCTCTCTGGCAGCTTTTTTTGCAGCATCAGATAACGAATTATAATCAATTCCTATTTCACTTAGTTGGTGAACGGTTTGATCTTCATAAGCGGAATAATCCTCTTTCGGTGTACTCTCTTGTTTAGTAACATCTTTTGAATCTTGAGTAGGCATAACAGTTTTAGCAGAATCTTTTTCAAATTTGTCTGCACGAGCCTGTAATCTAGATTCTTCTGTTCCTAATATTGCTTTTTGTAAATTCGATGCAATCGTTGATTCTTCTGAAGTCTTCTTTGAAGGCCGAACAACACGAATTTGTTCTGGATGCTGAGGTGCCTGAGTAGAAACTACAGAAGGTTTTACTGGCAACCCAACTGGAGCATTTTGTGACTTTTCAATAGGTTGAATTGGAACTGAAAAATCTTGTTCTTCGCTAGGTTCTTTAGGAGGCTGTGTAGCAGTATTGTTGCTAGTGATAGATTCTGATGAATTTTCCTTTGGATTACTATCTAATTCACCAGCATTAGCAAATGCAAAGGATGCTAGTTTCTCTTTTTCTTCATCAACTTCACCTGCATTTTCAAAAGCATATTCAGCTAACTCTTCGTCTTTATTACGAGAGAATCTTTGTTTTAAACCGTCAAACCAAACAGAGAAACGATTTTGTTTTGGAGCAGAAGATTTAACTTTACGTTCTGTCAATTCGTCAGGATTCAATTCAACTTCAACAGGAGTAATGGTAGCACCATTTCTCTGAACGTAGTCTTTGAATTGATTTAATTTTTTTTCAGCAAGAGCACGATCATTTGACAAAGTCTCAAGTTGTGAATAATCAAAATTCTGTTGTTCTTCTTTTGCTTTATCCAAACGAGTCATAATTTGAATTTCAAGATTCTTAGAATCTGTTGCCGAATCATAACCACGTTGTTTAAGCCTTTGATGGTATTGATTCTTCACATTGGCTAATTCCTCAGCATCCTTTTTCATAGCATTATTTTCTTTTTTCATCAAATCTGCATATTTTTTTAACTGTCCTAGCATTTCCTTAGACATTTGATCAGATTTAGTTTCTAACATCTGCCTTACTTCAGTTTCTGATATCTTTCGTTTCTGATCATCAGGAATGTTCAACAAATCCAATGATTTTTTAAATAATGCTACACGCCGTTGCATTATAATTTGAACAGATTTTTTTTCATCATTAACTTTTTGTTGTAACTTTTCAAATTCTAACTTTTGATCAATTAAATTCTGCATATTACTAATTTCATTAGCAATTCGATTATAATTTCCTTCAATACGATTATAATTAGCATTAGCTACATCATATACTTCTTGAAGCCGATTCAATTTCTTAGCATATTTTTCTGCTCTTTTAGCACGAAGATTATCATATATTCTCTTGCCAAAAGCAGTGCTTGTTGCAATCTTTACCAAACCTTTTTTAGCATAACCTTGAAATTTACATTCCCAACGAGTTGCTTTAATAGTAGCAGTTTCTGAGTTATCAAATGGATTGACAGGTGGTTCTGCTTTTTTATCTTGTTCCTTTTTCTTAGCAATTAACTCATCCAACTTATTTTTTGCTTCATTGTAATCTGCTCTAGTTTTATTTACATCTCCAATTAATTTATTGTGTTCTTCTTTCGCTTTGTTTAATTGATCTTCTAAATCAACATCACTGGAACTAGTAGCAGCTAGTGGAGCAGGAGGTTCTGGTGTAGGAGTTACACCAATTTCCTTATCGCGATGATTAATATGCAAATAAGCTGCACGTTCAATTTTACGCAATGCCGCTAAATCTTTTTCAAATTCAGGATACATATCATCAGAATCAGCTTTAGCACGCTCAACTCTTTCGCGTAACTCATGATATCTTTGAATTGGATCTTTGAATTTAACTTCAAATTTAGATAACTGATCATTAATTGTAGTCAGATTATTATTTTGATCTTTTAATAAACCACTTATCCTTTGAATTTCACTATAGTCTTCATCTTTTGTAGCCTTTTCTAGTTTAGACTTATTTGTAGCAATTTCTTTATTCAATTGATTTCTTTGCTGAATCAAAGCACTATAAGAAGATGCTTTTTTTGTAGAATGAGCCTTTTTTAGTTGCTCATCAATCGAATGAATTTGACTTTGAATCTCACGATATTCATCTGTATTTGGTACAAATCTTCCAATATCTCTATTAAAATCATCAACTTTGCGACCAAATTTTCTTCTGTCATCTATTAATTTCATTCGACGAGATTCCAGTTCATCAGGACTTAATTTAGCAAACTCTGCAAAAAGTGCCTGGGTGTGAAGTGTATTTTTAATATCATCTATTTCTCTTTGTGTTTTAGAAAAATCCGGAGAATCAGGGCTTATATGCTGTAGAAGAGATTCTAACGAAGTTTGTTGCGCCTTAAGTTTATTAATTCTATCACTCAACATTGATGTCAATGTAGTATTTGATACTTCTGCTTCCTTTTCCATAGCAGAAGACTTAGCAACAAATTCTTGCAATGCATTAAACTTGTCATTAGCATTATTAAGACGAGATTGATAAGTATCTCTTTTGTTAACTAAAGCCAAATATTCAGGAGAATTTTGAATCATATCACGAGATTGTTTTATCAATTCGTTTCGTTTAGTATTCAAGTCATCAATTTCAGTCGTAGATATACCCTGTGGTTCTATCATCTCATTCGGAAGTTCTTTACTAAAAAGGACAGCCAAATTATCTATAAATTCTTTATCAGCCATAAAATCATCATATGGATGTGCAATACCATCATTAAGACGATTGATAATAAAATCCAATTGCGAAACTTCGACAGGTTTTATTGCATTCATTCGGTTTTTCAAATCATTTAATGCTTGTTCTCTAGCAGCCTTTTTTTGATTTAACTCTGCTAATTTTGTATCATATTCTGGATTAGGACCATATGCAGTATCCAACTCAAGTTTTCGAACTTCTTTTTCTAAAACTTTAATGTCTGCATCGTCAGCTATAGTTTGATATTGTTTCTCTAACTCACTATATTCTGCAGGAATCATAGGAATCATTTCCTCGAAATCATCAGAACTTGCCTGTACTACAGGTTGTTGTGCCTCTGATTCATTTGACGCAATTTGTTTCGTTAAAGACTCAATACGTGCACTAGACTCTGGTAACCGAGTTTGTAATGATTGCATATTAGCTTCTAATTTACTAACTAACTCTCTCTGTTTTTGGATATCCTCTTCCGTAATCAATGTATTGGTTTCAGCCATGCCAACCACTCCTTTTTATGAATATACAATCTTATAATACCACAACCACAAAAAAAAGACAACAAAATTGAAGTTGTCTAAGAAATAAAACTGTAAATATTTATAAACAAAAAAAATCCTTGGCAACGTCCTATTTTAGCTTTCACTATCGTCGGCGCTAAAGAGCTTAACTTCTGTGTTCGGGATGGGAACAGGTGGACCCTCTTTGCTATTGTCACCAAGGAAATTTTATTCTATTTTTCGAATAATTCTCTGAAAACTTAGATAATATGCTCATCAAATTATTTAATAATGATTAAATCCTCGATCGATTAGTACTGGTCAACTCAACGTATCGCTACGCTTCCATCTCCAGCCTATCAACCTCATCGTCTTTGAGGGATCTTACTTAATTAATAATGGGAAAACTCATCTTAAAGTTGGCTTCCCGCTTAGATGCTTTCAGCGGTTATCCATTCCCTACATAGCTACTCTGCGCTGCCACTGGCGTGACAACAGATACACCAGAGGTAGGTCCGTCCCGGTCCTCTCGTACTAAGGACAGATCTCTTCAATTTTCCTACGCCCACGACGGATAGAGACCGAACTGTCTCACGACGTTCTGAACCCAGCTCGCGTGCCACTTTAATGGGCGAACAGCCCAACCCTTGGAAGCGACTTCACCTCCAGGATGTGACGAGCCGACATCGAGGTGCCAAACGCCACCGTCTATGTGAACTATTGGGTGGCATCAGCCTGTTATCCCCAGGGTAACTTTTATCCGTTAAGCGACGACCATTCCATTCTGCATCGTCTGATCACTAAGCCCTACTTTCGTATCTGCTCGACTTGTTGGTCTCGCAGTTAAGCTCCCTTATACCTTTACGCTCTTCGAATGATTTCCAACCATTCTGAGGGAACCATTGGGCGCCTCCGTTACTTTTTGGGAGGCGACCGCCCCAGTCAAACTACCCACCAGACACTGTCCCTGATCCAGATTATGGACCTAGGTTAGAAGTTCAATAAGTTAAGGGTGGTATTCCATTGCTGACTCCTTATCAGCTGGCGCCGATATCTCTCAGTCTCCCACCTATTCTCTACATAACTTACCAAACCTCAATATCAAGCTATAGTAAAGCTCCATGGGGTCTTCTCGTCCAGTCGCGGGTAACCTGCATTTTCACAGGTAATAAGATTTCACCGAGTCTATGGTTGAGACAGTACCCAGATCATTACGCCTTTCGTGCGGGTCAGAACTTACCTGACAAGGAATTTCGCTACCT
>ENA-ORTN01000132-ORTN01000132.1-human-gut-metagenome-genome-assembly--contig:-NODE-132-length-78591-cov-9.374567_pt1 | contig 78591 bp, 83 predicted proteins | sample MGYA00242070_ERZ509189 | MGnify/ENA primary metagenome ERZ509189 (study PRJEB26280, sample SAMEA2338821) | human gut metagenome | biome: human gut; feature: human-associated habitat; material: faeces...
TAATCTGTTGCTTGTTTGGATACATTCGAAACTGATAACTTTTATACATATGAATGCTATCACACCTCCTTTTTCGTTCACAGTTAACAAGAATATATCAAACAAATGTATGATAGTCAAGTAAAATATAAATTTTTTTGATATTTTTCCATTCCGATACGCTTTTTCTCATATGCGAAGCAATTTCCTAGTATATAAAAAACAATTCAATCACTTCGGTTGAATTGTTTTTATTAGTCGCTTTCCTCTTTGTTTTTCTTTACTACGATTCTCCAAATACTTACGATTGACGTAAGAAACTAAATCAGTACTTTCCTGCGATGGATGTTCACTTGCATAATACTCTGCAAAAGAATCAGCAAATAACTCACGTCCTACATAGTAAATTTCTTCCGAATCATGGCCAATTTGTCGTAAAATACGAAAGATTTCGGAATCTCTACTAATATCAAACGTAGCATCTAACATATGAGCAAATTCATGATAGATAATAGAAGATACGGTATCCGTTTCTAAAACAAGATTATGCTTGCGAATTTGAGCAATCAGAGAAACCAATTCTTCTTTCGTACAAGAAAAAAGACATGCGCCAAGACAAAAACAGTGCTTAACTTTCTTTCCTTCCCGCCAATGATAAATCGTCATTGGATTTTTCATGTCCGTACGAGATGATTGAATAGATTCTTGAATTTCTTTTATCTTTCGCCAAGTAGACTTCTTCCCTTCTTGCATCCGACTAAAATAACGAAGTAAAAAATCCGAATTGCCAATTGCCACAATCGATGCTTCCATATCGGGATACAACTCTAACATCGTCTGCAAACTAAGTGCAAGTTCAGAAGCAACCGGAAAATCAATACCAGAAAAATCAACATGAATAGAATGAAAGTTCATAGAAACCCTACCAATCATTTTCCAGAATATGGATTCTTTGGAACCTTACGATAACTCTGCCTAGTTTCTTGACTTTGTTCCTTCTCACTAGAAAATCCAAGTTTCTCTAACGTCGGATTCACTTGTAGTAAAAAAGCGTGTTTGATAATCTCAGACCTTGCTTCTTGATAATCTCTGTTTGTTGCAAATCGAGACTCACCAATCATCAAATAAACAAAATCGTTATAGGTATTTGGATTTAATCCATCCACGGAATAATTATTATCACTGAGAAATTTAGGATCCACTTCGAAACCGTTACAAGCGAAATCTTGGAATGACGTTATAAATTCAGTGGCTCCTAACGTTTTCATTTGCTTCACGAATTCTACAAAGTGACATGCATACGTAACATCGTATTTTAGAAGTTTTTTAAAAATGGAAACCAATTTCTTATCATTCAAATCATTTGTATTGACGCCACGACCAGAATAAAAACTAGGCATGGCAACAAATCCAGACGTAGATAAAATATGATTCGCAAAATCGTAAGCAGGAACACGGTTCTTTAAGTAAGAGGCTGCTCCTTCTCCCTTTAGATGATACAAATAGTTAAAAAACGTATTGCGTAATTCATGAATTTTAGAAAACTTAGGCTTTTGTTCCAATCTATCCATCGCAGAAACAATGGCCGCAATCTCTTCTTCACTCATCTGATTAAATGATCTTTTACCAATCAAAAGTCCTAATACATCAACAGAGAAATTTGCATCGGAATAGACGGTATCTTTATCTCTCATGAAGAAACATGAAATTTTATTTTTGAAATAGTCGGATAAAAACTTAGATTGTAAAAAAGCCATACCACCTTTCGTATATTGATAGACGAAAGTTCCATTCGAATCGCGTCTTAAAAAAATATCGATAAATTCATCTCCACAATCATCAATGAAAGAATAAGAGGTATTTTTCTTTCCTGCTAAACTTTGGTACATCTCAATAATTTCATGTTCCGTTTTCATCAAATCAGTTTCTCTAGCACATTGTTCAAAAAATCCATCCCAATCATTAAAACTAGCTTGTCCTGATTCTGTCATAATACCGCTTCCTTTTTGTAATCGCTATGATAACATAAACCGATTTCAAAGTCAAAAAAACTCCACTAGGAGTTCTTGTGTAAATTCATCTAGATATAAAAATTCGTTTTCATTATTTGCAAACAATAACTGATAAAACAATTGAAAAATTATCCATGCCGTTTACTTAAAATGTTCTGAAGTTCAAATTTATTTTCTTGTGTGACATCCGGATATTTTTCATGATTCACTTTTCCTAAAAAATCTTCTACCGAGCGAATCCATTGTTCTCCTTCTCCATACAAAGCGCGATAGACGACATACAGTCGTAAGTCGTCCGCATTTTTTGCAATTCCTTCAACCAGATAATAATCTCCTTTAAAATGACGATAGATACCGTGAACTTTAATTTCTTCCATATTTATAACTTCCTTTCTGAAGGCAAAACTTGAATATTAGAGTTTTTCTTTAATAAATAAGAATCCAGATGAAAAAATTGATTACCAACAATCCCAGTGGAATATGTAAGAAGTGAAAAATCCCCTTTTGTTGTAGAAATACAACAATATTCATTTTGGATTCCTCTGCCATAATACTGATTTTGTATCGTTAATGACTGAATATCTTGATAAGAAAAAACATAAACTTGACCATCCATCAAAACAATCATAAAATTTTCTGTCAAGAAATAATCTTTTTCATTCCAAAAATCGATTGTTCCTAATTTTGATAATAGTTTTTCTTTTTTTAAATATTGATAAATCTTCTTTAAAGAAAAATAAACCTCAATACGTCCCAAAACTCCCAAGAAAAATAGAAGATCACATAAAACAGCCAAATACCACGGAATCTCATGAAAATAGCAAATTGCCAATAAAACACATAAAATTATGATTGCTACTGCCACATAAACCCAAATGTCAGCTTTTGCAATAGCAATATATTCCTCTATAGTCCGTTCTTTTTGTTTCGTCACAAAATCACCAACTCTATTAAGAGTATATCACAAAACAAAGTTATCTTATCACTTCAAAATAAGTTTCTTCCCCTCTTCTGCTGCTTCTGTATTAGAAAACACTCCTCTTGCTTCCATGACATACTGTTCTTTAGAAATCAAAGGCCAAAAATGAGTAAGCAGTAATTGATGGACGTTAGCATCTCTTGCAATCATGCCTGCTTCAAACGCAAACAAGTGTGTATCACTACTTTTCACTTGTCCTTTCAAAAAGGTAGATTCGCAGATGAGTAAATTGGCATCTTTTGCAAATGTTGCAAGTGTATTTTTAAAATACCCGGTATCGCTAGAATACACGACTTTGCAACTAGAGTCTTGTAACCGAATACTGTAAGTCGTTAAGGGATGAGGATTCTTAGAAAATGACACTTCTAAATCATCAAATTTAATCTTTTGATTTTGTTTATAAGGAACGACTTTTAAGAATCCGATCGATTCTAAATTCATCACGAAATCGTAATCGATGAGTTTTTTCGTAACTGTCCTACTAGCACCCCAACCCTCTTCATCGATGTAACTTTCATCCGTATGAATCACATCTCCTGCCGGAACATAAACTTGAATCTGATGATTCAGATATCCCAAACGATGAAACACATACGATAACTGGGCAATCGAAAGCAAATCACCATAGTGATCCGGATGAAAATGACTAATGATAATAGTCATATTTTGATAGTCTTCAGGCTGTAGATAGTTAGTAACACCGTTTCCACAATCCAGTAAAATATTTTGGTCGTGATATTTGACTAAAAAACCAGGACACATATGTCCATCATAGCAAAAAGGAGATACCGTCCCTAGTGGAATAATAGAAAATGAACTCATAAACTTCCTCTTTTCTTTAAAATCATTTGTTTTTGAACATAAGGATCTACATACTTAGAAATATCCTTATCTAAGGAAAAGACTTGCTTCACAGCAGAAGAGGAAACAAATTGATACTCTTGATCAGCAAACAAGCAAATAGTATTCACTCTTCCATTCGAAATATCTTTATTAATTTGAGAAAGAGATACCTCATAATCATAATCACTAAAGCTGCGTAATCCACGAATAATTGCCTTACAATCATATAACAATGCCAAATCAGCAGTAGCACCACTTCCTGTAACCACTTTCACTTTTTGATACTTTTCATACAAATGCTGAATCATAGCAACTCGTTCTTCTATTGAAAACATGCCATTTATCTTAAGAGGATTTTGCAAAACGGCCACAATCACCTCATCAAAGAGCTCACTTGCTTGAGAAATAATGTTCATATGTCCCTTTGTAATTGGATCAAAACTACCTGGATAAAGAACACTTGTCATAGCTTTTCACCTGCTCTTTGCAACGTTTCAATCAACATAAAACCACTTCCTTTACTTGCATTATACAAAGAACTTGAATATAATAAAAATACTTTATTCTCATGTCTATCATAACGTCTTGTTATGATAAGGAGGTCTCATGAATATCGATTTAGAACTTTACCGAATCTTTGAAGCAGTAGCAAGAAACCAAAATATTACGAAAGCCGCTCAAGAACTTCATATTTCCCAACCCGCTATCAGTAAACGAATCCATTCGCTAGAGTCTCAATTAGGTGGAACTCTATTCATTCGAACCAAACGGGCAACGATACTGACAGAAGAAGGAAAAATATTCTATGAATACATTAAACAAGCCATGCAATATATCGCCAGTGCTGAAAACAAATTTACAGAACTCGTCCACTTAGAAACGGGCCATATCAAAATTGGAACCAGTACGACTTTAACCAAAGAATTCTTAATTCCCTATTTAAAAAAATTTCACGAATCCTATCCTAAAATTCAAATCGATTTGGTTACAGAATTACCGGATGAGATGCTAAAAATGTTACGAAACGGTCTACTAGACATCGTTTTACTGAACTTAAATGGTAGAAAACAGGAAGAAGATATCGAAATCATAAAATGGAAAAAGATAAACGACTGCTTTATAGCAAGCAACAAATATGCTAGTCTAAAAGAAAAAGAAATTTCCATTACTGAACTAAATAACTATCCAATCATCTTACAAAGAAAAAATTCCAATACGAGAACATTTCTAGATGACTACTTAGAGAAAAACCATCTTACCATTACTCCTAGTATGGAAGTAGCCACAATATCGATGGCCATCGCACTAGCCAAAGCAGATTTTGGCATCGCATATATTACCAAAGAGTACATTCAAAAAGAATTACACAATCAGGAATTATTTGAAATTCATACAAAAGAAAAAATCCCAAGCCGTTGGATTGGAATTGCTATTTCTAAAACACATCATCCGAGTTTTAGTACAAATCAACTAATTATAGAAATGAAAGAAGGAAAAGAACATGACCAGAGAAGATAAATGGAAACAAAATTATATTGAAAATTTAAATTTACAAAATATCACTTGGCTCACCTTAGAAAAAGATGATTTTCTAGAATTTATCAATCAAAACTACTTCGATGAAGAATTAGGCGAATATGTAATAGGAGAAGATCCAGAAATTCCATTCGGAATGCATTACGTAGCAGACATTCAAAATCAAAGTACAAAATATTTATTAGGAATTGTCCCAAATTCGATTCAGAAATTCACCATCGTAGCCGCTTGTATGTATCAAGAAAATTACCATTTCTTTACCAATCAAACGATGCCAACAACTTACATCATAACTGCCGAAACCAATCAGTATTTTCGCAAGATGGGATTATATCACCAACTTTGCGATGCCATCAGTCAAACGATCAATCCTCAAATACCTGTCGTATGTAGTAACGAATCGGAAGAAGGAAAAATCTGTCATACCTTCCAAACATTAAAAGAAACTTTAGAAAAAAACGGTTTTAAAAATTTAATCATTGCCGAAAAAGAACTCGATCAAAAACCGAAACAGTACCAAAAAGAACTTAGTAAATACTAAGTTCTTTCATAATATTTATAATAATTCATAACAACATTCTAATTCAAACAAAAATAGCTAAAATAAATTTTTTTACTTTTATTAAGAAAAATTCTTCCCTTAAAAATTTACTATAATCTAAAAAAATATTTTCTATTTTTTACTTATTTTACGAAAATAAGTTTGACCATAACTTTCTCCCTGCACCAATTCATAATTAGAATATACCTTTTGCAATATTGGATTAATTTCAAATAAGAAAGCTTGCTTGATAAGTTTGGATTTTTCTTTTTGTAATTTTGAATTTTGTGTAAAAGAAGAACATTCTACCATAAGATAAGTATATGGATAGCAATAATTAGGATCAATCCCTTCAAAGGAATAACTATCAGCAGAAATGTGATTTGATTTTACGCAAAAGCCATCTTGTGCAAATTTTTTAAAACAAGTAATAAATTGAGTTGCATCTAAAATATTCATTTTTTGAATAAGTTCAACAAAATTATAAGCATAAGTAACATCATATTTTAATAGTTTTTTAAAAATAGACACAAGGTGGGAATCGCTCAAATCACCAAGATTTACACCTCGGCCTGAATAGTAGCTTGCCACTGGATGAACACCAGAAGTAGCTAAAATTTGATTCGCAAATTCAACAGCAGAAACATGATTTTTAATATAGGAAATTGCTCCTTCTCCATTTAAATGATAAAGATACGAAAATAAAAGATTAGAATTATAATTATTTTTAGAATTTTTAGAATACTTCTCTACAATTTCGACAGCTTCTACAATAGCCGAAATTTCTGCTTCAGTCATCTGATTAAACATCTTATTACTTTTTACAAGAGAAAATACGTCTACAGAAGATTTTGACTTTGCTAAAAGCAATATAATGTTATCCATCAATAATCGATTGATTTTACTTTTAAAATATTCTGATAAATATTTAGATTGTAAAAAACGTTCTCCACCTTTGGTATAATTATATGGTTTATTTTTCCCATGATTACGTTCTAAAAATTCTCGAATAAAACGATCTCCCAAATCATCGATTTCTAAATATTCTGATTGATAAGATTTTCCTGCTAAGCTTTGATAAACATGAATAATTTCTCGTTCACTTTTCATAGTATCGATTTTCCTGACACACTTCTCATATAATTCAATTAAATCGTCAGAACTCATTTTCTTTTCCTCAAACATTTCTACCAACTCCCTTTTGTAAGCGCTATTATACCACAAATAACAAAAAAAAGAAAGAATATTATTTCTTTCACTGTTTAACTAACAATATTATTTCTTTCTCTTACTTATTATTTTTTACAATTCAAATTTCATCTTTTGTTTCACATCTGGATATTTTCGATAATCAACCAAACTCAAAAAACCATTTAACAAACGAACCAAAAAAACACCACCCCTATAAACAACACACAATCTCAATCATCAGCATTCTTAGCAATATCTTCTACAATATAATAAAATGAAATTTTAAATAGCACAATTTCATTTCAATTAACAAATACTTGATTCTAAAACTTATTTTTTCTATAATAAAGACACTTTATTGAATGAAATAAACAAGAGAGGAAATTATCATGCAACAATCTGATAAATGGCAAAAACAATATATAGCAGAAATTGATTTAAAAAAATACAATGGTTAACTTTAACAGAAGAAAAATATTTCGATTTTCTAAAGGAAAATTATTTTGATGAAGAACAACTACAATATGTTAGTAATGGTGAAGTTCCATTTGGAATGCATTACATTGGATTTGGTAGTAATACTGATGATTGCCAATATTTATTAGGCATCGTTCCAAATAAAATTAATAAAAAAACAATTGTTGCTGCCTGTATGTATTATAAAAGCTATTATTTGTTCATTGATCAAAGTTATCCTTTTACTTACATTAGTACCATAGAAACAAATGAATTTTTCCGTTCTCGTGGACTTTGCCGTCAATTATGCAAAGAAATTTCTCATATTCTGAATGATAAAACCATTCTTCTTTGTAGTGCAGAATCCCAAGATGGAAAAAAACATCATGTTTTACAAATATTAAAAGACTCTGTAAAAAAAGAAGGATTAACGATACCTATTCTATCTGACAAAGATATAGAAGAAAAATCTTATCAAAAATATATACATAAATAATTTTAAAAAAAACTTACATAAAATTTAAAAATATGATAAAATTACAAACATTGACAGAAAAAGGTACCAATTGGAAACATTCAAAAGAAGGAACAACACTCATCTTGTCAAAAGAAAGGAGTGTTTTTATTATGCCAAAAACAAAATTTGAAGATTTTATCTATACGATTATTATGGCAATTGTTATGGTTTACGGAATGGTATGCTATAATATTTGCCAAAATGTAGGAGGAATGCAAAACTTTATCTTTTTAGAAGCTTTTAAAGAATTACCAATTATGGGAGTAATTGCATTTTTATTAGAATTCTTTTTGATTGGGAAGTTAGCCCAAAAATTGGCTTTTCAATTTATGAATCCTAAAAAAGATAAACCATTATTTGTAACAATTGCCATATCATCTATAATAGTATGTTTGATGTGTCCTATTATGAGTTTCTTTGGTTGTTTCCTATTTGGAAAAGAAACAATCGATACATTAGTTGTTAGATGGTTACAAACTTTTGTATTAAATTTTCCAATGGCATTTTTTTATCAAATCTTCTATGCCGGTCCTTTTGTTCGATGGATCTTTAAAAAAATAATGAAACAAAATTAAGAACGAGAGATTATAATACCTTTAAAGTTCACACTAAATAAAAAGAACCAAAATATGGTAAAATTTATTTAGAAAGAACTTTGGAGGTGTTTTTTCATGGGAAAACATAAAAAATGGACTTTAGAACAAAAAATAAAAATAGTAAAAGAATTCAAAAATGGTGCCACAATTTCCTACTTAAACAACAAATATGGAATATCTGGTATGGGTACTGTAAGTAGATGGAATCAAGAATATGATAAAGGTATTTTAGCAAAAGATAATCGTGGTAAGAGAAAGTATAATCAGGAATTGGAGGATATTGATATATTAAAAAAATCTTATGCTCTTCTGATGGAAATCCGTTCTCAGCGACGCAAATAGAAAAATATCAAATTATTGATAGATTAAAACTTGAATATCCTGTAGTTAGAATATGTCGAGTTTTAAATGTGAATAGACGTAGTTACTATAAGTGGTGTAAAATAGGAAAACCAGTTGCTAATAACTATAAACAAGAAATTGCTGATGTAATATCAGAAGAGCATAAAAGTGTAAAAGGAATTTATGGAACTATAAGATTAAAGAAGCATATTGAAAATAAGTTAAAAATTGTATTAAATCATAAATTAATTCGCAGATATAAACATATTTTAGGTTTAGAAACAGTTAAACGTACTAAAAAAGGATTATCAGTTTCTAAAGCAAAAGAAAAGAACCTTATGAATAAGGCTCAATACTTAATTGAATGTAACTTTAATTCAGATGTACCCAATCAAAAATATTCATCTGATGTAAGCTATATAAAATGTAAAGATGGAACTCTTTACTTATCAGCTATTAAAGATTACTTCAACACTGAAATTGTATCATTTTCAACATCAAATTACAATAATATAGATTTAATAAAAGAAAGTTATAAGGATTTAAAGCCGACTAAAAATTCTATTGTAAATACGGATCAAGGAGCAGTTTATTTTGCATATGAATACGTAGAACTTTCTAAAACTTTAGGATTTACAAGAAGCATGTCACATAAAGGGCATTGTTGGGAGAACTGCCCAATTGAAAATTGGTTTATGCAGTTAAAACATGAGTGGCTTTGTCAATTTAACAAACTTACAAGAAAAGAAGCCACGGATGAAATAAAAAAATACATTCATTGGTATAACAATGAACGTATTCAAAAGAAATTAGGATACTTGTCGCCAGTACAGTATTGACTCAAATATTCAAATTAATTAATTAATCTTTTTATTTAGTGAGTACTTGACAGCTACTAGTATCAGATACGTTCTTTTTTTATAAAAAAAGAAACGATTATTTTCGCTTCTTTGTATAAATGACAGTATCTCGATTATCAATTGGATTCAAAGTAAATGGTTTTACTTTTCCAGTCGCAAAGTCAAATTTCTGAGTAAATAATCCATTGAGAATTGGTTCGACAGAACAAGTTTCTAAATCAAAATGACGAGTTAAGAGATCGTAAGTATGTTGATAAATCTCTAACGTTTTCTCCTCTTCTAGATTCGTAGCAATATAAGAAGATAACTTTTCTGGTCTAGCACCAAACCAATAATCTAACATCATGACACCACCCGGATTTAAATGGTTATCGTAAATATCTTTTACTTGTTTGATTTTAGTATGGAACTTCTCCACATCCGAATTACAGTCTAGTTGATATATAAACAATAAAGTATTGCTAAAATCGATAAAATCAAACGTTTCAGAAGAAGACAAAATACCAGAAATAATATCTTCATTGGAAATCGCAATATCCGTTTTTGATAAATTTTCCCTAACGGTATAATAACGACTTTTGTTTTTTAAATAAGGAATCCCATAACGAAGTTTGGATAAATCGATACCAGGTCCTTTAAATAGATAATTTTTTAAATCTTCTTGCAGATTCATACCAAAAATCACATCCCATGCATTTTGATAACACTCGTCCGCAATCGCTTGCTTCACAGTTTGGAAAACATCGTTCGATAAATACCGTTTAGAAGTATAATCCACTAAAAACTGATCGTACTCCTTAGGAGAGAGAGTCAATATACTTGCCCGTTTCAAATGATAGACAGCATTTTGTAAACGATTGACATCCCAGACGTGAATGGTACCGACGCCTTCTGCGACACACTCAAAAACATTATCGACGGAACCTAAAACACTTGCGACATGATTAACATCCGTTGGCAATATCTTCCCGATGAAGCGTTGATTTTCAGTAGTGACAAGATATGGCTTGTCAAAGTATACTTCACCAGGATTTCCATTAATCACTGCTTGTAACTGTGCAGCGATTTCCGCACCTGGCTCATCTGATCTTAAAATGCGAATATCATTTTGTAGCATTTCTTCTAAAAAAGGCAACTCTTTTGAAATTTCTTTCATCATTTTTAATAAATCGTTATCTTGTTTCATAATACATCCCCCAAAATTAAGTCCTATTCTACAAAATAACAACTCATTTGTCAAAAATATTATTTGTCTAGCAAATCAGGTTTGTACGTAATCTTTGTAACATTGTCGTATAGATGTTCTTCTACTCCATTTACTCTCCGATCGACACTGGCACGTTCATAAGAACATCCATCTTTTTCATAAAATATAATTTCGCGGTTAAACAATTCATACTGCAAAGAAAAAGAGGAATCAGAATAAATGGAAACTGTCATAGTATCCTTTTGAAACGTAATCCATATTTGATAACGGTTACTGCTTTCGTTTTTCACTTTCAAATCGAGCCATCCCGGATGAATCGTGGCGTCGCAGCCAGCAAGCGTCCCTTTAGGATCTGGAAAGTTCTTAATGCGATGCGGATGTCTTTCTACAATATGCAGAGGACTCTTTAGAAAAGTTTCGTATAAAGTATTCGTAAGAGCGCAAACACCGCCACCATTTTTTGCTACTAATTTACCATCGATATCGACTAACCCTTCTTTATAATCGCCATACTTTTTCGGATTTCTAGTAGACCAATAAAACGAGAAAACCTCATTTGGTTCGATGATGAGTCCCTGTAACATCTGACTTGCCAATTTCAAATTATGAACTTTGTTATACTGATACTCCATCGAAGCACCCGTTTGATAATTCAGTAGCGAAACAGAAGTCTTTGAAACCAAATATGGAAGTCTAACTTCTCTCTTCCTAGCATAATGATTCCCATCAAAGCGCATTTTAAGTTGTACCCAAACATTTCTTTGCCACATTCGAATGGGAAGTAAAAATGGAAATAATTCCGTCAATCTTTTTCTCATATTCATCCCTCTTGATGATAGCATATCAAAAACAGATTACAACAAAGTGACAAACGAATTACAGTTTTGTTATTTTCGAGAGTCAAATCGAGCGACTAAAGACTTTACTTTATCGTTTTCAATTTGACCATCAAATGCCGTGTAAGTACGATAAAACGCATCCCTTACATTTTCACTACCTAAAATATAGACGGAAGAAGATGGAACATCTAACAATCTCTTTAATATCAAATCCGGAATATGTTCCTCTTTTTGATGGGCTTGATACAAAGAGAAATCCTGTTGAACAAAAGACGTCGGAATCGTTGCTAAAATCTCCGGTTCTAAGAAAAAATCGTAAAGATACTGTTCACAAATAAGATTCAAGGCCGGATCCAAAACGTATGTTTTTCCTTTATAATCCAAAGAAATCCAAGCATGTTCACAAGATAAAATAACACCTCGACAAACGGAGGCATTTGGCAAAACGAGACTTGCTGCTTCAGTTGCTTGAAAACAGTAACCCAACAGTTTTCCTCTTTCCATTGCATCCCAAAAAGAAGCATTAAACTCTCCTACTTGAACATGCAAAGGATGCAGTCGTTCCCGCAAATAGAAAACGATTTCTTTAGAAACCGCTCTACTAATCTTTTGTAATACAAATAAAGAAATTGACAAAAGAATCATCTCTTTTCTAATAATTCGATTAATTTTTTGACACTAAAACTCGTAATGCCGTCTTTCAATACATAATATCCAAACGAAATACTTGGCAATGATTTCATAACCGATAGTTCAAACACATTACCTTGATCCAATTCCTTTTGAATATACTCCTTGGTAGCCACTCCAATACCAAATCCAATTTTCACAAAGTCCTCTAGCAAAGTAGAAGAAGCAATGTATGTAGAAACATCAAAAGAAACGTTATTTTCTCTGCAAAACGCATCGAAACGACGTCTAGAAGTAGAAGGCTCTCGTTGTAATAAAATGGGATATTTCGTAAGTTCCTCTAAAGTGAGATTTTTTCCTCTCAATGAATCATATGCCGAAGAAGCAATAAAAATATCGTGAAGTTCGCCTAAGGGATGAAAAGAAAACTCAGAATCAGGACCATTGTACTTAGCAATCAAAAAATCGATTTCACCAGTTTGCAACTTTTTCTTAAGCATCGCACTAGGATCCGTATAAATCAAAATCGTGATATTGGGATATTCTTTATGAAACGTTTCCAAATAAGGAAGCAAATAAAATCTAGTAAGAGACGTACTAATACCAATCTTAATGGTTCCCTTTAATAAAGAAGCGTAATCCGAAAAAATCAAATTAGCATTACTAAAAGCATTGACACCATCTTTAATAGATTGATAAATGGCACGTCCCGTCTCTGTTAAAATCATACCTTGATTGCTACGAATAAAAAGTGGCCCACCAAGTGAGCATTCTAGATTCCGAATGTGCTTACTGACTGCTGGTTGCGAAATATGTAACTCCTTTGCAGCAGCAGTTACATTTCCAGTAGTTGCAACAACGTAAAAAATTTTGTATAATTCATAATTAATATCCATCTCATCACCCATAACCAAAAGTAATTGTAACAATAATTTTTTTGTATTTTTATTATAGTGATACATCTGCTATAATGCAAGCATAGGAGGTAATTTTATGAACTTATTCGATCTAACGGAAACATTTGAATTTCTAAAAAACTATTCCATTCAAAAACAGAAACCAAACACCCTAAAAGCACTTTTACTGATTCAAGAACTTCACAAAAATCAATTTCGGAAAGAAGGAACCCCCTTCATCATTCATCCGATGAGCATCGCTATGGATGCCATTACCCTAGGCTTAGACGATGATAATCTGTTAGCAACCGCCCTACTGCACGACGTAGAGGAAGATTGTGGTGTCAATACAGAAGATCTTGGTTTTAACGATACGATAACCCATTCAGTCCACTTGCTAACCAAGCGAAAAGTTCCAAAAGATCAAAAGCAAGCCGAACTAAAGCGATACTTTCATGACTTACAAACTGATAAAAATGCTATTATTGTCAAACTATTAGACCGCAAAAATAACTTATCGACAATGGTACATGCCTTCTCATACGAAAAGATGAAAGAGTATGTAACAGAAACAAAAACTTACTGCATTCCTCTTTTAAAAATTACCCAAAAATATCCCGACTTAAATAACTTCTACCATATTATAAAAGGATTCTATTATCCGTTCTTAGAAAGTTTTGAATATCAAGATAGCATGATTCAAAAAGAAAAACCATTTCAATTCCAAAAACGTCCACAAAAAATGTCTACGACACCGTAGACTTTTTTTCTGTTCCTGATTTTAAATTTTTAATTAGTACGACACCAGGTCCCTCTTCAATTCCAAACAAAGAAGTACTATTAGTAGAATTTTCATCAACATATACTGGCTTAGCACTTTCTAAATACTGATCAATTAAATTCTGCTGATAAGGTGTCAACACTTCTCGCGGAATAGATGTGTTCAAAATTGCTTTCACATCACCAAAACTAGCAGACGGTAAAAACTCAATACGATCTGCCACAGAATAATAAGTCAGTTCTCCTTGATTAATAAATAATGGAGATCTTTCAGAAATTGTAATTCTTCCTAAAGAGCAATACACATGTTTTTGATCATTCAATTCAATAGAGTTTGAATGATTCTCTTGAACAAACGAATTATGAAAAATGGCATTTGCCACGGCATCGAACTGTTCTTTATCGACCAGACGATAAGCCCCTTCCTCTTCACTACTTATCTGCCATTCGCCATCATCTTTATGGGCATACCCAACAAAATGATGAAAACCATCATCTGGATAATTAGTTGCAATGACTGCTAACATGTGACGAAACCATCCTAGCTTTCGTTCAAAAAGACAACACAATTCAATTTCTTCATCATTTTTTAATGTTTGAAATCCATATCTAGAAATTTTATCGGAAACTTCTAAACATTGATCTAATTTTCTTAATTGACTCGCTAAATTTAAATATTCTGGACGAAGTCCTAAAATTACATCTTGTAACTGATATTCTTTATTCTCTGTCATAATTTTCCTCCAGTAAAAAATAGTATAGCAGAAAACAGAGTGAAAAAAAAGAAGAATTTTGTTCTTCTTATGAGGTAAATAATACAGAATCGATAACCGTTCCATCTAAGTCTTTCAAGAATAAGCCGGTATCATCTAATAACAAATAACTGTGGGCACTGTTTTCTTTTGGCAAAGAAACAGAACCAGAATTTACATAATAAACACCATTTTCTTGTTTGATAAATCCGACATGATAATGACCGTATATCAAAAAGTCTACTTTCTCATCTGGAAGATGTCCCAAATGATACACATGTCCGTGCGTGCAGTAAAAATGATATCCATGAAATTGAAACGAATAATGATCTAAAAAAGGAAAGTTGGAAATCATCTCATCTACTTCGGCATCACAATTGCCACGAACACAATGAATGGAACTAGAAATAGAATTTAATAAATCAGCAACTTTTGAAGGATTATATTCATCTGTAAGAGGATTTCTAGGTCCATGATAATAAAGGTCACCTAATAAAATCATCTCACTGGCACCCTCTCTTTGATATGCTTCCATCAATTTCTTGACATACCGATAAGAGCCGTGAATATCCGATGCAATTACAATTTTCATAGTTATCCTCCCATCACAATTCCAGTTGCAGTGATAGTTCCATAAAACATCGTACCATCATCTTCTGCTGAAACCCAAAGAGTGAGTGAATATGGAATCGTCTCCCCGGCTTTGATGACGCCAGAATCGATAATTCTACTAGAATCCAAATTTAGCGTCGGTAAAATCGTATCATCATGCCGCAAAGAATAACGGATGACCGTATCTTCTAGAAAAGAACAAGGTGTCGTACAATTTTGAAAAACATCCTCGTTATTTTGCAAATAAAGTGTATACGAAACATCGTGTTTTTCTTGATTAACTAATTCGAAAGTATATTGTTTTTCCCTCATTCCATCCAAATCAGATACAACTTGATTATTACTAATTTCAACATTTGTACTACCGGTAAGTTTCAAAGAAGCATTGACAAGTTCCGCATCGATGGCACCAGTCTGAATATCAGTAACCAAAGAATAACTACTGCCGATTAAAACCAAAAAAAGACCAGTTACCAAACAACAGAAAAACGTCACTTTAAAACGACTACTAATTTTCATATGACACCTCTATCCTACATAAACATTATACGGAAGAATGGACAATTGTTCAAGGAGTTATTTCTTTAAAATCATAATTGTGTTAAAATAGTAATAGATTATGAAATAAGGAGTGTATCACATGGATAATTTTATGAATGGAATATTTGCTTTTTTATTTTGCATGATACCAATTATTGTATTTAAAATAAAAGATTGTATTCCAAAAGCGAATAAGAAAACTCACCTTCTCATGACGCTGGGATGGACATCAGTCAGTTTGCTATTTACCTTTTTATTAATGCTTGTAAGTCGCAGTACATTTAAAATCATTCCAACTCTCATTACGATTGCCATCACATCCATTTATAATTACTTCTTAATGGAAAACGAAATCGATGCAAAAAATCTAGTAAAAATGTTAATTATATTTTTACTGTTTATGATGAGTAGTTACTTACAGTTGATTCCGATTGCAATCTTCAATATCGATTTGAACAATCTATCGATGGAAACATCTACTTGGTTAACTGTATTTTCAGATGCTATTCTATTGATGATATTATTTTTGATTTACCGCAAAGACTTAATACGAGACTTTAAAGATTTTCGCAATCACATTTGGGAAAACATGGATGTCGCCATTAAATATTGGTTAATAGGTCTCATCATCATGGGAACTTCAAACGTATTAATTACCTTCCTAGCAACAGGCGCTCAAGCAAGTAATGAAATGGGCGTTCAAACAATGATTCATGATGCACCACTTGCTAGTTTCTTGGCAGCAGGAATTCTGGCTCCAATCATCGAAGAGTTGACATTCCGCAAAAGTTTCTTCGATGCATTAAAAAACAAATGGTTGTTTATCTTAACATCTGGTCTGATTTTCGGAGGATTACATGTCATATCCGCAACTAGTTGGCAAGACTTTTTATTCATCATTCCATACAGTTCTTTAGGTGTTGCATTCGCAGCGATGGTATACAACAGAAAAAACATATTGACTTCGATTTCAATGCATATGATTCATAACGTCGCTTTAATTCTTCTATCGATTGCAACCATGGCGGTGATTTTATTATAATATGACACGAGAAGAACGAAACAAAGAAATTCAAGAAGAACTAAAGCGAAAAGAAGAACAAAAAGAAACACTAAAAAAAGTAGGAAAAGTTACAAAGATCATTTTAATCATCGTCTTAATCATCTCATCTTTCATCTTGTATGCTAGATTTGTAAGTACTTCATTTCTAGTCGTTCGAGAATACAAAGTGACGAGTCCAAACCTACCGACAAACTTTACCGGATTTAAAATTGTACAGTTCAGTGATCTCTACTATGGTTCTACTATCGATACAGAAGACTTGCAAGATATTGTAGATAAAATCAACGAACTAAAACCGGATTTAGTCGTCTTCACAGGAGACTTAATTGCTCCTAATTACACGCTTGAAGATGGCGAACAAGAAAATATCACAAACTTGTTAAAATCGATTACTTCGACAGTGGGAAAATATGCTGTCAACGGAAATAATGATATTCAAAATGAAGTATTTGAAAGTATTTTACTGGGAAGTGATTTTAAATATTTGAATAATGAGTCTGACTTCATCTACTACCAAAATCAAACTCCTATTCTATTATCTGGAACATCTACTTTATATCAAGGAAATGCAGATGTAACCAAAACATTTCAAGATAAAAATACCAATGCTTATTACACGATTTCCTTAATGCATGAACCGGATCAAATAGAGACAATAGTAGCAAACAGAAAAATCGATTTAGCACTTGCCGGCCACTCCTTAAACGGACAGATTAGAATTCCAAGAATCGGAGCAATCATCCATCCGATGGGTGCTCAAAACTATCATAATGAGCACTATCTCGTTTCGACAACTTCTAACACGACTGAATTGTTCGTATCGGGAGGACTTGGAACTGACACTGCACCATTTCGATTATTCAATCATCCAAGTATTAACTTCTATCGTTTATACAAAAGTTAAAAATTCCAAGAAAGTCCATCCATATTGTGAGATGGGCTTTTTTCATTACTAAGAAGAGATAAACAGTATAAATACGAAAACGTTCCAGCAAAAATCAAAACACTGTTGATTAATCTTCTCGTTCCTTCATTGTTCACCTCTTTCTCAACAGCATAAAGAAAAATTAAAATAGTGATTGTAATCGTCCATCCAAGACGACGCAAAGCATGCTTAGAATCAGACCAAGTAGAAAGCAAATATTTTCCATAAGAAACGAAAGATACTCCTAAGAAAACACCTAAAATAATCCAAAACAGTACTCTTTTATCTTGTAACACATCATTCATAATAAAGAATATGAAAAAAAGTGTAGAATGATTACTCTACACTTTTTAAAGATTCAATCATATTGATTCGTTTTAATTTAAAGAACGTAATAATTTGCATTAAAATGGCAAAGGCAAGTGTTAATAAACCAGCCCAAACGAAACTAGTAACCTGAATCGTTCTCAAGAATGTAACCGTCTCGTTTTCTAGTAAATCGATTAAGTAAGCATGTAAGAACGGTGTCATACAAAATCCTAGTAAGATTCCTACGAAGACAGTAACTAACGTCTCACGATAGATGTATTCGTTCGTTTCTAAATCTTTAAATCCCAATACTTTTAAGGTTGCAATTTCTCTTGTTCGTTCACTAATATTGATAGAAGTTAAATTATACAAAACGGCAAAACACAACAAGCAAGATATGATTACCAAAAGGGCAATGATATAGTTTAATCCTTCGATACCACCATTGGACTTTGCTAATAACGTAGACGCTAAATTGACACTTAATACCTCATCTTGATTCAACAGTTCGGTACTTACTTCTTCCTCATTCAACACATCTTCTGAAACGAAAGAATTAAAGGTTAGCTCATCTCCGGTAAGAGATTCATATAATCCTTTACTCATGTAAATATAGTTAGAGACATAATTCAAAGCCACACCAGAAACTTTCACTTGGTAAACAGTATCGTTACTATCTCGTAAAGAAATCGTATCCCCTGCCTGAACAGAAAACAAATCCGCAATTTTATTACTGATAATCACTCCGTCATCAGTAAGAGTTAGATTATCTTTGGTCTCATTATCTTCCAAATCGAAGTAATGTTCAAATTTAGTGGAATCATCTTCTGAAATCAAAACTGTGACACTAAGATCATCCACACCATCTTTGATAACATCATAGTAAGATTGATTTAATAACAATTCATTCGTTACAATGCCATCGATAATCGGTTCTACTTCTTCATGATTCGTAACATTTTGATTTAAAACAACTAAATTGTCGTAACGATGAATTTCTTGAAATTGTTTTTCACCAACACCGTTGATACTATCTTGAACAGCAAATCCAATCATGATTAGCATCGTACATCCAGCCGTTCCAATCAACGTCATAAAAACTCTCTTCTTATAGCGGAAAATGTTTCGTAACGTAATCTTCCAAGAAAAAGATAGATGATTCCAAATAAATCCAATTCGTTCCAACAAAATGGTCTTCCCAGATTTTGGCGAGACTGGTCGTAACAAATTAGCAGGTTTATTTTTTAATTCTCGGTGGCAAGAATATACCGTTACTAAGAACATAACTGTAACCGTTACTAGTAAATAAATGCAGAAGTAATCGAGTCTAAAATGATAAGATAACGCTGGAACATCGATTGGGAAACAGATGTATATCAACTGTGGAATGATAATACTACCCAATAAGTAACCGAAAACTGTCCCTAAAATCGTACTTGATAAAACATAAACCAAATAGTTAAAAATGATACGTTTATTGGTAATACCAAGAGAGGCAAACGTTCCCATCTCACTTCTTTCTTCGACAATCATCCGCGACATCGTATTGGAAGTCATCAAAACGACGATGATAATAAAGAAAACAGGAATGACGTTGGATAACGTCGTAAGTTGATTGTACTCATGTCCCGTTGTCGTATACATAGTAACGACGTCGTCACGGTCAAATAAATACCAATCTGATGTAAGTCCAGATCGAATTTCTTCTACTACCTTTTCTGGATATCCTTGATAAGGTTCTAATAACTCATCGATTCTAGCCTCTTCTCTTTCAGAAGAAATCCCTTCGATGGCTTGCACTGCATCGTTAACGGCTTCATTGTAAGCACTAGAATACGGAACATTGTTATCCCCTTTGTTGGCAGTAACATAAATTTCCGTATACGTATCATAATCAAACACGGTCTCTGGTACAAATATGTAAGATGTAAGAGAACCATTTCCAATATCGGCATCTCCATAATCAGTACCAGTATATAAAGGTGACCGAATGGTTCCCGTTACAGTAAACTCATGAACCTTTAAATTTTCGCCTTCTACTTCCCGAACGGTAATGACATCTCCAACTTGATAAGTATTGGCATCTGCCAAACAAGAAGAATCATCTTCTGGATAAGCCCCTTTAATCAAATCGACACCATTTATTTCATCCGTCAAAGCATGAACTTTAATGACATGATCTTCTTCCATAACGAACTTGGAGTAACTGCCTTCGGCATCTTCTACTTCCGGCAAATTCCGAATTGCTTCCACATCGGTATCAGTTAAACCTAAAGAACCTTGCACCTTAATATCCATCAAATTGGTCTCTTGATAATAATTCGTTTGAACTTCCTTCATGTCAGGAATCGATTCTTTAATTCCAGCATAAAAAGCGACGCCAATCAAAATAATCATCATCAAAGAAATGTAACGACCAAAAGATTTTTTGATTTTTTTAATCGTATTTTTTAATAACACAGAAATCACCACTCAATCTCTGAAGGTAACTTCGGATCTGTATTGATATGAACATGTTCAACCGTACCGTTTTTAATCGTGATCACTTTATCTGCAACATCAGCAATGACAGAGTTATGCGTAATTAAAATCGTCGTTATTCCCATGTTTTTACAAGTGTTGACCAAAAGTTCGATAACTTTTTGACCAGTAACAGAATCTAGTGCTCCAGTCGGTTCATCGCAAAGCAAAATTTTTGGATTCTTAGCAATCGCACGTGCGACTGCAACTCGTTGTTGTTCTCCTCCAGATAGCTGTGGTGGAAAGTTTTTCATTCTGTTTTCCAAGCCAACTAGTTTTAAAACCTCTTTTGGATCCAGTGCATCTTTACATAATTGACATGCCAACTCTACATTTTCAAGTGCTGTCAAGTTTACAATCAAATTGTAAAACTGAAAGACGAACCCAATGTCATTCCGCCGATATTGAATTAGATCCTTATACTTGTACTGATCGACTCTTTTTCCATCGACAATAATCTCTCCAGATGTTGGCGTATCCATTCCTCCAAGCATGTTTAAAATAGTTGTTTTACCAGCGCCAGATGGACCTAAAATGACGACAAGTTCCCCTTTTTCAATGGAGAAAGAACAGTGATCGACAGCTAATACTTTGACTTCCCCTTGATATTCTTTTTTGACATCTTTAAATTCAATAAATGCCATTTTATCTTCACCTTTCGTTTGAATATTTTTCTCTCTATTAAGCATTATATCATAAATCAAAAAAAAGATTAGCACTTTTTACAATACTAATCTAATCTAGGAGTTAAGATTTCATATCCATCTTTGGTAACCAAAACGGTATGTTCATAATGAGCAGAAGGTTTCCCATCGTCCGTTTTCACGGTCCAGCCATCATCCAATTGATAAACACGGGCAGTACCATAATTCAACATCGGTTCGATACAGATGACCATACCTTCTCGTAGTCTCGGTCCTTCTCCAGGATGACCAAAGTTTGGAACCTCTGGATCTTCATGCATATCAGTACCGATACCATGACCACAAAGTTCCCGTACGACACCCAAGTGATGTGCCCTAGCGTACTTCTCGACGGCATTCGAAATATCACCGATATGATTTCCTGGTTTTACCATCTTAACGCCTTCGTACAATGCTCTTTCCGTGTGTTCCATCAAATATTTTTTCTCGTCAGTAATATCACCAACGGCATACGTCCAAGCGGCATCTCCTTGATATCCTTTATAACCGATTACCATATCGATTGTAATGATATCTCCATTTTTTAACTTTCTCTTAGAAGGAATTCCATGTACAACTTCATCGTTAACAGAAGTACACAACGTTGCAGGAAAACCTTCATACCCTTTACAAGAAGGAACTCCTCCCATTTTACGAATGAACTCTTCTGCCAAACGATCCAATTCTTTGGTCGTTATTCCCTCTTTGATAAACGGTTTTAAATATTGATGTGTTTTAGAAACCATCATTCCGGCTTCTCTCATCAAAGCGATTTCCCGTTCACTTTTAATTGTAATCACAAGCGACACTTCCTAACTAACATTAAATTAACTCGTCACCAGTCATCTCTGCTGGTTTAGATAATCCCATTGCTTTTAAAATGGTAGGTGCAATATCCCCCAATTTTCCATCTTTCAACTGATAAGAGGAATCCGTTACGATAAATGGTACTAAGTTAGTAGTATGTGCTGTTAAAACATTGCCTTGATCATCTAACATCTCTTCGCAGTTACCATGATCTGCAGTAACAAATAACGTCATACCAATTTCTTCAGTCTTCTTCATGATACGACCAAGATTATAATCGACTGTTTCAACTGCCTTAATTGCTGCATCTAAAACACCAGTATGACCAACCATGTCACAATTAGCAAAATTCAAAATAACCAAATCGAATTGATCGATAATTTGCAATAGTTCATCGCAAATTTCATTCGCACTCATCTCTGGTTTTAAATCGTATGTTGCTACTTTTGGACTTGGAATCAACTTTCTTGTACAACCAGGAATTTCTTTATCGATACCACCATCGAAGAAATAAGTGACGTGTGCATATTTTTCAGTTTCAGCAATCCGAAGTTGTTTTAATCCGCAACTGCTAATGTAGTCTCCTAATGTGTTGACAATCTTTTCAGAATGAAATGCATTCGTCGTAATGACATCTTCACTAACTGCCATCATCGTAACCAACTGAACATTCTGGAATGTCGTATGTGGAAACTCATTGAAATTCGGATTCGTTAATGCCATAAATAGTTCTCTTAAACGATCTGGTCTAAAATTAAAGGCAATCAAACCATCTCCATCTTTTACCATACCCGCTTCGTCGATGACAGCAGGTACAACAAATTCATCTGTAATGTGATTAGCATCATTATGCTGGATGCATTCTTCATAGTTAGCATAATGTTCTCCTTTATTATTTACGATTGCATCGTACGCTTTCTGAACACGATTCCAACGATTATCGCGATCCATCGCATAATAACGTCCAGAAATTGTTGCTATTTTTCCAACGCCAGTCTCTTTTATTTTTTCATCTAACTGTCTTAAATATTGAATACCAACATCTGGCAAAGTATCTCTACCATCTAAGAATACATGATAATAAACATTCGTAATATTTTGTTGCTTGCATAAATCGATTAATGCAAATAGATGGCGAATATGAGAATGAACACCACCATCGCTCAAAAGTCCAAATAAATGCAAAGAAGATTGATTTTCTTTAACATGATTTAAAACAGATAACAATTCCTCATTTTGAAAAAAAGTCCCATCTTTAATTTTTGAATTAATTAACTCTAATGGTTGATAGACGATACGACCAGCACCAATATTTAAATGTCCTACCTCACTATTTCCCATCTGGCCTTCAGGAAGACCAACCAAAGTTCCACTAGCAACCAATTTACTATGTGGATAATGGTTCCATAAATAATCAAAATTTTCATGTTTTGCCAACTTTACTGCATTTCCATGAGTTTCATCTCTTAAGCCAAACCCATCTAAAATACATAACATTGCTTTTTTTGCCATATTTTTTCCTCCTTAATTCCGTATAAAATTATATCACAAAACACAAGAAGAAAAAATAAAAACAATGAAAAAGAGCCATCTGGCCCTCATAACAAATTAACAAATATACTGTATCCCAAAAGAGAAAGTGGTTTTCCAACTAAAATAATCCAAATAAATGTGCGAAATCTCATATTACTTAAACCAGCAATATAACATAATAAATCATCTGGAAGCCCAGGAACTAAGATTCCCCAGAAGAAAATCCATTTGAAAGTATTGGTTCTAACATATGCCAAATACTTATCGATTGTCTTCTGTTCAAAAAATGCTTGGACGATTTTCATCCCCAAAGTGCGAGATAGATAAAATGCACCAATAGAGCCTAAAGTAAGGCCAACATAGTTATAAATAAATCCAGCAACGGGACCAAAAGCAAGTACTCCAGCAAGGCAACTGGCACCACCAGGAATTACCGGAAACATAACTTGAAATGCTTGCAACAACAAGAATACTAACGGTCCCCAAACACCAAACGTACGAATTCTATCCACTAGTAAATTTTTATCTCGAAAGATTCCCAATTGTAATCCATAAATAATAAAGATAACTAGCAAAATCGTAACGACAATGGTTGTAATCTTAAATATTGTCTTCGTCTTTGATTTCTTACGATTCATATTGATCACCTACTACGAATTTCTCACTAACATACGTTTTAAATAGCGAAACAAAAGAACAATTCCTAATACAGGAACTGCAACAACTACAAACAAAGCGGATATCAATACCCAAAAAATTGTAAAGAAAAAGTTTCGAATTTTAAAAATCATACTGCATCCTTTCTGACTACCCTTATTATAACAAAAAATAGTGAAAAGATACCTTACAGTTCTGTAAGGATTTAAAGAGTTCGAATCACCCGGCAAGGATTCCCTACTGCAACAGAATTACTTGGGATATCATGTGTTACCACACTACCGGCACCGATGACGACATTATCTCCTATCGTAACACCAGGTAAAACAGTGACATTCCCACCAAACCAGACATTACTTCCTACTGTAATCGGCTTTGCATCCTCTAACCCTTGATTACGAACATGATAATCCAGTGGATGAGATGACGTATAAAACCCACAATTCGGTCCAACAAAGACGTCACTACCGAATGTAATACCACCTGCATCTAATAAAACCAAATTGTGATTGGCATAAAAGTTTTTCCCCATTCGAATGTTGTAACCGTAGTCACACCAAAAAGAAGGCTCGATCCAAGCATCGTTTTCCATATGTAAAATAATTCGTCTAAGAAGTGCTTTACGACCTACTGAATCATTAAAATCTAACCGATTATATTGAGCACAAAGATTTTTTACCTCATTTCTTTCCCGAATCAAGTCTTGATCGTAATTAGCATTGTATAATTCACCACGTAACATTTTTTCTTTTTCTGTCATAAAAATTTCCTTTCAATTTTGTAATGATTCATCTCTATTATAAACGATTATCACACTGGAATAAATATAGAAAAGAGTATCAATGTTATAAATCAAAAAGCCAATTCTTTGTTTACGAAACAGAATTCAAACAATCTAAAATAACTTGATACGATGAAACCAAAGAAGGAAGAGAACATTTTGCATTCGCAGCAGAAGGACTCGGTAATAAAAAAGCATCGATATTGGTCTTTGATTTCATATATTTTTGATACAAGTCGTATGCTTTTTTCCCCGTACAAAACACAAACTCAATTTGACTATTTTGTAAAAGTTCTTTTAAATCGTTCACTTCGATATTTTTAATAGATGCATCGGAAGAACCTGAAATTTCACAAGAAGCAACCGTATCCCATAAAGCAATCCCATGGGAAAGCAAAAACTTTCTTTTTGCATCAATATCCGGTAAAGAAACACCAAACAAGGATTCCAAAATTCGCCAAAAACGATTTTGCGGATGGGCATAATAAAACCCAACTTCCCTAGATTTTACGGAAGGAAGGCTGCCCAAAATCAGCACTTTACTAGACTTGTTATAAATCGGTTCCAATTCATGATAAACACGCATAAAATCACCAGTTTTATTATACAACATTTACTGAGAATTTAATATCCAAGAAACGACCGCTTTCTTAATCTCGTAATACTCCTCTTCTTCAAACTGCATGTTGGCAATACAAAAACGTTTCGATGCAATATGAGCACAAAACATACACTCATCTAAATCAAAGCAATCCTGAATAAAAAAAGAATTACGAACTTTATTAGAACAAATGACACTGTAACAGTTGCTACAATCTTTAGAGTCGTCCGTTCGAATACAAAAGCTACATGTCCCTGAACGTTGCGATGCAAGTAAATATTCACAATTCGTACAAGAGTCACAAAAAATAAGATTTGTAGAATCGCTACAGCCAGTTGAGCGATATACGTTTTGACATCGATAAATAGTATCACTTTGAACCACATCAATAGAGTCATATACCCGTTCTGTAGTTGTAAAATTGATGGCATCCCACAAAGATATAATATCCGTCAAGGAATGAATTTCACGTTTTGGTACCATCCATCCTTCACGTTTATCTTTTAAAGCCATATTTTCATTGGTAATAAACTTGCCACTACTAACAGAATCTGCCCAAGTTGCAACTCCAGTGATGGAATCATGTACTTCTTTTGGTAAATGCACATCAAATGCGAACAACTTCAATATTTCATCCAAAGAATAATGATTACTAGAACCAAACACTGCTAAAAAGATTTTTTGAACTATCTTTAACGTCTTCTCATCAGTCATGAAAAACACCTCTTTTATTGGTAGAATTTTGTTTAAGAACACTTTTTAAATCGACAGTTCCCAACTCAAAAGAAAACGGTTTTACTTTCTTTTGAAGCACTTCTGTATCAGGAACTATTTCTTTTTTCTTCATCCTAGGAATGCTTTCAAAATTGCAAGTTCTTCCTTTAAATGCTGGTATCATCACATTTTGATTGCTAATTCTTACAACACATTCCCGTTGATTTAATTCAGTTAAAAACTGAATTTTTGCCTCTTTGGTATCAGAGGATGACAATTTCATAGAAACACAATCAACTAAAGCAGAGGCATCCATCTGTGATACTCGAAAGATATAATAATGAACAACATTCGCAAAAATTGCACGTTTTAAAGATTCCGATATTTGACTAAAGTATTGACCAGATAAAATGCACGAAAGATGATACTTTCTAGACTCTGCTAAAAATCTAGTTAAAATTGGATTTTCAATAACGGGAACTTCATCGACAATGAAAAGAATCTGTTCAGAAATCACCCCTCTTTGCATCAAAGAAAACATTTGTTGCATAATAAGACCTGCTAATACTTTGGTGATACGATTTCCTAACTTGTTTTGGTTCAAAGAAAAAATCGTTAAAAAATGATTTTGAATCGTCGACTCTAAATGGTAAGAAGACCTCTCACCTTGGAAGACTGGTAACATCGTCATCTCATCTAAAAAACTAATGATGGGAGAAATTGCTTCTCCGTACGACTTCGTCTTTAAATCGTTAAAATCAGACCCAAAAAAACTAGCAGTGCTATGAGGAATATACTGTTTATAATGTTGTAACAATTGATTACGATATTCGGTATCCAAAAGAAGATGACGCAAGTTGGAAAATGAAAAACATTCTGCACATAAAAGTAAATAGATGGAATGTCTAAGAACTCGTTCCATTTTCGATTGATATTGATCTTGAAATAAAGATCGAAACAAATCGAGTAACAATTCTGTTGTAGAAACGACAGAATCGCGATGATTAAAAAACAAATCGACACTATCATCTAACGTTTCAAAATCGATAACGCGGCCAATCCCTCCGATATCCCTCTCTAAAGAAGCATGTGGATCGATAACGACAACTTTGTATTGTTTCCTTAGTTCAGAATCTCGATAAAGATTAGCAACGAACAAACTGATCATTTTCGATTTTCCAAATCCCGAAGAACCGATAATCAAAGAATGCTTTGCAAAAGGAAACGTATTTTGACTCAAATACATTTTTTCTTGAAAATATGGAAATGAATCAACTTCAAAAAGCGCCTGATTAGAGTTTGTACAAAGCAAAGGTAAAACTTTTTGAATTTCTAAATACTTGGGTAACTTTTTATAAAAATAGCGATTGAGACTAGAAAAATCAACTGCGAGCAAAAACTGTGGTAAGGGAAAGAAAAGATATCGTTTTTGTACTCTGCCATTATTACGAACAAAATACCAACTACGAGATAAAAAATGATTGTTACCCAAATTGTGAATTTGGATTTCTAAACGGAACAAATCCCCTTTTCTGCCAACTTCACATGCATTGATTAAATCAATGAAACTACAATTCAATTTTACAAATTCTAAAGAAGAACACTTAGAGGAAAAGGACGGACTATTGTTTACTTCTTTGAAAAAGAATGAATCCAAATGATTGATAGTAGGAGGAAGATGTCGTTTTGTTTCTATCAAATAGCGAATTTGATGATTTTCATTGACGACAATCATCTTCCACTTGCGAAAGATTCCATTGTAATGAGAAATCATTTGCAAAAATAATAACCACTCTTCGGGAGAAATGAACTTCTTTGCCAAATAAACCTCGCTAGTAACAACCATCCCGCTCACCTCAACCAAAAGTATAACAAAAATAAAAAAGACAAAACTGATTTTTTCACAACCAGTTTTGTCAGTTAATCGATAGCAACTAAAAAATCAGTCACACCATCATGATAATATTCCAGTTCCGGTAACTCTCTCAAATTAAATTTACAAGAAGGCAAAAATTCATGATAAAACTGTTGCGATACATCATGAATTTCCTTCGCATTTTGAGAAGAAATCTGAAATTTCAACCACTTAGATGATGGAATATAAATACGTTCCATCCCTTCCGCCTCTCTATCATAGAGACAATAGTAACAGCGACTCTCTTCCCGTTCCGTATCGTACGTAATCATCCCAAAAGGAACACTTCCATATTTGTCGTAATACTTCTTTTCAAACTCATAAAAAAATTGCGGTGCATCCATTGCAATATGAGCATTATCAGTAGAGATACCCTTTCCATACAAGTTAAATTCTGGATATGACACAATCTCGTATTTCATCGAAGTCGGAATAAAAACATCTTCTTGAAATACGATTCTAGGAAAGTTCTTTAATGCAGTATCCGTATCCACTTCCGAAGGCTTCACACCATGAAAATGTTCGAATGCTCGCGAAAAAGACGTCGCATTTTCATACCGATACTTAACGGCCAAGTCAATTATTTTCCACTTTCCTCCACAAAGATCGAATCCAGCACAAGATAATCTTCTTTTTCGAATGTATTCTGAAAGACCAATTCCTGTCAACAGAGAAAAAATTCTCTTCATTGTATATTCATTGGTTCCTAATATTCTAGCAAGTGCTACATACGAAACATCTTCTTCCAAATGATCTTCAATATATTTTGTTATTTCATTTAAACTACGATAAATATTCAAAAGAAATCACCTGTTCTTATTTTATCACAAGATAACAATATATGCGATTGGAATAAAATATATTAACGATTTCTATTAATTGAAAAAATAAACAGAAAATCTTTATTTTTCAATCGTACATGATATAATAACGGTATTACAGGAGGGCTTATGAAAAAAGCAAACCAAGTCAGACAGATCTTACAATTTTATGTACAGATTAACAAACTAAAAACAACCATTGCTGATGAACCAAATAACTTTAGTATAGCCGATAATACATTCGGAAGTATCATCTTGGCAATCGCTTGCAACTCTGAATTTCAAGAAACACCAAACGTAGGTAAAATCTTAAGAATGCTAATTCTAGACGAATACGTAAGACAAAACGAAACGTATCCAACTAGCATCATCCAATACAAAAGTGAACTAGATGAATATTGGGCTTTGCAAAGCAAAGATGCAAAATTAGCATTTAAATATAAATTGATGGATTCCTACTTTACGAAATTAATTTCCGAAAAATTAGACAAAGTTCCAAAATCACAATTTTTAAACGAAGCCAAAATATTTTTAAATTTAATGGGAAACGGCGACGATAAAAAATGTGAAGAAATCATTAAATTCTACTGTTTAAATTATCGTCTAAAAAAGAAAAAAAGAGCCGGTTGGGATAATACACACTGGCAAGTTCAAGCAAAAAGAACAGAAACTGTTGCAGAACACATTGTCAGTACGATGGCACTTGCTATGGCAATTGAAACAGAATGCAGATACGACATCGATTTAGATAAAGTTCTTATAATGCTGGCCATTCACGAAACAGGCGAAACATTAATTGGCGACATCACTCCACACGATGGCATGAGCAAAGAACAAAAGAAAATGATAGAAGAACAAGCCATGGAAGATGCTTTAGGAAATTTGGAAAACAAGACTCAAATGTTAGCAACACTTCTAGATTTCGATAATCGAGAAACGAAAGAAGCACAGTTCGCCCATCTTATCGATAAACTAGATCCTGTAATACAATGTAAAATATATCAAGATTTGGGATTACAAAAACCAATCACACTTCTACAAGGTAGCAAATGTTTAAAAAGTCCTAAAATAAAAGATTGCATCGCATCTGGAGCCAAAACTATATTTGATATTTGGTATGAAACAGAAAAACATTACTTCCAAGGAAACAGAGCATTTCCAGAGTTGGAATCGATATTAAAAGCCACCAAAGACAATAACCTATTCACCAATCTTTGGCATGGCGTTTTTAAAGAATCAATTGAATTAACGGAAGAAGAGCATTGTGCTTTAGTAAAACAAATTGTAGGAATTGCCAAAAAACTTTATGATGATGACAACGTAGACTGCGTATATTTAAGTAAAGAACAAGATTCTAATTATCCCAAAGGCAATATTCAAGTCGTAGCGGTTCTAAAAGAAGAAAAAGAAAAAGAGCCATCGATTCAAGATGTTAGTGACCAAATTTCAATTACTGTACAATATCATCCAATAAGTAATTACTCATATGCTGATCCAGATACGATTGGAATGCATGCCGAACCTACTATTCTATTTGATAAAAGTGGTCGTATGACGAAAATAAAAGATACTTTAACCCATACAAGTCATATTTCTATCTGGAACCAAGTAGAATACGTCCCTCCTATCGAAAAACCGATTACTCTACAACTAAAAAAACAGTAAAAACTTACCAAACGGTAAGTTTTTTTAGTTTAATTATTATTTTATAGCAAGACGAAAACATAGATAAAACTTCCAAAATAGCCTCATTCTTTAATCTATCTTTATCATTTTAATGTTATTTTCATCATACTTTAGTTAAATTCTAGTTATCAAATTATGAAATTGATTCCAACCAATGAATCCATCTTTTTGTAATCTTCCCACAACAATTCCTGTTGAAATGTTATGATTCTTAGCAAATTCTTTTATTAGATTTTCATTCAATACTGTATTATTGTTAACGAAATCCTGATATATATGATTTGGTATTAAAATATTTCTAGCAAATTCATCAGCTTCCAATTCAATATCATTAGATTCAGTATCTTCTAAATCAACAAAAACCTCTTTTTTACTATGTTTAATCAAATGAGCGATTTCATGAAATAAAGTAAACCATAAAATATCATCTTTTTTTCCTCTATCACTTATCATAATGATAGCTTTATCACATGTAACCTTATAAGATACACCATTAACATAAGTATTAGGTAAATGCGGTTCATAAATCAAAGCAACTCCACATTCTTTCAGCAACTGTTTTATTAAATTTAACTGTTCTAAAAATTGTTTATTGGCTAGTTCTCTTATTTTTTTAGTATTTTCTTTTAATTTTTCAATATTGAATTTCGGATATTCATCTTTATTCGCCTGAATTTCTCCATATCTTAGCCAACAATATAAAGATTCAAACGATACTTTTTTCGTATTCGTTTTTCTAAATGCTAGTTTCCTTTTTAATTCTGTATCAAAACTAAGAGAAGCAACAGAGAAAAATTTCCTTAAATTGATAACTTTCTCATATGGATCTCTTGTTTGTTCAATACAGTTCCAATTACGTTTTGCCATTTCAGAATAAGGTATATTAACTAAATACTTTTCATCTTCCTTAATAGATTCAATATCCTTTTTCCGTTCTAGAGATTCTCGATAACTACTTTCCAAATTATTCCAAAAACTTGCAGGAATATTAAATACATATTCCAGTTTTAATGCTGTTGCAGTCGTTATTGGTGCTTTCCCTTTAATAATTTCATTGATTGTTTTCTTGTTGATTCCAGTTTTATCAGCAAGATCCAATTGTGTCATACAATTAACTTCTAGCAATTCCAAAATCGTTTCACCCGGTGCTATTACATATTCTTCTAATTTATCCAATTTACTCATAATGTTTAGACACCTCCATTATCTCTATTATTTTTATTTCTTTTAAATCTTCTATTATAATATTATTTTCTTTCTGTCTAAAAATTAATCTATACTGATTCGTAATGCTAATAGCAAATTGATTATCTCTATCACCGGTTAATTTATGTCGCCTAAAAGGAGGATTCGTCGGAACATCGTTTAATGAATTAAAAGATTTTAATTCTTTTATCCTTCTAGGTAATTTCTTCGAAACTTCGATTCCATATTTTGTAACCAATTCTTTATTATATTTTGGATTTTCACAAAGATTTCGAAGTTTTTCATTCTTATACGTTAATTCCATCCACCTCTCCTTTCCTTTTAATTAACGTAATTGGTTAATTGAATTATACCATATTACAAATGAATGTCAATATTTTAATTTACCTTTTTAGTAAATCATTTTATAAAAAAAGAATAAATCTTCTATATAAAAGTATATTTTCCGTTTAAAAATACATATTTTAAACAAACTAACAAGATCTTATCCATTTAAAGTAATTAAAAAACAATATATAATCATAAATCTAATATAATATTGATTTAAGCGCGATTAAATGATAATCTTTTATATAAGGAGGTAATATATAATGATCAGTCCACAACTTTATGTAGAGAAATTAGCCAATAAATCTTATCATGAGCTGTTAGTAGAAAGAGATGAGTTACTTAAAAAAATATATGAATTTGAAAATAATACAGAAGAAGACAACACAATAACAAAACCATCTCCTGACACAATATATCAATGTCATCTACTATATTTATCTGAATTATGCAAATTAATTCTTACCAAATATAAGAAAGAAAAATAAATTATTTTTAATATTTAAAAAAACTTACGAACCACATAGTTCGTAAGTTATTTTCAAATGGAGCAGATAACGGGAATCGAACCCGCATATTAACCTTGGGAAGGTTACATTCTACCACTAAATTATATCTGCATACATCAACTATATCACATTTTTATTCGATTGAATAAACTTTTCTATTTTCGCGACTATCACTAAAACACTTCATAGAAATCATCTCAAACGAAATTTATTTGTTATAATAAATACCCAAAAGGAGAAATTCGTTTTGTCACAAGAGAAGAATACGGACTAGATCAAATAATACGTACCATTAAAGAAGACGAAGTAGAACGCGTATTTTCAGAGTTTCAGCCAAAGAAAACATTTACTTATACCCCCAAAAAACAATTAACATCTAAATAAACATAAAAAAACGTAGCACCAACTACGTTATTTTTTTTCACGAATTAACAATTTTGGATATTGTTCTTGTACTTGTGAACTATCTTCATAAAGTCTTTTTAAAACTCCATTAAATTCATCGTCTGACATTTCTTCAATCGACTGACAAATACTCTTATATTTATTAGAATCAAACTCATTTACTACTACCGTGCCATAATCTCCTTCATATGCTGCTGTGTAAAAAGGCCGTTTTATTTTAACGCCAGATCCAATGAAAGTATCAAGATTATGGTTATACATAAAGACACAATTACCAGCCACATAAATTTTATCTTTACCGGCTTCGTTTTTGACACACTGAACATCATGTATCGTATCTGCAATTTTTTTACCATGATAATCCCTCAAAGTATGAAAACCATAAGCATCATCTAAAATAATCATATCATCTAAGAAACGAATATTAGAATATGTAATGCCAAATGATACCTCTTCCAACGTATGAGAAGGAACTCCATAATGACGATTAATTTCCATCAAATGCATACCATCTTCCTTTTTGACGGCAAAATAAACAGAATCACAATCATAACGAGGAGTTTGACGACATTCTGGACAAATTTCAATTTGATCAAACGTATCATTAGAAAGATATTTACCGAATCCATATAATTTCTTTTTACCATCTTGTGTAACGCAAAAGTAATCATCTCCTAAATGTTTAATTTCTTCCACACCGAACAAATCAGAAGAATAAGAAGTTTTTAAACCATAGCTAGAATCATCATGATAAATAAAATAGTATTCTCCTGAATCTGTAATCGCAATATTATCTAAAACTTTTCTTTCTTGATTTGTATCATATACATCACACTGTCCCTGATGATAAAGAGCAACACAAGAAGAAAACAAAGGTTTAATTTCATCATACTCTGCTGGTATTTGACGAAAACTATATTCTGAATTCGCATATAACAAACCGAATTTTCCATCTTTTTCTAAAAGAATCATATCAGAATCATCTGCAAGAACCCGAACGGAATCATAGATTGGTTCACAGATATGCGTTAGCTCATAATAAAGCGCTCCATTGTCATAATTCAATTTTTCTTTTAAACAGAATACACCAACTTGCCCTTCTTTCAAATAAGTAAATAAATAGGGATAAGTAAAAGAAGAAACATCATCTGCCAAAAGTGACGTCATGATTTTTCCATCTTCGCGATTAATTAAATCAATCATTGAGCCGTGTTTTCCCATCATAATAAAAGAAGCGACTGGTTTCACATCATCAAAACTAGCATCCATCATCTTATCATTCGTATAATAAAAATATTGTCCATCTTTCTTTAATTTCAAATCCACCAATTTTCCGTATTCAAAGTCTCCATATTCGTCAGCCAAAGAAATATCATCATATTCTAATTTCGTCTGAAATCCATCGACAGAATAAATACCAAATTTTCCGTTTTTAGATACAACATATTCGTTTGGTGAAATAAGTCGAACAGAATCATATTCTTCTGAAAATTCTTCTGGATATTCCCGGTAACGAAGAGAATTCAGTATATGATACTTTCCAGTCTCTTCATCCATTACACCAAAAACTAAATCATCAGCCATAAAAGAAAAATCATCCTGCAACTTTGCACCATCTACTATCATTTGATGCTTTTTAGCATCATATAAAGAAACCCTAGTATAATCTGAATAAGGTGTATTTCCATCATTGAATAGAATTTGATACAAGCCATCATCTACAAGACGACCTTCAAAATTATCAGAATTCGTTACAAAAAACACTTCATGATCAGGTGTCATCAACCCACTATGATAATCGTCAATCTTAATTCCTAAAACACCTTGAGATCCTTTTTCTGTATAACGAGCGAAAGCCGGCACAAAAACAGTTTCCTTTTCCATCCTCATGTGATGCTCCTTTGGCTTTGCACTCTGAGTTTGTTTAGACATTGCTTGCTCATTCCTTTTAAATTCTTCTCTACTGAACTTGTTAAAATCACTACTCTTTTTCATTTATTAACCATAACCTCCCTACTACAATTACCTTTAGTATAAAAGAAAACAACAAAATTAACAAGAATTATTTTTTACGATATTGTCTTCCTCCACGATGACATACTTCATCAAAGAGTTTTAAGTCCTTTAATTGAGACTCTTTAGACACGACCGAAAAGTTTAGTAAGAATGTCTTTAAAACATCTTCTTCATGCTCATCATAAAAAGTAGATAAAAATTCTGATGTCATATGCTCTTTTGTCATACTTTCCACCATCATTTGTTCAAATTCAGTTTGGACAGAAAAATCTTTTTCATAGATTCCTGCTAACACGCATTCCAAAAGAGCAATCTTTCTTTCATCTTCTCCTTGATTAAATGAAAGTCTAGCTTGTACTTGACGAATAACAGAATGATAAAACTTATTTTTCTGTCGTTTCTCTTCTGGCATCTCACGCAATATTTGAGTCATTTGTCGTAAATTATCTGGCATAAAGAATGGCGAATCAAATGTGTGCTTACTGAAAACAAATAATTCTAAAGCATCCGAAGCAGCCTCAACTACCGTGTAATAAACTTTTTCTTTTGGAGACACAGAGTTTTGACTTAGTAAAACATGCGATAATGGTGCCAAACAATCATAAAATTCGACAATATTTTCAAATTCAGAACGATAAAAAGTACTAACAACTGTCTGCTGATAAAGAGGCGACGGATGATTTAAATAACAGCAAACATCATTTAACAACAAACAAAAATGAGCATAAGGAATCTGAATTGTAACATTATGTTGCATTTGAAATGCGCCTAAAAGTACATTATAAACTTCTTCCCGCTTAGAATCCAATTTTATTCCCATTTCTTGACGGTAATGTGTAATTTCTAAAAAATTGCCAAGTAACATACCAAATACTAAAGATTTAGAGACATGGGGAAACTGTTCTACTATATAATCATAATATGGATTAGGTTCTTGAAACAAAATATATCTACCTATACGTTCGATTGTTTCGTCATAAGAATAATATTTAGATGAAATATCAATAATACTTTTAAAACACTCTGAAACTTCATCACTTAAAAATACGACATCTTCTGTTCTTTCCATAAAAACCCTCCTGAATATAAGTATAGTATAACAGAAAAAATGACTTACAAAGGAAATTATTTTTCTTGATATTGAATTCAAAATATCCATTTTAAAATATAGATAGCCTTTTGATTATTTTTCCTCTAAAAGATGATCCTTTATCATCGTAGAAGAGATTCCTCCCGTTCGTTCAATATGAACAATCTTACAAGAATCATTTAAATAATCAAAGTAATGCGTCGTTGTAACCATCACATCGATTTGTAAATCTTCTAACATTTGAGGAGTAATTTCACTATCCCGCAAAATAACTTCATCTACCACTTTGAAAGAGGAAATCATCTTCATTCGAATCTCTTCATTAAAATACGGATTCTTTCCCTTTTCTTTGGCAAGTCTGTCCGAAGTGACATAGACAATTAAATAATCTCCATATTTTTTAGCACGTTCCAAATAACGAACATGACCGTAGTGCACGATATCAAACGTACCATGAGCAAGAACTTTCTTCATACGATTCACTTCCTTATTTTTATTGTATCAAAAAAACATAGAGAGTCGCTAGAAATTACTTATCTACAATTGTTATTTTATCTATTTTTTGCTAAAATTTGAAATAGGAGGGTTTATATGTTAGATAAAGACGCAATCAAAACAGAAATCACAAGAAATAGCATATATGTAGACGGTGGAATCGATCACATTAAAGATGACTACATAGAAGTTACTTTAGGAGACACATTGAAAATATACGATGCTCCCTATTTAAGTATCACAAATCCTACTTCAACAAAAGAATTTAAAATGGATGAAGATGGATTTATTTTAAAACCAAACGAGTTATACATCGGTAGAACTCGAGAGTATACCAAAACTTATGGATTCGTTCCCTTACTAGCAGAAAGTGAAGAACTAGCAGCAGTCGGAATGGAAATCCACGTAACAGCAGGATTCGGGGACAACGGATTTGAAGGCACATGGACCTTAGAAATTGTCTGCACCAATCCAACCAAAGTATACCCTGGCATGCCAATTGGACGTGTCTATTACTACCCTTTAATTGGAGATGCTGATATCGAATATCGTGGAAAATACTTTGGACAAGTAGAGCCGACAGCTTCTAGATTATCACAAGAATACGAAGGACAGAAAGTGATGGTGAAAAAGAATGTTAACAAGTAATGAAATTAGAAAACAAATTGATAATGGCACCATCCAAATTGAAAATATGGCGGAAGATGCTTTAAAAAAGCCAAACAGTTGTGACCTTCGAATCGGAAATGTTCTATATGTATTCGATTATGAAATTGTCGACACTAAAAATTGTAAAAATTATTTACAAGAAGTATTAAACGATCAAATTAGTCATTTAAGAAGAGTCGTGATTCCAGAAACAGGATTACTATTAGAACCACATAAAGTATACTTAACCAAAACAGTGGAAAAAGTAACGACGAACGGTTACGTTCCTGTCATGAATGGAAAAACGATGTTATCTTTACTAGGTGTCAGTGTTGAACTAACGAACGGATATAAAACGGATCACTTCGATGACCATTTACTATTAAGTATCATCGCATCCAAACCGACAATTATTTATCCAGATATCAAAATTGCCAACTTAGCATTCTTCCCTAGTTTAAAACCATCAAACGAAATCAGAAAAATAGACGATCAAAAATCTTGTGGATTATATCAATCCGGAATGTTAAGTGGAACAGAGATTCAAAAAAGAATGCAAGGCGATAATCCAGATATCATCATTACACCACAAGATAACATTGTCATCAATCCAAACTCTGTCAACCTAACCTTAAATGATACAATTGCCATTTATTCTGATCCAGTATTAGATATGAAAAAAGAAAATGCAACTCAAAAATTTCAGATTGGAGAAGATGGTATTTGGGTTTATCCAGATGAAATCTATTTAGGCAGAACCAACGAATGGACGGAAACGAATCGTGTCGTACCAATGATGAGTGGCCGTAGTTCTTTAGGTCGCAATGGCCTTCACGTTCATTGCTCTGCTGGGATGGGTTCCCTAGGATATAAAGGATATTGGCATATGGGAATTAGACCAGTCAAACCACTTAGACTAGTCAAAGATATGAAATGTTGTCAAATCTACTACTTAACCGCCGAAGGAGAACAAGATAAAAACTATCAAGGATATATGCAAAACATGTCAGGCGAACAGTTAAGTAGTCCTTTATATAAATCATTAACCAAAAAGAGATAATAATAGATAATACGAAAGAAGCAAGGAATCTCCCCTGCTTCTTTCATATGATAAAAACAAATCTAAATTTTTGTGACAGATGCTATCTTATTTTTTCCAAAATGATTATAAACAAAAACGATAACTACCCCGGAAATAAAACGTATCAAAATATCATCAATATCGAAAATGGCAAGCAATAAAGTCCATTTAAGAATTTCTAACAAAATATTCGTCAAAAGTAAAAATCTAAAAAGATGTTGTTTCTTTTGTTTAAAATTTAAGCAAAAGATTCCAATAATAGAGCCAATTATAAAGTTAACGATAATATTTCGCAACAAATTCATATAATTACCTGACTGTATCGTAGAGATGATATTGATAAAAGGAATAATTGAAAAATTATTCATTAATGTAAATAATGTCATATTGTCAAATCCTTGAAAGTCAGTAATCAAATATAAAATCATCATAAAAAGAAGAATTCCAAATAACAGGAGTAAAAGATAATGTTTCTTACCTTGTTTATTGGAAAGAGCGAAAGTATGTAATAACAAATTAATATCCTTTTTTTGGGCATTATCTTCTTGATTGGAATATTCACCATTTAAAAGTTCTAAAACAGAAACATCCAAAACTTTAGACAAAGGCTCTAAAAGAGAAATATCGGGAAGTCCTACACCACGTTCCCAGCGCGATACCGCTTTATTTGTTACACAAATTTGATTGGCCAATTCTTCCTGTGTAAGCCCTTTCTTAGTTCGTAACATACAAATAAACTTACCAACACGTTCTGAATCCATATTAACTCACCTTCTAAACTATTATAAAAATACTTTTTCAAAAAAAGCAATCGACGGAACATAGACCTTATACAAATCAAAAAAAATAGATAAGTTTTTTATCTATTTTGTGCCTTCTTTTCCAACGACTCCAACATATCTTGAATGAGTAAGATGGTCTCATTTTGACGTCTTCCCTTTTTATGGACCATCTCATTCCATTCTTCTAAAACAGTATGAACATTAGATTCATTTACTTTATCATGAAAAATTTGAAGAGCCGTTTTTTGATAATCCATAAGAGCAACTGCTCCTAGTGCACGATAATAGGCAACTTCTGGAATATCGGACTTATAATAAAAATCAAGTGCCATTTCATCTGTTACTTTTCTAGGATTTTGAAGAATGATTTTATTAGAACGAAACACTCCATGCGGTGTAGCAGAATCTACTACATCGATTACTTCTGCATCAGGAGGAACGATAACATCATATAACGTATCACCACGATGGAGCCAACGAATAATTTTACTTTCCGCCGAAAAATTAAATCCACCAAAATCTTTTCCGGATTTTGCAGTAGGATCCCAATGAGATGCAACATTGACTTCCCCAATTTGATACCGAACAGATGAATCCGCTCCACTATTTTCACCAAACATCACTTTTAAATATTTTGTCACTTGAAACTTCACTCCTCTATGCAAGAATTCAACAACATAATAATACTAAATAAATCATTATCATGTTTGTCTGTATTACACTTTACCATATTTCCTTGCCTACATCCTCATCCCAGGAAAATTCTTTTGCCAAATTTTCACTATGATATTCTTGAAAACGCTCTTTCAAAGATATTTTTCTTTTCTTTGGAATACTCGCAATGAACTTATCACCATCTTGTTCAATATGAATCGATTTTAAAATACAATTCTCTGATGAGTTGTCCGACTTTGGATTTTTCACTTTCATAATTAATCACCTATTTACAGCATATACAATGTATATGCCCTTGTCAATGGTATAGTTTCACAATAAAAGAAAAGAAACAACTAAATAAAGTAAAATCGATGGAAATAACAAAAGAGCAAGATTAATAAAGTAAATAAGAAAGATTTGATAATCTTGATATCCAACTACAGATAAAAGATATATAGTATCCTTTTCATAATAGATTACCGCACCAATCGTGAAAACAATTAACAAAAGAAAGATGCCCAATAAAAATTTACTAATCGAATAAAATGATTCAACATATTCCAAATTTGCTTGATACCGTTGATCAATAGCCAAAATAGCATCTTCTTTATACTTTTCATAATCTGTAAGTCTAGAAAACCAAATTTTATAATACGTATCATTAGAATTATCTATAATTCCATTTTCCATCCAATCTTCCTCTGGTATTGGAATTGATGTTCTAATATCCTCTATTGGAATCGATTGATATTTAGAAGAGGAAGCAATTAAATACCAATCGTAATTATCAATATCAATTTGATCTACCTGCCACAAATTATAGCAAGTTACACAATAAAATATAGCAAATAGAAAAAATATAAAACCAAAAATTCGAATATATTTTTTACGAAAAAATAACTGAATTAATATCATTTTACATCACTTACCTTATACCCTCTACTTGCCAATAAAAATATTTTAGTTAAAACAAAATTAATTACAATTTCTAAAATGAACATAATTCCAAAAATTAGAATTGGCAATGTTGGCATGAATCCCATCGCAATATCATACGGATGAGTCCATATAAAAATTGCCACTCCAACCCAGTAGAAAATAAATGCAAGAGCAATTGTAATAAGACTACTAATCACATTTTTTATAGAATAGATACTAGAAATTTGCCCATATCGATATCCGTTCATTAAAAAAATCATAATATTCTTTTTTTCTTTCAAAAAATAAATATACAAATACGACAATCTCACAAACAAATACAAAAACGCACCAATCACGAGTTGAGTAAAGATAGATTGATATATTTTTGCAAGTCCTTCATAATCAACCGTAATAGGAGTATGTGTCATAGCACCGAGTTCCTCCGCTTGTTCACGAATAGAATCAACATTTTTTGCATCATTTGTCATAACGACATATACACCTTGAATTGTCGTAAATTCATCTAATAAAGACTCTTGAACATCACCAATGGTAAGCATATCGTCATGAGACAAAAAAGCCGCATTATTAGAAAGACTAAAATTCGTTGCATCAACAATACCGACAATCTCTACTTCGCATGCTTCTTCCCCACCAACAGAAATTGTAACTTTCTTGCCAATCAATTGTTGCCCTTTTATTGTTTTCCCATCAATTGTTAATTCCAAATAATTGGATGCAATCATCTGACCGGCTTGCAAATTTTGAATTTCCGCACCTGCAAAATCCATATTACTTGGAACAGAATAAAATTCTAACGGTTGTTCTTCAATCTGAGCACGAATATAGACTTCATATTCATTTAAAAAAGCATCGACATTTGGAAGATTGCGAATCTTTTTATAGACTTCTTCATCCCCATCTGGAACAGTCACATAAATACGATGCGCAGCAATTGCATCCTCTGTCATGATTTTAACAAAATTTTGTTGAGTAAAGAAATATGTAAGATACCCTAACAAAAACAAGAGTAAGAGTGTAAATATCAAAATTTGAATCCAATCCCGTTTATTTTTTATAATTGTTTTTCTGGCCAAAAAAATTTTATCGTTTAGAAACATTAGAAACCTCAATCAACTTTCCGTCTTTCAGTTCCAGACAATAATCAGCATAATCAAAAACTTTTTCATCATGAGAAACAACAATTACACACAAACCTTCTTGGGATAAGTCTTTTAAAAGTTGAAATACTTTAATTGTATTTCTTTTATCTAGCGAACTAGTTGGTTCATCACACAAGAGATATTTAGGGCGATTTGCTAATGCTCTTGCAATACATACTCTCTGTTTTTCACCACCAGATAATTCTTTAGGATAATGATTCATTCTTTTTTCTAATCCGAATTTTTTTAATAATTTTTTTGCGATTATGGTTCTCTCGTCTTTAGAAATATCAGAATTAACTAACATAGGTAACAACACATTCTCCAAAGAATTTAAGTAATCATTTAAATCCATACTCTGAGATACATAACCGATATTATTTTTACGAAGTGAAATTAATTCCTTCCGATTTAACTTTGTTACATCGACTTTATCAAAAATATAACTTCCCGAAGTCACTTTTTCCAATAAACCCAAAATATGAATCAAAGTAGTTTTTCCGGAACCGGACTCTCCAAAAATTGCATACAATTTTCCTAAACGAAAAGAATAACTTAAGTCTTGTAAAACAGAAATATTTTTTCCTTTCTTTTTATAACTCTTACAAACATTTTTTAATTTCATGAAACTCTCCTCATACAACCTTCATGAATCATAAGCAAGTACTAATTACCCAAAGTATATCATAGGAATGCAAACTTAACAATCAATTTATTTTCTTTATCATCTATCTTTTACTTCCTTCTTACCTTAATCACATCATCATTTTCTAAGTGTCCGACTAATAAAGAAGAGTCGCATTCATGATGAGACATGTTAGAAAGAACTTGCTCTTCATCAAAATTAGCATAACAATATTTACAAAAGTGTTTACAAGAATTATAGACACCAATATCTACCATAGCAGCACAACCACAACCACGTGCTTTCCATGCTGGAAACTTTTTTCCAGTTAATTGATACGCTTGCAACCTAGATACACATTCGCCTTCGACAAAACCGTATTTCACTAAATTATTTTTCTCAAAACAAGTCTGTACAGTCATACCATGATTCTTGGCTATACGACTAAATTCTTTACCAATCGTTTCATAATCTGATTCAGTAAAAGGAAGAATTCCTAACATTTCCCAGTTTTTCTTTGAATTCTTATATTCATCGATGAACGATACGATAATTTGTTTTACATAACCATCGAGTAAAGAGCACATCCGTTCGAATGCTTTCAAGTGATAAGAAAGAGAATATTTTTTACTAATAAAAATCGGATCATAACGAACAAAGACAAATTCCCTCCCGAGTTCGTTGGATATTTGTTTAATCGATTCGATAATCTCATCTTTCTTTATCACATTCGGCTCCACATCCCGCTTGTAAGGTGTCAAAGTGATTTGAAATAAAATCGGTTTATAAATCTCTTTTAAATAAGGCACGATTGGCTTAGGATTTTTAGTACAGAACACAATCAAGTCGACATCTTCAAAATAGATTCTACTTACTTGTTTTGGATAAAACGGATTTCTGACATCGACGAATCCTTCTCGATATCGTTTTAAAAACCAATCTGTATAAAAGGCCACAATGTCACATCTACCACTCACGTTTAAAATCATATTACCATCTCTTTACTTTTTTAAAATCAATCGTTTGACCTCCTGCATATCATTTGCTCTTACTGCACCATATTCTTCGATAACAGAATCTGCCAAATCCAAATTATGATACGCCGTATACAAGATTTTCGTATCTGCATTTTCTAAATTAGAAAGTTTGTCATCCACTTTTACATCGCACTGTAAAACAGATTTATCTCCTAAAAAGACAAATCGATTGGGATCTAAAAACGGAAATGTTCTCGTTAAAAACTGATATTTATAATCGAGCAATACACCAGATTTGGACGCAACTTCCGGAATAATATAAGACGTTCCAATGTACACCTTATGATGCTCATTTAATTCTTTTAACAGTTCAGTAGCACCTTCTGTAACAGTCGCATAATCATATAAATTGTGCTGTAAGAAATACTCAAAAAAAGCCTCTTTATCAGGCACGATATCTTGCATGTAATACGTTTTAAAATCCGATTCCGTATAATGTGTTCCTAAATAAGAGTTAATCAAATATAAAAACCCTCCCGAAACTAAAACATCATCCATATCAAACATAATTCTCATTTGTTCCATAAGTCCTCCATTTGACTTTATTATAACAAAAGAAAAAAGACCGAACAAGTTTTTGTTCCGTCTATATTTTACGAAAAGCAACGACGATAAATGAGTTTTCCGGGTAGTAGTAACAAGTTTGCAAAAATAAGATATCATCATCTGTTGAAACCGAAGCCCCCGTATCGTAAAGCGAGTTTTCTTTCAAATAATTTAAATGTGTTTGATACTCTTCTTCTGTAAACGATAACTTCATGTGTTCTACTTCATCTTTCACAATCAATACAGCAAAAGCCTGATAACGATAATAACCGTTCTCACTCCTAAGTGTCAAAATAGAATGTTCTGGATAAAAGGATTCATCCAAATACTGTTCTAAAATTTGAAACTCCGTATTGACGTTTCTAGAATTGTGTCCGTAGATTAGCAACTTTTGATCGGTTAGAACATTCCGGTAATCTAAGAAGGTACTCCCCATTCCATCAGGTTTTCCGCTCAAATCGTGATCTAAGTAAAACTCATTATCTTCTGCTTGCAACACAACGCTACTAAAATCCGTATTTTCAATTTCTATTTTTGCAATAATATCGTCATTTTGATACGTTTCTTTTAAAATCGCAATTTCGTTTTTGGTAGAAAATGGATTCGAAAACGAAACTGGCACCACATCGTGAGAAGGAGTCGGTGTAACGACCACCTCGTATGGACTCTCAAAAAAGAAATTAGTGGAAGATAAAAAATGGATACAAATACCAATTCCAATCAAGGTGAAAGCGACAATGAGTAATCTACGGTACATAATCCGTCTTCGGTGGAGTTGGAACTTCTACTTCACCAGATACTGGCATATCGGTTCTCTCTAGTTGTAGTTCCAAATAAAAACCGATGTAATAATTCATATAGGTATTTGTAGTGTAACGTCCATTGATATAAATATGTGGCATGTTGATACTTGCTTCTTCACCTGACTCTAATTTCGCAAACGAATCTTGAAGCAACCGATTAGCATATTGATAAGAAGATTCTTTTCGCATGTAAGAACCGATGCTATAATTCTGACTATTTTCATCATTGATTTCTTCTTGTCCAAATGAGAATGCAACTAGTTTATTGTATAGATAGTTAAAGGCAAGTTCGATGACTTCGCGGTTACTTTCTCTTGCACTTTGCGTATAGTTTCCATCCAATAGTTCTGAGATTGCCTTATCTGGTAAATCCTCTAACTTCGTTGCGTTCGTGCCGTATTTTGCATTATAGAAATCCAAATAGTAAAGATGTAAATCGGCAACCCCATTTGGGTACTTTACAGGGTCTAACTGTGCACTAATGGAATCATCTTGCACCATTTCTGACGTCAAATCAGAAGTTCTATCAACTCCGAAAAGTGCCTGTAATGCCGTGTTCTTCGTCCGGTAAAAACTGATTTCTTCTCGGATTGGAACACCAGAGAAAGATGTCGCGGAAGAGACGATGTCTCCTAAAACCGATTCATCGTAAATCGAAAAATCTTCGACACTTAGAACAAATGAATCATCGACATATGCATATTCATGGGAAGACTCGTTTCGAATATGGATGATAAAACTATCGTTCATACCAGGTAATGCCGCATCTCTGATGTATCCATCCGGGACCAAAGTAATTCTTTCTTGGTCGAATCCTTCTGGAATCGTATATGTAATCTCGTAATGTTTTGATGGATTACCGTTTTCATCCACTACATCCGTAATGGTTACATCAGATGCCACAATCCCTTCTGTCATCTCATTCATCTGATACTGTGGTGCACTCCATTTGCTTACCTCTGCGAATACTGGTACTGCTAAAAAACTCCCTACTAACACTGCTACAGCGAAAAATACTTTACTGTACTTCCTAATTTTTTTCTGCATACATTTCCCCTTTCCGCTTCCATTATAGGAGAAGGAAAATAAGAAAAATGTCGATGCAAGAAAAAAAGAACAAAAATGTTCTTTTACTGATTTTGTAACAGAGACATACCTAAATCGTAACGATCCGTTTTGGCATATTCTGCATCGATGGCAGCAATGATATCATCATTCATAGAAGTTCCATAACCAGAGAATGTTTGATCTCCAATGATGAAAAATGGAACGCCACCAATGTTAACATTTAGTTCTACTTCAACATTTTCCATCAAAGCTTTGTTCTCATTATCGTACCAGGTTTCAAAAGTGTATAAATTGAATTTTGCTTTTTCTTGATCCGATAAACTTTGTAAAAATTCAATCAATTCTTCACAATGAGGACATCCTCTACCATAAAACAAATACATATTAAACGTTCCGTTAGATGCTTCTTTCACATCACTCAAATGAATATCCGATTGTAATTGTGGAACATCGCTATTATTATATGTTTCACTATCAGAATCTGCTGTAGCAGTAGGTGTTGATGTCGGTGTACTAGCAGGAGTCTCATCTGGTGATGGTGTACTAGTTACATTATCATCTGATTCAGAAGTAGCAGGAGTTTCTTGATTATTATAAGAAACTCGGTTGTTACCAGGGCCATAATTCACATATAGAAACACACCCAATAAAATAACGACAAGGAGTAATCCTCCTGTTATCAAATAATCTTTTTTCATGAAAATTGAACACTCGCTCTCGTTTTATAAATTTGATCATTAATCTGTACATAGACAGAGTATGTACCACGTAATCCCGCATCGTTAATGTACTTCGTAACGACAATACCGTTTTCATTTTCTTCTTCCGTGAAGATGTCGACGCAAAGTGCCGTGTAAGGTTTCTTACTAATTGGTACATTGTAAATTAATTTTTTTCCATTTTGATATAAAATGACATTGACGTCCGTTCCTCTTACAAATTGACCAGAGAATACAAGACGATCCTCTTCTTTCGTAATCGAAATATTATGAGATTCGTAATCAGAATCGATATCTTTGGCATCCAATACAAATCCATATTCCGTATCAGTTACTGTCGTTTCTCCTAAAGTTCCTAAACGACGTGCTTTTCCTAATGTAAAGGTTTCATTTTCTGTGTATAAACTTAGTTTTTCAACACGATAATTATTTGTTGGTAAAACAATTTCAAAAATCACGTCATCGTTTAACAATTCAACCGTATCAGAAACCAATCGGTCTGCACCAGAAATTCCAGCTGGTTGATTTGAGTTTTCTCCATCGACATAAACGATACCACCAGAGTGAACAATATAATGATCACTTGCTAAATAATCGACATCGGAAATGTATGGTGAATAAAATTCAGAACCACGTTCTTTACCATATTCATAAACTTGACGAATGGTCATATCTTCCGTATTGATTTCATACATGACACCACGAGAGTAACTTTCCGTTGCAGGAACATAATCTTTTCGAATTTTAGATTTATTATTTCCATTATCAAAAATAAATACGTATCCTTCTGGTGTAATCATCGCTGCATGTTGACTCCATTGCCATTCAAAATCACCATCTCCAACTGGTGTAAAGAAATATTTTTGATACTCTTCACTCCAATTAGTAGAATCTCCAATAATCCAATTTAATTCACCCGTCTCATAAGAAATATTGATGACGGCATCTTGATGTCTTCCAGAAAGAGTAATAGAATTTGTTTTTTCATCGTACCAAACAGAATTGTTATGGAACCAATCGTAACTCGTCCAGTTCTCACTCTGACCATCTTCCATATTTAAGATATTCTTTAAATCGAATGTTTTTACAATACGGCCAGTTGAACGATCCAATTCTACGATAACATCTTCCACTGTACCAGCATCGCTATTAAAGTCATCCGTTGCTACTAACAAGTTACCGGATGGCATTTCAAAATAATCGTGATGATATCCACCCGGCAAACTGTACTCGACATAAATTTTACCAAGCAAATCGATTTCATATAATCCGGTCATGTAATAAGGAGAATTGACAAGACGTTCCGTACTAATCAAAATATGACCGTTGTCTAATCTCGAATTATCCCAAAGTGCATAACTCGTTAAATACCAACGAACATCCCCATTGACATCGTATGCACAAGTATATCCTTTAGAAGACGGTGTAAAGAAATAAAGTTCATTTCCTAATTCAGACTTATCAGCAGTTACTGAAGTCGGTAAAATGAAATCATCTGGTAATTCTGCCGTCTCAATTTCAAATGTTTTGGATTCATCTCCTACTGTAACTGTAACTTCATTTACAGTTCCCGCATACAAACCGTAAATTGGCAAATAGTGCTCCGTTCCTTCTTCAAATGTATGGGTATAGGTAGTCCACTTATCTTTTCCTTCAATCGTAACCGTTGGCGCAACGCTCTCCTCTGTTTCAAACATGATAAGTGCTGTTAACGGCGAAATGTGATATGGATCCAACACGACATTGGCATTTTCTAATGTATACCCTTCTGTCGTAAAATCCGCTTCATATCGTACTTGTTCCGTAACCAAACTAGCAACTGATTCTAGTTCGTCATGAAAAGATGATTGACGATCTAAATAAAGATAAATTCCACCAACAATCAAAATTAATATTAAAATTCCACCAATGATAAAATATGGTGCCTTTTGTTTTGTTCTTTTTTTCATAATTTTTCCCTCCTACGAAAATAATTATAAAAAAGATCTATCTATTTTTCAATCAAACGTAAGTTGAAAAAACTCAACCTGCGGTTGAATCGAGAGAACAAGTACCATTTAAAGAAAGTGGAATGTGATGATGAACCTCTTCTCCATCGATTGTCGTTCCAATAATTTCTAAATACAAACTGTTATTGATATATTCCGCACAGTTTCTAGAATAATCGGATGCATTGATAGAAAAATCTTGTAAATAATCTTCTAATCGAATTCCATTTTCATTCTCATATACGGAACCAGATATTTTGGTATCATAAGAATTCGTACTTCCGTAAAGAGCACATTCAATTCTTGTATACAACGCATCATCTTCGCCACCACAATAATCGATATTCGAAATATAGATAGAAGACTTTCTAGCATTGTATGCCAAACTACCGGTAATCGTAAACATATCACAATCGCTAGACAACGTTTTAAATTCAAAGTTATCATCACGGTAAAATAAGAAAAACAACAAACAGAAACTACCGATTAAAATAACAAACAACAAAATTAGCCAAAGCCATGATTTTTTATCTTTCGATTCTTTTTTGGGAATATAATCACCATCTAAAAAATCGTTCAAATCCATATGGTAATCTTGACAAATCTGTTTCAAAAGTGCAACATCCGGAATATTTTTGCCATTTTCCCACTTAGAAACAGCCTGATATGTCACACCATAACGAGACGCAAATTCCTGTTGCGTCAAATGATTTTCCTTACGAATTTTTTTAATCAATTGTCCAATTTTACTTTGATCCATAGTATAACCTCTATCTATTTATTATACAAAAAGAAAAAGCCTTCGTAAATATTTTCCTCAGGCTTTTCGTGTTAAAAATTCTCCCGCTAACCCATATTTTTCATGATTAACAATGTATAAATAACCGAATACACTATAGATAAATGCACCGATGCAATTGACAATTAAATCCATCATCGTATCTTTTAAACCGATATCCAAATATCCATCGATGGCCGTAGAATGAAGTCCATTCTCACTCAAAATGAGTGTCTTCGATATATCTTCAATGGAAACCACTTGATTCGATTGTTCTGGATCTAACGTTACCGTATGGATTTCATTCACAATCGTATCTTTCTGCATGTCTAAATGAAATACTTGATCCATGCCGAATTCAAAAAACTCCCATGCAACTCCAATTGTCATCGAAAAACAGAAAGAAACGAGAGCGACAAATACAGCCGATAGATGAACTGACTTACTTCTTTCGTTAAGTAAATAAACAAGAGAAAATCCGACACTGGCACATAAGAATCCATTTAATGTATGTAAAATTGTATCCCAATATGGAATAGCACCATAGAAATTATTAATTTCTCCCAATATTTCTGCTGCGAAAATAAAAACAAAAATGATAATTTCCAAAGTACTTGGAAATTGTACTTTCAACTTCTTTTCTAAGAAAAATGGTAAAATAAGCAAAAATAACGATAACACACAAAGGGCTGCATTTTGAAAATTACCATTGAACAATTCCCGAATCATACAAACGATAATTAGAAAACGAAAAATGAAATACACCGTTAAAGATTTCTTATCGTTTCCTTTCAATAAATTAGACCACTTACTTTTCATAATCTACATCCTTTACTGCAAAATTCATTTTCATTGTACCAAACAAAATTTCAAATGTAAACGAAAACAAACTAGGATTATCTAGTTTGTCCATCAAACGTGTTTATATTGAGAGGTAAATTCGTCTGAGCAAGTTCCATTGGAACACGAACATCCATCGTAGGTAATATTACACAATCGACTTGTCCATCTTTACGCTTGCCAGCATACCAATCTTCCCCACAGTACAACGACTCAAAATCATCTAATAAAATCGGTTTGCTACGAACATCTAACTTACCTTGTTTGATAATTTCATCTAATACTTGAATCCGTTTTAAATCATTTTCTATAATATCCTCTTTTGTTTTCACTGGTTGACGCAGACGGTCATAAATCGGTTTCTCAAATGAAGAAGTATCTACTTGGCTACTTTCTAACCCGCCAACATACTTGTCTGAAGTTTTTAAAACAAAAGTATATGGACCTAAATCAGCATGAAGAAAATCTGTAAACAAACGACTATCTTCAATCATCGGAGAGTGTAAATCAGAAGTTGGAAATAAACCACAATTATATAATATTGCATCGATGGAATCATCTTTCTGCTTCGCTTGAGACATCATTTTATCGCCAATTTCCTGCAATACATCATCTTGTAAAAAAGGTGCAAAAACATGTCCTTTCGTATCATAAAAAGGTGCAAACATAACGGTGTTTTTTGTACGGAACAAAATACTACGAGCAACAATCTCATGAGTAAATTTATCGCGAACAATCAAAACATCCATATTCGGTTTCGTTAGACAACCACGATAAGTAGGAGCACCCGAAACATTAGTCAAATCAATACAACTTCTACTAAATTTTGAACCAATTAACAAATTATCAGGTTCCGTTGTCGTTGTAGAATAAGAATAAGGTCCCACCGAGCCAGATATTTGCGGAATACTACTCTTTTCCCGTAACATAGACTCGATGTATACTTTTGTATAATCTGAAAGCAATTCGGATGGTAAAGAAGATACAACTCTATCTCCTAAAATAAGCGGATATAACTCTTTTTCTTCCTCTTTTAATCCATTCGCCATTGAAATAACTTGTTTCATATGGCCGATCAAGTACAATAACGGATTATTATCATAAAGATACTTAGCCGAAGAATCACTCGTCAATCTTTGATATATTTCTGGATAATCTGTCAAGATGGACAAATAGGTATCCGTAGAAAAAGATGGTACTAAATCAACCAAAGGTAATAACGATGCAATTTCCGGAAACCTTTGATACGTATTCAATATGTTAGGAATATCTTCTTCTTTAATTTTTGAAAACAAAGTTTGCAATACAGTAGAAATATGTTCTTCATTCGCAAACTGATAATTTAAATAATGATATGGAAACTTTTCTTTATCGCTCATTTCGACTGAAAATTTAGAAGTACGTTTATCTTCCTTAGCAAGATCTGCATAAAACCGATTGTAAAAACGGAACACTTCCAAATCCAACTTTACATCATAAGAGTGCAAAGTATCCGCAACCGTCTCTCGACTAAGCTTTCCCTGTAAACACAAATTTTCTAACTGTAAAAACTCTTCCTCTGTAAAATCAAATAAAGACGACCGAACATGATGCATCTTTAAAACATGTTCCCGTTTGGATTGCAACTCTTCTAAAAGATGATCATAACCACCATAATCGTCCCACTTTTGATGTTGAAAATCTGTCTGAATTCGACGAATACTCTTTCCTAATTTAACTTTGTTTTCAGCCTTAGAAGACAATTCCAAATCTTTAATGACTTTCTTTTTCATTTGACTCACAGATTTTGACAAATAAACATCACGATGTAAATTTAAAAGAAAAGAATAAATATTGCTAATTTCTTTTGTTCGATAAGTACCAGAAGATTGTTGATTATCTTTAACGCTTTGCACTAAAGATGTCAATTGTTCTCTTGTAACAACTTCTTGCCCTTGATTAATAAAGGTATCTAAATCCGAAATTAAATTTTCTTCTTCATGACGAAGAAAAGCATTTTGGAAAGCTAAATTCATAGAAGCAACATCCGGATATAAGAAATGCAATTTATTTTGTTGGTAATCAAATTCTGCTTGCATCGAAAAAAGCTGGTTTAACAATTGTTGATATTTCATTTGTGTATCAACATCATTGAAACTTAAATCCACATCAAAATACGGTAACAATTCTTTCATAGAAGCTGATTGAAAACGTTTTTGAAAAGGTGGTCTCATAAACGGAAGGCTTAGTAAAGCATCATATTTTTTCTCTTTTAAAAATGTTGCAATATACATTCTCTGTTCACTTTTGGTCAAATGATAAAGTTTGAAATTATGATCCCGAAAAATCAAATAAGACATCAAATAATCATTTTGAACCATAGCAGGATTTTTTTCCAAGACCTCTCTCGTAACTGGATACTCACTAAGTGCATGTTTTAAAACAGAAGGACTCAACATGATATCCGCACCAATATAACGAATAAAAGATGGATTTTGACGAATGGCGCATTCCATAATTTTTTTATAATTTCGTAAATTTGGATTCCAAATAAAATCAGATTCTCGAAACAAATAATTATTTTCCTCTAATAGGAACATGTCTATATAAGAAAAAACATGATTAGGATTTAATACCATCACATCGACATATTCACTCTCACTTCGCTCGACTAAAGAAGGAATCTGAAATAACACCGGATTCTTTTCATAAATTTTCCTCGTCGGTGCATAAGAAATCGAATCGAGATAAGAAACTACTTCATCGTCCAATTCCTCTTTCAATAAATAGATAACACGATTAGGATCTCCTTTTACAAATTCCATTTTCAAAGTATGCGAAGCAAGTAAAGAAGGCGCTACCATAACCATCTCTGGAGTCACTTCAAAAGAATGTTGTTCAAAAAAAGATATAGCACCTGGTTTTTCTAACTCGTTTTGCACCTCTTTCAATTTATCAACATCGTGACCATTGCGAATACAAAAAGATACCAACTTTGAATAATTCATTTGAACACCTTCTATCTACTCTATATTCATTATACCAAAAATCATTAAAAAAACTAGTAACTTTCGTCACTAGTTATTAATCTAATATCATCTCTATTTTTCTTTGACATCAGAATTCTTTTCTTTTTTTTCACGACTACGTCCTACTTCACAAGAAGGATCAACGTCGATATTCGGATTCTTCTTTACTAACTCCTCGACATATCGTGGAATATCTTTCTTCTTAACTGCGATATCAAATACTTTGCCACTTGCCATCCGAGCCCGCAAGTATCGATTAGTAACAATTCCTCTACTTCTTACTTCATAAATACTCAAGTCGGTGATGTCTGCTAATTTACCAATCGTAATATTTGGTCCTGCTAAAATATAGAAGAAATGATCACTCACTTTAAACTTTTTCTCGTTAAACGAGAATGTTCCTTGTTGATATTCCATATCAGCACGTGCTAAATCTTCATCCGTCAACGCTTTGAAAGAATGATTCCGTTTTGGATCTAAGAACTCACGGAATGCTAAAATTGCTAAGACAATGAAAAATAATCCAATTCCACCAAAAATCGCTACATAGATATACATAGAAGTTGTCGTATGATCATATCCATTTACTTGAAGAGGTAAAATAAAGTTATAAACCTCATCTTCGGTATAAGCAAATCCGTACTCATTGTAAAACTCTTCACCAGTATAGTAATCGACATAGCCATCTACAACAGCAAAAAGTCCTTCATTATAACTAGAATCTAGTTCCCCTAAATGGCCAACGTAAGTAGCAGTCTCACCATTGTTAATCTGTTCTTGCATTTTATCCAAATCACTAACAGAAACAACTCCTAAAAGAGACATATAAGACTCTGTTCCCTCTAAAGGAATTTCAAAATCGACAAACTTAGAAAGTGTAATATCTGTACTAACATCATAGTATTCATAACCAGCCTCATAAACGTAGTCAGAATAAACTTTTACAAAATATTGGTCCTTTCTAGAACATTCTACATAATCTTCATATGTACGAATTTCACAATAGTTTCCTGTCACATCTTGAAAAGAATATCCCAATAAAAGGATTAAACAAAAAAGACAACGGCTAATATCAAAAAGACAATAAAACGAATTAGCCCAGACATTTTCGCCCGTTTTAAAATACTCTCACCCATCATAACACCTCATTTAGATTATGACATAAATAAGCTTTCACGTCAATTAGAATCAGAAAGAGCATCAAAAGTTTCTTGATTGCAAGTAACGGTAACTTTCATCCATTGATCACGATTCACCGCCCAAATCGAATGGTTTTGTAAACTTTCAAGGAAAAGATGATATATTTCATAAAAAGAAAGCCCTTTATAATATATGATAAAAGAATTACAAAGATGATCTGAATTGTCATTTTCAGTATCGGGACAAACATGTCCAAACGTATCAGTATCATATTCCAAGAAAGAAGCCAATTGAACTTCCACTTTAATTTCACGATTACCTAAAGTAGGATCGATAACATAATCCAAAGGAACATTAAATGGAGTATCAATCCAAGATACATCATCTTCTAACACTGTCGTAAACGTAGAAGTAACGTACTCATCTTCTGTAAGCGATGTCTTTTCATCATACGTCAATAAAACGGTAATTCCAAGCCCGCTTCCTACACCAATTAAAACCAAACCGGCCATAGCAACTAAAAACAATTTACGAAATCCGATTGCCAAAACGAAAATAAATTGATAAAGGAAACGCATACAAGCAAACAAAAACATGATAATTCCCAATATAGCAAGTCCAAAAAAGAACGATGCCATAGAATAAATCGAATGATAAAACAGAATTACATCGAAAAGAACGGAACATACAAAGAAGAATGCAAAGAGAAGAAAAAAGAAAAAGGCACAAATTCTCATAATCCAAGTAATGAACTTAGTAATTGGACCAAAAAAGGAATACTCTTTTTTAGAATCTCGAATGATGATTCGCGGACAAGAAACCAATCCGTCGATTGTTTCATCTGATGACTCAGAAGATTTCATATCCACATCTTCCATATAATCTAAATATCTCATTTTAAATAATCGAATAAAGATAATGATACCAATCAATACAATGGCAAAGAAAATAATAGACCCTAATATATTGACAAAGTAATGACGAAAACTATATGGTAAAAAAGAAAAAATCTTATACAGAACCCAATCGGAAATCGAATAAACAATGGCGCCTATCGCAACCAAGAAAAGACCGATTAAGAGAAGTTCAAATAGACAGCGAACTTTCCCTTTCCACGTCAACCGACAAAACATGTTGTACGTCTTCTCTGTAAAATTCAAAAATGATTGAAACCAATCGTGAATCCAACTATGACGTTTCTGTGGTTCTTCCGGTTGACTATCATGCTTAATGACACCATCATCCAATAAATCTTCCAATGTACAATTTAAAATTTTAGAAATCGAAATAATCTTATCCATATCCGGATAACTCGATCCATTTTCCCATTTACTAACTGCCTGCCTAGAAACTGATAACATCTCTGCTAACTGTTCCTGTGATAAATTATTGTTTTTTCGTTGTTTTGCTAACTTTTCACAAAACTTCATCTTGCTCACCTCACAACAATCGTAACAAAAAAGATGCGGTAGCACTATCTAAAATAACGTTCTTTTTGTAAACTTTCGGTTGCATTTTCATAAAATGTAAAACAATTTCTTTTATTTTATCATAGAAAAAAGAAATATGATAAAATGAAAATAGGAGATGATAAAAATGAGACGAAAAAAGAAACAAATTTCACTATTGATGGCACTTTTTCTAGTCATTTTTGGTAGTATTTTTTACTTTTTAGAACCGAGTCAAGCAAATCCTAACACTCCTACTCCAACACCGGAAACCATGCAAGCAAATCAAGAAATACAAGATAGTGAAAAATTACAAATTTGGTTTTTGGATGTTGGACAGGCAGATTCTATTTTAATCCAAAACGGAGATGCCAATATGTTAATCGATGCTGGCAACAACGAAGATGGTAAAAAACTCGTTTCCTATTTTCAAAGTTTAGGAATCGAATCGTTCCAATACGTCATCGGTACGCATGCTCACGAAGATCACATCGGAGGCATGGATGACATCATCGACAACTTCAATATCGATACATTCTATATGCCAGATGCCATTACAACAACTGCAACATTCGAAAGTGTCCTAGATTCTTTAGAAGCCAAAAATATTGCCTTTCAAACACCTTCTATCGATTCTATTTTCAAATTAGGAAATGCAGCGATAGATGTTTTGTACGTTGGAACAGATGATAGCGATTTAAATAACACATCCATCGTATTAAAATTAACTTACGGTAACACCAGTATATTATTTATGGGCGACGCTGAAAAAGAAGTAGAAACGATAATCGAAAAGAAAGACATTTCTGCTGATGTATTAAAGGTCGGACATCACGGATCGAATACTTCATCTAGTAAAACATTCTTAGAAAAAGTAAACCCAAATTATGCCATTATCAGTGTCGGTACAGGAAACAGTTACGGTCATCCTAGTAATACAACCATTCAAAATTTAGAAAATCAAAATATACAAATTTATAGAACTGACGAAAACGGAACAATCATTATGACAAGCGATGGCACAGATATCACATTTCAAACCATTCAAACAAACACCAATGGATAAGGAGAATTTATGAAATACAGTGTAGATCGAATTGAAAATGACAAAATCATCGTTCAAAATTTAGAGACATTACAAATGGAAGAAATTTCAAAAGATAAAATTCCATTTTCAGTACGAGATGGCGACATTCTGAAACTTGAAAACAATACTTACCAATTAGATGAAGCAGAAAAAGAAAAGAGAAAAAAAAGAATTCAAGAAAAACTAAACAAACTAAAACAGGTTTCAAACAATTGAAATCTGTTTTTTATCGTTTTAATATTTTCGGATGATCTTCTAAATAATCCGGGTGAGAATAAAAGAAATTCCTCCACGACTGATTGTATCTATTATGATACTGATCTAACAACTTTTCATTTGCGAAAAAGTCGCGCATTGCAATCTCTCGAAAGAAAAAAAGTTGATTACAAATATCTTGAAATTGATTAACCTTAGAATAAATCGAAGAATCCTTCGCTATATAACTATTTCGAATATCATCAATCAAATCTGTTATTGTCTCATAAGCACGATTATCATCTAAAAATGAATTAATTGACTGGACCAATGTATCTGCATTCATACGAGAAGCATATAAAAACTCATTAACCGGGTAGTAACCATCGGGCATTGAAATCGTACTCAAGATAGGACTTTGTCCGTTTTGAAACAATTCATCATATGAAACAGTTGGCAGATTGCAGAATGTCCATAATAATGGTTGACACAAATCTGCCATAAAAAAAGGAGGATGGGAAATAGGTAATCCCCATTCACTACTCGGATGCGTTAAAATAAAATCAAGCGAATGCGTACCTAGTATATGTGTATACTGTGCTCCTAATAAAAAAGTAAAGTAATCGTTTGCTACTTCATTCAAATGTTCGCCATGTGACTCTGTATCACCGAACTCGCGTAACCCAACCCAAACAACATCTCCTGCCTGATGTCTCGATAAAACATTCGTAAGCGCGTGACTAACTTCATGATAATAAGAAAGTTGTAATAAATCATAATATGGTGAATCTTTTCGAAAAGTAGAAAGAGAACGAAGATAAATCTGTTGTTTCGACATTGGATAAATCAAATACCTGCAACACCCTAATGCATCTGGATTTAAATTGGACATATCTGAACCAGAAACTGACATGAAACTTTGAATATCGTTTTCTAATGTATAACGTGTCTTTATATAAAGTTCTGAATTTTTCTTGCCAGAATGAAATTCTACATTTTCGTGAAGTGCCCGCCAAAATAATTGACGATCTTGATTTTTTTTTACATCAATTTCCATCATATCACCTACTTCTGTAACTTTTTTTGAATTAACTTATGTACAGAAGAAACAGTAGGAATTTGATGACCAAATAAAGAAGGATTGCTAATTGGCATTTTATATCCATCGTAATTTAAGAGCATATCCAAATCATTTAAATTATCACCAACTGTTACAACTTCATCTGGATGAATTAATTCTTCCACTGTTCGAATTGTACGACTCTTTCCATTTTTTAGCTTTATATAATTAATGTTAAAAAAATTCATAATATCTAACTCTGGATACTGAGCAACAATTTCTTGCAACCGTAAATAATCCGATTTAAACCTAGTTAATTTTGTAACTAATTCCAACTCTAAAACATTATCAAAATTTTGAGTCATACCAGAATAATCAAACATGCATAAAACTTCACCCAAAGCGGTCCGAAAAATTTGGGATACAATCTCACGAGCAACATCGGAATCAATATAAAAAGATTCTACAATATGGTAATCTTGATCAAACAAAATAGAACCATCATTACATGCTAAATAATCAAACGGAATACGATGTTTTTCAATCTCTTGTCGAATGGCAGGCAAAGTACGCCCAGTCGAAATCATAAATTTATTGCCATTATCACGAAATTCACGAATCGCGTCAATATTTAATTGTAAATTACGAATTCGAAATGGATTACAAGACGGATTCAAAGTTCCATCGTAATCACTCACTAATAACTGCATACAACACCTTCTTATTCTCTAACAGTATATGAGAAAAGTTAAAAATTGCTTAGTCAAAATTCTTTTGATTTACTTTCTCCGTAGGACTTGGAAAAATTTTTCCATCTAAAGTCAAATCTCCATTTGGATCAAAACTACCATCCTTAATTCTTTTTGACGCAACAGAATAAAGTGTATAATTAAAAGGAATATCATGACGTTTAAAGAAATCTAAAATTGACTGTTTTTCTTCATCGTTCAACTGATAAACAGAGTCTGTGAAACTGCCATCTTGTTCTTGATGAAACCTTTTCTCTTGAAATACCATACCAACATGATATAAACAACTAAATTGCTTATACTGATCATAAAGACGTACCATTTTGCTGAAAGGACGATACTCTTCTTCTGGCAAGATTTTTTTTGCTTCATAAAGTGTCTCACCTGTCGGTTGCCCTATGTAAAGAGCATATTCTAACATACGATAGCAAGAATTAGGGAACCCTTTTTCAGCATCCGCCTTTACGATGCGTGCAACTTTTTTAATTCTAGAAGATAATAAAATATTTTCCATCTGGTACTTACTTGCCACCTGAGAGAGCAATTCTTGAATATCAGAATGATTTTCATCCTTTAAACAATCCAGCGCTTTCTCTATTTCTTCACTAGAAATCGATAATTGCTTACACAATGCAGAGATATCATGAGCATCCGTTGCAAGAACTCCTTCTAACAAAGTTTTAGCATCTTGAACCTTTTTATCATGTTCTACTTGTTGCAATTGTTCAATAAATTGTCTCATAGTATGAAGATTTTTCTTGATTGCTTCTTCCTTCTCAGCACCCTTCAATTCTGTTTCAATATATTGTAATGGTAAAATAACAAGTTTAGCACGACTAACCTTTAAATCTTTGCACAAAGCAAAAAAATCATCCGTATAGCCACATTCACAAAATTTACGATAGGCAATGGCCGCTTTCGTATTTTTCACTACTGGTGCCTTCATACTTGCCTTTACCTGACGATACTGTCTAGATTCTTTCGAAGTAGCATACTGATTAGCGAATTTTTCAGCTTTGCCTTTCTCCGCCGACGTTAAAGTTTCACCATTTAAAAAACGATTAAATTGATGCTCATACTCAGTAACATCAATATGCAAAAATTTAATAGCTTCTGCTTTCTTCACTCGAAAAAACTTTTCTTCTATTTCAGGTGATTCTGGATGAAGTTGAACATATTTATAGGCAATCGGACGAAAAATAGTTGCATTAATACGAAAACCACAATAATCAAATGAAGTACGATTTTCTAAATAGCTAGGAGAAATATAAATAGAATACAATCCTTTTAAAAATTCCTCCTGTTTGGAATCTTGTTTGGAATCAGACAATTTTTTTAAATATAAATCAATTTGATCAATTACAGATGCCATATTTAGCAATCTCCTTTCATACGTAAAACCTTAACTGGACTAGATACTTTGCTATCTTCTGTTTTAGAAGAAACCATTAAATTTCCATTCATGTATAGTCGCAATGCTGCATTGTAAATAGCGGAACAGAATGGAATATGATAAGCTTCCATCAACTGAACTACTTCTCGCTTATGCTCCAAAGTTACTTGTTCTCCAGTTCCAGCAATCGGCATACCATTTTGATCTTTTTTACAATGTACCTCAATTTGTTGGGCCATAAAATCATCCATCGTAGGAATAAATCCATTTGTTTGATTTTTTGTCAAGCGAGTATAGTAATTAGAAATAGATTTAAAATAATTAAAATCACTGCTAGATAATAATGACTGCGCAATTGGTAAAACTTCATTAATCGGTTGACCTAATTCAAAGATACATCTCAAAGCAAATCTCGGAGTAAACGTAGAATGATTTTGAATACTTTCTTTTGCATCGGCCATAACAGAGCGAATTCCTGAATACAATGGAACTTTATCCCCTGTTACCTTTTGATAATATTGTTCATATAAAACTGGATTTCGTTTAAATAGAATTTGTGCTTCATTTTGTAATTCAGCAGATGGATTATGCAAATCAGACTGAATAAATTGTGAAACATCTTGAGTTATTTTTTCCAGTTCTTGAGAATCATCATCTTTCGAAAAAGAGTTTGATTTCTTTTTCATTTGTTGAATTGCTTTCTTATATTTTGCAGTTACTTCTGCTTTCTCTTCAGATGAAAGTAAATCCGACTTTAAATATTCCAAAATACGAGAACGAACCGTAGCCATGGAAAGCCCAAATTCTTCTGGCAAAGCCAGAAATTCTGGTGAATCAAATCCATATTGAATCGCTATTTCAAAAGATTTTTGTCCATCACGAAAGCGCCCTTGTCTTCTTTGAAGTTCCAAAGCCAATCTCTGATTTTTTCTACTTTCTTTGGCATTTTCATATAATGCTACTTCTTCCCTAGTTGCAAACTGTTTTACGTACATATCTAAAGTAGCTAAATTAGTCTGATTGGTATCCAAATGTAAATATTCCTGAAAAACATCTTGCAATCTTTGTACATCACGATGCATTACTTTTTCACTAAACTCTCGATATCTCGCAAAAAATTGTTTTTCTTCTACATCACTACATTTATCTCTTGCATAACTTCTGGCACTATTCATTATAAAAGCAACTGGTATTTGATATGTTCGAATAACACCATTTACACGCAATTTAAACAAACATGCATGTGAAGTAGCTTTCCACTTTTCTTCCGGCCAAGTCATAAAAAAACGATAGCAATTTTTTTGAATTTGCTCTCTAACTTTCTCATTTGCATAATCGTATAATTGTAAAAATTGTTCATATGTATAATTTTTCATAACCAAACCCCTTCTCCAGATAGGAAACCTATTGTATCATATTTCCATAAATTTGTAAAGAAAAAGGACTATTTGAAGTCCTTTTCGCGAAATTCTCTTAAATCATATGCTTCAGGTAATCCGCCAAGAGATACCTTAGTCAAATTACCACCATATTGATTTAAATCGATAAAATAAAATTTATCTTTGACAAATTTTCGTTTATTTTTTGTAACATAAACGTAATACTTTTTCAAATCCGTATACATTCTCACATTATCTTTCGTTTGCGAAGTAAATAGAATCGTGATTTCCCCAGTTTCTTTATTGATACTTGCCTGAAATGGCCGAATTGAAACAATCTTAGTCCCATAATTCATTATTTTAGAAATAAAATAAGCCAAAATGAGAACATTGAACACAATCATAACTCGAAACAACAGAGGATCAAAGTTAATGACAATTTGTAAACTTAAATCTCCCTTGCTATGATAAATATAAAACAAATAAAATGCATCAACTGCTATCATAAGGATAAAGATAAGCAAACGAAGCAAAATACGGAATTTCTTTTTCACACTACACCACCCCTAAAATTGCCTATATTTTATCACAAAATAAAGAAAAAGGCAATCATAACTTTATGACACTCACAATATCAGAATCCAATTGTTTTAAAAAATGAACTTCATCTTCTTTGCTTCCGACAATACTTCCATAATGAATCGGTACAACCATTTTAGGATGCAAACAGTTGACAAATTGAGAAGCCTCTTTCCAATCCATAGTAAATGTTCCACCAATCGGCACAAAAGCCACATCACAAGAGATAGACTCGTTTTCTTTTAAAGCATCCGTGTCCCCTGCATCATAATAAGTAACACCATCCAAGCGAATAACGTATCCTACCCAAGAAGCCGCTTGTGGATGATAAGTCTTTGCAACATTATATGCTGGTACAGTACGGATAGATAAATTTTCGATTTCTAATGTTTGATTCGGTTCAACTGCATACATTTGATTACTAGAAAATATCGTTTGAACTTTTTCTATGACATCCATGGGAGCTACGAATACCGTATCGTCCTTTTTAACTTTTAAAATATCTTCTACACTAAAATGATCATAGTGAGCATGCGTAATCAAAATGAAATCCGCATCGTGAAAGTCTTTTGGAACCTGATAAGGATCAAAATAAACCTTTTTATTACCATGAATACAAATACTGCTCTGTGTAAACACTTCTACATTTTCTAACATATACTCCTCCTATGTTTCTATTATAATTGTAACACAGTCTAACGATATGGGAAACTTTCAAAAGACTTAGTTTTTTGAATATGAGTGGAATACTCATCCTGATTAGAAAATAAAAACACCTGATCAAATATAGCTTTCACAAAAACAGTTGGCTCTTTTAAAATAGATAGACAAGCCGTAGATAAAATGATGCGATAATGTGCATCGACAACCCGTTTACTAAAGTCAGCTAAATAATATTTACGCAAAAGTTCAATATCCTTATCGTCTTTAATTTTCTGAAATAGTTGACAAAATTTTTCATATGCCATTAACTCTACAAAGTTTTCTTGATACCCATTGATAAGAATTAAAGTATCTCCTTCTTCACGATAAGTAAAAGGTGGCAAAATAATCCGTTTCTTTTGATCAATTGAAACCGTTGCTTGTCCTAACATCTCTTGTTCTGCAAACATACTAACACCTCCAAATCACGCCTATTATACCAAATTTTCAAAAAATGAAAAACAACTTTTTTTCAGAAAGACACTCTGCTATAATAAAGACAGAGGAGGATAAATATGAAAGTGTTGATAAGAGGATTACTTACTACAGTCATGGTTATTACTATTTTCTTACTTTGCTCTTGTACCTATGTAAAACAAATCATCAATGATGAAATTATCAGTCACATTGGAAGAGAGACATTTACAACAGAAATAAGTGATTCCATCGAAAGTCAAATGCCAGAAATAGATGAACAGAAAAAACAGGAAATTAAAGATCTATTAGACAACAATGAACAACTTAATAATATTGTAGACACTATTAGTGAACGAATTGTTGCGGATTTATCCAAAGATGAAATTGAAAACATCGATATTAACGATGATATCAAAACGTTTCTACAAGAAAACAAAGATTTGTTTATCGGTGCGATAGGCGATGAAATCAGTGAAGAAGAAATCGACCGAGCAATCGACGAAGCAATTAGTGAAACAGATTTCAATCAAGTCTATCGCGATGCTGTAAAAAGTGTACAAAACGATATGGATCAAGATGTCCAAACCGTATTAGACGTATACAATTACATAACTTCACAAAAATTTTTAACGATTCTAATCATCGTATTCGTAGTTGCAATGGCAATCACTTTCCTATTACAAAAACCACACTACAAAGGAATTGTAAATGTAAGTATTGCAACCATTGTATCTGCCGTTTTAGTTGTTCCAATCGCTTTGATCATGAACATGATTTTACAAGCAATCTTAGAAGAAATTGATACCGCAATTGCATTAAACGCCAATCCAATTTGGATGAGTGCCGGATGTTTACTAGCAATTGGAATCTTGTTACTAATTGTCAAATATTTAATCGAACAAAAGAAAAAAGAAGTCGCACAATAAAACGTACAAAAAGTACGTTTTTTATTGAAAAATATTTTATAATAGAAAAGAGGATGTGAAAATATGACAATAGAAGAAATTGAAAAAGAAGTAAAAGAAAAATTATCCCCTTTCCGATATGACCACAGTCTTAGAGTGGCAGAAGAAGCAAAAAAGCTAGCAGTTCACTATCATATCGACGAACAAAAAGCATACGTAGCAGGGATTCTTCACGACATTGCTAAAGAACTACCAGAAGAAGAAAGCAAGCAATGGATAGAAACGTATCACTTATCAAAAGAGTTGCTAAAAGAAGAAAATAAAAACATCAAACATGCAGATATTGGTGCTGTAATAGCAAAAGAAAGATACCATTTAGATGACGATATATGTCATGCCATTCAATATCATACGATTGGAAACAAAGACATGGATTTATTAGCAAAAATCATCTATATTGCAGATAAAATTGGCAGAAAAGATATTCCAGATGACCTACTTCCATTAAAAACACTAGCATACCAAGATATCGATGAAGCACTTTTGTATTGTTTAGAAAAACAAGAAAAAAAATTACAGCAAAGAGGCTTTACAATGAACCCCGCAACCAAAGAACTATTGGCAAATTTAAAACAACAATAATGTTGTTTTTTTATGTCATTTTATAAACAGATAGACAATAATTAAAGTGAGGAGGGATAAAATTGAATCAAGATATAACTGGCTTCCAAAACGAAGCAAACATTGCTACTGCATTGCATCATAAAAAGATGAAAGAATTAAATCCACTCTATCAAACTTTCATAGCGGATTTATTTCAAAACATCACACAAGAAGACTTGATAGAATGCCAACAAGATTACAATCAAAAAAAATATGATATTGTCATTACAGTAAACGGAACAAAGAAATACGTCAGTATCAAAAAAGGTGCAAAAAATTCCGTTCATAAAGAAGGAATCTCGTCTTTTATCCATTTTTTAATAGACAGTCAGGTAAAGCAAACGACAATCATAGAATATTTAAAATATCATTATGCCGATGGAACCACAAATGGAACCGGAAAAGAACGCACCTCTGCCCTAGTCTATAAAGAACAAAATCAAGAAAAAATTGACGCTATCAACAAAGAAATCAATCGTCCAGATATTTTAAAAAAAGCAATTGACCGGTTTGTATTATCAGGAATTAACGATGGAAAAACAATCGATGCTATTTTATTGGGTACTGAAAATGATTTTATTTGGTTAAAAAAAGATGACATCATTGGCGTCATCTTAGCACAACATAATGTAAATTCAACGGCTGTTCACTTTGGTCCTTTAACAGTACAACCTTTGGATCGATGTCTAAATCATAATCAAAAATATGAAAAAAGTAGATTTTGCGTGCAGATCAAATGGTACAATTTATTTGACAGTATCATTTGGCAAATGAATGAAAATATTAAGAAACAAAATATCAACGAAGATGAAAAAGTATAAAGACGGATGTGACAATGTTCCTTTCCTTACGAATCTGTGCAATCGCCTTCTTGCTCCTGACGTGGCATAAAAAAAATCAATCTATTTCTAGATTGATCGAATTCATAAATGGAGCAGATGATGGGAATCGGACCCACGTCAGGAGCTTGGAAGGCTCTTATTCTACCATTAAACTACATCTGCAACAAAGACAATATTAATTATACGCAAAAAAAGGAACATTGTCAACACTTTTATGATATAATTTAAGTAAGAATTGGAGGTACAGCATGAAAATACTAATCAGCGACTTTGATTTAAGTCTATACGACAAGGAAACCGATTTTCATAAGACACTTACTGCCATCGAAGAATTTCGTAAATCTGGTAACATCTTTATCATTGCGACTGGTAGAAACATCAGCAGTCTTTTAAAAACCATCAGTCCTTACGGTGTCTTCTACGATTATATTATATGCGGAGATGGCACAAAAATATTCGATCAAAACTTAAGCGAATTATACAGTGAATACATTACTCATAAAAACAGAAGAGACATTATCAACGCTTTAAACTCAGCAGATTGTATTGACCGCGTCTACATTGACGACGGCTATAATTTTTATGACGATAACTACGACATGGATGGCACTGCAATCATCGCATCTTTCGACCTATCTCAAAGAAAAGAAACAAATGACTTATTAAACGATATCGTTCAAAAATACCCAGATGTATCCGGTTACTTGAGTGCCAAATGGGTAAACATCATCAATCAAAACACAAACAAAAGCACTGCCATTCAAAAATTAATTTCGTTAAAAGGATGGAACCCAAACGATGTATACACCTTTGGCGATGAAGTAAACGACTATTTTATGATTAAAGATTACAACGGATATATGAAAGAAAATGGAAATCCAGTCCTAAAACATGTCGCAACCAAGACCTATCCAGATATCACCGCATGCATCGAAGACTTGCTAAAAAAATAATCATATGCATCACGCATATGATTATTTTTATGCCTCTGGAATCAAACTCAAAGAAAGTTTTTGTTTCTTTAAATCGATACCGATTACATAGCAATCAACAATATCTCCTACACTTAAAATATCGGATGGATGTTTAATATAACTCTTCGAAATCTTAGAAATATGAACCAATCCATCATCGTGCAATCCGACATCGATAAATGCTCCAAAATCGACGACATTGCGAACTGTTCCTTGCAACTTCTCTCCAACATGCAAATCTTCCAAATGTAAAATATCAGCACGTAACAACGGCTTTGGCATATCATCACGAGGATCCCGGTTCGGCTCTAAAAAAGCCTTAATGATATCTTCCAACGTATAACGGTCAATACCAAGCTTTTCCATATATGAATTATAGTCAAAATCTTTCAATGCATTTTTTAATACATCCGTTCCGATGTCATTAGCAGAAAAACCAAGTTCTTTTAAAATACTTTCTGCCTGTTTATAATTATCCGGATGGATAGAAGTTCTGTCTAACGGATGATTTCCACCTTCAATTCGTAAAAATCCGATGGCTTGTTCGTAAACTTTCGGAGTAATCCCCTTCACTTTCTTTACTTCATCACGGTTCAAAAATTTTCCAAACTGATCCCGATATGCCAAAATAGCATCGATTGCTTTCTTAGTAAGTCCAGATACATACTTTAACAAAGAAGATGAGGCAGTATTAATGTTGACGCCAACGCGATTGACCGTCTTTGTTACAACAAAATCCAACGACTCGTCCAACTTCTTTTGCTGTACATCGTGTTGATAAAGTCCAACGCCGATGCTCTTCGGGTCAATTTTAACAAGTTCTGATAACGCATCTTGAAGTCTTCTACCGATACTGATAGCACTTCTTTTTTCAACTGTCAAATCTGGGAACTCAGAGATTGCCAAAGGACTAGCCGAATAAACACTAGCACCAGCTTCTGAAACGATAATGTACTCTACCTTTCTCTTCGCTTCCTTGATGCAAGCAGCAACAAACGCTTCAGACTCTCTAGAAGCCGTACCATTTCCAATCGCAATAACATCTACTTGATAACGGTCAATCAAATCGAGCAATACTTTCTTTGATCCTTCAAAATCATTATGAGGTTCCGTAGGATAAATGACTGCAATATCCAAAACTTTTCCCGTTCCATCTAAAACAGCCAATTTACAACCGGTACGGAATGCCGGATCAAATCCCATGACAACTTTCTCCTTCATTGGTGGAGTTAAAAGCAAATGCTCCACATTATGAGAAAAGTTCTGAATTGCATCCTCTTCTCCCGCTTCTTTCAAATCAGCCCGAATTTCTCGTTCAACAGAAGGATAAATCAATCGTTTCAAACTGTCTTTAATCGCATCTTTAATCTCATCTACAACAAACGATTTCGGATTTTTAATAATCTTTCGCTCCAAATAAGACGTAATATCTTCCTGATTCACATCCAAAGAAACAGATAAAACACCCTCTTTTTCACCACGGTTGACAGCCAAAACACGATGCGGTTTCATACGAGATACCTTTTCAGAGTAGTCGTAATACATCTCGTAAACACCTTTTTCATCCTCCGCATTTTTCTTCTTTTTAGAAATCAAAACGCCATTGTGATAAACATAATCACGAATTGCTTTCCGATACTTGGCATCATCGCTAATTCGTTCCGCAATAATGTATTTAGCACCTTGAACAGCATCTGCAACAGTTTTTACTTGTTCCGTCAAAAAATTTTGACAAATGCTATCTAACGTTCCAAAATCAGGAAATTTCATAAAAATATCAGCAAGTGGCTCTAGTCCATTTTTAATAGCCTCGGTCGCTTTCGTCTTTTTCTTTTCTTTATATGGGCGATATAAGTCCTCAACTTCTACTAATTTGCTTGCATTTAAAATTTCGTTTTTTAATTCTTCCGTCAAAAGACCTTTTTCATCAATTAGACGAATAACATCTTCTTTTCTTTTCAATAAATTTACCTGATATTCGTAAACTTCGTTAATTTTACGAATTTCTTCTTCATCCAAAGCACCAGTTGCTTCTTTTCGATATCTGGCAATAAACGGAATCGTATTTCCCTCGCTCAGAAGAGTCAAAACCACTTCTACTTGATGTTTCTTAACACCTAAGTCATTTGCTATTTCTGTAATAATTTGATCGTTCATTTTTCTCACCTTCGCACTTCTATTCTAACCTAGCACATCTATTTTAGCAAAGTTTAGCACATATTAGAATACAATTGACAGAACTTTGACAAAAGAAAAAAGGCCGAAGCCTTCTTTTTACATATAGTTATCTGCTTTTACTTCTTGGAAGCTTCTTGGATGCTTGCAAACTGGGCATACTTCTAAAGCGTCTTTACCAATGTAAACATGTCCACAGTTACGGCAAATCCAAATCTTGTCTCCATCTTTGTGGAATACACGATCATCTTTTACATTTTGAAGTAATCTTAAATATCTTTCTTCATGTTCTTTTTCGATTTTAGCAACTGCATCGAATAAATATGCAAGTTCTGCAAATCCTTCTTCTTTAGCTGTTTCAGCAAATTCCTTGTACATTTCTGTCCATTCATAGTTTTCACCTTTAGCAGCATCTTCTAGGTTTGTTGCAGTATCAGGAATATCTCCACCATGTAAGTATTTAAACCATAGTTTTGCATGTTCTTTTTCATTATTTGCAGTTTCTTCAAAAATTGCTGCAATCTGCTCATAACCATCTTTCTTAGCCTTAGAAGCATAGTAAGTATACTTGTTTCTTGCTTGACTTTCTCCTGCAAAAGCAGTCATTAAATTTTGTTCTGTTTTACTACCTTTTAATTCCATTTTAAATTCTCCTTCTTTCTTATTTTTATATTAAAGAGAGTTCTACTCTCCTAATATCTCATGTCGGTCGGTAAACGTCGTATGTAATAATTCTTCTGATGTCTCACTCAGTGGAGCACCCAAAAATTCATCATATAGACGTTTGATATCTGGGTTTTGATAAGACGCACGTTTTGTATCTTTCACGTCCGCTTCATAAAGTCCAGTAATACGACTCTGTTTTGCCTTATCAGCATCCGCTAAATTGATCAATGGTTGACCACCACCGCCAATACAGCCACCATGACAGTTCATTACTTCGATAAAATCATACTGTAACGTTCCCTTTTCCCGTAATTCATCCAAATATGGTTTTAAATTCGTAAGACCATGAACGACCAATACATTCAATTTTATCTTACCCATATCGACAGTTGCTTCTTTTACGAAGTCCATACCACGAACAGGATTAAATCCCAAGAAACGCAAATCCGGATCTTTTCCATTTAAGAAGTAATAAGCTGTCCGCAAAGCAGACTCCATCACACCACCAGTGTTACCGAAAATTAAGCCGCCACCACTGCCTTGTCCTTGCATAGAATCGAACTCACTACTTTGAATCGTCTTAAAGTCGACTCCTTTTTCCCGTAGCATAATACCAAGTTCAGATGTTGTCAAGACATAATCGGTATCTCGCATCTCATCATCATGCCAGAACTTAGCGGAAGCATTCATCTCAGGCCGGCGAATCTCCGCTTTCTTAGCTGTACAAGGCGTAATCGAAACGGTAACAATCTTCTTTGGATCAAGTCCCATCTTTTTTGCATAATACGTCTTGATAATAGCCGCCTGCATCGAAATCGGACTTTTACAAGAAGAAAGATAATCTTTCAAATCCGGATAATAAATTTCCATATATTTTACCCAGGCTGGACAGCATGAAGTAAACATCGGCATTTTTTCTTTTTGATTGATGCGGCGAATCAATTCAGACGCTTCTTCCATAATTGTCAAATCGGCTCCGAACGTAACATCTAAGACGTAGTCAAACCCTAAACTACGAAGTGCTGCCACCATCTTTCCTTCTACGAAAGTACCAGCTGGCATACCGAATTCTTCTCCTAATGCGACGCGAACAGCCGGTGCCGTAAAGGCAATGACAACTTTTTCTGGATCATCAATAAGTTTAAAAACTTTCTGATAATTATATTTGGGAACCAATGCTCCAACCGGACAATTTAAAATACATTGCCCACATTCGATACAGACAGGAGCCAAGGATTTTGCACCATCATAATGGATTCCAACAATATTCTCACAAGTTGTTTTACACTTTCCACAATTCGTACATTTATCCAAAATCATCGCGATTCCCATATTGTTTGGATCGACATCGATTTTTCGATTGACAGTTTCGTATTTCATCTCGGCTTCCACCATAATTTCTTCATAAGGAACCGCTTCAAACATATCCTTTGGTACCCCACAAAGTGGACATTTCCAATCATCTGGGAGTGATTCAAATGGAACAGCCTCTTTAGCATCATCGTAAATATATCCACACACTTTACAACGATATCTCTTTTTACGAACAACATAAGTATCATCAGTTGGATTAACCATTACAGGTTCTAACATACTCTTTGGTGCTCCACAAGATGTACAAATCTCCACCTCCCGAACATCATCTTGAACAAATGTCTTTCCACAAATTTTACACTGATATTTCATTGTTATCCTCCTTCAAACATTTTTCACAAAGCCCATGCGCTGTAATATTGGAATCCAGCACAAGATGGGGCATGAATTGAAACAAACGTTTTTGCTCTTTCGTTTCTACGACAACATCATAAATCTGATGACAACGATTACAAACAAAATGAGCATGAAAAGAAGTATTCCAATCGTAATGATCCTCGCCATCGATTGTCGCAACACATCTAATTTTACCATCAGAAAGTAAACGATGGAGTTGTCGATATACAGTTGCTTGACCAATCGATGAATCAACTTGTTTCACCATCTGACAAACTTCTCTAGCGGTCGGATGACTTTTAGTTTTCATCATAATATCAGTAATAATATCTTTCTGTCTCGTATTTCGTTCCTTCATATTCTTTTTCCTTATTGATAACCGTTATCATTATATAATATTTTCTAAAATTTATCAAGTATCAAAACCGCTTGACTTTGTATTCCTTGTCAACAAATGCAAAGTACAACAAGCTATTCTTCTTCAAAGCCTTTAAATTCTCTTCTTCTGTTTTAAAGAAATTGTAATTAGCAATCACTTTCTGAGCTGGTGTAAAAAAATACTTAGCAATCTTAATATCGTTTAAACGAAAAACTTTCTTCTTCTTTTTAATATAGTGACAAAAGAAGATTTTACATGCCAAACTCTTAATGGTACATCCATGATCTCCCAAATATTCACAAGTACCACAGCATCCATTGATGATAGCTTTTTCTTTTCCGGCTTTTTGACAAGCACATTTTCCATCTTGAAACTCACAGAAATTCAGGTTCACATAATTTCGATCGATGTAATCGCAGGTCTCTTCAAATACATAACGCAATCGCTCATCTTTATCTTTCAAATTAAAAGCATGCTCGATACTTTCTAACTCTCTTTTAAAAACAGAATTGATCTTTGGTGAAATAGAAAGATGCATCGTCTTACGATTCGAAAATCGTTTCCAAAAGGGCAACTTCCGATAAAATGAAGAAATATCCTGACTATTTTGAATATGAATCTCGATTGTATTGTTCTTCATACTACTCACCAAACATATTATATCAAAATTTTTATATAAAAACATCCAAAACACATAAAAAATAAGATACGAGTCTCTAGAAAAATGATATGATAAAGAAAAGGATGTGATAAAATGGATGCAATCGAACAACTACATGAAATGATTGAAAAAAGTAAAAAGATCGTCTTCTTCGGAGGGGCCGGAGTATCTACTGAAAGTGGTATCAAAGATTTTCGTAGTGAAGACGGTCTCTACTCTGAAAAATACCCGTATCCACCAGAATACATGCTAAGCATTGACTTATTTCAAAAAGATCCAAAAACATTCTTTGATTTTTACAAAGATAAAATGAATTGTCTAAATGTAAAACCGAATATCACACATAAGTATTTAAAAAAATTAGAAGACCGCGGCAAATTGCAAGCTATCATTACACAAAATATCGACGGTTTACATCAAAAAGCAGGAAGTAAAAATGTATATGAAATTCACGGCACAATCTATCAAAATCACTGTACCAAATGTCATAAAAGTTATCCTCCCGAGAACGTATTTCATGCAAAAGGAATTCCAACTTGTGATTGTGGCGGAATCATAAAGCCAGACGTGGTACTATATGGTGAGATGTTACCGGAGGCCTATTCCAAAGCGATTGCATCTCTAAAAGGTGCAGATATGCTCATAGTCGCCGGAACTTCCCTAACCGTAAGTCCAGCCAATCAACTAGTCATGATGTTTGAAGGAAAATACCTTGTGTTAATCAATCGTACTCCTACTCCGTACGATTCCATTACGACATTAACCATTCATGAAAACTTAAAAGATGTATTTAATAAAATAGAAGAACTTGAAAATAGAAAATAAGAAAGTGAGGAAACATATGAAAAAAAGAAAAATAACACCCAAACATATAGTCGCCCTACTCTTGCTAATCTTTTTTTTAACTGCATTCACGATTTCAATTATAAACATTACCAAATGGATACTTGACTCCAATACCACCAATACTCAAATAGAAGAAATACAAAATATCGTCACCATTGAAGAAAGTAGTGATAACGAAAATACAGAAATCATTGAACAAGAACCGAAAGAAGAAAGTAATCCATACTGGGATTACATCAAAATGAATTTAATCAATGTAGATTTTCAAGAATTAAAATCAACTAACAATCAAACTGTTGGTTGGATACAAGTAAACGGAACCAATATTAATTATCCATTCGTACAAGCAAACGACAATAAATATTATTTAACACACTCTTTTGATAAAAGTCACAATACATCTGGTTGGGTATTCCTAGATTACCGAAACAATATACAAACACTAGACAAAAATACAATTTTATATGCTCATGGCAGAATAGATAAAACAATGTTTGGAACTTTAAAAAACATTTTAAATAATGATTGGCTCACCAATACAGACAACTATATAATCAAATTATCAACAGAATACGAAAATAGCCTATGGCAAATCTTTAGTGCCTATCACATTCCAACAACAAGCGATTACTTACAAATTAATTTTGGAAATAATGAAGATTTTAAAAATTTTGCAAACATGTTAACAGAACGTAGTCAATATAATTTCAATACCTCAGTAAATGAAAATGATCATATCTTAACATTATCTACTTGCTACAATAGTAGTGAAAAAATGGTCATCCACGCAAAACTAATCAAAAAAGAAACAAGGTAATTTGAATTATCTTGTTTCTTTTTTTAAATAAACACTCGTACCAATTAATCCAACAACCGATACCAATCCTAATCCAATATAAAATAAAATGCTATCATAAGTTTTTGGATTATCGATTGTATTTTCTACTTTCTCAAAAGGGATACCATCCTCTTGTTTCTCAATTACAAATGTCGTTGTGGCACTAACTCCAGTCGTATACGTCACAGTCAATTCGTAAATTCCTTCTTCCAACGCTTTCAAATACTCATTTTTTAATGTTAAAACCGTACTGCCTTCTGTAATCATGTAATTACTAGAATTTAATTCTTTACCATTTATGAAAACTTGATTCACTAAATCGAATTCCCCATCTAAAGTAAACACCAAATCAGTATCTTGATACGTAGCATTTTCTCCTACGGTAAACTGATATGGAATTGCTTTAAACGTTGCCACGATAGTTGCCTTGCCATCTTCTGGTAAAGAAAATGTATAATCGCCAACTTCAATATTACCATTAGAACCCGAAACCGTAAGCATGTCTAATTCATAACCTTTATCAGGAATTATCGTTATTGTCACTAATCCATTGTCATCTACTGCATGTGTAATATTACCATGAGTTGTGTTTTCTACTGTAATCTTTGAAATCTGATATGGATTTTCACGAGTTCCATTACCTAGCAATTGTATGCCATCATAATCTAACCCTATATTTACAACAGGTCTAACATCAAGTTTCCAATCTGTCATTACATAACTCAAATGATTGCCAACATACGAAATATAAGCATAATCATGAGTAGAATCACCATCAGAATCGGTAGTGGCAAAAGGATTGATTAACCAAAAATCATTTCCTTGATTCATTGTAACTAACCAATTAGTATCTCCACAAACATCCATATTATGAAACTCATCCGTTACAGTTCCACATTGTTCTATATTGCTGTTTGCTCTGATATAATCACTAACTGTTGGTAATCCAACTCGATTATGAATTTGAATATTTGACTCTTGTGATAATAAATCTGGTATAGTACCACTTTGTAATAATCGATAACTAATCGTCCCAGCATTATAAGAAGACTCTAATATTAACTCTTTTGAAAAAGAATTCAACCCACTATAATATTCGTCGTTCAAATCAATCAATAAAGGTGAGTTAGAAAAATCTATATCATTTTTGTATTCCCAATTTTCTGAAAAAGATTCCTTTTCTTCTAACGGTGTCTCTTTTATAAGCTTCAAACTATCATTCTCAATAGAAATAATTCGCCATAACTCATCATTAAACATAATATAATTAGCCGGATCAACACCTTTATAAGTATACTTACCATCCTCATATTCATCTACATATAATCCGTCCCCAGTTATTACAAGTGGAATTTGTTTCTTTCCAATCGACATAAAACTAGATTTCAATATCAAATGTAAAGTACTATCTTTACCAACACTATAGTCTTGTAAAGTGTTCTCATCTATTAACTCTTTTCCAGCAAAAATAAGAATTTGCTCAGAAGAATCAATTCCTTCCTTCTCCTCAATTTTATCTTTAACATCCACAATTCGATCAGTCGGTTCTACTTCTAAAGTAATATGCTTTCCAGTTAATGTTTTCACAAATATTTGCATGGCATCAACACGCATAGGAACAACTACAAAAATAGCTAACAATATAACCCAAGCCAATCTTACAATACGTTTTTTGCCCATCTCATACCTCACCTATTTTACTTTATCTCAGTATAAAGGAAAATAAAAACATAGTCAATTCCAAAAAGAAAAAAACAACCAAAGGGTTGCTTAATAAAAACGTTCAAATATTGGAACGGAATAACAATTTGGAGGGGCCTACCGGATTTGAACCGGTGCTCAAGGAGTTGCAGTCCTTTGCCTTACCACTTGGCTAAAGCCCCAAGTAATTAGATTATAACAAAGAATAATCTAATTTACAATATATTATATTCGCTTTTTTTGAAATTTCAACTATGATTCCACATAATAATCACTTAGTAAGATATTGTTATTTGTTAAAATTTTATCTTGAACTTCTTTACTAACAGAAGAAACGTACGGCAATAAATCATCATTAACAACTTGACCAGTATAATATAAATTGCCATCATACCAACTACCATCGGCAAAATAAACATAGTTATCGTGATTGGTTCCAAACACATCCGTTGCAATATAGTTGCGTGGATTGTATCCATCTAAACCAAATAAATTTGCGACCGTCGGCAAAATATCTGTCGTTGTCATAAGCATATCAAATGTTTGGGACTCAATATCATTACCCCAGATAACAAATGGCACGTGTTGTAACAAATTTCCATTGCTCTCATTCTTAACAGTAGCAATGTAAGAAGGATCTGGATAAGCATATGCATAATGGTCGGAGAATAATACCAAAATTGTATCATCTAAATGATCTTCTTGTTCTAAGCGTTCTAACAACTCTTTTAAAAACTCATCCGTATCACGGGCAAGATTACGAATACAAGAAAGTGTAGAATCACCCGGAACCGCTAACCCGTACAAATCTGTCACACATTTATCATTTGTACTATCATACGGCATATGAGCAGTATATGTAATGATAAAGTTCATAAACGGTTCTGCATCAGGAATGATTAAATCTGCAACCGACTCATCTTTCAATAAATTACTATCATAAAAGAAATTCAAATTAGAATTCGGAAAATCATTTAACAAAGAAATGTGACGATCATATCCAATTGCTAAATGAATGCTATTACGATTATAAAAATTCCCATGATTGACATGCAAAGCTTGCGTCTGATACCCATTATTGTGAAACAAACTAGGAAGCGAATAAGGATATGCATTACGGTCAAAATTATAAGCAGCTTGCCCATTTTCAATAGCAAAAAGTCCAGTATTAGCAGCAAATTCACTATTAAACGTCTGCCCGCCACCAAATGCTGGTGAGTATCTTTCTGTAAAGTTCCACCCAGTCTCTTGAAGATAAGATAGCGTCGGCATTATCTCTTCATTAACAAGCCAAGAATCGATACTTTCCATCATAATCAAAATTAAGTTTTTATCTTTAAAAATACCCGTATACTCATTAGTAGACAAATCTAATGTTTCATTTCTAGTTGTAAAGTAAGACTCTACTTCTTCTCGCAACGTACTTCTGTCTTCAAGATATTCCTGTTCAATATATACGACAACACTACGAAAAGTCATTTCATAAAGGCCTGCTACTTCCATATTTTTTGATGGATTGTTAAAATCCAAATAAACGTTGTAAACATTGTTCCAACGATCCCAAGAATTAGGATCAGACGGTTCTCCCAAACGTTCAAAAGCAAGACCACGAAATAAAACAAAACCAGATAATAAACAAATACCTAACCGAGTATAATACGAATTTTTTCGTTTATAAACTGGTTCAGTAGAAAAAAGAAAACAGCCAAAAATACAGGAAACTATAGACAAAAACAATAAACTCACCATATAAGGTGTAATCCATCGAAAAGACGAAAGAAAATATCCTGCCCCTTCTCCTGTCAAGAACAAATCATAAACACTGAAAAATCTTCCCAAAATACTTTGATGAAGCATCTGTGCTAACACTAAAACTTGAAACAAACCAATTAGAATTCCATACGCAATGACTCGTCTCTTTTTTGGTAATAACATTACAAAAAAGAAAAAAAGAAAAATCCAACTTAAACTAAAAAAGAATGGGGAAGCATGCGTCCATCCATAAAAACCAGTATATTGATTAGAAAAATAGCGAATTCCCAAATCTAAACTCATAAATGAAAAAAAGAAAAATCCAAAAAGGAATAAATATGCAAAACAAGGATATTGCCATACTTTATTAAAAAACTTCTTCATAATAACACCTTATAACATTATATCAATAATAAAATGAAAAAAAAAGAGGAAACCCTTTTGAGTTTCGGTATTTTACGAAAGAAGTGAAGCAATTGTTCTCTACCATGCCAA
>ENA-ORTN01000134-ORTN01000134.1-human-gut-metagenome-genome-assembly--contig:-NODE-134-length-77917-cov-7.618004_pt1 | contig 77917 bp, 72 predicted proteins | sample MGYA00242070_ERZ509189 | MGnify/ENA primary metagenome ERZ509189 (study PRJEB26280, sample SAMEA2338821) | human gut metagenome | biome: human gut; feature: human-associated habitat; material: faeces...
GTAGGTTACGAGGTCTGCGAAGCAGGAAGCCCATTGGCTTTAGACAATGGGTAGTTCACAATACCGGAAAGTTATATTCCAAAGATCACAAAAAGATTAAAAGACGCAAATATCATCACAGCCTGTGAAGGGATCAAAGGCGGATATCTGCTTTCTGAAAATCCGGAAAACATTTCTCTGTTTGATATCATATCATCAACAGAAGTCACGATGAAAATAAACCGATGCCTGGAAGAAGATGGATTTTGTTTCAGGAATGCCACAGACTACTGCAGCGTGCATAAAGCATTCCTGAAAGTACAAAAGATATATGAGGATTCGCTGCGGGCGGTCAGGAGCACAGATATGATATAAAGAGCTTTCGGAGAAACTATTTCATGGTATTTTGCAAACCTGTCTGTTGAAGAAATAATCGGGAGATGCTATAATTTTTAAAAAGCTTCACAATAGCGGATGTTTGGCAAAAGGAGGAGAGCAAAATGAAAAATTTGCGAAAGAAAACGGGATGTCTTGTTATGGCAGTGCTGCTTCTGATTATGACGTTTGTTCCTGCAATGTCTGTGACTGTAAGTGCTGCAGCAAATATAGAAGGCAGACTGATCACAGTAGGAGGAAAAACAGTAAACAGTGGCATGAAGATCGCAGAGGTAGAAAAGCTGTTTGGAAAACCAAAGCTTACAACACCATCTTACTGGGGCGGATATGCTTATACGTTTTACGGGGATAAGTACAGTGACTATCTGTATCTGGAGACAGATGCGGATGGTGTGATCGTCTGCTATGGAAGTGTCAGCCCGGGATTTGAGACGAATGTATATAATTATGGAGATAAGGTAGACCATTATGTACGCCTGGGTTATGAAGCCATAGATTATGATGATAATTTATATGGTGTGATTTATTATACAAAGTATCATTCGGATGCCTACGAAAGATTTGGGGCAAATCTGACGGAAAATAACCGAAATCTCAATAAACATGCGGCAGAGATGTGGAATGCAGTATCTTATTTGCATGGATATGACACGCCGACCTGTTTTGACGAACAATTGTTTAATGTCGGGGCACAGCTTGCAGATAATTACAGCACGGTATATGATTATTGTAATGATACTGGGCAGAGTGCCTGCTATCAGCTGATGGGAAGCAGCTTGATCAGTTTCCCGGAATATCGCTATCCAAATCCGCTGGAATTTGCAGAAAAAGGGAAAAACTATACCTGTAAAAATGGAAATGCGATAGGACTCATGTATTATCCAAAAGGAAGCGACAAGAGCCAGTACTGGGTGATCAATGGATTTGTCAATAAGGAATTGCTGGCAGAATGGAATCCTGTAGCGTACACGGCACAGGAAAAGCAGCAGCTGAAACAGGCGAGAGATTATTATGCAAAATCAGTAGAAAAATTTAATGCAGAAAAATCTTATTATGAAGTAGAACCGTCCTATGATTCTCTGGATACAATAGAAGGAGGAAAATTAAGCGAAGGAATTGCAAAAGGGGCAGTGGATTTTCTGAATGCGATCCGCACAGGCGGTGGACTGAATCCATTGGAGTATTCAGAAGAGTTATCCGCAGATGCACAGTGCAAATCAACCTATACGGTGTATCTGTCCAAAAACAAGATCAGCAATCCAAATCCGCATTTTCCGCCTCAACTGGACGGATTAAGCGATGAATACTATGCAAAGTGCCAGAGCGGTTCCGGAGAAAATCTGTTTATGTGCGGCATTCTCAGCACAAACATCATTGGAAGTATCAGTAATGCCCTGGACGACAGTTATGGAACCGGGCAATATTATACCAGAGGACATCGCTATAATCTGCTGAATCCGTCATGGAAATACATCGGTGTAGGAAATACATTGCAGCAGGGATGCCACAAAATGACAGGAACACAGGATTATGATGCAGAAGTTGTGGCATGGCCGGCAAAAGGAGTTACCATTTCAGAGAGTGGTTTTGCACCGTCCGGAATGTGGACATGCCAGTTTTACAATGGACTGAAACCGACGTCAGATACGACAGTGACGGTCAGATGTCTGAACAGTGGAGCAGTCTGGAAAATTGATCCGGCAAATCTTCTGGATTCTCAGGCATATCAGGTCAATGGTACGCTGATCTCATATGCGGACAATTCCATTGCTTTTAAAGTGGGCGGCGTCTATGAGATCACTTATGAGCATCTGAATGACCGGGATGGAAAAGATGCCTCCTATACTTACAGAACGGTATATGAAAAAGCATATCTTTCTTCAGATGGAAAGGAAGAACCGCAGCAGATTTTATTTGATAAGGACAGTATGGAGCTGACGCCGGGAAGCACGGAAAAACTGACAGCGATCATACATCCGGAAGATGCCAGAAATAAGAGAATTTATTTTACAAGCACAAATCCGGCAGTCGCAACCGTCAATGAATGTGGAGAAATTACAGCACATGCCGCAGGAACTGCCGTGATCACAGCGGTAAGCGAGGCGGGAAATATCACAGCGAACTGCAAAGTTACAGTGGTGCAGAAAAAGGCGGAAACGACAACCGGAAAAGATGATGAAAAGACGCCTGACAGAAAGCCGGATACACAAAGCAGCATAAAAGTCGGAAAAGCGAGTATCAAAAGTGCAAAAAAGAAAAAGGCGTCCCCGACAGTGACCATAACGCTTGTCAGAAAAGTGGCAAAAGCTTCCGGATATCAGATCAAAGTCTATCCGACTTCAGGAAAAGCAAAGAAAAACAAAGGTGCAATAACAACGAAGTTCATAACGAAAAACACAAAAAAACTCGTCGTAAAGAATAAGAAATTAAAAAATAAAAAAGGATGCTATGTGAGGATACGGGCTTATCAGAAGATAAACGGAACGAAAAAATTCGGTGCATGGTCTGCAGTCAGAAAAGTAAAAAACAGATAAAGCCGCCACCTCAGTATTCGAAGACGAGGGAATGGAGATGGAGAAAAACGAAAAAACCAAGTATAAATTAGCAGAAGCCATGAAGGAATGTATGAAGACTTCCAAAGTGGATGCGATCACAGTAAAGCAGCTGGCAGAAAAATGTGGTCTGACCAGACAGACCTTTTATCGCAATTTTCTGGATAAATTTGACCTTATCAACTGGTATTTTGGAAAAATCCTGGATCAGTCGTTTGAGCATATGGGAAGAGAAACAAGTGTTTACGATGCACTTGTGCGGAAATTTACCTACATTGAGCAGGAGAAACAGTTTTTTGCTGCAGCGTTCTGCTATGATGAACAGAATTCTCTGAGGGAACATGATTTTGAACTGATTCTGGCATTTTATGAAAATCTGATCCAGGAAAAAACCGTATGTAAAATGAAAGAAGAGATGCATGATCTGCTGGAAATGTATTGCAGAAGTTCTGTCTATATGACCGTAAAATGGGTGCTTGGGAAAAAGATGGCCGCACCAGAAGGACTGGCAGAACTGATGGTAGAAGCGATGCCGGTAAAACTAAAAGAACTGTTTGAGAAACTGGATATGGTCAGGTAAACAATAGATTGTCTCGGATTCTGACAGGCAGATATCTGCCTGTGATTTCGTTGCAAAGTATTTTTGATAAATGTTACATTTAGTCTGTTTTGTCACTTTTCTTTTTGTGCAAAAGTGTTAAGATAATAACAAAGTGAAACGGAATGATGATGCACAGCTACATAGATACAGCAAAATCATTGCCGGAAACGTTAAAATTTTACAGAAGGGATGTAATAACTATGGCAAACAGAATCAACTTAAACGGAACCTCTTTTCATGGTGCAGGTGCGATTGCAGAGATCGTAAACGAAGCACAGGCACACGGTTTTCAGAAAGCATTTGTATGCTCTGATCCGGATCTGGTTAAATTCAACGTTACTTCAAAAGTGACAGATCTGCTGGAAAAAGCCGGACTTGCATACCAGCTCTATTCTGATATCAAGCCGAACCCGACCATCGACAATGTAAAACATGGTGTTCAGGCATTTAAAGATTCTAAAGCAGATTATATCATCGCCATCGGCGGCGGTTCTTCCATGGATACTGCAAAAGCAATCGGTATCATCATTGCCAATCCGGAATTTGAAGATGTCAGAAGTCTGGAGGGAACTGCACCGACCAAAAACCCATGTGTACCGATCATTGCGGTACCAACCACAGCCGGAACAGCAGCAGAAGTTACGATCAACTATGTTATCACCGATGTAGAGCGTAAACGTAAATTTGTCTGCGTAGACCCGCACGATATGCCGATCATCGCAGTGATCGATCCGGAAATGATGTCCTCCATGCCGAAAGGACTGACTGCTTCGACTGGTATGGATGCCCTGACACATGCAATCGAAGGATATACTACAAAAGCTGCATGGGAAATGACCGATATGTTCCATCTGGAAGCGATCAAACTGATCTCCGCTTCTTTAAGAGATGCAGTAGAAAACAAAAAGGAAGGCCGCGAAGGCATGGCACTTGGCCAGTACATCGCCGGCATGGGATTCTCAAACGTAGGACTTGGAATCGCACACTCCATGGCACATACCTTAGGTGCTGTTTATGATACACCGCACGGTGTTGCATGTGCAATGATGCTGCCGATCGTTATGGAATACAATCAGGACTGCACAGGCGAGAAATACCGTGAGATCGCACGTGCGATGGGAGTCAAAGGTGTTGATGATATGTCCGTAGAAGAATACAGAAAAGCAGCAATCGATGCCGTAAGAAAACTTTCTGTTGATGTCGGAATCCCGACAAAACTGGAAGCAATCAAAGAAGAAGACCTTGATTTCCTGGCAGAATCTGCTCATGCAGATGCTTGTGCACCGGGCAATCCCAAAGATGCAAGCGTAGAAGATCTGAAAGATCTGTTCCGCAAAATTATGTAAAAACAGATATTGCTGCAAAGTAGATAAATGTCAGCAAAGCTGACCAGAATTGCCTGCCAAATCTCACGTACGTTCGACTTGAAATAAGATATACATACCTTAAAGATCACATACTGAAATGTATAAAAGCATTTTGGTATGTGATCTTTTTGATGTATACAGAAGCATACCATTGCCTGTTTTACATAAACTTGATAAGAAAAATTTTGAAGAACAGTGGCTTTGTCCTTACGAGACTTTACACAGATTTTACATTACACTGTCGTGGACTTTACATTGCATCGTTATACTGTAGATGCTTTGGTGATGCAGGGGGTGCGGGGCGAAAGTTCCAAGCCCCTGAAAAAATGTGCTGCATCCCGAATAAAGAACGAATCTGAAATGAAAAACGTATGTAAAGCGAAGAAGGAGAAATCATGAACAGTACATTAGAGGTAATATTTGGATTGCTCGGTGGTCTGGCAGTGTTCATTTTCGGAATGAATATGATGAGCGACTGCCTTCAGAAGGCAGCAGGCGAAAAAATGAAACGGATTTTGGCATTGCTTACCAAGAATCCAATCCTTGGCGTTCTGGCAGGAGCACTGACAACCGCCGTTCTGCAGAGCAGCAGTGCGACAACCGTTATGGCGATCGGTTTTGTAAGTGCAGGACTGATGAATCTGCCGCAGGCAATCTCCATCATCCTCGGAGCCAACATCGGAACGACGATGACGGCACAGATCATTGCCTTTAAGTTAAGTGATTATATTTATGCAATTATTTTTATCGGATTTATCATTAGTTTTGTAGTAAAATCCGAACGTGCAAAAAACATCGGACAAACCATTTTTGCATTTGGCCTTCTGTTCCTTGGAATCGAGACGATGGGAAGCGTCATGAAACCGTTGGCATCCAGCCCGATATTTACAGACATGATCGAGCAGGTTTCTCATATTCCGGTTCTTGGTGTAGCTGTAGGAACCCTGATGACACTTGTCGTACAGAGCAGCAGTGCCACGATCGCAGTATTACAGAACTTTGCAGAACAGCCTGGACCGGACGGCGTCAGCAGTATCCTGGGTCTTGTCGGAGCAATCCCGATTCTGCTTGGTGATAACATCGGAACCACGATTACAGCTCTGCTTGCAAGTATCGGACAGACCAAAGATGCAAAACGAACCGCACTTGCACACTGCATTTTCAACATTTCCGGATGTTTTCTGTTTATCTGGTTTGTAAAACCATACGCAGCCCTGATCCAGTACATCTCTCCGAAAGGACCGGAGATTGCAGTTATTTCCAGACAGATTGCAAATGCACATACCCTGTTTAATATTACCATGACGGTCATCTGGGTACCGCTGATCTGGCTGATGGTCAAGATCGTTATGAAAATCATTCCGGACGGACAGAAAAAAGTCTACAGCAATGCAGAACCGCAGTTTCTGGATTCCAAATTGGTTTCACAGCCGATCGCAGCACTTCAGCTGGTCGTAAAAGAAGTGGCAAGATGTATCGAGCTGGTTAGCGACAACTTAAAAGAATTGATCGCAGTATCCACAGAAAGTGACAGCGAGAAAATAAAAGCAGTGATCCAGAACTCCGAAGATACCAGAAAACTTTACGAACGAATCACCGAATACCTCTCCGAATTGTTTGCATCCGGCGGACTGACCGAGGAGCAGGCAAACCAGACAGCAGGTATCATGTATATTTTAAGTGATGTGGATCGTATGAGTGCCCTTTGCAGAGAAGTCTGTCTCTCCCTGAAAGATAAAGAGGAGAAAAAATATAAATATTCCAAAGATGCCATGCGTGATATGCGGCACAGCCTGCAGCTGATCCAGGAAATGTTTACGAAAGCCGTTCAGATGATGGCGACCGGAAATACGGAGGCTGCAAAAGATATTCTGCAACAGAAAGAAAAGATCCTCGATCTTGGTATCAAGATGCGAAAATCCCATGTAGAACGTGTCGGTGAAGGAAAATGCAAGGCAAAACTTACCGAGCCATACAACCGCATTATCCACCATATTGACCGAATGGGCAACTGCTGTATCAATATCGTAGATGCCGTGCAGGGCAAAGCAGGTCAGACCTATCTGGAGACCGTAGCATAAAGGAAAGAAAAACAGGAGAAAAAGTTAAGAGAAATAAAAAAATATTTTGTGAATAAAAAATAATAAAAAGAACTATACTTGAAAAAACTCCCGGTGCTGGCACACCGGGGGTTTTTTTATGCTTTTTTTGATGAATGGATTAAATTCCAGGCAGGAATATCCAAAAAAAACTAATGAAAATAGTATATAAATCATTTTCACGTACACTTATTTTGACTATGTTATCTTAATGATACAACAAAGCAAAATGGTACAAAAAGAAAGGAGGGGCAGGCATCTTGAGTAGTACAGTGTGGTAAATTTGGCAAGTATACAGAAGAAATGATTTGTAATTTGTATAAGTACCACAAAATGTCTTGTAAAAAGACAAAACAAATGATATATTGTATATAAATAAATGTCCTGTTACAAGAAAAATGAGAAATGGAGGAGATCAAAGATAATGCCACTTTTTAAGAGAAATGATGAGCGAGGAAACACGGAGACAAATTATAAAAGATCAAGACAAATAGGCTTAGATACCAATATTTCAAATTATGGTTGGTATACATGTGCACATTGCGGAAGAAAGCTCAGAAAAGGAGATGTTGATATTGACCATATTTTACCACGGAGCAAAGGGGGAATTGATGATCCGAGAAATTTACAATGTTTGTGCGTGCATTGTAATCGCTCAAAAGGAAATAAAACCGACAATACGAAAGCAGATTTAAAACATAGAAAGCAAACATATGGGGAATATCAACGCTCGGTATACTTAAAACAAGAAACGAAAAATACCATGAATTGGATCCGTGAGGATATGAAAAAACGTGATGATAGTGATATAAAAAAATTACTGGGTGCAAATGAAGAAGAGTTAAAACCATTAATGTCCTGGGTAAAAAAAGAAGCAAAAAAAAGAGGAATTATAAAATAAACATATACTAGGAGGATAAACAATATGAATGCAAAACAGAAGAAAGAATGTCATACAATCATACATACAGCAAGTGTGGCAGCGGGAGGTGTTGGTGCGGGGTTGGCACAAATTCCAGGAAGTGATAATGCAGTTATTACTCCGATTCAGCTTACTATGACTATTTCGTTAGGAAGAGTTTTTGGAAAATCTTTAAGTGAAGCGTCAGCAAAAGCCGCATTAGCTTCAGTGGCGGCAGCAACAGTTGGAAGAACGGCCTCGCAGGTGTTGGTAGGTTGGATTCCGGGAATAGGAAATGCTATTAATGCAACAACAGCAGCAGGTATAACAGAAGCAATGGGATGGTTGTTGGCAAAAGAATTTGACGAAGGATTATTGTAGAAAAAACTAAAGGAGATAAGTAAAAATGAAAGTGAAAAGAATTGCCATTTACATTATTACTAACATTGCTCTTTTTATAATCGCATGTATTACCATTCCTAAGCTGATGAAAAAGCTCACGGGAAAGTTATATAAGAAAAACATTAAAAAGAAAAATAAAAAGAGATGCTAATAGATGCTGAAAAAACAGAGTTGATAAAAAATAGGAAAAACACAATATACAAGGAGAAATGGATGGAAGTTAATACAGATGAAATAGCCAAGAAATGTATGGATGCCATAAATGAGAAATTAAAAAATCTTAAGAAGCTGAATATTATTGTTGTTGGAAAATCTGGGGTTGGAAAAAGTACACTTATCAACAGTTTATTTCGAGATAAAATTGCGGAGACAGGATTGGGAAGACCTATAACAACTGAAATCAGGAAAATTGAAAAGAAAGATTATCCTATGGCAATTTATGATACTCCAGGTTTTGAATTATCAGAAGGACAGCAGGCGAAGGTGAAAGAAGAGATTATTGAACTAATACATAAAGGATTGGCAACAGGAGATATTAATAATGCCATTCATTGTATATGGTATTGCATCAATGTTGGTGGAAACAGAACCTTTGACCAAACAGAAATAAACTGGCTTAAAGAGTTGATAGAAAAAAATAAAGTTACGAAAGTGCCTATTATTGTTGTACTTACACAGGCGTGCCCGAAAACCAAGGGAAAGCAAATGCAAACTTTAGTTGAAAAAGAAAATCTTGATATAATTAAAGTTATTCCTGTTCTGGCTCAAGATATGGATTTTGATGGCGAGTATGTGGCAAAGGCATATGGATTAGATCAATTGGTTGATATAATGAGTGAAGCATTGCCGGAAGAACTTCAAGATACACTGCAGAATGTACAAAAAGCATCGTTGAAATCTAAAAAAAAGCGTTCACGAGCTGTTGTAGCAGCAGCATCTGCAGTAGCTTTTGGGGAAGGATTTATACCGATTCCTTTTTCTGATGCAGCAGTGTTAATTCCTACTCAAATAACGATGATAGCTTCTATTACAACAAATTTTGGTATGAGTATTAGTAAAAGCGTTATAATGAGTTTTATATCTTCTACGATTGGTACAGCAGGAACTACTATTCTTGGAAAATCTATGGTATCCAATTTGTTTAAATTAATACCGGGAGTTGGAACTGGTGTTGGTGGAATGATATCTGGATCAACAGCAAGTCTTTTGACAACAGCGTTAGGGGAAGCATATATTAAATTTATGGAGATGATTTATAAAGGAGAATTAAAAAAAGAGGATTTATATGATCAGAATGGTCAGAAAGCTATTTCTAAAATGTTCAAAGAAGAATTGACGAAAAAACGAAAACAGAGCTTCTAAATAAATAATTTTAGAGGTTATCAAGTTTTTATGTAAGTTTAAAAAATTGTGGGTCTGTCAAGTTTTTTTGTAAGTTTTAAGAAAAATTTTATGGGGAGGGGAACCTCCCCATTGTTAGAGTTTTATACTTTTACAAATTAACTCGTCAAAGCATCCTTGACAAGCATCTCCATTTCATCGGCCATTTTCGGAAACTATTTTTTGACAGGCTTTGGAATAAATTCAAGTTTTAGCTGCATCCCCAATCCCTGGGCGAGTTTTTTTACCATGTTTAAACTGGAATTTCGCGTTCCATTCTCAATTCGGCTTATATCTGCCTGTGTAATTTCTGTTCTGGCTGATAAATCTTTTTGTGTCATATTCTGCTGCACTCTTGCATCGATCATTGTCTGAATAATATCATATTCCGGCTGAAGTGCATCATACTCCGCTTTTACCTCTGGATTCTGCAATGCTCTTTTTCTGTTTTTGGTGTTTTCTGAGATTTTTTAACGAATCCATTTGTAAGTACTGCTTTCTTGCCTATGATAAAGAAATACAGTACTCGTGTAATGTCTGATCCTTGTTTGATACGAAGCTCAAATATCCTATTTTCTAATGGTTTTGAATAAGGTTCTCTCAACAGTGGACCGTTCATTTCCAATAAATCAAGAGTGTTGATGCTAACTTTAGATGGCAATACAAAGACCTTGTTGCCTGTTGATTAAAAAGATTTTGTAAATACTCAAATACATATGGAAGGAATTTGCGGAATATGGTAAAGGACTCGGTATTACCTAAAGTATGAGCAAGGATGAAAGATATAATGCTCACAGTAAAAATCACTTTCACGCACCTTCCGTTCATTTATGTTACCTTGATGATACAAAATAAAACCAAGGAAGAGACAAGAATGAACAGGAAGGTGTTTTTGACTGTATGTAGTATGTGAAATATTTTTGCTTCAGAGATTTTTGGCATGCTGAGAATGTTTGGCAATGTGCAAAAGGAACAATTTTTCTCGTAGCTTTTCAACGCTCTGAGTCATCAAAATCAATTGCTCTCATCACCCCGCGGAAGCTTTCCAGCGGATGTTCCGTTGTGGAAGCCCACAGAAAGATCCAATCGTAAGGATTTCGTTCATAGAGTTCTTCGTAGCCACATTCTTCGAGCAGCTGAGCCATTTCTTCGCAGAAGTCATCGAAATAATCAGCGTAATCGGACTGTGGATCTTCGGCAGCATTGCCGGAATCCACCATCAGCTCCAGTGTGACCCAGAAGTGGTAAAACTTTAACAGGATCAGGCACTTGCGGATGGAGTCGTAAGAGGTGCTCGTCTCGGACTGGCTGCGGTTTAAGATTTTGGAGAAGGTCTTTTTGGATGGAAAATTCAATTTTACGATATCCGGAAGAGTGGCATCTTTCGTTACTCCGATGGTAAAGGTTGTGATAAATTCCAATATAAAATCGATGGAAGTAACATTCCTGCCGCTGTACTGCCATGGATAATCGGAATCATGCCGGGCGTGCATAAAAAATTCTTGGATGGTCAGACCGGAAGCCGAAGGCGTGGCCAATGTTTTTGCATCCGGAATTGTGCCAAAGTCAACAAAAGCCGGAATCCGCCCGATATCTTCTTTTGTTCCACGGATCTGGCGGACAAATTCTTCGATATAAAAAAGTGCTCTCTGGTTCCAGCGGTCAAAGATGGATTTATTTCTGGAAAAGTAGGCGAGAAATTCTTCGTCGCTGCGGCAGTTGTCGAGAGCATTTCGGATCTGATCGGTGTAGACGGGATCGGAAGCTTCGAATTTTGCCGTTTCCGGCATGGCTTTGATGGTTTCGTAAAGCTCGAGAGCATGATCGTAAGAATGGTTCTGATGGAAGCAATAGTAATAAACGGCCTCTTTTATGGTATGACAGTTGAAGCTGCGGCTGAAGTAAACCTGACGGAAAAATTCCTGTACAAGCTCAAAAGAAGCACCAAGGGCAAAGCAGATTTCATAGACGAGTTTGCGGCTTCTGGAGTCGAGGGATGGGCGGCGTTTGCCAGAAAACCAGTCACGGACTGTGATTTCCGTGATCTTTACATGGATAGCGGCAAGTTTCAGCACGAGATATGTCGTTTTTTCTTCGATATCTTCGCTGGAGCCGGTATATCCGCATCGCTGCATCAAAGTTGTGAGTCCTGTATGGAAAGAGACAAAGTTTGCCGAATTCTGTAAATATTGATAAGCTTCATTACAGTCATCGATGGAAAACAGGCTATCCTGGGCATTGTCTGTTGAAAGATTCAGATGATCCTTTGTCATAGTAAAATCCTCCTTCTGTGAATGCAGGTTCTTGCGTCCTGCCTTATAGATAGATTATACTATAAAAAAGACAAATGTTGGAGAAAAGAGTGGAAAATAGTTGAAATTTACAGCCAATGTGAGATGAATTTCCCATTTGTGACTGGAAAGTGACAAAATTGCTGCGGCAGAAAAGAAAAAATTGAGGTGAGAGGATGTTTGATAAAAGAAAACCGCTGCCACAGGGATGGGAGCTTGTTTTTGGGGAAGAACACCGTTATGTCATTGCGGAGGAGATCGGGCGTGGCGGAAGCTGTATTGTATACAATGGATTTTACAGAGACCGGATCGGTGAAAGACATCTGGTTAAAATAAAAGAATGTTATCCGTACCGCCTGGAAATAGAGCGGGATGCCGGGGAAAATCTGACACCGGATTTGTCCTGTAAGCAGACGTTTCTTGCAGAAAAGCAGAAGTTTCTGGAAGCTTACCGGAAAAATACGGCATTGAAAACAACGCTCGGACTTGTGAACTCCACCGCAAATGCAACAAATATTTATGAATATCACAATACCTGCTATGTGGTCATGACGGAGATCGAGGGCAGGGATTATCGAAGCGAGGCGGATGAGAATCTGCAGTCGTTGTTTCTGCATCTGCGGACGCTTGTCCGAATCGTGAAAAAATACCATGACTGCGGGATGTTACATCTTGATATCAAACCGGAAAATGTGCTGCTGATCCCGGAAACAAAAGAGCAGATGGTTCTGTTTGATTTTGATTCTATGGTGAGAAAAGAAAAAATACAGACACAGCCAAATAGTTGGACATTTTCTGTGTCGGACGGTTATGCGGCACCGGAACTGGTGCGTGGAAAATGCAGCAAAATCTGTGAAGCGACGGATGTTTATGCGATCGGGGCGATCGCTTTTTATAAGCTTTTTGGAAGAACGCCGAATGCCATGGACAGTGCGGTGGGTGCGATATATGATTTTTCGGGCATGAAATGGAAGGATGCACGCTATCAGCCGGTGCTGTTCCGGCTGATGCAGGAGTTTTTTCACCGGACGCTGGCGGCAACGGTTCGACGACGTTATGCGTCTGTGGATGAAGTACTTGAAATTTTGGAAAAACTGATCCGGGAGTCGGATGTAGAAAGAGTATTTTTATATCACGGTTTTGCTTACAATACTGCAAATTTTGTTGGCAGGGAAAACGAGCTGCGGCAGATCGAGACGATATTTTCTTCCGGGCAGCAGGTTCTGTTTTTGTCGGGAATGGGCGGAATCGGAAAAACAGAGCTGGCGAAACGTTATGCTTACCTTTATGGGGAAGAATATCGAACCATCGTGTTTGTGCCATATCAGGAAAGTATCGTACAGACTGTCTGCGGGGAAGATATCCATATCCATAACGTTCACCGGGAGCAGAGTGAAGAGGGTCTGGAGACAGAAGAGGAATATTTTGAGCGGAAACTTAAAATTTTAAAAGAGCAGACCACAAAAGATAATCTGATCATTCTGGACAACTTTGATGTGGAAGAGGATGAAGATCTGGAGCGATTCTTGGAATGTCCCTGCCGTTTTCTGATCACGACCAGAGAAGATTTCCGGGATTATGATTTCTGTCAGATCGATGTGCAGCAGATGGAGGATATCAATGACGTGGAGGCATTGTTTGCCGTATACAATCCGAGAAGTTATGAAGAGGAAGAAAGAGGACAGATCCGGGAGATACTGAAACTGGTAGAATATCACACAATGACAGTAGAACTGATTGCCAAATATCTGCGTGAGGCAGAAGAAGAGCCGTATGTGCTTCTGGAAAAGATGCGAATGATAGAAGGCATCACCGGAACGGAAGAAGTTTCAGTGAAACATCGAAAAGACAGAAAAATGCAAAACCAAAAAGTGCAGGAGCATCTGCAAGCTCTGTTTGATCTGTCCGGATTTTCGAATGTTCAGCTGGAACTGATGCAAAGCCTTTCGCTGCTTGGCTATGTGCGGATCGCCAGAGAGACGTTCCTTTCCTATGTGCCGTTTGCGGGTGCAAAAGAGGCTCTGGATAAACTGATTCGATTGGGCTGGGTAGAACATAACAAAAAAACAGATAAGATTTCTCTTCATCAGATCATTCTGGATCTGGTTTATCATGATTCAAAGCCGACTGCGGAAAGCTGTCCGGCGATCACAGAAAAAATGACGGCTTATGCCAGACAGGATCTGGAATCGTCTGCATTGGATGAAGTAAGGTGGCAGTTTTTAAAATATTTCATGGAGCGGATTTCAGGAGAAAATCTTGCCTATGCCCGGCTTTGTGTGGCGTATTGCGGGCATATCCACAATGAAATGCATTATCTGAAACAGGCAGAAAAGATCTGTCGGTTCGGACAGGAAAAAGAGTGCCATGCATTGCTGTTCCGGATTTATCTTCTTCAGATTCGAAAGGTGGGTAAAAAAGATGATCTCATAGACAGAATGATGGAAGAAGATTTTGATGAAAACCGGTATCTGCAAGAGTTTCAGAATCAGATTTATGAACTTGCCGGCAAGGCGGAGAGGGAAATCCAGAGTGATACAGAAGATGTAGGGATTCTTGGGAAAAGTATGATCGATCTGGCACTGGAAGTGAATGATGCACTGGAAGATGATCTGATTTTGTTTCCGCCGCAGGAAAAAGAAAATGAGGAAGTTTATCATCAGTTGCTGAAAGTGGCAGTGCATTTTATGGATAAAGCAGAACAGTATCTGGATCAGGCTGAGATGGATAAAAAGGAAAAAGCCGGACTGTATAAGGAAATGGCAAAATTTTTCAGGGTAGATGAGTTTGAAATGGATGTTCGTAAGGAATATTACGGGGATCAAAGACGTGCTCATTTCTATCGGGAAAAAGCAGCAGAACTGACAAAGAATGAGGAAATTTCAGAAGAAAACGAAGAGATTGTGTTTGGAGAGATGCCGGGATTTTCGGAGGTTGCAGAAGAACTGGAAAAGAAAGGGGAATATTTCCAGGCAATCGAGTGTTATGTAAAAGCTTATGACCAGGATGAAATTTCCTATGTGCGGGCACTGGAGCAAATTGCAGAGAACCGGGTGCGTTTAAAAGAGATGGAAGAGGCAGCAAACTGCTGGAAACGGATTCTGGAGGCTGAACGGAAGCGAGAGGAATGGTTTCAATATGATGGAGGCATTTGCTGCCGTTTGATACAGTTTCTAAGAGAACGTGGACAGACGGATGAAGCACGCCGTTATGCGATGGAACTGGTGCAGTACTATACTTCGAAAGAAGAACAGGAGGATGATCATGACTGGTCCTGTCGGCTTGCAGGAATGTATCGACTGTATCAGCTGGAAACAGATGAAAAAAGGAGAGAGGATTACTGGAAACAGTGTGAAACATGCTGGCAGCATATTTCGGATGATTATCGTATTTTTGAAGAGAACCGGGCATATCTGCTGGAACGACTGGGACGTGAAAAAACAGAGGAGAAAAGGATTGAGCAGGCATTTGCCTATATGCAGCATCGGACATCGTGGATGGATGCGGAAGATAATCTTGTTTTTCTGGATTATATTCTGAAGCAGACGAAGGGGAAAGAAAAATTTGCCGCACAGGAAATCAGGGCATTTTTATATCGCAGCCGTTGTTATCTGGAGCTTGCGGGAAATCATAAAAAAGAAGCGATGTGGGATGCTTTTGCAGCTCTGAAACGGCAGAAACAGGTGAAAAATCAGGATGCTTATCTGCGAAGTTTCGGTTACAAAATGCTGGCGATATGCTATCGGGACAGGTACAGTGTACTGGATAAGCGGGCAGAAAAACTGCTGGAAAAATGTGACTATTTTCTGATGACAAAAACAGATGCGAAAGGGCAGAAAACAGAACAACAGTTAGAAATCTGGGAAGATGCGGCGAGAAGTTATCGTGACAGAAAAGAAGATCCGATGGAAGAGAAGTGTTATCAGCAGATGGAACTTCTGTTTCAAGAGATGCAAACCAAAGGAACCGAGCCAAGATATGAGACATACAAGTGTTTTGCAGAGGACCGTGCAAGGTGTGCGGGCAGACAGAAACAATTTCAGAATGTACTTCAGATCATCCGGAAAGCATACACGCTGACCCTGCATGAGTATCAGACTCCAAAACCAGAGGATGCCTGGCCAAATTATGATGAAGAAACGAGAAAATATTATTTTTCAAGAGATCTGGAACACTATGCAGACATTCTGGCAGAGATTGGACTGCAGCAGGAAGCGTTTGTATTTTACAGCATGTCCGTGATCGTATCCGTGGAAGATCAGCAGGATGCAACGTTTTTTGACAGCCTGGATGTATACTTTGCAGGAGAATGGGAACTTTTATATAAAACATTTGAAGCGGCACTTCATCAGAACGTGACAGAAGAGCAGATCGATCGCCTGTCAGATATCATGGATTATCTTCAGTATGATGAAATGAAAGATTTCTGGAACGGAAACAAAACGACAGACTTTCGCAGGGAGCTTACGTGGTTTGTGGATACATACTGCCATGGGGAGATCGAGTTCAAAAGAGAAGAATAAATCATTTTCACAACGCCTGAAAGAAAACATGCTACACTGCCCTCAGATCATATGGAAGGAGGATAGCATGGGAGAAAAGGAAAGCAGAAATACCAGGGTTCTGAGCCTGTTTGTGAAACTGTCATATGGTGACATCCTGAAGAAAAAAGAGGAAGCACGTCACTATCGGGTGACAGAGCGGACGATCCAGAGGGACCTGGAGACAATCCGAAGCGTTCTGGAAGAAGAACGCAAGATGGGCAGGGACGATCGGATGCTTCTGTACGACAGAGAGCAGAACGGGTATAAAATCTGCAGAGTTTATGAAAAACAGAAAGAAGATACAGAAGAAAGGAGTATGTGAAAATGGCTGGAGTTTTGCTATTAGCGTATTGTATAGCTGGTTATTGGGCATGCGGAGTGACGATCTATGCAAATAAGATCAGGATTGGAACGTGGAATGATTTGTTTCTCAACAGATTAATAGTTGGGATTATACTTGGTTGGATTTTGATTCCGGTTGCACTGATCAAGTCATTTTTTGGAAGCTGAAAGCGGATTATAATGTGGTTTTTCTCCTCTGCAACCGTAAGTTGCCGTTTCGCAACCGCTTTATGCTGGCTATTTTTCTTCATGGCTGGTATGATGAAGAAAAACGAAAGCGAGGGATGGATATGACGATGGCAGAACGTTTGCAGAGACTTCGAAAAGAGCATCATTTTTCTCAGGAGCAGCTGGCAGAGAGGCTCCAGGTTTCCAGACAGGCGGTATCAAAGTGGGAAAATGGACAGACTGCTCCGGATCTGGATAATATCATTGCGATGAGCAATTTGTATGAAGTGACAACGGACTATATCTTAATAGGAAGAGAAAGATCTTCAAAAGAGAACGGAGAAAAAGACAGGAAGCGAAAGAGCGGAATGTTATGCCTTGGAGGCGGTATCATTCTGACTCTTTTGCTTCCTTTGTTTGCGAAACTATATCAGGGATGGATGTTTGCAACGGAAGGCAGCAGCTATACGAATTCCCTGTATTATCTGACAGAGTTTCCGATGCTTGGTGTCACCGTTCTTGCAGCCGCAGGGATTGTCATAGGTATCTGGATTTTGAAAAAAGAATAATGTTTCAGAAATGCACTTGTTTTTCTCGGACAAGCAGCTTTTTGTAGGTGCGGTCGATGCCGATCGCTCCAAGCGGTGCGGTGATCAGGATCGCCAGCACGGCGACAGAGAGCACGATCTGTCCGCAGGCAAGTCCCATGGAAAGTGGAACGGAGCCGATCGCAGCCTGAACGGTTGCTTTTGGAAGATAGGCGATCACGCAGAAAAGACGTTCTTTGAAATTCAGTGAAGTTTTTGTCATGCACAGGCAGACACCAACGGCACGGAAAACAAGAGCCAGCAGGATCATGGCGACTGCGGCGATTCCGGCCTGCATCGTATAGCGGATGTCTACAGCGGCACCGACCAGTACAAAGAGCAGGATCTCGGCAGCGATCCAGAGCTTGCCAAACTTCAGTGACAGACGATTGGTGACATCGATGGGACTTTTCAGCTTTACCACGCATGCCATACTGACAACGGCAAGAAGTCCGGAAATGGCGATGATTCCTTTGAGGCGATTCTCCAGTGCCATGCAGAGAAAAGCAAGGCTGAGCAGGATCAGGACTTTCAGACTGCTGCGGATGCTATGCCCCTGTCTGTGGCAGGTTTCAAAAAACAGGGCGAGCAGGTAACCAATGATGGCACCGATCACGATGCCAAGCAGGATGGATACCGGAATGTTTACGAAATCCATGATGTTTGCAGAACCGCCCTGAGCCATGCTCGAAAATGTAGAAAACAGTACAATGACAAAAATATCATCACAGGATGCCCCGGCCATAATGAGCTGGGGTATACTTTTTTCGGTGCCATAATTCGTTTCCATGAGCTGGACCATACGCGGGATGACGACGGCAGGGGAAACGGCAGCGAGCACAGATCCCATGACTGCTGCCTCGATTTTGGAAATGCCAAGCAAAGTCGGTGCCAGCAGAACATATCCGATGATCTCGAATGTGGCGGGAACAAAGGACATCAGAATCGCAGGACGACCGACCTTTTTCAGGTCAGAAAGATTCAGAGAAAGCCCGGCCTTGAACAGGATAATGATCAGTGCCATCTGCCGCAGATCGGATGATATGGATAATACGGAATCATCCAGCAGGTTCAGCACATACGGACCAAGCAAAATGCCGGCAAGCAGCATACCGATGATACGGGGCAGCTTCAGCTTCTCAAAAAGAGATGCCAGGAGCAGGCCGGTCAGAAAAATGAGTGCAAGTGATGTTAACATAAAGACCTCCTTTATTATAATGAAACTATGAGAAACACGCTTTGCGGGTTTCTCAAGTTATCGCGGCAGTCGCCAAGGTCTCGTGCAAACACGGACTTTGGCTCGTTGCTCACATAAAAAAAGCTGGTGATCCTGCGAAATCGCAGAAGTCATCAGCTTATATACAAGCGGTTTGGTTAAAAACCAGGGAGAACCTCATTCCCGGCAGTCATTATATAATGGAAGAATTTGTTTGTAAAGGAGAAAGTGAATAAGCTGCTCAGAGGAAAATGTGGATAACTACAAAATATTACAAATATTTCAAAAATGTTAAAATGACATAATCCACAATTGAGTAAACGAAAATGAAACATCTATTGTTCAAAAGTTGAAAAATGCCGAAAATTTACTTGGGTAAAATGACAAAAATCAAGAAAACAGGTTATACATATTGCAACAAATAATGTTTGAAATGTGATAAAATTATGGAAACATCTCATAAAATTGTATGTGACTGAAAAAAATATGTTGTAAAATGTAACGAATCTGTAACATTTGCCTTGACATGTAACAAATTCTTCACTTATAATGCAGGTACATCAACTGCGGAAGGAGGAATGGCATTATGTGGCTGCTGGGAGTGATCTTAGATAATATCTGTGGTTTTTTTAAGGTATGTTTTTCACGTACACTCAGCAAACAGATTTATCGCAACTGTGCAGTTCTTATGACAGGTACAGTTGTGGTGGCTGTATTGGTTTTTACAGCGGGCAGTTTTACCGGAGGAGGAAAGAATCAGGTATATGCTGTAAAAGCCTCCCGAAATGCAGAAGAAGCAGGTGAGGGTGAGGATGTGAAGGAAGAGGAGCTTCAGGCAGGTTTGATGGGAATTGTTGCCAGCGTAAACAAGCTGGAAGCGTACTCGCAGGCAGCGGATGGCGTTGATCTTGAGACGGCGAATCAGGAGATCCTTGCCGGAACATCACGAATCAGAAAAAATGCCCTCTACCAGAAGTACGTGGAGGAGTGTGCAAAAAACATCGGAAGCATCGGCTATTATGCACAGCAGAAAGTGCTGGAAAATCAGATGGATGGGAATGATTATTACACACTTCTTCAGATCGTAGAAGCGGAGGCGACAGGGGGAGACATCAAAAGTAAGATCCTGATCGCCAATGTCGTGCTCAATCGTGTAAAGGATTCCAGATTTCCAGATACGATCTACGATGTTGTCTGGCAGACGGCGGGCGGTTCGCCGCAGTTTTCCCCTACCGACGACGGCAGGATCTATACGGTCTCGATCACGGATGATACGATCGAGGCGGTAGACCGGGCGTTGGCCGGGGAAGATTATTCGCAGGGGGCACTGTTCTTTGCAGCACGTGCCAGTGCGGAAGCCCAGAATATGGTCTGGTTTGACCAGAATCTGGTGCAGATGTTTGAATATGGCGGACACGAATTTTTCTGTTTTGCGGATGAATGATCCGCTGCATGAGAAAACCCCGGGGGCATGGTAAAAAGTGTCTCCGGTTTTTCTCAACTTCGTTCCTTTGCTCTTGCACAGTGAAAAAAGGTATGTTATAATCTGGAATTAAGCGTGGAGAGACTGCATCAGATGTAAGGTGACTCCCGTAAAGTTTATCGCAAAATATGGCGTTTGAAGGAAAGGACGGCTGTTATGAATCTTTTATACAAAAGTACCAGAAGCAACGATGTCGAAGTAACTGCATCCCAGGCAATCCTGAAAGGACTGGCAGATGATGGCGGTCTGTTTGTACCGGAGAGTCTTCCGGCACTGGAAGCAGATATGGACACCCTTGCAGGGATGAGCTACCAGGAGACTGCATATGAAGTTATGCGTCAGTTTCTTACCGATTTTACGGAAGAGGAACTGAAAGACTGCATCGCAAAAGCATACGATGAGAAATTCGATACAAAGGAGATTGCTCCGCTTGTAAAAAAAGATGAGGCTTATTATCTGGAACTGTTCCACGGAAAGACGATTGCTTTTAAGGACATGGCATTGTCCATTCTGCCGCATCTTCTGACCACATCCGCAAAGAAAAATCAGGTGAAGAATGAGATCGTGATCCTCACAGCAACATCCGGAGATACCGGAAAAGCAGCACTTGCGGGATTTGCAGATGTACCTGGAACAAAGATCATTGTATTCTATCCGAAAAACGGCGTAAGCCCGATCCAGGAAAAGCAGATGGTAACACAGAAAGGTGCCAATACTTTTGTAGTAGGGATCCATGGCAATTTTGATGATGCACAGACAGGCGTGAAAAAAATGTTTGGTGACAAAGAACTGGCAGCACAGATGGACAAGGCAGGATATCAGTTCTCTTCCGCAAACTCCATCAATATCGGAAGACTGGTTCCGCAGGTTGTTTACTATGTATATGCTTATGCAAAAATGTATGCAAACGGTGAAGTGGCAAAGGGAGAAAAGATCAATGTCGTAGTACCTACCGGAAACTTCGGAAATATTCTGGCAGCCTACTATGCAAAGAACATGGGTGTGCCGATCGACAAGCTGATCTGTGCTTCCAACGATAACAAGGTTCTCTATGATTTCTTCCGCACCGGAACGTATGACAGAAATCGTGAGTTTATTCTGACAACATCTCCGTCCATGGATATCCTGATCTCCAGCAACCTGGAGCGTCTGATCTACAAGATCGCAGGTGCAGATGCAGCAAAAGATGTAACTCTGATGCAGAATCTGGCAGCAGAAGGCAAATATGAGATTACAGATGAAATGAAAGCTCAGCTGAAAGATTTTTACGGCAACTATGCAAGCGAAAAAGAAACTGCCGAAGAAATCGCAGAAGTTTACAAAAAAACAGGTTATATTATGGACACACATACCGCTGTTGCTTCCAGAGTATACCGCAAGTATGTGGCAGAGAGCGGTGATCAGACCAAGACCGTGATCGCATCAACAGCAAGTCCGTATAAATTCACCAGAAGTGTTATGGATGCCATTGATGCAGAAAAGTACAAAGGCATGGGTGACTTCGAACTGGTAGACGCACTGAGCGAACTGTCCGGTGTGAAAGTTCCGCAGGCGATCGAAGAGATCCGTACCGCACCGGTTCTTCACAAGAATGTGGTAGAGACAGAGGATATGCCAAAGATCGTAAAACAGTTCTTAAATATCTGAGATGCCGGATCTGAAGCTATAAAGCATGAAGTAATGGCAGGATATCTTTGAAACATAACATCATATTTTAAAACCAAAGCAGGAGAAGGAGCGCTGTTTTTCCATGTTCCATCTCCTGTTTTTGCGTATCCGGGAAGCTGTGGTTTCTGAAGAATGCAATAAGAAATTAAATAAAGTTTAAGAAAGCGGGCGTTGCGGCGGCATATTATACTATGTATAATATATCAGATGGAAGTTACTTTATAACGGAGCAATTCACAGGTATCATGATACCAAGATGAACACAAAAACTATTAAGAAGGGATTTATGAATAGATGAAAGAAAAATTGATCACGTTTGCAGTGCCATGCTACAATTCGCAGGATTACATGCAGCGATGCCTGAGGTCGCTGATGGCGGGAGGCGAGGAGGTAGAGATCATCGTGATCGATGATGGCTCCACGGATCGGACCGGTGAAATCGCAGATCGCTATGCCAAAAAGTATCCGGAAACAGTCAGAGCGGTACATCAGAAAAACGGTGGCCACGGAGCCGGAGTGAACAAAGGACTGTCTCTGGCAGCCGGAGAATATTTCAAAGTGGTGGATTCGGATGAGGAAGATCTGAAAAAGTTATTGACGGAGATTCGAAAAAGAAAGAGACAGGGGGCTTTAGCGGATCTGATCATCTGCAACTATCTGTACGACCATTTATATGAAGGAAAACAGAAACGGATGGGCTATGAGAATGTATTTCGCGATGGAAAAGTCTGTACCTGGGATACCATCGGAAAATTTCATCCGTCGCAGTACCTTGTGATGCACGCCCAGATCTGCCGGACAGAAGTACTTCGAAGGTCAGGCGTACGCCTGCCGCGGCATACGTTTTATGTGGACAATCTGTTTGCCAACCAGCCGCTTCCGTTTGTAAAGACGATCCTGTACCTGGATCTGGATCTCTACCATTATTTCCTTGGAAGAGAGGATCAGTCGGTCAATGAGCAGGTGCTGATGAAAAGGATCGACCAACAGATTCTGGTTACAAAAATGGTTTCCGGGTGTGCGGATTTGAAGCAAGTACAGAAGGAACATCCAAAACTGGCGGATTATCTGGTACGGAATCTGTCAATCATGATGTCGATTTCTTCCATTCATCTTTTGCTGATCGGAACGGAAGAGGCAATGGAAAAAAGAAACGAACTGTGGGAGTATATGAGAAGAAGAGGAAACGGTCTTTATCGGAAGCTTCGCTTCGGGACCGTGAGCGGTTTTACTTATCTGCCTGGAAAAGCAGGGACGGCACTTACACTGGCAGGTTATCGCCTGGCAAAACAGTGCTATCATTTTAACTGATCGGAAGGAGAGAAGCTATGGAACAGATTTATCTGGCTTTTGTGGATACACCGGGATTCTTTGCGTCCATCATCCGTAGGGTGATCGGGATCCCTTATGTGCATGTGGTCCTTTCGATGGATGCCGATCTAAGAGAGGCCTACAGTGTGGGGAGAAGGAATCCGGCCGTTCCGCTGATCGCCGGCTTTGAAAAAGAAAATACGCTGGAGATCGAGGCAGTATTTCCGCATGCAAAATATAAAGTAGTCCGTATGCAGTGTACGGCAGAACAGAAAAAAAGTATTGCAAGACAGCTTTTGCAGTGCTATAAACAAAGAAAGCGATATCACTACTGTATTATCGGACTGCCTTTCATCCTGTTTCAGATACCGTTTTATCAGAAGAATCATTATACCTGTTCTTCTTTTGTGACGAATATCCTGGAGCAGAATGGCATTTCGCTTTTCCAGAAGCATTTCTCGCTTGTGACACCAAGGGATTTTTACGAACTGGAACAGACAGAAACCATTTTCGAAGGATCTCTGCATGATTTTAACAGAAAGGTTTATTTAATGATAGGAGCAGCTTATGAATCGTAAAAATTTGATCAGTGCGGCGTTTTTCCTGCTACTGTTGACCGCTACCATTGTGGTTATTTTTCAGGGAAATGATATGAATACCGTAGTTGCTGCCATGCAGACTTTAAGCCCGGTTTATCTGGTGGCTGCAGCTCTTACGGCTTTGTTCTTTACATCCGCGGAAGGCATTATGATCTGGTATCTTCTTGGCAGTCTGGAGGGGAAAACCCCTCTTTTTTCCTGCATCAAATATTCGTTTGTGGGATTTTTTTATTCCGGTATCACACCGTCTGCAACAGGCGGACAGCCGATGCAGCTTTATTACATGCAGAAAGAAGGGCATAAAGTATCGGACAGCAGCGTGGTGCTTATGACGGTGGCGGTGGTATACAAACTGGTACTGGCCCTTATGGGCGTTGCCATTTTGCTTTTTTACCGCACGCAGCTGATGGGATATCTTGGAAACTATATTTATCTTTATTATCTTGGACTGTTTCTGAATACGGCTCTGGTGGTGATCCTGCTGTTTGTCATGATCAGCCCGCGCTGCTTTAAGAGTCTGGTACTTGGCGGCGAAGCAGTGCTCAAAAAACTGCACATTCTCAAAAAATCAGGAAAACGAAAAGAAAAACTGATCGAGATGGCAGATCAGTACCATGAAGCAGTTGTATTTCTGATCGGGCATAAAAACAAGATCGCATTTGTGCTGATCCTGACATTTATCCAGAGATGCAGTGTGTTTTTTATGACCTGGCTGATCTACAAAGGCATGGGGCTTACCGGAGAATCTGTGCTCAGTATCATGATCCTTCAGGCATCTGTTTATATTGCAGTTGATATGCTGCCGCTTCCGGGAGCACAGGGAATCACAGAGATCATGTACAAAGCATCCTTTGGACAGGTCTTTAAAGGGGCACTGCTTCCGGCGTCCATGTGCCTGACAAGAGGTCTGAATTTCTATTTTCTGCTGATCGTCAGTGCTGTTACCGCCATGTACTGTCATTTCAGCGTCCGCAGAAAAGGCCTGAAAGGATCCTGGCGAAGCGAAGAAGCCAAATCTTAGAGGCATTTTCGGACAGAAAAAGACAAAAGAATCCGGTTTGTTAAAAAAAGACTGGACGAAATCGTCGATTTATGAGAAAATAATGTGAAAGTATTTTGCAGCCTCCTGTGATCGCAAAAAAGGGAGGCGGCTAATTACTATATGCAATTTATTTTTGAAAGGAGTCTTAAAATGATTTATTCACGTGAAGTAGAAGAAATGTGCCCAGTTGCACAGGGCGTTCATCATGGCGCTGCTCCAATTCCAGAAGAAGCAAAGTGGGTACAGGCAAAAGAAGTTAAAGACATTTCCGGATTTACACATGGTGTAGGCTGGTGTGCTCCTCAGCAGGGTGCATGTAAGCTGAGCCTGAATGTAAAGGAAGGTATCATCCAGGAAGCTCTGGTAGAGACCATCGGATGTTCCGGTATGACACACTCTGCTGCTATGGCTGCTGAGATCCTGCCGGGTCTGACTGTAATGGAAGCTCTGAATACAGACCTTGTCTGTGATGCTATCAATACCGCTATGAGAGAACTGTTCCTGCAGATCGTATACGGAAGAAGCCAGAGTGCTTTCTCTGAAGATGGTCTGGCAGTTGGTGCTGGTCTGGAAGACCTGGGTAAAGGACTTCGCTCACAGGTTGGTACAATGTATGGTACATTAAAGAAAGGTCCTCGTTACCTTGAAATGGCAGAAGGTTATGTAACAGGCATCGCTCTGGATGCTGATGATCTGATCATCGGATACCAGTTCGTAAACCTTGGAAAGATGACAGACTTCATCAAAAAAGGTGATGACCCTAATACTGCATGGGAAAAATCCAAAGGTCAGTATGGCCGCGTAGCTGATGCTGTTAAGATTATTGACCCGCGTAAAGAATAATTAGAGGAGGTAACAGGAAATGGCTTTATTTGAATCATATGAGAGACGAATTGACAAGATCAATTCTGTTTTAAATAGTTACGGAATTGCTTCTATCGAAGAAGCTGAAAAGATCACAAAAGATGCTGGACTGGATGTATATGCTCAGGTCAAGAGCATTCAGCCGATCTGTTTTGAGAATGCTTGCTGGGCTTACACAGTAGGTGCTGCAATCGCAATCAAAAAAGGCTGCAGAAGAGCTGCTGATGCTGCTGCTGCAATCGGTGAAGGTCTTCAGTCTTTCTGTATTCCGGGTTCTGTTGCTGACACACGTAAAGTAGGTCTGGGACATGGTAACTTAGGAAAAATGCTGCTGGAAGAAGAAACAGAATGTTTCGCATTTCTGGCAGGTCACGAATCTTTCGCTGCTGCTGAAGGTGCGATCGGTATCGCAGAAAAAGCAAACAAAGTTCGTAAAAAACCGCTGCGTGTTATCCTGAACGGTCTGGGTAAAGACGCTGCACAGATCATCTCCAGAATCAACGGTTTCACATTCGTTGAGACAGAGTATGATCCATACACAAACGAAGTAAAAGAAGTATCCAGAAAAGCTTATTCTGAAGGACTTCGTGCAAAAGTAAACTGCTACGGTGCAAACAGTGTACCGGAAGGTGTAGCTATCATGTGGAAAGAAGGCGTTGACGTTTCTATCACAGGTAACTCCACAAACCCGACTCGTTTCCAGCATCCGGTTGCAGGTACTTACAAGAAAGAATGCAACGAAAAAGGAAAGAAATACTTCTCCGTTGCATCCGGTGGTGGTACAGGACGTACACTTCATCCGGACAACATGGCAGCAGGTCCTGCTTCCTACGGTATGACCGATACACTTGGACGTATGCATTCTGACGCTCAGTTCGCAGGATCCTCTTCCGTACCGGCTCACGTAGAAATGATGGGTCTGATCGGCGCTGGTAACAACCCGATGGTTGGTATGACAGTTGCTGTAGCAGTAGCGGTACAGGAAGCTGCAGACGCTGGCAAGTTCTAATATTTGTATAGAATATTAAACGTTTATAGCAAAAAATCCCCTCCACGTAAGTGGAAGGGATTTTTTTATCTCTAATCTCTCTGGAAAAGATCTCGGGTATATACTTTATCTTTTACATCATCCAGGATCTGACTGTAACGGTTTGCGATGATACAGTCGCTCAGATTTTTAAATTTATCAAGATCATTGACAACTTTGCTTCCAAAGAAGGTAGATCCGTCCTTCAGGGTTGGTTCATAGATGATCACGGAAGCACCCTTGGCTTTGATTCGCTTCATGACTCCCTGAATAGAAGACTGACGGAAGTTGTCAGAGTTGGATTTCATAGTCAGACGATAAACACCTACAGTGACTGATTTTTCCATGGAAGAATTGTAAGTATTTTCTTCATCATAACCGTAATAACCGGCTTTCTGTAATACACGGTCTGCAATGAAATCTTTACGCGTACGATTACTTTCAACGATCGCACTCATCATATTCTGTGGAACATCGTTATAGTTGGCGAGAAGCTGCTTGGTATCTTTTGGAAGACAGTATCCACCGTAACCGAAGGAAGGATTGTTGTAATGTGTTCCAATACGAGGATCCAGGCAGACACCCTGAATAATGTTCTGCGTATTCAGACCTTTCATTTCAGCGTAAGTATCCAGCTCGTTAAAGTAGGAAACACGAAGTGCAAGGTAGGTGTTTGCAAACAGTTTTACAGCCTCTGCTTCAGTAAATCCCATAAATAATGTATCAATGTTTTCTTTCAGAGCACCTTCCTGGAGAAGAGCTGCAAAATTGTGGGACGCCTGTACCAGTTTCGGATCATCCGGATCTGTAGCAACGATAATGCGGCTTGGATACAGGTTATCGTACAGTGCTTTGGATTCACGAAGAAATTCCGGACTGAAAATGATATTTGCTGTATTGTATTTCTTTCTGACAGATTCTGTATAGCCGACCGGAATCGTGGATTTGATGACCATGATCGCATATGGATTTACTTTGAGGACAAGTTCGATCACAGCTTCAACGGCAGATGTATCAAAATAGTTTTTCTGACTGTCGTAGTTTGTCGGTGCTGCAATGACTATATAGTCAGCATTTGTGTAAGCAGCTTCACCATCCAGTGTAGCTGTCAGGTCAAGCTCTTTTTCTGCAAGATATTTTTCGATATATTCGTCCTGAATCGGAGATTTGCGTTTGTTGATCAGATCAACTTTCTCAGGAATGATATCAACAGCAGTAACATGATTGTGCTGTGCAAGTAATGTTGCAATGGAAAGACCGACATAACCTGTGCCTGCGACAGCAATGTTCAAAGGAGAAGGAGATGGCAACCGGGAAGCGGACTGTTCAGTAAATGCTTCATCCGGATCAAATCCAAGGCATTCTCCAAGACTTTCCAGTTGTGGAATTGATGGAATAAAATCTTTTTTCTCCAGACGGGATAACAGAGAACGATTGATGCCGGTAGCATCAGCCAGTTCCTGTTGAGTCATGGATTTTTCTTTTCGCTTGCCGGAAACAAGTTCGGCAAGTCGTGTCATAGATAATTTTTTCATTGAGAATCTTTTTACCTTTCATAAAATGTTATTTCAAATAACAACATATAGCATATAAATTAATTCTGTTTAATTGAATGCTACCATATTGGTAAAAAGATTGCAATACAAAGAAAACAGGAAAATAAGAAAAATATTTTGAATGTTATTTTAAATAACAAATCTTCCGAATCCTTCGAAGCACAGAATGTGTATGATTTTTCAGTTTTGATACAGGAGTGGCTTCTTCAAATGTAAGCATCTGCGAAGAAAGTGTAGCATAATAGGATTTTTTGTTCAGAAGAAGCTTTTGCTGTCCATATGCAAGAGGAAATTCCGCCATACGGTGTAAACTGTGATAACAGATCGTATGCCCATCGCAATCCCAGCAAAATTCGATATGTGTAATACCAGAAAACATTTCGTATGGAATGACTGCTGTAAATTTCAGGAATACAGCAAGTTTCTGTCCATTAAAACGAAAAACGTGTTCCGGATCTTCGCGGAAACAGCATTTTACCATATGTGTAGTATGACCGGTTGTGATTCGAAGAAACAGATTGGCTGGATATGGAAAACGCAGATAGATCTTAGCTGCACCCTCCAGCAGGATATCATGTTTCATAAGTTCCATGGAAGTCAGACGAAGCTGATAAGATGAAGCGTGACCGGTACTCAGATCAGGATATTGAAACCAGGCATCTTCGCTCTTGTCGTCAAACTGCAAAGTTCCGGAATCCGGTGCTTTTTTTATGCTCATGATATAGTCCTTCAGTTCCATGGATAGATTTTTCTGCTCAAGAATGATGTGGTCGTCAATCTGAAAAACAGCATCGAACAGCATTTTCAAAAAAATAGTTTTTTCATGAGGCGTTAATACGGTTTCTGGAATTTCATCAACTTTGAAGCGTCCCTGCAGATCGTACATGACATAGTACTGTACATAATCCGGAATGGCTCCGAAACGGGATTTTGCCTCATCCAATGCCCAGAATATGTAGTTCTTGAGGCAGTCAATGTACCATTCTCTGTGCGATTTGGAACCGTTCAGGGCAGAATTCATGGATGTACGGGCACGATACAGGTAGCGCCCCTGTGGGACAATGCCATATTGGGGATTCTCTAAAAGTAGTTCCATGATCGCCTTGGAATCTTCTGCATAACGAAGAGAGGTATCGAATGTATGATCGTTCAGAGCTTCTCTTTTGAAAAAAGCAGATGCTGATGACATTTGTACATAAGAATAATGCGTGGTCAGATCAATGACCTGCGCTTTGTCGGAAGCATATTTGTAATTCAGGCGATGTGGTTCGTTTTTTTGTTCGAAGTAAAAAATAGGAACAGAAACAAGATCCACCTCTTTATCATGCTCAATAAAAAAGTCATAGACGGAAGAAAGTGTATCAGGAGTCAGTTTATCGTCAGAATCCATGAAATTAACGTATCTTCCACGGGCTACAGCGATACCTGCATTTCGTGCGCTGGCAACGCCACCGTTGGGTTTGTGTATTACGACGATGTTTTCCGGATATTTATGCTGATATTCATCGCAGATAGCTCCGGAAGCATCGGTGGATCCGTCATCGACAAGAATAAGCTCCACGGATTCGAGAAAACCTATATCCTGTGAAAGGATACTGTCAATTGCCTCGGAAAGGTAAGGCGCTACATTATAGACAGCTGTTACAATGGAAAATTTAAAAAGGTAATTGGTATTTGTCGGTTTCAACACAATCTTCTCCTTCATTTCATAATAAAATTATCCTATCACAAAATTGCTGTCCGGTGTAAAAATTATGGGTTTGTGACAGAAAATTAATATTTGGGGCAGTTATTCGACAGAGGACTGAAAAAATATCATGGAAAATGATTGCAATTAAATAGTAAACAAAGTATGCTATAAATATTGAAAAAACGAAATGGTGTATGAGATTAGGATTATGAAAAAAATTACGGTAATTATTTCTGCAGGTGATACAGATAAATATATGGAAGAAACGCTGGATTCACTTTCAGCGCAGTCAATCGTAAATGATATCGAGATAATCGATCAGACAAAGCCCGGCCAGATAACACGCGGGGACGAAGTATTAAATAAAGCAGAGGGGAAATATCTGTATTTTATGAATAGTGGGGATTTGCTCACTTCATTTGCTTTGGAAGAGTTGTGGAATATATGTGAGACGAAACATCTGGATATTCTGCTGTTTTCCGGGGCAGTTTTTTATGAAAATACAAAACTCGCGAAACGATATAAAAATCTTTCAGATGAATTTTACAGATGCGGCTCTTACGCGCAGGTAATAACAGGGAAAGAAATGCGAAATCAGCTGAAAAAGAATAAGGATATATTACCGCCCGTATCCATGCAGATTTTGAAAAAAGATTTACTTATCGGGGAAAAAACGGACTTTCATAATAGAATAGATACAGATAGATGCTTTGTAAAACGTATTCTGTTGAAGGCTGAAAGAGTTTTTTGCGTAAATGATATTTATCTTTATAAGAGAATAACAGAACCATCCGGTGTGGGCAAAATGCTGCAGGTATTAACGACACCGGGGTATTTGGTGAAAAAGATATTCAGGTATATGAGAAAAAACGGAATAAAATGTACAGGCATAGCAATCATTCGAAAGCTTCGTGCAAGATAATGACAGATCAGGAGGAATGGAAGATGGCAAAAGTATCCATACTAATGCCGGCATGCAATGTTGAAAAATTTTTAAAAGAATGCATGGACAGTGTAGTAAATCAGACTTTAAAGGACATAGAGATTATTTGCATAGATGATGGATCCAGAGATTCAACAGGGAATATTCTGGATGAATATGCGCAGAAAGACAATCGTATCAAAGTGATCCATAAAGCGAATTCGGGGTACGGACATAGTATGAATGTTGGACTTCAAAATGCGACAGGAGAATATATAGGCATTATTGAAACGGATGATTTTGCAGATCTTAATATGTTTGATGAATTATATAAAGCAGCAAAAGAAAATCATGCAGATGTTGTGAAATCAAACTATTATTCTTATGTATCGCAGCCGGAACCTCAGAGCACATATTATGAAGTGCTAAAAGAATATGATCTGTATGATCAGGTGTTCAGGCCAGTGGAACATCCGGAAATCTTTCGGGTGAGACCATGTATCTGGAGCGGGATTTATCGGAGAGAATGGCTGTTGGAAAATCATGTATCTTTTGCGGAAACACCGGGTGCTTCCTATCAGGATACAGGATTTGCGTTTAAAGTATGGGCAAGTGCGGAAAGAGCATTGCTGCTTCGTGATGCCTACCTTCATTATCGCACAGATAATGCAAATTCATCGGTAAAAGCGGCTGCCAAAATATATTGTATCTGTGATGAATTTAAATCTATTGAAGAATTTCTTGAAAAACGACCGGAGTTAAAAGAAGAACTGGAGAAACCGGTTATATCTTTGAAATATATATCTTATCGGTGGAATCTGTTCAGACTTACAATGGAATTCAAATATGCTTTTTTGGAGAGGATGCATAAAGAACTTTCAGAGGCGAAGAATAAGGGACTTTTTGACGAAAAATATTTTACGGAAAAAGAATGGACAGATATCAATCGATTAGTAGATGATATGGATGGCTTTTTTGATGAAACATTTCGAAAAGAGCTGCTCAGGTTTGGAAGCGAAGCAGAACTGGCGAAGGCATTGAAAAAGAGCGAAAACAAGGTGACAAAGCTTCAGAAAAAAATAGATGACATGGAAAATTCTTCATCTTTAAAAATTGGAAGAGCAATTACCTTTGTTCCGCGAAAACTGAAAAAAATGTTGCATTAATCAAAGGGGAATAGATATGAGTAATGATATACCTGCGGTTTCAGTGATAATTCCGGTATACAATGCGGCAGAATTCTTAAAAGACGGATTAAACAGCCTGCTGAAGCAGACTCTGAGAGAGATTGAAATTATCTGTGTGGATGATGGGTCAACAGATGGATCACTGGTAATTCTGAAAGAATTCGAAAAAGCAGATGCCAGGATCAGAGTCATTCATCAGGAAAATCAGGGAGCAGGAGCAGCCAGAAATAATGGAATGGATGTTGCAAGAGGAAAATACTTGGCTTTTCTGGATGCAGATGATTTCTTTGAGAAAAATATGCTGAAAGCCGCATATGACAGAGCGGAAGAAACAGAGGCAGAAGTATGTGTGTTTAATGCAGACCTCTATGATCATACAGAGAAAGTATACAAAAAATGCACATGGGCATTTCGGAAGCAGTATTTTCCGGAAAAAGAGCCGTTTGCAGCAACTGATGAAAATGTAAGAAATAATATTTTTAGAATGTTTAATGGCTGGCCATGGGATAAATTATACCAGAGGGAGTATGTCAGGAGATTGGGAATCAAGTATCAGAATCTTCGAACAACAAATGATATGCTCTTTGTTTTTATTGCGCTTGCCTGTGCTTCCAGAATTTCTACAGTAGATGAGGTCTTGATCCATCAGAGAGTCAATGTCAGAACATCTCTGTCGCGTACAAGAGAGAAATCATGGGATTGTTTCTATATTGCGCTTTTGGCTATGCAAAAGGAGCTAAAAGACAGAGGTTTATACGATACCTTAGAAAGGGCATTTGTTAATTGGGCACTTAATTTTTCACTGTGGCAGTTAAATACAATGACAGGAAGTGCATATGAAAAGACATACAGACTGCTCAAAAGAAAGGGTTTTGACTGCCTTGATATCAGCCGTCATAACAGAAGATATTTTTACAGTAACAAAGAATATGATAAATTCCTGAAAATCTATACAACGCCTTATGAGAAGAGTTCTGGTTATCAAAAGGTAAAATAATTTATTGTCAGAGATAAACAGAAACCTCAGATTACAGAAGTCCATTTTTCTCTGTAATATAATAAGAACCAGAATACGTGCATAAATTGACAATACAGCAGATAAGAGGAAAGAGATTATGGCAGACAAATTTAAGCTCAGCAGAAAAGCAAAGAAAATCATATTGGGCGCATGTATCGGAGGTGTGGTTGTTCTTACGGCGGGGCTTTTTACTTATATACATATTTCAGATACCAATACACTTGGAAGAAAAATATCTATTTATGGGGTGGATGTTTCCACGCTGACGACAGATAAGGCAGAACAGAAGCTTCTGGATGCTTTTCGCAGCCGTAAGGTACAGTTCAAAGAAGGTGGCTCGGATGTCTATCAGACAACGGTGAGTGAACTTGGATATGATCTGGATGAGTCAGCACTTAAAAGTGAGCTTACAGAATTGCAGACAACGCGGGAAGCAAACAGAAAGATCTTTGCCACGCAGGAAGATTACAAGATCGCATATCAGATCCAGAAGGATGAAGAACAGGAAAAGAAAGCTCTTGCGTCTTCTAATTTTGGAGATAAAGAGCGTACGGCATCCGTTGATGCAGCGGTTCAGTATGATGAACAGCAGAAGCAGTTTGTTCTGGTCAATGATGTGCAGGGAAATGAAATTGATGAGACCAGACTTCAAAGCTATGTAGATCAGATGCTGGATGATAATTTTCGGCTGAAGCTTCTTGGTGGGGATATTCAGATCACGTTGGATACAAATGTTTATCAGCAGCCGTCTGTAACGGCTTCTGATGAAATGCAGAATAAAGTTACAGGACTGAATGATCAGTTGAATAAATATCGCAGTACTACAGTTACATATACATTGGGAAGTACGACGGAAGTAATTGATGCAGGAACAATCGAGACATGGCTGCAGATTACAGATGACAGCCTGAATATTGATCAGGAAGCAGTGAAGTCTTATGTACAGAATCTTGCAGCGAAGTATAATACCATCTATGTTCCACGTACATTCCACACATCCTATGGAAATGATGTCACGGTATCCGATAATGAATATGGATTTCAGATCGATCAGGATGGAGAAGTGCAGCAGTTGCTGACAGATCTTGCGAGTGGTACTGCAGTTACACGAGATCCGGTATACAGCATCAGTGGCATGCAGCGTAACGGTGCAGATGATCTGAACGGAAGCTATATAGAAGTAAGTCTGGATAACCAGCATCTGTGGCTGTACAAAGATGGAGCACTTGTGACAGAAACAGATATCGTCAGTGGAGCACCAAAAGCCGGCAGGGAGACATACAGAGGAGCATGGCCGATTGCCTACAAGGCAAGTCCATATAACCTGAGCAGTCAGGAATATGGATACAACGTAAAAGTAAATTACTGGATGCCATTTGTATATGGGCAGGGGCTTCATGATGCATCCTGGCAGTCTTCTTTCGGAGGAAACCGATATAAAAGTGGCGCCGGAAGTCATGGCTGTATCAACCTTCCGACAGATCAGGCAGCACTGATCTATAATACGATTGACGGCGGATATCCGATCATTATTTATTAAAAAGATACATAAAATGCAAAAGACCAGTCCGAAAGTGGGCTGGTTTTTTTGTGCAGAAATATTTTAAAAGGTATTCCGGATAAATGAGGAATGTAAGATTAATTAAAAGGTGTTTCATTGACATTTTTTTGGCAAAATAATATAATAAAATGGCATATGTGAAGGAGGAAGTTATGGCACATAAAACAGGACTGGAAGATTATTATGTAATTAAAAATCAAAAGAAACTTCATTTCGGCTATACGACCGGATCCTGTGCGGCGGGAGCTGCAAAAGGTGCCACGGAAATGCTTCTCGGAGGTCAGAAACAGAACGAGACAGATCTTATGACACCAAAGGGAATTCTTCTCCATCTGGAATTGCATGACGTCTGTATGGAAAAAGATACAGTGATCTGCGCAGTACGTAAAGATGCGGGGGATGATCCGGATACGACGAATGGAATTCTGGTCTATGCCAGAGTGGAAAAATGTCCGAAATCCTCTGAGATTACGGTTGATGGAGGGAAAGGTGTCGGAAGAGTGACGCGTCCGGGACTTTCACAGAAAGTGGGAGAAGCAGCAATCAATCCTGTGCCAAAGGCCATGATCCTGAAAGCAGTGGAGGATGCAGCAGATCGATACCACTATGAGGGTGGCCTGAAAGTAACGATTTCTGTTCCAGAAGGTGAACAGATCGCGAAAAAGACTTTTAATCCCCGTCTGGGAATCCAGGGTGGCATCTCTATTCTTGGAACGTCCGGTATCGTAGAACCTATGAGTGAGAAAGCCTTGATTCAGAGTATTCAGGTAGAAATGAAACAGCATTTTTCACAGGGGGAACAGTATCTGATCGTGACTCCGGGAAATTATGGGGCAGATTACCTTCGGGAGCATATGAATCTTCCTTTTGAAAAAAACATCAAGTGCAGTAATTATGTAGGTGAAACCATTGATATGGCAGTGAACATGGGAGTAAAGGGGATTCTTTTTATTTCGCATATTGGCAAATTTGTCAAAGTTGCTGCCGGAATCATGAATACACATTCACACAGCGCAGACGGACGTATGGAGGTTCTGTGTGCGGCAGCAATACGCTCCGGAGCAGATCTGGAATGTGCCAGAGAGATTCTGGCATGCAACACGACGGATGAGGCCCTGCATGTGCTTGATCGTTATCATATTTTACAGAAAGCGATGGAGGATGTGACCCGACATATCCAGTTTTATCTGGATCATCGTTCTTATCAGCAGATCCTTCTGGGTGCAGTGATCTTTTCCAATGAATTTGGATATCTTGGCCAGACAGAGCATGCAGAAGAACTGATCCGTAAAATAAATTCAGCTGAGAGTAAATGACAAATTAAACAATTATATATAAAAAAGGAGAATAAAAACATGGTACATTTTGTTGGAGCAGGACCGGGATCACCGGATCTTATCACAGTCAGAGGTAAACAGTATCTGGAGGAGGCGGATGTGATCATCTATGCAGGTTCGCTGGTAAATCCGCAGCTGCTTGAATACAGCAAGGATGTTTGTACGATTCATAACAGTGCGAAGATGACACTGGAAGAAGTCATCTCCGTTATGGAGAGAGCAGAAGCAGAAGGGAAGATGACTGTGCGTCTTCATACAGGTGATCCTTGTATTTACGGTGCAATCCGTGAGCAGATGGATATTCTGGATGAGAAGGGCATTATGTATGACTATTGTCCTGGTGTCAGTGCGTTCTGCGGTGCGGCAAGTGCCCTGAATCTGGAATATACTCTGCCGGATATCTCACAGAGTGTGATCATCACAAGAATGGAAGGCCGTACACCGGTTCCATCCAAAGAAAGCATTCAGTCATTTGCAGCTCATCAGGCAACGATGGTCGTTTTCTTAAGCACCGGTATGCTGGAAGAACTCAGCCGCAGACTGATCGAAGGCGGATATACAGCTGATACGCCGGCGGCAATTGTATACAAGGCAACCTGGCCGGATGAGAAGAAATTTGTCTGCACAGTAGGCACGCTTGCACAGACTGCTGCAGAAAACAATATCACAAAGACTGCACTGATGATCATCGGGGATTCTGTAAAAGCAGCTCACTATGATCGCTCAAAACTGTATGATCCGGGATTCACTACCGAATTCCGTGAAGCAACAGAGTGAGAACGCGCAGTAAATAATCCGATCTAAATGGAGAATTAAATAATGCGTATTTCAATCATTTGTTTCAGTCTTACAGGATATATGACTGCGGAAGACCTGCAAAAAGACCTTCAGGGCAAAGGTTATACGGCAGAAATTTATAAGAAAAGTAAATATCTCGATGATTCGATTGCGGAAAGTACAGGAATCTGGGCAGGCCGCCATTTTGAGACAGATGATGCGATTATTTTTGTCGGAGCCTGTGGAATCGCGGTGCGCAGCATTGCACCTTACGTAGCAAGTAAGAAGTCTGATCCGGCGGTACTGGTGATCGATGAATGTGGAAAGTTTGTGATATCTCTGTTATCAGGACATCTTGGCGGTGCGAATGAACTGACTCTGGAAGTTGCGGAGCTTCTGGGTGCAGTTCCAGTCGTAACGACAGCGACAGATCTTCATCATCGCTTTGCAGTAGATGTCTTTGCAAAAAAGAATTGCTGTGGAATTCAGAATATGAAAGCGGCAAAGGCGGTTTCAGCAGCCTTGCTTGCGGGAGAACCTGTCGGATTTTACAGTGAATTTCCATGGACAGGAAAGTTGCCGGAAGGCTTGGAAGAGCCTTCGGAAGACACGCAGGATAAACCGGAGATTGGAATTGCAGTAACCATTCATCCAACCTGTAAGCCGTTTACATCCACGGTGCAGATCATTCCCAGGGTGGTGACACTGGGAATGGGCTGCCGCAGGAATAAAGAAGCAGATGTAATTGAAAAAGAAGCTAGTGTCTGTCTGGCGGACGCGGATATATACAGCCAGGCAGTAGAGAAGCTGACAAGCATTTCCATCAAAAAAGACGAAGTGGGGCTTCAAAAACTTGCAGAAGACTGGAGAATCCCGTTTATCACATTTGAGGAAGAAGAGCTGAGTCATGCAGAGGGGGAATTTACCCCTTCCGAATTTGTAAAAAAGATCACAGGCGTGAATAATGTCTGTGAACGAAGTGCAGTCCTGGGTGCGGAGCAGGGCCGCCTGATCAAAAATAAGACAGGGAGAAATGGCGTGACAACCGCGCTTGCACTCCGGAACTGGGAGGTTCATTTTGAATAAAATATATGTAGTTGGAATCGGACCGGGAGGCTGTGATCAGATGACCGGTATTGCAATGAATGCTTTGAAAGACAGTGATACGATCATTGGATATACGGTATATGTGGATCTTGTCAAAGATACATTTCCAGATAAAGAATATCTGACCACACCAATGAAAAAAGAAGTGGACAGATGTGTGCTGGCTTTTGAAGAGGCTATGAAAGGCAAAAGGGTTTCCATGATCTGTAGCGGTGATGCCGGAGTCTATGGTATGGCCGGACTGATGTATGAAGTAGGAGAAAAATATCCGGAAGTAGAACTGGAGATCGTTCCGGGAGTAACAGCCGCACTTGGCGGAGCGGCAGTCCTTGGTGCACCGCTGATCCATGATTTCTGCCTGATCAGCTTAAGTGACCTTCTGACTCCATGGGAAAAGATTGAAGCAAGACTTCTTGGTGCATCTCAGGCGGATTTTGTAATCTGTCTCTATAACCCCTCCAGTAAAAAACGCCATGATTATTTACAGAAAGCCTGCGATCTGATGATGCAGTACAAATCTCCGGAAACAGTTTGCGGAACAGTATGCAATATCGGAAGAGAAGGGGAAGAATATCAGGTTATGACATTGAAAGAACTTCGAGATAGACAGGTTGATATGTTCACCACAGTATTTATCGGAAATTCCCAGACAAAAGAAATAAATGGCAAAATGGTAACTCCAAGAGGATATCGGAATGTATAAAGCAATTGTTTTTGCTGGTACTACAGAAGGCTATGAAATCAGCCGGTTTCTGAGTGAAAATAAAGTATCTGTACTTGCCTGTGTCGCGACGGAATATGGATCCAGATCTCTTGAAGAAAATGAATTTTTATCGATTCGTGCAGAACGCCTTGACAAAGAACAGATGCAGGAGCTTTTTGCAGCAGAAAGACCGGAACTGGTTTTGGATGCAACACATCCATATGCGGCAGAAGTGACAGTAAATATCCGTGAGGCCTGTGAAAACACAGCCGTTTCTTATGTGAGAGTCCTTCGTGAAGGAGGCGTTCACAAAGATGCAGTTTATGTAGAAAATACAGAGGCAGCAGTAGATTATCTGAAACATGTATCGGGAAATGTTCTGCTTACGACGGGCAGTAAGGAACTTTCTGCTTATACAGAAATTCCGGGTTATCAGGAAAGAATGTTTGCAAGAGTCCTTTCCATTCAGAATGTGATCGAAACCTGTCGCATGCTGGGATTCGAGGGCAAAAATCTGATTGCCATGCAGGGCCCTTTTTCGAAAGAATTGAATGCTGCCATGCTGCGTCAGTATGACTGCAGATATCTGGTAACAAAAGATTCCGGAAAAGCAGGCGGATTTGAAGAAAAGATTCAGGCTGCCACAGAATGTGGCGCAATTCCTGTGATCATTGGCCGTCCGGTGCAGGAAAAGGGAATTTCTGTAAAAGAATGCAAACGTATGCTGCCAGAGAAATTTGGATTCCAGCCGACACCACATGTAGTTCTCCTGGGAATTGGAATGGGAAGCAAGGAAACATTGACGATTCAGGGCAATGAGGCAGTGGAACAGGCGGATCTGATCATAGGCGCCAAAAGGATGGCAGATGCAGTGGCGCTTCCGGGACAGGATGTCTTTTATGAATACAGAAGTGCTGAGATTGCAGAGTATATTAAGAAACATCCGGAATATGAAAAAGTTGTGATCGCACTATCCGGTGATGTCGGTTTTTACAGTGGGGCAAAAGGACTTTTGAAAGCTTTGGACGGAAATGCCGAAATCATCTGCGGTATATCCTCTGTTGTTTATTTTATGTCAAAAATTGGTCTTTCATGGGATGATGCAAAGATTGTCAGTGCACATGGAAGAGTATGCAATCTGGTATCCCTGATTCGAACAAATCAGAAGGTTTTTGCAATTCTTGGCACTTCAGATGGAACCGCACATCTTGCACAGAAACTGACGGATTATGGAATGGGTGAAGTGCAGCTTTATGTCGGGGAGAATCTGTCTTATGAGGATGAGAAAATATTTGTAAAACAGGCGAGGGAACTTACAGATTACAGAGGAGATGCCTTGAGTGTGATTTGTGCCTGGAATCCGGATGCAAAAACAGCATTGACCACACATGGACTTCCAGATGATGCATTTACCCGTGGAAAAGTACCGATGACCAAGACAGAGGTACGAACAGTTTCGCTGGCAAAGTTATGTCTTAAAGAGGATTCGGTCTGCTATGATATCGGGGCCGGAACTGGTTCTGTATCTGTGGAGATGGGACTTCGTGCAAGTCAGGGAAGCGTATATTCCATTGAGAAAAAAGAGGATGCACTTGTGCTTCTCGAGGAAAATAAAAAGAAATTTGCGCTAGATCATATGAGGATCATAGCAGGAACGGCCCCTGAAGCAATGGAAGAACTTCCGGCTCCTACCCATGCTTTTATTGGTGGATCTTCCGGAAATATGAAAGAAATTGTGGAACTTCTTCTTGAAAAAAATCCACAGGTTCGTATGGTCATAAATTGTATTACACTTGAAACGGTCGGAGAAACTTTGGCCTGCATAAAGGAAATGCAGACAGAACGCAGCGAGTGGAAGTGGGAGAGTGAAGTTGTGCAGCTTGGTGTGTCCAGATCCAAAGAAATCGGTAGATATCATATGATGATGGGAGAAAATCCTATTTATATTATTACCATACAGGCGCATAAAAAGGAGAATTTTGTATGAAAGCGGCAAGAATTCTCCTGGCAGCAGGAGCCAGTGGAAGCGGAAAAACGCTGATCACATGTGGACTTTTGCAGGCACTGGTGAATCGTGGCCTGAAAACAGCATCTTTTAAATGTGGGCCGGACTATATTGATCCGATGTTCCATAGTCGTGTCATAGGCGCAAAATCAAGAAATCTGGATACCTTTTTTACAGACAGTGAAACTACAAAATATCTCTTCTGTGAAAATGCGGTGGACTGTGATATTTCTGTTATGGAAGGAGTAATGGGATTTTATGACGGTGTTGCAGGGACAACAACGAAAGCAAGTGCTTACGATCTGGCGTCTGTTACAGATACGCCTGTGATTCTGATCGTAAACAGCAGAGGTATGAGTGTTTCTCTTGCAGCATATGTGAAAGGCTTTATGGAATACAGGAAGGACAGTCATATACAGGGTGTGATCTTTAATCAGATGTCACCAATGCTCTATCCAAGAATGAAAGAACTTCTGGAGAAAGAACTGAATATAAAAGTTCTTGGATATGTTCCCAAAATGGATGATTGTGTGATCGAGAGCCGACATCTGGGGTTAGTGCTTCCGGATGAGATCCCTGAGTTAAAAGAAAACCTTCACCGACTGGCTGAGGTTCTGGAAAAAACTCTGGATATTGATGCAATCCTGCAGCTTGCAGAAAGTGCACGAGAATTATCTGCGAAAGAACCTCGGATAGATTTCTGTCTGAAACATCCCCTTCGGATTGGTGTGGCGGACGATGAAGCATTTTGCTTTTTCTATGAAGATAATTTCCGGCTTTTGCGAAAGATGGGGGCAGAGCTTGTACACTTTTCTCCGATCAGAGATAAGAAATTACCGGTTGGACTGGATGGATTGCTTTTATATGGAGGTTATCCGGAATTAAATGGAAAAGAACTGGAAAAAAATACATCTATGAGAGAAGAAATACAAAAAGCACTTAGCGGTGGTATGCCATGTATGGCAGAATGCGGAGGCTTTATGTATCTTCATGAAGAAATGGAAGCAATGGATAAAAAATTTTACCACATGGCAGGCGTGCTTCCGGGCAGGGCATATCGTACACCACGTCTGAATCGCTTTGGCTATGTGACATTAATACAGAATCATTCAGTTTTGGGATGTGAGACATTAGGAGAGATCCCTGCTCATGAATTTCATTATTTTGATTCTGAAAACTGCGGGAAAGCATTTCATGCAGCAAAACCGGAAAGTATGAGAAACTGGGAGTGTATTCATGGCACAGAAACTATGCTGGCTGGATTTCCACATCTTTATTATTATGGAAATCCAAAAGTTGCAGAGGCTTTTCTTAAAGAATGCATGAAATACCACAGCAGACGGGGAGAGTGACAGAGTTGATATATACATACCATACAATTGCCCTGGCAGCAGGGTTTATCTTAGATTTGATATTTGGAGATCCCAGATGGTTGTACCATCCGGTGTGCCTGATCGGGAAGCTGATCTCCAGTTTTGAGAAGGGAATCAGAAAAGTATTTCCCAAAACAGAAAAAGGTGAACTGGCTGGAGGACTGGTTGAAGTAATACTGATCTGTGTCATTACATTACTGGTTCCGGCATTTGTTTTGTATTTTCTGTATATTCATCTTCCGGCCTTAGGTGTGCTTTTGGAAACCTTTTGGTGCTATCAGCTGCTTGCTACCAGATCATTGCGTGATGAGAGCATGAAGGTTTATGATGCACTCAAAAAGGGAACAATTGAGGATGCACGTCATGCGGTTTCTATGATCGTGGGACGTGATACGGCAGAGCTGACGGAAGAGGGTGTGACCAAAGCAGCGGTGGAGACTGTGGCAGAAAATACTTCTGATGGTGTGATCGCACCGATGATCTATATGGCAATCGGTGGTGTACCTTTAATGTTTTTGTATAAGGGAATCAATACCATGGATTCCATGCTCGGGTATAAAAATGATAAATATCTGTATTTTGGAAGATGTGCGGCGAAACTGGATGATGCAGCCAATTATCTTCCATCCAGAATTTCCGGCTGGCTGATGGTTGCCGGAGCTTTTGTGATCGGACTTGACAGCAGAAACGCATCCCGTATTTTCAAAAGGGACAGCAGAAATCATGCGAGTCCGAATTCGGCACAGACAGAAGCTGTAATGGCTGGTGCACTGGATGTACAGCTCGCGGGAAATGCATATTATTTTGGAAAATTATATGAGAAACCTACAATTGGAGACGCGATTCGGGAAATAGAGACAGAAGATATTCGTTATGCGAACCGCCTGATGTATGCAACGGCGATTCTGGGCGTGATCATCTGTGTTTTGTTCCGCGTTGTGTTTCTGTAAAGGGACACAAAAAGGAGAAAAAGAATGACGAAGCACGTACATGGCGGTAATATCTATACTTATAAGAACTGTCTGGATTTTTCGGCAAACTGTAATCCACTGGGAACGCCGGAAAGTGTAAAGCAGGCGGTACGTGACAGTCTTGAATATATGAAAGATTATCCGCAGGTCGGATATGCACCTTTGAAAAAAGCAATTGCCGAATATGAAGGTGTGGCATCCGAATCTGTGATCTGTGGAAATGGAGCGGCGGAACTGGTATTTTCTCTGTGTCAGGCAGTAAAACCGAAGAAAGCACTGATTCCGGTTCCTACTTTTGCAGAATATGAGCAGGCGCTTACAAGCTGTGGCTGTGAGGTAGAACATGTACTTCTCAGAGAAGAAGAGGGATTCAGTCTGCAGGACAGTTTTATCAACTGGCTGCACAGAGACCTTGATATGGTATTTCTCTGCAATCCGAATAATCCAACGGGAATTTCGATAGATAGAGAATTCCTTTTCCGGGTTTTACGTGTGTGCAGAGAAATGGATATCCTTCTGGTCGTAGATGAATGTTTTCTTGATTTTATGGAGGAACCGGGCAGATACACACTGAAAGCACAGTTATCCAGATATCACAATCTGTTTCTTTTGAAGGCATTTACCAAGCGTTACGCGATGGCGGGAATCCGACTGGGATATGGTATTACTGAGAATACGGAACTTCTTGATGCGATGACGCAGGTGACACAGCCATGGAACATTTCTGTTATGGCACAGGCGGCAGGTATTGCTGCGCTGAAAGAAACTGCATATGTGGAAGAGGGGCGACAGATGGTATTCCGGGAAGCAAAATATCTCAAAGAAGAACTGCAGCGTCTTGGCATGGAAGTCTTTCCGTCAGAAGCGAATTATATTTTCTTCCATGGACCGGAAAATTTATTTGAAATATGTGTGGAACAGGGGGTTCTGATCCGTGACTGCAGCAATTACTCTGGTTTGCGAAAAGGATATTACCGTGTGGCCGTCCGAACACATGAGGAAAATCAGGAATTGATCCGTGCAATGCGGGATGGCACCACAAAAGCGGCAGTGGCACATGCAGAGGTACTGAAAGAAGAGGAACAGGCATAAGTCTGATACGAAAGGGAACAGATATGGCAAAGACAATCATGATACAGGGAACCATGTCCAATGCAGGAAAGAGTCTTCTTGCTGCCGGACTTTGCAGGATATTTCATCAGGATGGATACCGTGTGGCACCATTCAAATCGCAGAATATGGCACTGAACTCTTTTATAACCAGTGAAGGCCTTGAAATGGGCAGAGCACAGGTTATGCAGGCAGAAGCGGCAGGTATAGAACCATCGGTCCTGATGAATCCGATTCTTCTGAAACCGACAAATGATGTTGGCTCTCAGGTCATTGTAAATGGGGAAGTTCTTGGTACCATGAGTGCCAGAGACTATTTTAAATATAAGAAAAAACTGGTGCCTGACATTATGAAGGCATTTCATAAGCTGGCAGAAGAAAATGATATCATTGTGATTGAGGGGGCTGGAAGCCCGGCGGAAATCAATCTGAAGAGCGAAGATATTGTTAATATGGGAATGGCAAAGATGGCGAAAGCGCCGGTGCTTCTTGCCGGTGATATCGATCGTGGCGGTGTGTTTGCACAGCTGTATGGAACGGTGGAACTTCTGGAAGAAGATGAGAGAAAAATGATCAAGGGTCTGATCATCAATAAATTCCGAGGTGACAAATCAATTCTGGATCCGGGTGTGGCAATGCTGGAAGAGAAATGTAAGATTCCGGTCGTTGGTGTTGCACCATATATGAACATTCAGCTAGAAGATGAAGACAGTCTGACAGAACGCTTTGACCGTCATCAGGAAGTTGGAGTGATCGATATGGCGGTTATTCGTGTACCACGTATTTCCAACTTTACAGACTTTAATCCGTTTGAAAGTATTCCGGGGGTTTCGCTGCGTTATGTACAGCATCCGTCAGATTTGAAGCAGCCGGATGTGATCTTTCTTCCGGGAACCAAGAATACGATGGATGATCTGAAATGGCTGCGTGAAAGTGGCATGGAAGCACTGATCCTTAAGGCAGCGGCATCCGGTACACTGATCTTTGGTATCTGTGGCGGCTATCAGATGCTGGGAGAAAATTTAAGTGATCCACATGGTGTGGAAGCAGGCGGTACGATGCGTGGAATTGGCCTTCTTCCGGTAGATACCGTGTTTGCAGAACATAAGACACGTACGCAGGTCTGCGGAAAATTCCTGGAGCTGGATGAAGAGTTTGCACCTCTTAAAAACGTAGAATTTACAGGATATGAGATTCATATGGGTGAGAGTACCTGGAAAAATGGGGCTGTAGCAAGTACTTCTACATGTGATACTGTGACAGGGACAGAGAAGACAGAAGGAACATTTTATCACAATGTATGCGGAACTTATGTTCATGGCATTTTTGATAAAGAAGAGGTTGCACTTGGTCTTGTTCGTGCAGTAGGCATAAGAAAAGGTATTGATGTGTCAGAGATGGAAGGCGTGGATTTTGCTGCGTTCAAAGAAACACAGTATGATATCCTGGCATCGGAACTTCGGAAACATCTGGATATGAAGAAAATCTATGAGATTCTTGAGCAAGGTGTGGAGGATATTCTGGAAGAAAGTGAAGCAGAAGGAGAAGCAGAGAAATGAAAGTAGAGCTTGAAAATGTAAAACCAATGGAGATTGAAAAAAGAAGTTTTGAGATTATTACAGAGGAACTTGGTGATAAACAGCTGCTTCCCGGAACAGAACTTATTGTCAAACGTTGTATTCATACAAGCGCAGATTTTGATTATGCGGATAACCTCTGTTTTTCACCGGATGTAGTAGAGCGTGCAATGAAAGCAATCAAAGAGGGCGCCTGCATTGTTACGGATACGCAGATGGCAAAGGCGGGAATCAATAAACGTGCACTGGCCCGTTATGGTGGAGAAGTCTATTGTTTCATGTCCGATGAGGATGTGGCAAAGATTGCAAAAGAGAATGGAACCACAAGGGCGACAGCAAGCATGGACAAAGCTGCTACTCTCGATAAAAAACTGATCTTTGCAATCGGAAACGCGCCGACTGCATTGGTGAGACTCTATGAACTGATCGAAGATGGAAAACTGAATCCGGAACTGATCATTGGAGTTCCGGTTGGATTTGTGAATGTTGTACAATCGAAAGAACTGATCATGGATTCGGGAGCACCTTATATAGTTGCGAGAGGACGTAAAGGCGGAAGTAATATTGCAGCCTGTATCTGTAACGCATTGCTTTATATGATCGATAATCGAAGAGATTAAATACTGACACCTGCCTGGATGATGAAATGCCGGACAGGTGTTTTGTGATTATTTATTAAGAAGTCGGGACAGAAGCTGACAGGCAGGGGCAAAATCGTCTGTCGTAATGGAAGAACAGGAGAGCAGAATGGTGATCGTAGCTGCATTTTCTTCAAGAATCAGAAGAGACATTCCATGCATGCGGGCTTCTTTTTTTAGCTCAAGACCTGTTCTGGCATAAGGAATGGTCAAGGCCAGACTTGTTCCTGCGGCACCGGTCTGAATCGTGCAGTTTCTGCCGAATGTATTTCGCACCTCATTTTCAAGAGCCTTCAGCTTCTGAGCATACAGCTTTTTTAATTTTTTTGTCTGTGAAGTCAGATGACCGTCACGGATAAACTGACAGAGTGCAATCTGTTCGGCTTTGGAAGCAGTCTGGCTGTAGCGTTCTGCAACAGCTGCATATTTTCTGGAAAGAGAAGGCGGCAAGACCATGAAGCTTAAGCGAATCGATGGAAGCAGCAGACGGGAAAAAGAACCAATATAGACAACGCCATGTCCTCCGGCAAGATTAAAGAGGGAAGGTGTTGGACGTTGAAAATAAACGAATTCATTCTCAAAATCGTCTTCGATGATCAGACTGCCTTTCGCTGCAGCGTAATGTACCAGTTCCATACGACGGCTGACGGGCATGATCTCTCCCCATTTCGTCATATGTGCAGGAGAAACATAGATTACGTCACAGTCTTTGTTGCGGTATTGAACTTCAAAACCATAATCAGAAAAAATAGTACTTCCCTGCACAAAAGAAGCGTTTGGAAAAGAAACGGTTTTTCGGTCATGGATCAGAGGACAAAGAAGATTCAGAATGCTCTGAGCTCCGGCCCCGATCACAATATCGTCAGCAGAACAGTTGACGTTTCTTCGCTGACGGATGTAGTCAGCAAGTACCTGACGAAGATCGGCTTCACCCTGGGGTTCTCCATAGGAGAGAAGACGGTCACTCTGACGAAGTGCGCTTTTGATATAACGCTGCCAGAGGTCAAAACGGAAACTTTCATGATCGACACCGTTGGAAGCAAAGTCATATTGTATTGAAGGCAGATTCGCATGCCAGGAGGTAGTGGAGACTGGCTTTTGCTCTGCAATATTAGTTACATAATAGCCGCTTTGTGCACGGGCAACAATGTAGCCGTCTGCGGCCAATTGCAGATAGGCATTTTCAATAGTTGTACGGCTGAGCTTCAGTTCTGCAGAACATTTGCGAAGAGATGGCATGCGGCTTCCGGCAGGAATTCGCCGTTCCATGATCAGATTTTTGTAATGTTCATATACCTGAAGATACAGGCATTCTTTATTGGAATGAAAAGATAAACTCATAAATTGTCCTCTGAAAAATGAATAAAAGTGGTTATTTTTATAAATACACTTAGATGCTATTCTAAATCAGATAATGAGAAAATGCAAGACGAGGAGATAACAGATTGAAAAAGATCGCGGTATTAAATGATTTATCAGGAATGGGAAAATGTTCTCTTACTGCAGCAATTCCGGTGATTTCCGTTATGGGAATCCAGGCATGTCCGCTTCCGACAGCGGTATTAAGTGCGCAGACGGGTTTCCCTTCTTATTATTGTGATGATTATACGGATCGTATGGATGCGATTATGGAAGAGTGGAAGAAGATGGATTTTTATCCGGATGGAATCTATACAGGATTTTTGGCAGACGCACGTCAGGCCGATAAAGCAGTTGAATTTATTGAACAGTTTGCAAAAGAAGACACAAAGATACTTATAGATCCTGTTATGGGGGATAATGGAGAAGAGTACCCGATTTATACGGAGGCACTCTGTGAAAAAATGCGTTTTCTGGTCAGAAGAGCGACGGTGATAACACCAAATCTGACAGAAGCGCTATTGTTATTATATGGCGCACAGCGTGCACATGTATTGTGGAAGGAACTATCACTTATGGATGAGGAGAGATTGCTGAAATTCACAGAAAGTACAGGGAAGGAACTTTCAAAAGAGTTTGATACGGAAGTGGTTATTACAGGAATTGATCTTCCTGCGAGAGAGAATCATCAGGAGATGGGAAACCTGATCTGTCAGGATGGCAATACGACCTGGGTGACTGCAGCAAAAGAGGGTGGCAGTTATTCCGGTACAGGTGATCTGTTTGCATCGGTTTTGAGTGCCGGTATGGTGAAAGGAATCGACACGGTGGATTCTGTGCACAGGGCCGTGAAATTTCTGGCGAAGGGGATTCATGATGCGGTAGTGGAAGGCACCGACCGGAATGAAGGAATTTGTTTTGAAAGATATCTTTCTGAATTAGCTGCTGAAAATTAGAACTTTAGAATTACATTTATATAATTCACGAAAAGCTTCCTGATCTGTTCAGTCACAAGGCTTCGGAGTCCGGAAGTACTGCAGAGGGTGACTTACACAGATGACAGGAAGTTTTTCTGTTTTGTCTATAAATTAGGGATTGTGATTGTTGATATGATGAAGTACGAAATGTGAAGAGTTATTTTTGCTATCTACCTAAAAGATGGTAATTTCAGCAGTAAGTTCAGAGAAAGGACAGGTGAGGCGCCGCCAGCAAACTGGCGCATGTTCTGAGTAGAAAACGCAGCTTTGGCGCAGAAACTGTCCTTTCTTCGGAATATTTACTGTGTGAATTCCCAGTTCTCTTTTTACAGGTTTTTCTTTTTATAGATAAACCATGATGCAATCGCTGTAAAAACGATCAGATATGTCATAAGTATCGCAATTCCCGACATTGCAAATCCCTCTCCTGCAGAGATGCTTCGGATCATATGACTTGTCTGGGAAAGCGGCAGTGCAGAGACAAATTTTCCAAGAAAACCAGGAAGCTTTTCTGTAGAGAAAAATGTATTGCACAGATATGCCATTGGCATGATGATGTAGTTCGAAAAACGCGGTACATCTGCATGGTTTTTGGCAAGGAATGAAACGACAACACCGATTGCAGAAAAAACAGCTCCATTCAGGAACATGACAAGGAAAGACCAACCGTTAAAGATCAGTCCGGTGTCGATCGGCATTGTCAGAACCAGAATAACGCCACCTGCATAAAAACCACGAAGGCTTCCGCCGATGATCTGACCGGCAATAAACTGCCATAACGGTGTAGGAGAGATCAGTACCTGATCGAAAGCCTTCTCATAAAGTCGCTGCACATTCAGATTCTGTGCAATGGCATTAAAGCTTCCATTCATTGTCGTCAGTGAAACAACACCCGGGATCAGAAAGTTCAGATAAGGTTCTCCATGTGAGATTGTCTGGATTCCCATTCCAAATACGACCAGATACATCAGTGGGGCAATCATTGCCGCCAGCGTGATCTTATAGAAATCCCTTCGAAATTCGACCCATTTTTCCCATAAAATTGTAATAATTCCCATAATTAGCTCCTCCCTTATGACGGCATCAGATGTCGTCCGGCACGTTCAACAAACACATCTTCCAGCGTTGTTTCGCGTAGAGAAGCCTGTCCGGAAAGACCGGAGAGATAGGCAATTGCTTCTTCACGACTGTGAAAATAATGACTGTGAGTTTCGTCTCCGGCAAATTCATCAACGGTGTAATTTCCAAGACTGTCGATCAGTCCGGCCGGAGTATTGACTTCCTCCAGTTTACCGTGATCCATCAGAGCTACACGGCTGCAGAGATTCTGGGCTTCCTCCATATAATGAGTAGTCAGAAGAATGGTCAGGTTTTTGCCGTTTAATTTGCGGAGCAGATTCCACATCTGACGACGGGAAAGCGCATCCATACCGGCGGTCGGTTCATCCAGAAGCAGGATCTCAGGATCTGTCAGGAGGGCCCGACATACCATCAGTTTCCGCTTCATGCCGCCGGAAAGCTTACGGACTGTTCGTTTACGAAACTTGATCAGATCACAGAACTCCAGAAGTTCTTCTGTACGATGTTTGATTTCTTTGCGTGGCATGAAATAAAGACGTCCCTGATATTCCATGATCTCGTCCATATTCATGTCCTGGCGCATGGAGTACTCCTGTGTGATTACACTGATCTTACGCTTGAGATCCGGTCGGTTTCGTGTCAGCTTCTGTCCATCGATCAGGATTTCTCCTTTAGTCGGAAGAAGAAGCGTAGAAAGAAGACTGATCGTCGTAGTCTTTCCGGCACCATTCGGTCCAAGAAGACCGAAGAATTCTCCGGTCTCAATTTTGAGATCCAGAGAATCCACAGCAGTAAAATTATCAAATGTTTTTGTCAGATTCTTTGTTTCGATCATTTGTGCTCCTTCGCAATGATCAGAGAATAGTAGCCGGCATCATCCGGAATTTCCTCCACTCCATGATAGATATGTTCCTCAGGCATGCCACAGTTTTCAACCATGAGGACATCACGGCCGCTTTTGGCGAGAATTTCCTTTACCTGACTCATTTTCTTTCCTGATTTCATCAGAATGTAGTTTCCGGATTCTGTCAGTTCACTGTCAAGACGATGGACAGCAGGAACGATATGAAGCTGTTCGTTCCATTCAGACAGAGAAATGTTCAGTCGTGCAGCTGCAGCACAGAAAGAAGTGATTCCGCTTACCAGCTCTGTGTGATATCCGTCTGCCTCTACGCGATGCTGCAGATAGGAAAAAGTAGAATATACACATGGATCACCAAGAGTCAGGAAAACAACATTTTTTCCCTGATCAAGACAGGCTTCCAGAGCTTTTGCGCCTTTTGCATGATTTTCTTCAAGTTCCTTTGCATCATGTGTCATCGGCATGTAGATTGGAAGAAGTTCTTTTTCTTCCAGCTCCGGAACTGCCTGTACTGCAATTTTATAGGCAACGGTTTCTTTAACGTCTGCACCAGGTACAGCGATGATCTCATTTTCACGGATCATGCGAACTGCCTTTAATGTCATTAATTCCGGATCCCCAGGTCCGACGCCAACTCCATATAATGTACCTTTCATTGATAAAACCTCCTGAATTTATTTTTGAAATGATCTTAAATTTACATTATGCTGTGAAGTCTCATTCACAGACATATCTTTTTAATTATACTAGAATTGTATAGTGTTTGCAATGTAGGATTTGCTGTGTTATCATAGTTTCTATAGATAAAATTTGGCAATGTTTAAAAAGAAAAAAATGGAGTAGAGAAATGAAAAGAAAACTTTCAAGTCTGATTGCTGCTGTATTTATCGGCATTGGAGCTTTTTCCTGCATCTGTCAGGCGGCAGGCATGGATATTGACAAAGAGGATGGAGAATATTCCATTCAGGTGGATCTTGAGGGCGGAAGCGGAAAGGCAAGTGTGACATCGCCGACAATTCTGACTGTGAAGGATGGTCAGGCTTACGCACAGATCCAGTGGAGCAGTTCAAATTATGATTATATGATCGTAGACGGAGAAAAATATCTTCCGACCAATGAAGAAGGTATGAATTCTGTTTTTGAGATTCCGGTGCTCAGTATGGATGAAGGAATGCCGGTGATCGCAGATACAACAGCAATGGGAGCACCTCACGAGATTGACTATACGCTGACCTTTTATTCGGATTCTATTGGTTCAAAGAGCCAGCTTCCGCAGGAAGCAGCCAAGAGAGTCGTGGCAGTTGCCGTTGTGATCATTGTTGGTGGGGGAATCCTGAATTATTTTGTTAATAAAAGAAATCGCTGTTAGATATGTTGAATAGAATTGAAGAGAAGAAGGGCTGGTTTCAGTGAAACCAGTCCTTCATTACGTCAAAAATCTGAATGAGTTCCTCGTCGGAGATCACATAAGGAACCATGGAATACATATAGTTTAAGAAAGGTCTGCAGAAGACCCCGCGTTCATAGGCAAACTGCTGGAAACCTTCCAGGGTCTTTGGATCATGGACTTCGACGCAGGTACAGCCGCCCATGATACGGACTTCTTTGATGCGCGGGTCAGAGAAATTTTCCATTTCCTGACGGGAAATCTGTTCGATATGCCGGATCTTGCTCATATAATCGTCACGTTCAAAGATCTCGATTCCCTTAAGTGCAACGGCACAGGCAAGTGGATTTCCCATAAAGGTCGGACCGTGCATCAGGGCAAGGCGGTCATCGTCACTATAAAAAGCGTCAAAGACTTTGTGGTTTGCAACGGTGACAGCATGTCCGATATAACCGCCGGTCAGGGCTTTTCCGAGAACCAGGATGTCCGGAAGGACAAGGTCGGCTACAAAGCGGTTTCCGGTACGTCCGAATCCTGTTGCAACCTCATCAAAAATCAGAAGCACATCATATTGATTGCACAGTTCTCTGGCACGTTTCAGGAAAGAAATATCATACATCCGCATGCCGCCAGCGCCCTGGAGCAGCGGCTCTACGATAAAGCAGTTCAACCGGTCATGATACAGTTCAAATGCATCCTCAAGCGCCGGGATCTCTGTCGGGATATGAACGACGCCTTCTTTTTTGTCAAAAGCGAAATGATAATCTTCATCATCTCCGACTTCCATTGCCTTGAAAGTGTCTCCGTGGTAGGCATGTTCCAGAGCCAGCACCAGAGGGCGTTTCCTTCCCTGATTGGTGTTGTACTGGAGTGCCATCTTAAGAGAGACTTCTACTGCGACACTTCCCGAGTCAGAAAAGAAGCAGTAGTCCAGGTCACCCGGAAGAAATTCCTGAAGCTTATCAGAAAGTTTTTCTACCGGTTCATGGGTGAGACCGCCGAGCATTACATGGCAGAAACGGTCAGCCTGTTCTTTGATGGCGGCGGTCAGCTCCGGATGTTTGTAGCCGTGGATCATGCACCACCAGGAAGAAATTGAATCGATCAGCTTCTGGTCTTTGGTGTAGAGATGCACGCCTTCTGCATCCAGAATCCTGTAAGGTTCTTTCATTGTTTTCATCTGTTCATAAGGATACCATATCATCTGATCTTCACCTCGTCATAAAGTGCACTCAGCACATCTGCATCTGTTTCAAGTTCTGTGGCATTGTCCTGTACCTTCGCAAGCACAGGAAGCCCTGTCATATGTTCACACATAAAAATATTATCTTCTTCCATGATGTTCCCCGGATGGTAATGATTAAAAATGATGCCCTTAAGCGGAAGGTTGTGTGCCTTCATATATTCGAAAGTCAGGACAACACTGTTGATCGTGCCAAGACCGGCATCGGCGATAAGGATACTGGAAAGATTAAATTCCCGGATCACATCTTCAAGCTGGATCTTATGCTCATCAAAACAGAGAGGGCAGAGGATTCCGCCGCTTCCTTCCATGGTGATGTAGTCATAGTTCTCAGCGACTTTCGCAAAACCTTCGCGGACAACAGCGAGGTCAACAGGATTTCCTTCCACGCGGGATGCAAGGTGTGGTGACCAGGCATTTTCATATACATAAGGGCACATTTCGTCAAGCGGCTGTGAGATACCGGACATCTGTCGCACAAAAAGTGCATCGCCCGGGATCAGGCTTTCGTCTGACCGGCGGTCGTTTCCGCTCATGGCTGCTTTGTAGTAAGCTGGATTTTTACCTGCCTGTGCAAGTTTTTTTACGATTAGTCCGGCAATAAAGGTTTTGCCGATATCTGTTCCGGTTCCGGTGAGAAAAATTGCTTTGCTCATTTTTATTTTACACTTCCTTCCAGTATTCAGGAGTTACGTCACGTCCCATGTCAGCGAGCATCTTGCGGTCGCTTCGGATCGTCGCACATGCAACGGTGGTCAGCATGTTTCCGGTGATGGAAGCGGAAGCTCCGGCTTTGAAAGCAGTTTCTCCGTCGTTGGTGAGAAGTGCGCGTCCGGCAGCGAGACGGATGTTTGCCTCCGGGTTGATATAGCGGAAGAAGGCAATCGTACGCAGGATATCCGGCTCAGAAAGTTCCGGTAGATGTTCCAGAGGTGTTCCTGGGATCGGCATCAGAGCATTGATCGGGATGGAATCGATGCCAAGTTCAGCAAGGCTGATCGCCATATCCAGACGGTCTTCCCAGGTCTCACCCATGCCGATGATACCGCCGGAGCAGGCACACATGCCTTCGGCTTTGACTTTTTTGAGGGTCTCGATCTTCATGTCGTAGGTGTGTGTGGTACAGATATTCGGGAAATTTCTACGGGAGGTTTCGATGTTGTGGTGGTAGCTGGTCACACCTGCCTCGTGAAGACGGTGAAGTTGTTCGGCAGAAATAAATCCCATGGAAGCGCAGAGGTCAATCTTGCATTCTCTGTGCATGGTCTCGTAAGCATGGATTGCCTGGTCGAATTCTTTTCCTGTCAGAGCTTTTCCGGCGGTGACGATGGAAAAACGGTCGACACCTTCGGACTCATTCATCTTACAGGCTTCAAGGATCTTTTCCTCCGGAAGAAAATTGTAAACTTCGCAGGAAGTGTGGTGGTGTGCGGACTGTGCACAGTATTTACAGTCTTCCGGACATCTGCCGCTGCGTCCGTTGATGATTGAGCAGAGGTCTACTTTGTCTCCGATACAGGCTTCTCGAATGCGGTCTGCACCTTCACATAATTCATCCAGATCGCAGGTGAGAAAGAAGGAAAGATCATCTCCTCTTGTGATCCTGCGTCCGTCAATAATTTCCTGGGCTAAAGTAAGTGGGTTCATTTTGCTGTCTCCTCCGTATGTAATAAAGTTGTATTGGAATCAGAAAGGTACTGGATCACGACCGGACGAACACGTCTGGCAATGATGGCCCCAAGGATGCTTAAAGCGATGTCACCAGGTACTGCAAGAAGGAAGCAGTAGAGGATGAGTGGCCAGATTCCGATTGGTGTGTCGATCACATAATTGCAGATCACATAGTAGTAGATCATGCCGCAGGCATAGACGATCATAAGTCCAGCCAGGTTTGCGAGCAGATAGCGGAAGATCGTCTTTTTCTTCAGATGTTCTGCGATACGTCCTGTCACGTAAGTTCCGAGGCAGAATCCAATGATATAGCCAAAACTCGGCTTAAAGACATACCAGAGACCGCCGCCCTCAGAGAAGATCGGAAGCCCTGCAAGCCCCAGAAGCATGTAGGCAACGACAGAGATTGTTCCACGTTTAGAACCAAGCAGCAGCCCTGCAAGCATTGTAAACAGATACTGCAAAGTAAAAGGAACCACCGGCACCGGGATCTTGATAAAAGCCCCCGCCGCAATCAGCGCAGTAAAAAGACTGCAGTAGATTAAAGTTTTCGTCTTTGACATTTGTAAACCTCCAAAATCTTTATGGTTTACAATTTTAAAAGAAAGAAAAGATAATGTCAACTAAAAAAATAGAAAAGTTTACAATTTCCTTGCACGCATCTGGGCGGTCATTCCGGTACTTAATGGAATCGTATTTCTGACTTCCCCGATCTATTCCCTGCATGAAGAAGGAGAGAAAGGACTTTCTATTAAAGAACTCTGCTCCATGAAGATATTCTGGGTCGTTATGCTGATGATGACCTGTGCAGTCTGTGGATTTTCTGTTGGAATTATGTGGCCGGGAACATTCAGCATTGCATCGGCATCCATCAGAGGTGGAGGTACGGCAATGTTTGCATTGCTTGCTCTTGCAGGAGATCTTGGCTGCTCCGGTGGTCCGACACTTGCAGGTTTTGTATCCAGCAGTGTGGGGAATAATCTGAGAATGGGAATTCTTGCGGCAATCGTATTCCCGGTGCTTTTACTTATGGGAATTCAGATATGTAAAAAGAGTCAGGAGAACTGAATAAAAGAGAAGCGTACATTATAAATGAATATGGAAAAAGGTCTGGACCTTTGAGAATGATACAGTTCCATGCTGCGTAAACAGGCAGAGAAAAACTGTAAATATTCCCGATGGGTACAGACCTTTTTGCTTTATAGGACATTACTGCATAGATATATTATTTCATGGAATCAATGGCTTTTTGTGCATGCTCCACATACATCCTGCGTATTCCAGGATATTCACCCAGTCCTTTGATGATCGGACAGACTTCAAATCCGGCATTTTCAAACTGACATACCCAGGAATCCGGAGAATCACCAGCCATATCATTGTGTGCATGATCGCCTGCTACGATCATAAAAGGTGTTACATAGATTTTGGATGGCTGGAAAGATGTTACTTCTTTTACCAGATCATGGATGGTTGGATCAACTTCGACGGTTCCGATAAAAACATTGGCGTGGGCGGACTCTTTGAATTTCTGATCAAGTCCTGCATACACGGTGTTTACCTGATGGGTTGTTCCATGTCCCATGAATACAAGAGCTTCTGTTTCTTTCAGATCAGAAAATTCTGTTGTTACTGCGTTGATTGCCTGTGATTCATCTTTCGAATCTGCAAGAAGAGGAGTTCCAAATGCGATTTTGTCAAAAGATTCTTTATAAGAAAGAATTTCTTCTTTCATAATATTATTCTCGATACCGTCCAGGATATGGGTCGGCTGAACAACCACCTCTCGGATTCCGTCTGTGATCATTTGTTCAAGAGCTTCCTTTACAGTCGGAACCGTATAGTTATCTCTTTTTTTCAGAATTGAGATGATAAATTTACTGGTCCATGCACGATAGATCCGATGATCCTGAAAAGCGTTTCTAATGTCCTGTTCAATCTTCTCTATAGTGGCTTTTCGGGATGCTTCATAGCTGGTTCCGAAGCTCACGACCAGAATCGCTTTATCTGTCTGCTGATTCATAAAAAGTATTCTCCTAAATATTTATTTTTCGCGTATAAATGAATTATACAATACCGCGAAAAAAAGTTCAAATTTTTTCCAAAAACCTATTGACATTTCGGGTAAAAAGGAATAACATACTAAACATATCAAAGAGGTATGTTAATAAAAAACAGACACGAATAAATAAGTAAAAAGAAAGGCGGTAAACACCATGGCAAACATTTATAAAGGAACACTTGGACTGATCGGAAACACTCCACTTGTAGAAGTAACAAATGTAGAGAAGGAACTTGGACTGGAAGCTACAATACTTGTGAAACTGGAATATTTCAATCCGGCAGGAAGTGTAAAAGACAGAATTGCAAAAGCAATGATCGAAGATGCAGAAGCCAGGGGACTTCTGAAAGAAGGAGCTGTAATCATTGAGCCTACATCTGGAAATACAGGTATTGGTCTTGCTTCTATCGCGGCAGCCAAAGGCTACAGAATCATTCTTACCATGCCAGAGACTATGAGCATTGAACGTAGAAACATCCTGAAAGCTTATGGTGCTGAACTGGTTCTGACAGAAGGTGCAAAAGGAATGAAGGGTGCTATCGCAAAAGCAGATGAACTTGCAAAAGAAATTCCAAACAGCTACATCCCGGGACAGTTTGTAAATCCGGCAAACCCGGCTGCACATAAAGCTACTACAGGTCCTGAGATTTGGAAGGATACAGACGGAAAGGTAGACATCTTCGTAGCTGGTGTCGGCACAGGCGGAACACTTACAGGAACAGGAGAATACCTGAAAGAGCAGAACCCGGATATTAAGATCGTAGCAGTAGAACCTGCAACTTCCCCGGTTCTTTCCGAAGGAAAAGGCGGCCCGCATAAGATTCAGGGTATCGGAGCAGGATTTGTTCCGGAAGTTCTGAATACTCAGATCTATGATGAAATCATGCCAATCGACAATGAAGTATGCTTCACAACAGCAAAACTTCTTGCCAAGAAAGAGGGCGTTCTCGTGGGTATTTCTTCAGGAGCAGCTCTTTATGCAGCAATTGAACTTGCAAAACGTCCGGAAAACAAAGGAAAAACAATCGTAGCACTTCTTCCGGATACTGGTGACAGATATTACTCAACAGCGTTATTTACAGAATAAAGGAACATCAGGGTTAAAAACTGCAAAAGACGTTCGTGCTTGCACGATAAGGCTTTTGAGTTTGGAACCCGCCAAATATGAGAAAGTAGCGATTTACGATAGTAAATCAGCGGATTTCGAATATTTGCAGGAGTGTGGGAGTAGCTTGCTACGGAACACTCCGTGGTACATAATATAGCAACAAAAATTCAAAAAAACAGAAAAGAGGATCAAATTCATGGGTGAAAAAATCACAAGAGAAAACAGAAAATTCAAATTTGAAACACTTCAGCTTCACGTAGGACAGGAACAGCCGGATCCGGTTACTGACGCAAGAGCCGTTCCAATCTACCAGACTTCTTCTTATGTATTCCGTAACTGCGATCATGCAGCAGCTCGTTTCGGACTGGCAGATGCAGGTAACATCTATGGTCGTCTGACAAACCCGACAGAAGATGTTTTTGAAAAAAGAATTGCAGCTCTTGAAGGTGGTACAGCTGCACTTGCAGTAGCTTCCGGTGCAGCAGCAATTACATATACAATCGAAAACCTTGCACAGAATGGAGATCATATCGTAGCAGCAAAGAATATCTACGGTGGAACAACAAACCTTCTGGAGCATACACTTCCGGCATACGGAATCACAACAACATTTGTTGATATCTTCAATCTTGAAGAGGTAGAGAATGCAATCCAGGACAACACCAAAGCACTTTACATCGAGACTCTTGGAAATCCGAACTCTGACGTTGTTGACGTTGAGGCATGTGCTGAGATCGCACACAGACATCAGATTCCGCTTGTTGTAGATAATACATTTGCAACACCATACCTTGTAAGACCGATCGAATACGGTGCTGATATCGTTGTTCATTCTGCAACAAAATTCATCGGTGGACATGGAACAACAATCGGTGGTGTCATCGTTGAAGGTGGTAAATTTGACTGGGAAGCTTCCGGTAAGTTCCCGTCTCTGACAGAGCCAAACCCGAGTTATCATGGAATCAGCTTTACAAAAGCATGCGGACCGGCTGCATTTGTTACAAAGATCCGTGCAATCCTTCTTCGTGATACAGGAGCAACTATTTCTCCAGTAAGCTCATTCATCTTCCTGCAGGGACTTGAAACACTGTCTCTTCGTGTAGAACGTCACGTAGAAAATGCTCTTAAAGTTGTTCAGTATCTGAATAATCATCCGCAGGTAGAAAAAGTTCATCATCCGTCTGTAACAGATGATGAAAGCCAGAAGGCACTGTATGCAAAATACTTCCCGAATGGTGGTGGATCTATCTTCACATTCGAAATCAAGGGAGATGCACAGACAGCCAAAGACTTCATCGATAATCTGGAACTGTTTTCACTCCTTGCAAACGTAGCAGATGTTAAATCACTGGTTATCCATCCTGCAACCACCACACACAGCCAGTGCACAGAAGAAGAGCTTCTGGATCAGGGTATCAAACCGAACACAATCCGTCTTTCCATCGGAACAGAAAACATCGATGATATCATTCAGGATCTGGACGAAGCTTTCAAAGCAATCCAGTAATTGAAATTCTGTAAAAAAACCAGATATGGTCTCACTGCGTTGGTGGATCTGGCTGCTCAGCCGTCCACCACACCGGTAGCCCTGAAAACCATTGCTGAGAGAAATGACATTTCTCTCCAGTTTCTGGAACACATATTTGCCTCGTTCCGCAGAACAGGCATAGTAAAAAGTGTCAAAGGCTCCCAGGGAGGATATAATCTGGCAAAAGCTGCTGACGAGATTACGGTTGCATCTGTGGTGGAAGCACTGGAAGGCAGTTACCACCTTGAAGATGAGGATGTTCTGGCGGAAAACAGTTATAAAGGAATTTCTGACACGATTCAGAAACTGGTGGTGGATTCCGTCAACCAGGAACTCGATCAGATTCTGTCAAATTTAACTTTGGCACAAATGAGCGGATATTATTCCGATCACTATGATAAACAGGAAATGTACTATATCTGAATATTACCGGGGGTTAGAGACACAGGGCTGTCCTGACTTCCGGTTCTTTTTTTACTGAGATCTGTCGAAGGAAGGCAGAGAGAGGAAATACATATGTCAATCAAAAAGATCGCAGAAAAAGCAGGAGTATCTATATCAACCGTATCACGTATCCTGAACCGGCCGGATTACAAATGTTCAGTGCCTGGCCTCAGAGAAAAAGTCTGGTCAATTGCCATGGAAATGAATTATGTTCCAAATGAGGCGGCACGTAACCTGAAAAAGGGAACACAGGCAAAAGAAAGCAAAATCTGGTATATCAATGTCCTTATGACACGTACAGATGAATCCAGAACAGATCCTTTTTTTACAGAATTGCTTAGGGTTGTAGAAAGTGAGATACATGAACATAACTGTATTTTATCAAAAGTCTGGTATATGCCGCTTTTTTCTGATGATCGAAAATGCAGAAGAGAAAATCTTGACCAGATCATTCAGCGAATGTATACTGAGACAGAAGAAAATAAAGACGGACTGATCATCATTGGACGCTGTAATCCGCTTGCTTTGAAGAAACTGAATCAGAAATACAGAAGTGTTGTATCTGTTAATCGAAATTCTACAAATTATGAAGTTGATGAGGTTTTGTGCGATGGAAAGAAAATTGCACAGATGGCAGTTGAACATTTGATCTCGCTTGGTCATAGAAACATCGGATATGTAGGCGGCTGCAGAAATGAAGATCGTTATGTTGGTTATCTGGATACGTTGAAGAAAAATAACCTGGATGTCATACCGGAGTATGTAGTAGAAACAGATCAGACAGAGAGAGAAGGCTATGAGGCAATGGAGAAGCTTTTGAAATCTGAGGACTGCCCGACTGGCATTTACTGCGCAAATGATATCACGGCTGTGGGTATACTGAAATATCTCAGAAAGTGCAGAAATCTGTATTTTACTCCATCCATTATAGCCAGTGACGATATTGAAGAAGCGCAATTTACCAAACCAATGCTGACGACAGTTGGTCTTCCAAAAGAAGAAATGGGACGATTTGCCCTGTATCTGCTTCTGGACAGAATGAAAGGCGGCCATTCGGGAGTAGTCCGAATGGAACTATCCGGGAAACTGCTGGTAAGAAACAGCTGCTCTCATGTTTCGGAGAGCTTCTGGAGTGATTACTGTATATAAGAAAAGTATAAGGAAGATTGATATGTGTATTAGAACAATTGAAGAGTTACAGGAAGATACAAGAGAAAAGCAGATCATAGATATCCGTGATGCCGCGGATTTTGAGAAGGAGACTTATCCTGGTGCGGTCAATATTTACTGGGAGGAATTGGCAGTGCATATGGATGAAATACGTAAAGACTGTCCGGTTTACCTGCTTTGTTATACCGGTCAGAAGAGTGAAGAAATCGCAGAAGAGCTGACAGAACAGGGATATGAAATCTACAGCATCAAAAATGGCTATCGTGCATGGCTTAAGATGAAGCTCAGCAAAATGATGGCTGATCACAATGCAGCGGAACAGCGTACAAAGGACATTGAACGAAGCATTATCAAGAAATTCCGCAAACCTATCTGGAGACGGTTTACGAAGGCAATCAGAGAATATGAACTGGTGCAGGATGGTGATAAAATTGCAGTCTGCATTTCTGGTGGAAAAGATTCCATGTTGATGGCAAAGTTGTTTCAGGAGCTTTCCCGTCATGGAAAAAAGAATTTTGAAGTTGTCTTTCTTGTAATGAATCCGGGATACAATGAGATCAACTATCAGACGATCAAAGATAATGCACAGATCCTGAATGTTCCGATCACAGTATTTGAGTCGGATATCTTTAATATTGTAGCATCTGAGGAACAGTCACCGTGTTATCTCTGTGCTCGTATGAGAAGAGGTTATCTATACAGCAAAGCAAAGGAACTTGGCTGCAATAAGATTGCGTTAGGGCATCATTATGACGATGTTATTGAAACGATCCTGATGGGAATGCTTTACGGTGCGCAGGTACAGACGATGATGCCGAAGCTTCACAGTACAAACTTTGAGGGAATGGAACTGATTCGCCCGCTGTATCTGATCCGTGAGGCGGATATCATTCACTGGGCGAATTACAATGACCTTCATTTTATTCAGTGTGCGTGTCGTTTTACGGAGCATTGTGCTTCCTGTGGTGGCACGGAAAAAGGTTCCAAGCGTGCAGAGATCAAGGAATTGATTCACGAACTTGCTCAGAAAGATCCGGTAATTGAGTATAATATTTTCCGAAGTGTTGAGAATGTAAATCTGAATACAGTCATTGGGTATAAACAGGATGGTGTGAGACATAATTTCCTTGATACTTACGATGATGTGAAATAGCTTCCGGCAGGATTGCAGCTGTTATCATAAATGATGGCAGCTGCTTTTTTATATGCCTGTGCAAACGTTTTCTTATAAACATATTTAAAAACTATGTTTATTGGTATATAATGCCATTAACGTAAAACATACCAATCACATATGTTAACGAAATGATCATCCAACGGGAGTGGAATAAATGATAAAAAAGAAATTCAGAAACATCTGCCTGGTATCAGTACTTGGAATAGCTGCATTTGCCGGCGTCTGTTCTTACGATGCCGGTGCAGGTTCAAACATACATATCATCAATGTTTCTTATGATCCGACAAGAGAACTTTACGAGTCCTATAATGAGATTTTTAAGGAACACTGGAAAGAAAAAACAGGACAGGATGTTGATGTGATCCAGTCACATGGAGGCTCCGGCAAACAGGCACTGGAAGTGATCAACGGCCTGCAGGCAGATGTAGTGACACTTGCACTTGATTATGATATTGATGCAATCGAAAATGCCGGCATGATTCAGAGTGGATGGAAGGAAGAACTTCCTGATGACAGTGCTCCGTACACATCTACGATCGTATTTCTGGTACGGAAAGGAAATCCAAAGAATATCCAGGACTGGGATGACCTCATCCGAGACGATGTCGATGTGATCACTCCAAACCCGAAGACATCCGGTGGTGCACGATGGAATTATCTGGCAGCCTGGGCTTATGCTCAGAAAATATATAATAATGATGAAGAGAAGATGGAAGCATTTATAAAGAAATTATACCAGAATGTCCTGGTACTGGATTCCGGAGCAAGAAGTGCTACGACCTCTTTTGTAGAAAACGGGCAGGGAGATGTGCTGATTGCCTGGGAAAATGAAGCATTTCTTTCTGTAAAAGATGATCCGGATGAATTTGAGATCATTGCTCCGAGCATCAGTGTTCTGGCTCAACCGTCGGTAGCTGTTGTGGATGAGGTCGCAGAGAATCGTGGTACAGAAGAAGTTTCCAGGGAATATCTGAATTATCTGTATTCTGATGACGCACAGAGAATTGCAGCTGAGAATTATTATCGCCCGGTCAATCAGGAAATTTTGGAGGAATACAGTGATGTTTTTGATCTGAATATGGAACTGAAGACGATTGATGATTTTGGCGGCTGGCAGGAAGTGCAGCGGAAACATTTTGCAGATGGAGGAGTTTTTGACAGAATCTATGGAAACTAGAAGATGAGGAGTGGATATTATGAAAAAAAGCAAAAAAAGAGTGATACCGGGATTTGGACTGACGATGGGTGTGACAATCACTATGCTGAGCATTGTTGTTCTGATTCCACTGGCGTCACTTGTAATCTATTCTTCCCAACTTGGGTTTAATGAATTTATTGAGGTTATAACCCGTAAAAGAATTTTATCCAGCTTTTATGTGAGTTTTATTACGGCTCTTGGAGCTTCTTTTGTAAATGCAGTGATGGGGCTGATCCTGGCATGGGTGCTGGTACGTTATGAATTTCCGGGAAAAAGGATCATGGATGGAATGATTGAGCTTCCATTTGCGCTTCCAACAGCAGTAGCAGGCATTTCTCTGACTTCCCTTACTTCGGATCAGGGACTGATCGGAAGCTTTTTTTCAAAGTTTGGAATTAAGATTGCCTATACAAAGCTTGGAATTACATTTGCACTGATCTTTGTAGGGATTCCTTTTGTAGCGAGAGCTGTTCAGCCGGTTCTTGAGAAACTGGATGGTTCTTATGAAGAAGCGGCAAGAGTTATGGGCGCAAAGCCAGCCTATATTTTTCGAAGAGTGATTCTTCCGGAACTTTTACCGCCGCTTTTGACTGGAACCGGACTTGCATTTGGACGATGCCTGGGAGAATATGGAAGCGTAGTATTTATTGCAGGAAACAGACCGTATGAAACAGAGATCACACCATTGATCATTATGTCTGAATTACAGGAATTTGATTATAAAAGTGCCACATCCATTGCACTGGTTATGCTGGTGGCTTCATTCCTGATTCTGTTTCTGATGAATCTGATGCAGGCACGCAATTCAAAAAGACTGAGAGGAGGCAATGCGTGATGGGTAAGAAAAAAGAATCAAAGCTGGTCAAATATCTGCTGATCGGAATCAGCATTCTCTTTCTTTTTGTTATGCTGGTGCTTCCTTTGTTTGTAGTTGTAACGGAGGCATTGAAAAAAGGATGGCAGGTTTATGTGGAAGCGGTGACAGATTCTTTTACGATCGCTGCACTGATGCTGACGTTAAAAGCAACAGTCATTGCGGTATTATGTAACACTGTTTTGGGCTTATGTGCAGCCTGGGCAGTGACGCGATTTCAGTTTAAAGGGAAAAAATTTCTGACGACTCTGATCGATGTACCAGTCACGGTTTCGCCAATCATTGCAGGTCTGATCTATCTTCTTGTATTTGGAAAACAGAGCATTCTTTACCCGTATCTGCAAAAAGCAAATATCCAGATTGTATTTGCTGTTCCGGGAATCATTCTGGCTACTGTATTTGTAACATTTCCATTTGTTTTTCGTGAACTGCTTCCAGTACTGGAGTCGATTGGAACGGATGAGGAAGAAGCAGCAGCACTTATGGGAGCAAAAGGATGGACGATTTTTTCAAAAATAACATTTCCACATATCAAATGGGCGCTGTTGTATGGAATCGTACTCTGTACTGCAAGAGCCATGGGGGAATTTGGCGCAGTATCTGTACTGTCAGGTCATCTCAGGGGACTGACGAATACATTGCCGCTGCATGTAGAAATTTTATTTAATGAATTCCAGTATGTTCCGGCATTTGCTGTATCATCAATTCTGGTAATCATGGCAATTATTCTTCTGGTCATTCGAAGCATCATGGAGTATAAAGGCAAAAAAGAGGAGGAAGCATAATGTACGTGGAATTAAAAGATATCAATAAAACCTTTGGGGACTATAAAGCTTCAGATCATGTTTCCTTCGGAATTGAGAAAGGAAAACTGATCGGTCTGCTTGGACCAAGTGGAAGTGGAAAAACGACAATACTACGTATGATTGCGGGACTGGAACAGCCAGACAGCGGGGAGATCATTATTGACGGAAAAGTAGTGAATGATATACCGGCAAGCGAACGTGGAATAGGATTTGTATTTCAAAGTTATGCGTTATTTCGTTACATGACAGTTTATGACAATATTGCATTTGGTCTGAAAGTACAGAAAGCGGATAAAACCTATATTAAAAAAAGAGTAACGGAATTGATTGAACTGATCGGACTGAAAGGACTTGAAAAAAGATATCCAAGTCAACTTTCCGGTGGTCAGAGACAGAGAGTGGCTTTTGCGAGAGCTCTTGCACCAAATCCGCAGCTTCTTCTGTTGGATGAGCCGTTTGCAGCGATTGATGCAAAAATCCGACAGGAACTTCGTACGTGGTTGAAGGATATGATTGAAAAACTTGGGATCACCAGTATTTTTGTTACGCATGACCAGGATGAGGCAATTGAAGTGGCAGATGAGATCATTATTACAAACCGGGGACATATTGAACAGAAAGGCAGCCCGGTAGAGGTATATCAGAGTCCTGAAACTGCTTTTAGTGCGTCTTTTTTTGGACAGGCGGCTACAGTCAGGGATTATCATGTCTTCAATTACTTTGAAGATATTCCGGGTGCAGAATATGCAATTGTACGTCCTGAGTTTGTAAAGGTGACCAGAAAAAATGAAGTACAGAAATACAAAAGTTCTGCATCGGAAGCAGATGTTGAACGTGTGGCTTTCAGAGGCAGTTATTTTGAACTTCAGCTGAAACTTGGAGAAGTTGTGCTGTCTGCAAGAAGAGGACTAGGTGAACCCCTGGTCCGTCAGGGAGAAAAAGTGGATGTGTTTGTACAGCGGCTTTTTGTAATAAAAGAAAACAAAGTATATGCACTGGAGAACAGCTCTGCAAGAGAAGATTATCTTGTAATCTGATGATTGACACTTGTTTTCCCTATAACCTTGTGGTATAATAGGTTTATGGAGGGGATTTCATGAAGATATCAACGAGAGGACGTTATGCGATCCGCGTTATGCTGGATCTTGCAGAACATAATAATGGAGAGTATATTCCATTAATGGACATTGCGAAAAGACAGGAGATTTCTGAGAAATATCTCGAGTCCATTGTTTCTGTCTTGAGCAAACAGAAATTTGTCAAAGCGCTTCGAGGAAAAGGTGGAGGGTATCGCCTGGTCAGGACTCCTGCTGAATATACGATCGGAAGTATCCTGCGTATCACGGAAGGTTCAATGGCACCGGTTGCCTGTCTGGATGATCATCCGAATCAGTGCGAGAGAGCGTCATCCTGCAAAACACTGCAGATGTGGGAAGGTTTCTATAAGCTGCTCAATGAATATTTTGACGGAATTACTTTGGAAGACCTTCTGGAGCAGAGCACAGATACAGGAGACTATGTAATCTGATGAATAGCGCGGAACAAAGGGCAGATCAGAATAAGTAAAATAGCTGTCGGATCAAGAGAACAGAACTGTCAGAAGTACAGTGGCTGTTCTTTTTTTCTGCGGAATAAAGTTTAAAATTGTAAATTTATAGAAAAAATGGAAAAAAGCATACATTACCTATTGACATGGTATGTTTATAGGTATATAGTAATACCAACACAAATGAAAAGAAAAAAGGAGCACAGGAATGAAAGAATACGGTTTTAATACAACTTTGCTTCATGGGACAGAGGGTAACAATCCTCACGGTGCGACACAGGTACCGATCTACCAGTCCAGTGCATTCCGTCATGATACAGCTGAGGAACTTGAGAAAATCTTTTCAAATAAAATGGCTGGGTATTCTTACACAAGAATCAACAACCCGACGATAGAATCTTTTGAAAAAAGGATGGCAAAGCTTGAAGGCGGGATTGGAAGTGTGGCGTGTTCTTCCGGCATGGCGGCACTTAGCATGGCTCTTATGAATGTCCTTCAGAGAGGAGACCATGTTGTTGCAGCAGCTGGCTTATATGGAGGAACTGTGGAACTTCTGGATGAGCTGAAAGTATATGGTGTTACGACAACTTATGTAAAAGTCAATACACCGCAGGCTTTTGAGGCGGAAATCACCCCTGAGACCAGAGCTGTTTTTGCTGAGACAATCGGAAATCCGAAACTGGATGTCACGGATATTCAGGGAGTTGCAGAAATTGCACATAAATATGGAATTCCATTTCTTGTGGATAATACAGTAGCGACACCTTATCTGATCAATCCATTGAAACTTGGAGCAGATGTAGTTATTCATTCCTCTTCTAAATATATCAATGGAAGCAGTGATGCAATCAGTGGTATACTGATAAGCGGCGGAAAGTTTAAATGGGATGCAGATAAATATCCAGGAATGAAAGAATTCAAAAAGTTTGGACCTTTTGCTTATCTTGCTAAATTGCGAAACGGATTGTTTCGAAGCATGGGAGCCTGTCTGGCACCACAGAATGCTTTTCTCAATAATCTGGGACTTGAGACACTTGGTCTTCGAATGCAGCGCCACTGTAGTAACGCCATGGAGCTGGCAGAGTTTCTGAATGGATTAGGACACGGCATTACGGTTTCCTATCCGGGACTTAAGGAACATCCATATCATGAGATTGCGGCAAAACAGTTCCATGGTGGATTTGGAGCAATCATTACATTAAGAACAGAAAGCAAAGAAAGAGCGTTTCAGATATTAAATGAATTGAAAATTCCATGGCTGGTTTCCAATATTGGAGATACCAAGACACTAGTGATTCATCCATCGAGTACGATAGCAGCTCATTTGTCACAGGAGGAAAAAGAACTCTCAGGAGTTTATGATGATATGATTCGAATCAGTGTCGGAATTGAAGATATAGAAGATTTGAAAGAAGATTTCAAAAGAGTAATAGAAGGAGATGACGAAAATGGCAAAAGTTGATTATGCAACCTTAAAAAAAGGCGGATTTATGCGCCAGAAACAGAAAAATAATTTTTCACTCAGACTTGCCTGCGTTGGTGGAGCTCTTACGGCAGAGAACCTCAAAAAGATTGCGGAAGTTGCAGAAAAATACGGAGATGGATATGTTCATCTGACTTCCAGACAGGGAGTTGAGATTCCTTTTATTAAATTAGACGATATTGATGATGTAACAGCAGATCTTGCCAAAGGTGGATGTCGTCCGGGTGTCTGTGGACCGAGAGTCCGCACAGTAACAGCCTGTCAGGGCAATGCAGTCTGTCCAAGTGGAAATATCAACAGCTATGACATCGCAGTAAAATTAAACGAAAGATATTTTGGACGAGAACTTCCTCACAAGTTTAAATTTGGTGTGACGGGATGTCAGAACAACTGCCTCAAAGCAGAAGAAAATGATGTTGGAATCAAGGGAGCAGCACAGATCAGCTGGAAAGAAGATACCTGTATTCATTGTGGTGTCTGCGAAAAGGCATGTCGTGAAGAAGCAATTTCTTTCCAGGATGATAAACTGATCATCGATAATGAAAAATGCAACTATTGTGGCAGATGTGCAAAATCCTGTCCGGTAGATGCATGGGATGTAAATGAGGCATTTCTTGTATCGTTTGGTGGTACTTTTGGAAATCATATCAGTAAGGGAAGAGAATTCCTTCCACTGATCACTTCTGAAGAGCAGCTGTTCCGTGTGACAGATGCAGCCATCCAGTTTTTTGCAGATCATGCAAATGCAGGAGAGCGATTCAAATTTACAATTGATCGAGTTGGAGAAGAAAAACTGTACGAAGTACTGAAAGGAGCTTATGATGGCTGATTATAAAATTGATGATACCGTAGATATTACGGATGTTGTATGTCCGGTAACATTTGTAAAAGCAAAGGTTGCGCTGGAGGAACTTGATGACGGACAGATTCTTGCTGTTCGTATGAATAATGGAGAACCGGTACAGAATGTTCCGAGAAGTATTAAAGAAGAAGGACATCAGATTCTGAAACTGGAAGACAATGGGGATGATACATTTACCCTGATCGTTAAGAAAGTAGAGGATGAATGATATGGCACTCAGAATCAATGCAGAGAATTTCGAAGAAAAAGTGTTAAAAGCAGATAAGCCGGTCCTCATTGATTTTTACTCTGATACTTGTATTCCATGCAAACAGATGGCAGGAATACTTGGGGATATCGAAGATGAACATGAGGATACTGTTTATATTTACAAAGTGAACGTAAATTATGATAAGGCACTTGCTGAGCAATATAAGGTTATGTCTGTTCCGACGGTGATCTGTTTTGTGAACGGAGAGCAGAAGGGGAAAGTAGTCGGACTGAAAGAACAGGAAGAAGTAGAAGCACTGTTTGAAGAATATCTTTGATAAGTTTATTTAATAAGTTTATGTGTGCGTGATCAAATATATAAAAGGAGAATAATCATTATGTTTATCAAAGTAGCAGGAGAAAAGAAAGAATATCCGGAAGGACTTACAGTTAAAGAACTGATTGAGAAAGAGGATATAGAAACACCACAGTATGTTACAGTAACTATCAATGATGAATTCGTAGAAAGTGGAGCTTTTGAATCCACAGAAGTGAAAGACGGTGATGAAATCGAATTCCTGTACTTCATGGGAGGAGGAGCAAGATAATGGCATTTACGAATGAACAGTTAGAGCGTTATTCCCGTCATATCATCCTCAAAGAGGTTGGTGCCAAAGGACAGAAAAAACTCCTGAACGCCAGTGTACTGATTATTGGGGCAGGTGGACTTGGAGCACCGGCAGCTATGTATCTGGCGGCAGCAGGTGTAGGAACGATCGGAATTGCCGATGCGGATGAAGTTGATCTTTCCAATCTTCAGAGACAGGTTATCCATACAACAGCAGATCTTGGAAAAGCAAAAGTAAAGTCGGCAAAAGAAACCATGCAGGCAATCAATCCGGATGTCAAAGTAAATACATACCGCAAGTTCATCACATCCGAGAATATCATGGATATCATCAAAGACTACGACTTTATTATTGACGGAACCGATAACTTTCCGGCAAAATTCCTGATCAATGATGCCTGTGTCATGGCACAGAAACCATTCTCTCATGCAGGAATCATCCGTTTCAAAGGCCAGCTTATGACCTATGTTCCAGGAGAAGGACCATGTTATAGATGTATATTTAAAGATCCGCCGCCGAAGGACGCAGTACCGACTTGTAAACAGGCCGGCGTTATCGGAGCTATGGGTGGAGTCATCGGAAGCCTTCAGGCAATGGAAGCAATCAAATACATTATCGGCAAAGGAGAACTTCTCACAGGAAGACTTCTTACCTATGATGCACTGTCTATGACTTTCCGTACCATTAAACTTCCAAAGAACCATGACTGCCCGGTATGCGGAGACCACCCGACGATCACCAAATTGATCGATTACGAGCAGGCAGAATGCGACATGCATATGTAATATGGATTATAGATTATAGACTATAGCCTTACGTGTGCGAGATCAAATATTTCATCGAAGATACGCTCTCGCTGCCTTCGACTGGCAGCGGATACTAAGGGATTAAAAAACAATCCCTAAGTACCGGCCGCCTCAGAGCATCTTCTCTCGAAATATTTATCCGCACACTGTGAATACGCAGAGATAACAATTACACTAAGACAAATTGCACTAAAAGATATATTACAATGTTTCGGGAGCGGAGTCCTAGTAGTCCACGCGACCCTTTACGACGAACATATTTTCAATGCACAGTGTATGAATAAACAGATTCATAAGGGGATGATCTGAGACGGCCGGCACTTAGTGACCGTATTGTGGTCACTTAGTACCGTTGTCAGTCGAAGTCAGCGAGAGCGTGTCCCCGTTTGAACTGTTTATTCACACACGTCAGAGAAGAATATCGAGGAGCCACCTTATGAAATTATATTTAAAAAAATCACACTATAATACCATCCTGACGCATTGCACCGCCGGCCTCCCAAATGAATCCTGCGGCCTCCTTGCAGGAACAGAAGAAGACGAAGAGATCACCGTCACGAAGGTCTATCTCCTCACAAATGTGGATGCCAGCAGAGAACATTTTTCCATGGATCCCAAAGAGCAGCTTGCAGCCCTCAAAGATGCCAGAGCAAACGGATACAAGATCATCGGAAACTTCCATTCCCATCCGGAATCCCCATCCCGTCCATCCGAAGAAGACAAACGCCTGGCATTTGACCCGACCATTGAATACCTTATCCTCTCCCTTATGGAAGAAGGAAATCCGGTACTCAAAGCATTCGGAATCGACAAAGAAAAAAATGTCACGATTCACGAGATCGAGATCACAGAATAAAGTAAGGAAGAAAAAACCATGAGCAAACCCTTACAGGTAAAACACTTACATACAGATGTCCTGATCATAGGCGGCGGAACTGCAGGCTGTTATGCCGCACTCACAATCAGCAGAAACTCTGGACTTAACATTCTTGTTGCAGAAAAGGCAAATATCAAACGAAGCGGCTGTCTTGCAGCAGGTGTCAACGCGATCAACGCCTATATTGTAAAAGGCCGCCGACCACAGGATTACGTAGATTACGCAACTAAAGATGCGGCAGGAATCGTCAGAAACGACCTCCTTCTGACAGCCGCAGAAGAATTTAACGAAGTAACGGCAGATATGGAAAAACTTGGTCTCGTGATCCTTAAAGATGAAAACGGAGACTATGTGGCAAGAGGAAACCGTAACATTAAGATCAATGGCGAAAACTTTAAACCACTTCTTGCGGATGCCGTATATAAAAGTGAAAACGTAGATGTTCTCAACTACGTAAACATCACAGACCTTCTTACGGAAAATGGAAGAGTCTACGGAGCTGTCGGTTTTTCCATCATGGAAGAAACTGCCTATGTGATCCATGCGAAAGCCGTTCTAATCGCAACAGGCGGAGCTGCCGGTCTCTACAAACCAAACAATCCGGGATTTTCCAGGCATAAGATGTGGTATCCTCCATTTAATACAGGAGCCGGATACACAATGGGAATCCGTTCCGGTGCAGAAATGACAACCTTTGAGATGCGTTTTATCGCACTTCGCTGTAAAGATACGATTGCTCCGACAGGAACCATCGCACAGGGCGTGCAGGCAAAGCAGGTCAACTCCAAAGGCGAAGTCTACGAGCATATTTATGGTCTGACTACCAGTCAGCGTGTGTATGGAACCGTCAAAGAAAACCAGCTTGGTCATGGCCCGTGTTACCTTAAGACTTCCGGTATCACATCCGAACAGGATCAGGATCTTCTCAAAGCATACCTGAACATGGCACCGAGCCAGACTCTCAAATGGATCGAGAGCGGCAAGATGCCGAGCGAACAGAACGTAGAGATCCAGGGAACAGAACCGTACATCGTAGGTGGTCATACAGCCAGTGGATTCTGGGTAGATACCAGAAGAGAGACTACCATCCACGGACTTTATGCAGCCGGTGATGTGGCAGGCGGATGTCCTCAGAAATATGTAACCGGTGCTCTGGCAGAGGGCAAGATCGCCTCTCTCGCAATCATCGAACAGTTAAAAGACGATCACAGTGAAGAAACATCCGAAATCGAAAAACAGGCACAGATGATCCTTGCTGACTACGAAAAGATCCGCAATGGAGAAAACGGTCTGTTTACCATCGACGAACTGGAAGAAGCCATGCAGAAAGTCATGGACGAATATGCAGGTGGAATCGCCAGCAACTATCAGTTCAATGAGAAACAGTTAAATCTTGCAGAAGAAAAAATTACAAGATTAAGTGAACTGGCAGATCAGGTCGGTGCAGAAGATATGCATGAACTTCTTTTTGCATACGAATTAAAAGAAAGACTTCTTGTCTGTCAGGTGCTGATCGAGCATCTTAAGAATAGAAAAGAAACCAGATGGCATTCTTTCAATGAGAATCTGGATCATCCGGAAACAGACCAGAAGTTTGAAAAATATGTAAATTCCAGAATGGAAGACGGAAAGATCCGTATTCTGTTCCGGGATCTGGTAAAGGGGGATACTTATGAGCATACTAATTCGTGAAGAGCGATGTGTCGGCTGCGGTAAATGTCAGGAAGTATGTCCTGGTACCCTGATTCAGATCATAGACAGAAAAGCAGTCATGAAATACCCGAAAAACTGTTGGGGCTGCGTTTCCTGCGTAAAAGAATGTAAGGCAGGAGCCATTGAATTTTATCTTGGCGCAGATATCGGTGGTATGGGTGGAACCATGAATGTTACCCAGAAAGGTGATCTCCTCAATTGGAACATCACCAGATCTGACGGCAGTGAACTGGTCATCAGCGTTGACCGGCGAAATTCCAATAAATATTAGTACAGGAGTAGAACTATGAGCGGATTATCACATTTAGATGAACTGGAAGCAGAAGCAATATATATTATCCGGGAAGTGGCAGCAGAATGCGAAAAACCTGTGATGCTTTATTCCATCGGAAAAGACAGCTCAGTGATGCTTCATCTCGCACTGAAAGCCTTTTATCCGGAAAAACCACCTTTCCCGTTTTTACATGTAAATACAACCTGGAAATTCAAGGAAATGATCGAGTTTCGTGACAAGACAGCAAAAGATCTTGGAATCGAAATGCTGGAATATATCAATGAGGACGGTGTGAAGCAGGGAATCAACCCATTTGACAACGGATCCGCTTATACTGATATCATGAAAACACAGGCTCTGAAGCAGGCCCTCAACAAATACGGATTTACCGCAGCATTCGGAGGCGGCCGTCGTGATGAGGAAAAGAGCCGTGCCAAAGAGAGGATCTTTTCTTTTCGTAATGAAAACCACGCCTGGGATCCGAAGAACCAGAGACCGGAGATGTGGAAACTTTACAATACAGAGATCAACAAAGGCGAGAGTATCCGTGTTTTCCCAATCTCCAACTGGACAGAGAAAGATATCTGGCAGTACATAAAAAGAGAAAATATTCCGATCGTGCCTCTTTACTTTGCAAAAGAGCGTCCGGTAGTATATCGTGACGGAAACATCATTATGGTGGATGATGACCGTATGCGTCTCAAACCTGGCGAGAAACCGGAAATGAAAAAAGTCCGTTTCCGTACTCTGGGCTGTTATCCACTGACCGGTGGTATCCTTTCTGATGCAGATACTCTTGATGCGATCATCGACGAGACATTAAGTTCTGTAGAATCTGAAAGAACCAGCCGAATCATTGATTCTGACGGCGGTGCAGCCAGCATGGAAAAGAGAAAGAGAGAGGGGTACTTTTAGAATGAGCGGTTTACTGAAATTTATTACCTGCGGAAGTGTGGATGATGGAAAATCTACACTGATCGGACATATACTTTACGATTCTAAGCTGCTTTATGCAGACCAGGAAAAAGCCCTGATCCTTGACAGTAAGGTAGGATCCAGAGGCGGTGCGATCGACTATTCACTTCTTCTGGATGGTCTGATGGCAGAGAGAGAACAGGGCATCACTATTGATGTTGCCTATCGCTATTTTACAACAGATAAGAGAAGCTTCATCGTTGCAGATACACCGGGACATGAAGAATATACAAGAAACATGGCAGTTGGTGCTTCTTTTGCACAGCTTGCAATCATCCTTGTCGATGCAAAACAGGGTGTTCTGGTACAGACAAGACGCCACAGCCGTATCTGTGCCCTGATGGGAATCCATCACTTTGTATTTGCAGTCAACAAGATGGACCTTGTAGGCTACAGCGAAGAAAGATTCAATGAGATTGTAAAAGACATCAATGAACTTTCAGAAAATCTTGGACTTCAGGATGTTGTGATCATTCCGGTCAGTGCGACAGAAGGAGACAATGTAACTGTAAAATCTGAGAACATGCCTTGGTATACAGGCAAAACACTTTTGGATCATCTGGAAACAGTCGATGTGACAGAGACAGAGAGCGAAGCAGGATTCTACATGCCGGTTCAGAGAGTCTGCCGTCCTAACCACGAATTCCGTGGTTTTCAGGGACAGATTGAAAGTGGTAAGATCAAAGTCGGACAGACTATCACCACGCTTCCAAGCAATGAGACTGCAACGGTAAAATCTCTTCTGAACGGAAGTACTTCCGTAGAGGAAGCAGTGACAGGACAGGCAGTAACGATCCAGCTTGATAAAGAAGTAGATGTCAGCCGAGGCTGCGTACTCACTGACCAGGCCCGGCTCTCGGTAGCAAAAAGCTTTACTGCAACACTTCTCTGGATGGATGACAGTAAGCTGACACTTGGAAAAGAGTATCTGGTCAAACTGGGAACCAAGAGAATTCCTGGATTCATCCGTAGCATTAAATATAAAATCGATGTCAATACAGGTGAACATATCTCAGCAGATCATATTGAGAAAAATGAGATTGCTCTGTGTGAGATCGAACTGGCTGAGAAGATCGTTCTTGACGAGTTTAAGAAACACAAGACACTTGGCGAGATGATTCTGATCGACCGCGTAAGCCATATGACATCTGCCTGTGGTGTGCTTGAAACAGTAGAAAATGACGGAGAGAAACCATATTTCCAGAAAGATGACATCAAAGTCGGTGGTTATGTATTTGAAGAATTTTATTTTAATCTTGAAAATGCGATGATGTCCAAAGCTGGTTCTGATAAGAAGACTTATCATGTCGGTGACGAAGTGCCGGCTGTTGGGGACAGCTTCAAATATCCAGAATATTTTGATATTCTTTCTGTAGAGGATGGCGCAGCAGTTTTGATCCGCGATGGCAAGGTGGAAGATATTCAGAAGATTGAAGACTATCGTTATGTGGGACTTCCGGTTGTAGATGAGAGAGGAATGGCATTGCTTGTGAAGAGCAGAGCGGATCTTGAAAAATTCCTTGCGGAAGCAAAAGAGGTTACGGTGGAGAAACGCTCTGAAGTACACAATAAATGGTTTAGATTTGAAACATACAGGAAGGTTGTTTGTACGGACAACTTTTGGGTAATTTAAGGGTACTTCCTTAATAGGTTTGTGTATTAAAAATTATAATAATACATAACGGTATAATAAACAGAATGATAATTTTGTAAAAACACAATAAAAAAGATTTAACCTCTTTTTTATTGTGTTTTTTGATTATCTGTGGTATATTTATTTCAGATAAAAAATAATTCATGCCGAGACAGGAGAGCATATTGGAAACAGTGGATCGCTGTTTTACTTGTGCTCATTTTTTTTGCAAAGAACAGTGGGGAAGGAACTTAAGATGGAACGTATATTCTGGGAGGCAGTAGAAGAAAACCCAATCATAGCAGCAGTGAAAAATATGGAAGATCTGGAGAAGTGTTGCAGCCTTTCAGATATACATGTGGTGTTTATTTTATTTGGAGATATCTGTTCTATTGCCGACATTGTACAAAAGGTTAAAGAAGCGGGTAAGATTGCGATGATCCATGTTGACCTGATCGGAGGATTAAGTACGAGAGAAATTGCTGTTGAATTTTTAAAGAATAATACAGAAGCTGATGGAATCATTACGACAAAGCCGGCATTGGTCCGAAAGGCCAGAGAACTTTCTATGTATACGGTACTTCGTTATTTCCTTTTGGATTCGATGGCATACGAGAATATTCTTTCACAGCAGCACAGTGTACATCCTGATTTCATTGAAGTTCTTCCAGGTGCAATGCCAAAAGTTATACATAGACTGTGTACTGAAATCAAAGTGCCTGTGATCGCCGGAGGTCTGATCACTGACAAAGAATCCGTGATGGGAGCCCTCACTGCCGGAGCGACAGCCGTCTCTTCAACCAATCATAAAGTGTGGAATTTGTAATTCCAATACACTTTTAAAAGGGAGGTTTTTATATGAACAAATATATTATGGCGCTGGATGCGGGGACAACCAGCAATCGTTGTATCTTATTTAACGAAAAAGGAGAAATGTGCAGCGTGGCACAGCGTGAATTTCACCAGTATTTTCCGAAGCCAGGCTGGGTAGAGCATGATGCGGATGAAATCTGGGCAAGCATGCTTGGTGTAGCAGTTGAAGCAATGAATATGATTGGAGCAGAGGCACGCGATATTGCGGCAATTGGTATTACGAATCAGCGTGAAACCGCAATTGTCTGGGATAAAAACACCGGTGATCCAATCTATCATGCAATCGTATGGCAGTGCCGCAGGACATCTGAGTATTGTGATTCTCTGAAAGCAAAGGGACTCACCGATAAATTCCGTATGAAGACCGGACTGGTGATCGATGCGTATTTTTCAGCAACTAAGGTAAAATGGATTCTGGATAATGTGCCGGGAGCCAGAGAAAAAGCAGAACGTGGAGACCTTCTTTTCGGAACAGTCGAAACCTGGCTGATCTGGAAACTGACCAAGGGTGCAGTACATATCACGGATTACTCCAACGCATCCCGAACAATGCTGTTTAATATCAATACGCTGCAGTGGGATGATGAAATACTTGAAGAACTGAATATCCCCAAATCTATGCTTCCGACACCAAAACCGTCCAGTTGTATTTATGGTACGGCAGATCCTTCTTTCCTGGGAGGACCAATTCCGATTGCAGGAGCTGCAGGAGACCAGCAGTCTGCATTGTTCGGACAGACTTGTTTCCAGCCAGGCGAAG